>WNGD01001347.1_pt1 | contig 37252 bp, 37 predicted proteins | sample 5400671 | NCBI WGS metagenome assembly WNGD01 (sample SAMN13153369, study PRJNA577476) | soil metagenome | isolation source: 40 cm soil or saprolite under grassland replicate 2 | place: USA:California | collected 2016-06-15 | reverse complement strand
TCTTTTCCTCTCCACCACTGGGAAAACCGCCTATCGAGACCGGATGCGCCGCGCCAATAGTGGTGGCGGGCGCCATTGCAGCGACGCTCGCGGCAATTGTAATGAAACACCCTGCGCTGGTCGCGGTCGCGCCGGTTGGAGCGACATAGACGACGATTGGAACCGGAGATCCCAGAAAACTTTGGACAATCTTCTGTGTCGAATCGAGCAGACCGCCCGGCGTGTTGAGTTGGATGACTAAACACTGCGCATTTTGTGTCCGCGCATCCTCGATGCTGCGCGAAATATAGCTGGCCGTCGCGGGACCGATCGCTCCGTCGATGTTGATGAGAGAAACTTTCTCCGCCGCGAAAGCTGCCGGAGCTATTGCCCACGTGAGCCATAGAACAAGACTTATTAACGCAGTCTTCATTCGTCTAGAGCCATAGAACAAGACTTATTAACGCAGTCTTCATTCGTCTATCCGCGCGCCTGCGCCATGCTGCGAAAGGTCACGCTCCTTTCATCGGCTGAAGCTTCATCGCCAAATCTTTTACTTCTGGCTTCACGATTTTCTCGTAATCACGATAGCTCATTTTGATTGCGTCCATGTGCGTGCCAGCTTCGAACACGATGTAGTCTTGCTCGGCCAGATTCTTGTCTACGTAGGTCTGCAGACCATAAAGATTCCCAAACGGCGGCATCGCGCCGATGCCGCAGTCGGCGAAGATCGACTTAAACTCCTGTTCCTTGTCCAGCGAGACGGGTTTGCCGATCGCTTTCTCGACTTTCTCCAGATCGATTTGATGGTCTGCCGGTAGCACCATCATTAGATGTTGGTGTCCCGATTTTATCATGACGACCTTGGCATGATGCCGGCCTTTCACATGCTCGGCCTGCGCGATTCGTTGCGCGGTTACTGCTTCAGGATGATGCAAGACTTCGTAGTGCACCTTGTTTTCCTTCAAACAATCGATCAGTCGTTTTGGGATTTCCATAACCGCCTCCGAGGCAAAAAGTATCACTTTCCTAGGCTATCTCTAGTTCCTGGACAATCGAGATGGAATGCGCCCTTCAGAATCTTCGCGCCCAGTGCGTTGAGCCGCTTATTGAAGGCGGCGGAGCGCTGCGCATTCCAAGACGCAAGCGCGTGGCAAACACGTGCAACAATACCCGCATTTTGGAGTGCGGCGCTGCTGCACCGCTTTCGATCTACGCGGTGCAGCTATGTGAGCGCGATTGAAAAAAGCGCAATTAAGCTTCGGAACAGTAAAACTGAACACCGCCGCGAAGCTTACGGCGTGCGAAAGGCTTATGTATGGCTATATGCGAAGTTTGCGAAAACGAATATGACAAGGCGTTTGAAGTGGTCGTTGGCGGGAAGCACCACACGTTCGACAGCTTCGAGTGCGCGATCCACGCGCTGGCGCCGGTTTGCCCGCAATGCAACTGCCGGATTGTGGGACACGGTGTTGAAGCCGACGGACAAATTTTCTGCTGCGTCCACTGCGCCCGAAAAGCCGGCAAAACGGAACTGAAAGATCGCGTCTAGGTTCACGTGTGAGGAGCGACAGTTGCTGACAGTCCTCTGGTGCGACAGAGGCAAGGTCGAACTTTTGGGCTTTACCGTCACTCGCATTGCGGTGCTGGGACCCATCCGAAGATCTAGTTGATGCGGCCAGACGTCTGCAGCATCACGAAATACAGATGCCAATATGAATGCATTTCGAGCTTTGTTAGTTGTACTGACATTCTTATCGTTCGTGGGTTTCATCGCGCAGGCGCAGCCGGAGGAGAAATCGTCGGCTCCGTTAAGAGCGATTGCCTTGCTTCATCCCACAGCAGGCAACAAGCTGAGCGGCACGGTTACCTTCACCGAAGTTGCCGATGGAGTGCAGGTTCGTGCAGAGATAACAGGCCTTGCTCCCGGCAACCATGGGTTCCACGTTCATGAATTCGGCGATTGTAGCGCGGCAGATGCGAGTTCCGCAGGCGCCCATTTTAATCCAACTAACAAACCGCATGCCGGGCCGGATGCACCCGAACGGCACGTGGGTGACATGGGAAATGTTGAGGCGGACGCTTCCGGCAAGGCAACGTTGGAGTATTTAGATCATCAAATCTCGCTGACAAACGACCAACAGTCGGCGATCGGGCGATCCGTCGTCGTGCATGCGAAAGCAGATGATCTTAAGTCTCAGCCAGCCGGCGACTCTGGGGCGCGCATTGCTTGTGGCGTGATCGGGCGGGCAAAAAGCCAGTGACCGCAAATCTGTCGCTGAGCTTAAGCGTCGGGCTCGCGCGGCCAACACTCTCTTAGCAATTCGCTGTCAAAATCTCTTTGCTCGACAGAGCGCTTTTCGTCTGTTCAAATGGGAAAGAACCTGCCGCTTATGAGACAAATACCGAAAACTGAATTGTCGCCGGATAACGGCTGCATCATCGACATGAAATGGCAACTCGGTCCGCTGAGCTATCACGCTTCGGCGGCTGGGAAAGAACAGGTACCGCTCGTGACGGAGGTGATACGCCTGCCGGAACTGGTCCTTTACGATCACGCCGGGTTTGGCGGAGCTTTCGCACGTACGAACTTGAGCTTCCATTACATCGGCGATTATTGGAACGATCGGATCAGTTGTCTCGTCGTCGTAAGTGGCGTCTGGCGTTTTTATCGGGACGATTACTACAAGGGACCTTACTGGGATCTCGGCCCCGGCTATTACGAAAGCTTCTTTGCTGAAAAAGGCCCCGACGACGTGGTTAGTTCGTTCCAGTGCATCGCCCTGACGTAGTCGTCGTGCGCCCGATTCTTAAATCTGCCGGCGCTGACCCAAGCGCCGCTACAACGTCGCAAGATTAAGGACTTCACGGGCGCAGCCCCAGGAGAGTGTGAAGCCGGAGCCGCCGTGGCCGTAGTTGTGAATCACCGTGCGGCCATCGTGCAGCCGATCGCGTTCCAGCCGAACGCCTGATTTCCGAAATGGGCGTAGTCCGACGCGCTCGGTGAGAACATTCGGTTTCTCGATGTTGAGCACGCGGCTGCACTCGGCGACAATTCGATCTGTTGTTGCGGGATCGACGGCGAGATTGCTGCTGATGTCGTTTGTCCCGCCGAAGACGCAATCGTTGCTGCGCGGGATCACGTACATGAGCGGGGCGTCATCACAAACAATCGCGCAGGGAAGACCGTCGATTCTCGGCACGACCGCGACCTGGCCACGATGCGGTTCGAGATCGAGGTCCTGGACGAGTTCGCGTGCGCCCATTCCCGCGCAGTTGATCGCGAGATCGAATTTTCGATCGACGCCTTCGAGTTGTTTGAACTGCACACTTGCGGCGATCGATCCGCCAGCGGCAACAAAACGATTGGCGAGATAGTCGAGATAAATCGTTGTGTCCATCAGCGGAACGCGCAACGAGAAACCACTCTTAAATGATTCGAGAGATCTCTGGGCGGAGCCCGCCCTGGGCGAAGTCGAAGGACTCGGGATGACAGCTTGCGCGCCGAGCGGGATTGCCCAATCTGGAATTTCAATTTCGCCAGCGCGCGAAAATTGACGCAACTCGATCATGGAGACCCCGGCCCGCGCCTCGCGGCTCAGATCGACCAATGCCTTGTAGGTCTCGAGCGCCCACGGAATCACTCTTTCGGCTGGCTCGGCGTCGTACGGAAACCAAAGCGCTGCGGCCGCACCGGATGTTGTTTGCTGTCCGGTTTCTTTCGCGAAGATCGCTGCGCGGTACCCGCGCTCGGCAAGAACAACGCCAGTGGTCAGTCCCGACACGCCCGCGCCAATGATGGCTACATAATCCATGATAAAAAAATCATCTACGTGCAATAGCTCGCCGCGTCATATAAAATGACCGGCGATGGTTTCATTAAATCGAGATGCGCTGACGGAAAGAATTCTCGCGGGCGAACGGATTTCGACAGACGACGCTCTCGAACTATATCGGTGGCCGCTGGAAGAACTCGGCGCGCTTGCTAATGCGAGACGGGATTTCGCAAAGGCGAAAAGTTACGGCGGACGGGGGCGCGAGATCGTGACTTACGTCGTCGATCGAAATATCAACTACACGAACGTCTGCAACGTTTACTGCAAATTTTGCGCATTTTATCGGACGGAACGCGACGAAGATCATTACGTGCTGTCGTTCGAGCAGATCGATCAGAAACTCGACGAACTTTCGGCAGTGGGTGGGGTTCAAATCCTGATGCAAGGGGGGCATCATCCGAAATTGCCGTTTCACTGGTATATCGATCTTTTGCAGCACATCCGGCAGAAATATCCGCACATTAATATCCACGGATTCAGCCCGCCGGAGTTTCAGCATTTCGCGGAGACCTTCGGGATGCCTTTGCGAGAAGTGATTTCGAAATTTAAAAAGGCCGGGCTCGGCTCAATCCCTGGCGGCGGCGGTGAAATCTTGGTGGATCGAGTGCGGAAAAAGATTTCACCGTTAAAAATTAACAGCGATCAATGGTTAGAGGTGATGCAGGTTGCACACGAGCTTGGATTGAAATCGAGCGCGACAATGATGTTCGGCCACGTCGAGACAATCGCAGATCGCGTAGAGCATTTGCGGCGCATTCGTGATCAACAGGACCGCAGCGGCGGATTTACCGCGTTCATTTGCTGGACCTTTCAACCGCAGCATACCGTGCTCAAGGTGAAACAGCAGACGGGAGTATCTGAATATTTGCGGACACAAGCGCTGGCCCGGATTTTCCTGGACAACATCGAAAACGTGCAAAGCTCGTGGGTCACCCAAGGCCCGGGGATCGGCCAGATCGCGCTCAGATATGGCGCAAACGATTTCGGCTCCGTGATGATGGAAGAGAATGTCGTGAGCAGCGCCGGGACAACGTTTCGGTTAAACGCCGCGGAAATTGAATCGCTTATTCGCGACGCCGGCTACGAACCGCGCCGGCGAAATAATTGGTACGAACTTTTGAACTAAAAGTTCAAGCCAGCGTCGTGGTCGAACCGCCTGATTCTGTGAAAACTCGCCTTGACGATCTCCATCTTCTTCCCGATATAGCTCGCCTGTCCTGCGCGGGTTCGTTGCGCGGGGCTGCGCTTCTTAACCTATGAGACATTTTTCTGGATGGATGCGCCCCCCGCCGTTCGCAATCTGGGTGGCCTCCATTTGTGCGTTGTTTGGCGCCGTATTTGCCCGGGCGCAAGGTCCTCAAGCGGCACAGGGACCTCCAATCATCCGCTCCATCGACGTGCAGTACGTAGGGCCCGAAACGGTCAGCAAGGAACGGATTCTGGCGCACATGCGCACAAAGGTGGGCCAATACTATTCCAACCAGGTGGTCGAGGAGGATATCGCGACGCTTTACAAGACCGGCTCCGTTCAGAACGTTCGAATTTTTGCTCAGCCGCAAGGCGATGGCGTGAAGGTGATCGTGGCGGTGCAGACGCGTGCCATTGTGCGCGAGATCGAAATCGCCGGAGCCGAACGGATTAAACCAAAGAGACTGCGCAAGGAAATCAAATTGAAACTCAACCAGCCGGTTGACGAAAAGCAACTGGAGGAAGCGCGCCAAAAAATCATCGAAGTTTATCAGGGACGAGGATACACTGATATCAGCGTTCAATTTCGCGTCGATCCAATTGACGAGAAGCGCGGCACCGCGCGGGTGGTTTTCACAGTTAACGAAGGCGTGAGAGGAGCGGTGAGCCAGATTCATTTCGAAGGAAATGCGCACTTCAGCGAAAAAGTGTTGCGCAAACAAATGAAAACGCGCGGCAAGACGCTTATTTCTTTCGTGGATAAATCCGGACGCCTCGATCAGGTCCAGTTGGAACAAGACATGGACAAACTCCGCGAGTTTTACCAAAACCACGGCTACATCGATGTGGAAATCAAAGATGTCCGCAGGGGACGCACCGAGAAGGGTCCGATGATCATTACCATCGTGATTGCCGAAGGCCCACAATATCACGTACGCAAGGTGACCATTTCCGGCTACGAAGCCGCCAAAGAAGACAGAATTCGTGCGCTGTTAAAAATGAAGGAAGGCAGCGTCTATTCGCCAAAACAACTGCGCGACGATGCGAAGGCAGTGGCTGACGCCTACGGCAGCGCTGGATACGTCGATTTGGTAATTTTGCCGGAAGGCGCGCCGGCGGGTCCCGCGCAGATCGACGTGCACTATAAAATCGAGGAGGGCGACCGCTCGTTTGTAAACCGGATCAATATCGAGGGCAATACGCGCACCAAAGACAAGGTAATCCGTCGCGAAGTGCTCGTTGCACCGGGAGACGTGTTTAACACCGTTCGTGTGGACATAACCAAGAAACGTCTGGACAACCTGGGCTACTTCGCAAAAGTCGAGACCTATCCGGAAGACACAGACATACCTGGCCGCAAAGATCTGACGATTCTGGTGCAGGAAAAACGGACCGGCTCACTCAGCTTTGGCGGCGGGTTCAGCACCGTCGATCAGCTGGTGGGATTTGCGGAACTTACCCAGGGGAATTTCGATCTTTTCAACTGGCCTTCATTTACTGGGGGAGGCCAAAAATTCCGGCTGCGCATCCAGTACGGCACACAGCGAAAAGATTTTATTCTGACGTTGACCGAACCGTACTTCCTCGACCGACGCCTTGCCCTTACCGGTCAGCTTTTTTACACCGAAGCGAATTATTTGAGCGCCGATTACGACCAGCGCAATTACGGATTCATGATCGAGCTGCGTAAGCCGATCAATGCTTACATGTACGGAACCCTGGGATACACGCTACAGGACGTTGATATTTTTAATGTGGCCGCCAGCGCGCCTGACTTTATCCTGTCACAAAGCGGGTCGTTCGTCGAGAGCAAGATCTTCAGCAGCATTGTGTTTGATTCGCGAGACAACCCTTTGCTCTCGCGTCGTGGACAACGCATCACCTTTTCGCCTTTTATCAGTGGCGGTTTTCTTGGAGGCGATACGCAGGTTTATGCGTTGGACCTGGAGGGGTCCCAATATTTCCATCTGCCCAAGGACCTCATCCTGCTTATCAACGGCGAAATCGCGACTGTGAACCAATGGGGGAGCGGAACCGAGGTGCCAATTTTCGAACGGCTCTTTCTCGGGGGCTCAAATAATCTCCGCGGATTCCCGTTTCGCGAAGTCGGCCCGCAGGAGAACGGCGAGCCGATCGGCGGCCAATCAATGGCCCGCGCTACAGTGGAATTGACTTTTCCGATCATCGAAAAAGCGCGCGGAGCAATTTTTTACGATACGGGTTTTGTCAATAGCAGTGCGTGGTCCTTTGGCTTCAATAATATCGCCTCAGATGTCGGCATCGGGATCCGGCTTGATTTGCCAATTGGTCCGCTGCGCCTCGATTATGGATATCCGTTGCAGCGTGACGGATATAACGGAGGAGGTCATTTCAATTTCAACGTGGGGTATCAATTTTGAACGAATATATATGGTTGCAGTCTAACGCGATTCCGCCCACCGTATCGTCTGTTTTATGAAAAAATCTCTGTCCACACTCTTTGCGCTGATGCTGGGCTTTCCGCTTGCGGCTTTCGCGCAGGGCACACTGAAAATCGGAACGGTCGATATGCAGCACGCGTTTAAGGAATACAACAAGACCAAGGAAGCCGAAGCAAAAATTAACGAAGCGAAAAATGCCGCCAGGAAAGAATATGACGACCGGGCGGAAGATTACAAAAAGGCGCTCGACGAAATCAATAATCTGAATAAGCAGCTCGAGTCCCCGGCCCTAAGCGCGGATAAAAAGACGCAAACGGCAAAGGAGCGCGATGACAAGATTGCAAAAATCAAGAGCATGGAGCGGGAGATCAGCGATTTCCGTCAAACGCGCGAACGGCAATTGCAAGACCAGTTGATGCGCATGCGCGAGGGAATCGTAAAGGAAATCACCGATGTCGTAATGGAGAAGGTGAAAGCCAACAATCTGGACCTGGTATTCGATAAATCAGGCATGAGCATCAATGGCGTGCCCGTTTTGATGTACTCACACGACAACATCGATTTTACCAACGACGTGATCGCCGTGCTCAACAAGCCGGGGCGCGCCGCACCTCCGGCGGTAAGAACCTCGAGCAGTGCCTCTGCCACGCCGGCAAGAGCTTCGAAACCTTAACTGACGCTCGAAGATTCGAAATAATACACGCGGGCTAAACTCGCGTGTATTTTTGCGTACAGGTGAAAGCAAGCGCCCGCATAACGGTTTGTGAGCGGCAGCGAACTGCGAAAATGCTTATGCAAACCAAATTTCGACCCACGAAATGCGTGGTCACGATTTTGTTCGCATTCTGCACCGGTTCGCTGGCGGCGAATTGGGAGGCGACGGTCAGCAAGGAGCCGGCTGGGACTTTCCCAGAACTGCGCCCTCTGCATGCGTCCTATCGGTTCGGGTGGTCTGGATTTACCGCCGCTACCGGGGAGGTTCACTTTACCAAGCCGTCCGTGGACAAATTTCAGTTCGATGGGACGGGCCGAACCATTGGTTTGGTTCGGGCGTTATGGAAATTGGATGTCAACCATCGCGCAATCGCTAACGCTGAAACGCTGCACCCAATCGAAACTCAGCAAACAGAGAATTATCGATCGAAAAAAATAGTTACCAATCTCACTTTTACAAACAGCGGAGTAACTCGGACGAGAACAGAAGGCGAAGGGGGTGCTGCCGGAACAAAGACTCGCCAGTTTAGTTTGCCAAATCTGTTCGATCTCCACTCGGCGGCGCTTTATTTGCGTAGTCAGCCGCTGAGAGATCGCAGTGTTTATCGCATTGTGGTTTATCCGGCGACCAATGCTTATCTTGCTACCGTGACAGTCGTCGGGCGGGAGAAAATCTCCGTGCGCACCGGCACTTACAACGCGATCAAGCTTGATTTGCAGCTAAAGCGCGTCAACAAGCGTCTCGAATTGGAGCCGCACCGGAAATTTCATCGTGCCACAATCTGGGTGTCGGATGATGCGGAGCGACTTTTGCTTCGGATCGAGGCGCAAGTTTTTGTCGGCACCGTCTTCGCCGAACTACAATCGGTGCATTTTGATACTCCGCGATCGTGACGGGTATCGCGGCTGAATCTCCGAGCAAGATCAGCTAGTATTCAGGAACCCATTCACCGCGAACTGGTGGCTGAGGACGGCCATGGCGCGGCGGAGGAAAAACCGGCACGCGTGCCCCGCGCAACAATTGGAGCGCCGCGAGTGTCTCCAAATCCAGCCGACCGGTTACCGGGAGTCTGGTACGCGCTTGATAGGCGCGCAGGGAAAATTCCATTGCTGGCCCATAGAGTCCGTTAATCTCTTCGTGATAGAGACCGCGGCGGGCCAGCGCTATCTGGGCCGAGAGCACCACATTGCGTTGCACGGTGGAAGGCGCCGCCTCGAATGGGGTGCCAGCAAGCACTCCTCCTCCGGATGAAGTGCCCGGCGTCACCGGATTTGATGGATAAATTTGTTGGTCTTGCGGCGCGTTGTCGAACGGTTGAGCCGGTGACGCAGAGTTCGGATTTGGCGTCTCGTTGGGAGATCGTTCGCCGGGTTCGACAGGCGCAGCAGGGGTGGGCGACACAGGCTTCGTGGCCGGTCGCGCCGGCGCAGAAGAGTCAATTCCAAGCGAGTGGAGCGTCTCGGTGTTGAGCTCGCCACTAACCCGCAGTCCGCTGCGAATTTGGTAGCGGCGAATGGCGGCGGCTAGATTTGCATTCATTTCACCGGTGATTTCGCCGTAGTAGAACCCCTGGTCCTTCAACGTGTGTTGCACACGTTCAACCAGCTGATCGGCGCGCAGCAGCATCATCGATCCAATGAAGATCAGTGCAGCTATCTTGGTTTTCATCCCCAATGCTATTTTGACGCCCTGCTTGTTTGCGTATTCAGCGCTTTCCCCCACCTGTCGCCGCCAAGGTTGACTTCCGCTGGCTCGCCGCGTCACGATAACGCAAAATGCCGTCCGCAACGGACGCGGCAATCTGATCGCGATAATCCTCGGTTGCTAGTTTGGAAATGTCCTCCTTATTTGTGAGAAATCCTCCCTCAACCAAAACCGCAGGAGAAGTCACGTTTGCGATCACGAAAAACTGTCTGGCTTGTGTGCCGCGATCAATGGCCCGGGTGCGCGCAACCAAGGCTTCTTGAACAAGTCCGGCCAGATTCTGACTTTCGGGGTTAGGCGAATCCGAAAGCGGTCGCCATAGAAAAGGCAGCCACGAGGCCAGAAACGAACCCGCAATAATCTGATGCGCGGCGTAGTACGTCTCGACGCCGCTGGCCACCGGCTGGTTATCCTCGTTGAAGTGAATACTGACAAAAATGCATTTTCTGACTCGATTAGCGAATGCTGCGCGATCCGCCAGCGAGACATAGGTGTCGCCCACGCGCGTCATCAATGTGGCGATCCCTTCGGAGTTCAGAAGCCGGTCGATTCGTCGCGCCACGTCCAAAGTCAGATCTTTTTCCAGCACACCGCCGCACATTGCGCCGGAATCTTGGCCGCCATGGCCGGGATCAAGAACAACTACCACAAATGGCTTGGACGCAGCTGAGTTCTTAGCCGGTCTGGATTCGGTTTTAGCGACGGGTTGCTCCACGTAACGGAGCTGCATCCAGACAAAGGATGCGACCATCAACAACAACCCAGATAGGGCCAACAAATTTTGAAACGCTCGTTTCATCCGTTACGTGTGAGAGGAGATTTCTTCTGTTCATAACTTATTCGTTAATCAGGGGGCGCAATTCCGTATCTGATAACGATCGATAACGAATTGCCATACTCGCATCGCGCTCGAGCAGTGCTGCTTCAATTCCGCGACCAGCGAGTTGTTCCTGTCGATATTTCGAAATAGCAGCCCGTTCCGGCAGCCCATTTGCATCGCTGGCCTGCAAAGACATGTGCCCGATACTCCATGCGTCGAGCGCAGAGTTCAGCGCCACTTCAAAGCTCGCATCCGGCGCATGCTGGCTCTTTAGGAATGCCTCCATCAGTTCTCGCGATTGTGGTGTGCCGCTGAGCACTGCGAAGTCCTGCCGCGCTTGCCCGTAGGTCGCGCCGTTAGTTGCAATCTCGCCGTCATACTCTACCCGCAAAAACAGATCTTCGCTGGGCCGTTGACCCACTTCGGCGAACAGCATCCGCGCCAGATACGGCGCACCATAAACCTGTTCAAACGCGCTCTTCATTACGGGACTGAGCGAATAATGCACCAGCCGCCGCAGGGAAACATCTGCAGCCGAGCGGGTGAAACCTTCCGTACTCGCGAGCTCGATAGCCGCCATTCGCAACCGCTCGATGTCCCCGGGATGACCAATCGCCCCCATCGCAATCCGATCATAAATCTCGAAAAGCTTCTGCCGCGTTCGACCAACGGTGAGGAACAGAATGCCGTCGCGATAACCGAGCGCCGCGATCGGACTGCCCGGAGCGAGCTGCATTTCGATATACTCGCGACGATTCGCGATCGCTTCGACCCAACGATACGGTTCTTCGATCATGCAACCGTTTCCTTGAATACGGCAGCGATTTTGTCCTCCGGCAAAGTAGTGATGCCTTCGCCCGATACAATCTTCATGAGCGGATAAATCTTCCCGCTGCGGTCCACGCCGCCCGTCGATGTATCGGATTCCGCAGCGGTATCAAGCGCTCGCAATGCGATCGATACCGCTTCGTCTTCACTCATTTTGTGCAGCGGCTTCGCGCCCCAATTGTTTTCGTAATAAAGAATGCCGCGCACGGCGGGCGATCCAGATCCCGTTGCGGCATAATCAGTCGCTTCAAATTGCGCGCCCATCGCATCGTAAAAGTAAAGATGCGCCTCGGGGTTTGGATGCGAATCGTAGGTTGCGAATATAGGCACGACTACTCCGACGCCTTGCATGACGAACCCGAAATTATCACGCAACAGTTTGGAGAGAGCCCGGACCTTTCCATCGACGCTCATTTCCTGCAGTTGAGTTCGACGAAAGTATTGGAAGGAGTGCTCCAGCACGCGCGCCATTTCCCACGCCGTCGCCGGCACCCCTGCGATTGCCATGATCGAGTGTCGATCGATTTCCAGAACTTTGTCAGCACGATCATATACCACTGTGTTGCCAGCGGTCGCGCGGCGGTCTCCCGCCACCAGCACGCCGCCTGAAAACTTGAAAGCCAGAATTGTGGTTGCTTCGGTCGGTTGCCACGTCTTTTGCGGGGTTCCAGCCTGTGGTGTCGGACCGATGATCGCCGGGGATAACAGGCCCTTGCGTCTGAGCAGCGCAGGGAAATCGCCAGCCGCGCCAGAAGAATTCTGGTCGAACGCAACCGGGGAGCGTTCCATTACTGACCCGTGCGCTGGCGATAGCGCTTCGATTGATTGGGATCGACCTTGCGCATTTTTTTCAGGAGGTCCTTCGTGTCGGGCCGCGAAATATCGGGTGAACGTGGACCTCCGCCATCGCCTTGTTTTGGACCCCACGGAGCCGGTTCCACCGGCTTTTGAATGCGCTCGGGCATAAAAAAATCTAAGAGCAAATATTGGAAAGGCAAGCCGCAGGGTGAATGCCGAAGCACGAATGACGAAACAAATCCGAAATCCGAATCTCGAATCTCGAAGAGAAGAGCCATCGCACAAACCTGCGAAAAGCGAATCGTAACAACTCCTTCGACATTCGTCATTCCGAGGGCTTGCCAGATAAATCTGCTGGTGGCAAGGTTTCGGCCCGATGAAGCTGACAGCTGTTTTCTGTGCGGCATTGCTTTTGGCGTTTCGCACTGCTTCTGCTGAAACGCCCGCGCCGGAGCCCGCAAAGGCAGCTGACGCCACGCAACTGGAAGCGCTGGCAAAAAAGATCGACGAACAGAACGCAAAGATAGATGCGCTTTCTCAGGAAATCTTGAAGCTGGAGCAGCAAATCTCACACATCCGGCCGGGCGTAATGGTCGGGGAAAGCACGCCCTCGCCAGAGAATCCTGCTGCGCCAGCCGCGTCTCCCTCACATCCGGCGGCCGGCAACACACACATTGTCGCACGTGGGGAGACACTGACGTCCATAGCCAAGATGTACAAAGTGACCGTGGATGAATTGCAGAAAGCTAACCACATCGAAGACGGCCGAAAATTGCAAGCCGGCCAAACCATCTCGATCCCGACGTCTGCGGCACCCACGCCAACCCCGCCGGGGTAATGGAAACTCGCTGTTGAGAAAAAATCAGAATTGCGGGCCGTCTCTTGAACGTGGTGATCGGAATTTATTTTGAAGCTTGAGATCTCGGCGTTTGGAAATTTCCTAAACCGGCAAGTGCTCCTCTCGCTCCAGCGTCTGCGACGCAGCGATTTCTGCCGGCGATTCTGTCTCTCGCACTGGCGAAGTCTCGAGCAAACTTTGGCGGCATAGCCGCGCATATCTTCCGTCTAGCGCGAGTAAGTCGTCATGCGTGCCGCGCTCGATGATCCGGCCGTGATCGAGTACCAAAATTTGCTCCGCATGCACGATTGTGGAAAGCCGATGCGCAATGACAATCGATGTGCGATTCGCCATCAGCCGCTCGAGCGCTTCCTGGATCAAGCGCTCGGTCGCCGTGTCCACACTTGCAGTGGCTTCGTCGAGAATCAAGATCGGCGGATCTTTCAGTAGCGCCCGCGCGATTGATAAGCGCTGTTTTTCGCCCACGCTCAATTTCACCCCGCGCTCGCCCACCACGCTTTCCAATCCGTCCGGCAAACGTTCGATAAATTGGCGCGCATTCGCCGCATCCACAGCGCGCCACAATTCAATCTCAGTCGCGTCGGGTTTTCCCATCAAGAGATTTTCGCGAATCGACCCGTTGAACAGGAAACTCTCCTGAGTCACGACGCCGATGGCTTCGCGCAAAGTGCGCAATCCATATTCACGAACGGATTTCCCATCGACATAGATTTCTCCGCTAGTGAATTCGTAGAAGCGCACCAGCAAATTCATCAGCGTCGATTTGCCGGCGCCGGTCGCGCCTACCAGCGCGATCGTCGCGCCCGGCGGCGCATGAAAAGAAACGTGCCTCAGCGCGGGCAATCCTTCGACGTAACTGAAGCTGACATTTTCGTAGCAAATATCGCCAACGATCCGCGCCCGCTGCGGCTCGATGTCACGTCTGTGGGGGAAGCTGACAGCTTCCCGGGGAAAGTCGGCCACGAGTTGCGCGCCGCCGCGGTCGGCGCCCGCGGCTACAACTCCTGGCTCCGCCGGTTCGTCGAGGATTTCAAACACGCGTTCGCCTGCAGCGCGGCCGGCTTGGACAAGTTGGTTGAGCTGATGTAGCCGGCTGATCGGATCATAAAGAAACGCGGTCAACATTAGAAACGCAACCAGATCGCCAATCTGCATCGCACCGGTTAGCACCGCGTGACCTCCAAATCCGAGGACGAGAAGCGCGCCGATAGCTTCAAACATCGACATCGACGGGCTGTAAATTGCCCATACCCGCATCACCACCAGCGTCGCGTGCCGCAGTTGATCGCTTACTCGGTTGAAGCGTGCGTGCTCTTCCCGATCGCGCACGAAACTCTTGATCTGTCGAACGCCTGCGAGATTGTCGTGCAGCAGCGCGTTCATGTTAGAGGAAGCCCGGCGTTGTGAACGATACCGCCGGTGCGCGGTCAGCGTGTACGTCAGCGCCCCGGCAATAAGCAACGGAAATGGCACGAGCGCGAACAACGCCAGCTTGAAGTTCAGATAAAGCATTACACTGATGACGATCACCACTTGCAGGATCGCGACCACGCCCTGTTCGATCCCATCAATCAACACACGCTCGACCGAGTTCACGTCTTCAATCACGCGCGTCATCAGGTCGCCAGTGGCGCGATTGTCGAACCAGCGCAATGGCAGCAGTTGAATGTGCGAATAGAGATCGCTGCGCAAATCGAAGATCACCCTTTGCTCAAACGTGTTGTTCAGCACGATGCGCAGCGCGTTAAATCCGTGTTGAACAAGAAAGGCGGCAGCCGCCAGCATAATCAACGGCAGCAATTTGTCCGGCCGATTCGCGCGCACCACATCGTCAATGATCCACTTTGTTGCCGCCGGGAAAACAATCACCATTAGCGTGCTCATGATCGCGCAGGTCAACGTTCCCGCAGCCATCCACGGATACCGCTTGAGATAAGCAAAAACGCGCCAGACGGTTTTCATTGGCCAATCAACCTCAACGCGCAGGTTATCACGTCAAGGTAGGGCCATTAGCTCCGATAGCGTTCGCGAGTCCATACTCATCGCCCGCTCTACGTTCGAAACACATTGTCGCCTTCATCCGCGCTGCTTAGTCTTGCGGGATGGTTAATGAATCAAATCCGTTCTGCGACACGATTCACATCGAGCAACTTGAGGTTTCCGCTCGTATTGGAGTGCCGGAAGAAGAGCGCGCGAATGCACAACGGTTAATCGTCAACATTTCCTTTTGGCCCTATCAGCAGGCGCGCGATGTGGCAGATACGATTGATCTGACTGTGAATTATTCGGCCGTAGCGGAAGAAACGAAAACTTTCGTGTCCGATCAATCGGTTAGCCTCATCGAGACGTTGGCCGATCGGCTTGCAGCGCATCTGCTGAAAAGTTTTCCGATACAGAAGGTGGTCATTGAAGTACGCAAGTTTGCTTTGGCGGATGCAAAATACGTCTCCTCAACGGTCACGCGCACGGCCTCTGTCGGTTGACACCTGCTCTCAAACGGCAGCCAGGGATTAACCACGAATAAACACGAATGGACTGAGACAGTGACGAAGCACGAATACCGAATGACGAAGGAATGCCAAAATGACAAATGTCGAGTTCTGTACCCGCAGCGATATGATTCACCAGATACGAAATCCCGATGGATCGTGATTTGGCCTTTGCTCATTTGGGCTTCCTCATTGATTCGTCAGTCGTCATTCGGATTTCGTCATTCTAACAAGTTCGTCTCCATTCGTGGTTGAGGAAACGCCGTGCGAAAAGGACGATTCAACACGCCCGCCGCCGATATTGCGGAGCGATACGGCGAATCTGTTTCGTTTGATTGGCGTCTTTATCGCTATGACATCGCCGGCTCGATCGCGCATGCCGTTGCGCTCAGCCGCGCAGGAATCATTTCCGCTGATGAGCTCCAAGAAATTGAAACTGAGCTGCGCGCCATCGAGAAAGAAATCGAGTCCGGCAAGTTCGAGTGGGTCCGCTCCCTCGAAGACGTGCATATGAACATCGAAGCCGCGCTCACAAAACGAATCGGCGCGGCAGGCGCGAAGCTCCACACGGCGCGCAGCCGGAACGATCAGATTGCGCTCGATCTACGGCTGTACGTCAAAGCTGAAACTGCTGAAGTCTTAACGCGTCTGCGCGATGTGCAAAGGGCGCTGCTCGATCTTGCCGAAAAGCATCTCAATGTTGTGATGCCCGGCTACACGCATTTGCAGCGTGCCCAGCCGATCACTTTGTCACATTACTTGCTCGCGCAAATCGAGGCGTTTGAGCGCGACGCAACTCGCCTTTGGGATTGTCTGACTCGCACGGATGTGCTTCCACTTGGGTCTGGCGCGCTGGCGGGATCAACTATCGTTCTGGATTGCGAATGCATCGCGCGCGACCTCGGTTTTTCGCGCGTGACTCAGAACAGCATCGACGCTGTAAGCGACCGCGATTTCGTGTGCGAATTCATTTTTTGTCTCGCCATGATCGGCCTGCATCTCTCGCGCTTGAGCGAGGACTTGATCGTCTGGAGCACGAACGAATTCGGTTTTCTTGAGTTCAGTGACGGATTTTCCACTGGGTCCAGTTTGATGCCGCAGAAGAGGAATCCAGATATGGCGGAGCTGACTCGCGCGAAGACCGGACGCCTTTACGGAAATCTGCTGTCGATCTTGACGATAATGAAAGGGCTGCCCTCATCCTACAACCGCGACATGCAAGAAGATAAGCATGCGCTGTTTGATTCGGTCGATACAGTCCGTTCCGAGCTTGATCTTTTCGCGGCGATGCTGCCGGAATTGAAAATTAATCGCCAGCGGATGAAAACCGCTGCAAGCGATTCGAATCTTCTCGCGACTGATCTGGCCGAGTATCTGGTGAAACGAGGAATGCCGTTTCGCGAGGCGCATGAAATCGTCGGCAAAATCGTCGCGTGGTCTGCAGCAAATGAAATTCCGCCCAATCAGGTTCCCATGGCTGAGCTTAAAAAGTTTTCGCCTCTTTTCGACAGTGATGTTGTGAGAATTTTTGACGTTCGCAGCGCACTGACAAAGAGGCGCGGGATCGGTGCGCCGTCAGCTGAAAACATCGCGGCGCAGATTAAGCGCTGGCGCTTCGAGCTGGGACTCAAAGATGAATCCGCCTGAGAATACAGTGGCGTTTGGTGCGCCGGGGATCGAGCCACGCTGGACTTCAAGCGCAAAAGAAGGCGTCGGCACGGCGTACCATACAAGTTGCCGTCTCTGGTTCACGCTGAGTCACGGAATCCTCAACGAGATTTACTACCCACACGTCGATCAACCAAACACCCGCGATTTTCAGTTTCTCATCAGCGACGGCGAAACATTTTGCCACGAGGAAAAACGCGACCTCAATCATCTAATCGAATACCCGGAGCGCGATTGCCTCTTTTATCGTCTGACGAATTCGGAGCCGCGCGGTCGCTATCGTGTAATAAAACACGTGCTTACCGACCCGCACCTGTCGGTATTGCTTGTGCACACAAAACTCGAGCTATTCGACGAATCGCTACGAGGGAAGCTGCGCCTCTACGCGTTGCTGGCTCCTCACATGGCCGGACGCGGCGCCGGCAACTCTGGGTGGTGTTCTGAAATCGGCGCCGTCAAACTCATCCACGCTCAGCGTGAAAACGTTCACCTGATCATGGCATCCAGCACCGGTTTCTCTCGCCGGTCTGTCGGCTATGTCGGCTTCAGTGATGGTTGGCAGGACTTGATGCACAATTTCAAGATGGATTGGGAGTTTCAGGAAGCCATAAATGGCAACATCGCATCTACTGGCGAGGTCAACCTCGGAGACAGCGGCGAGTTCACAATTGCTGTCGCGTTCGGTCGAAGCTACCAAAGCGCAGCCACGAAGTTGTTCCAATCAATGGCCGAGCCGTTTGAGTCCCATCGCCAGGGGTATGTCCGGCAGTGGCAACGGGCGGTGGTGAATCCCGAATTCGACTTCAGCACTGATACGTCCGACGGCGGCGGAATGTACCGGCTGAGCCGTTGCGTGCTGCTGGCACATGAAGATAAAGTTTTTCAAGGCGCAATCGTTGCGTCTATGAGCATTCCCTGGGGCGAGACAAAGGGCGATACCGATCTCGGTGGTTACCATCTCGTGTGGACCCGCGATCTGGTTCAGAGTGCAAGCGCACTTCTTGCCACGGGCCAGTCGAGCACGCCGCTACGCGCTTTAATCTGGCTGGCTGCCATTCAGCGGCCCGACGGCAGTTTCCCGCAAAACAGCTGGATCGACGGCACCGCTTATTGGTCGGGACTGCAGCTCGACCAGGTTGCGTTGCCAATCTTGCTGGCGTGGCGATTGCACAAACACGACGCGCTCGGTTTGTTTAATCCCCGCGTAATGATCGTGCGTGCCGCGGCACACCTGATCCTGCAAGGCCCAGTCACAACTCAGGACCGCTGGGAGGAAAACGCCGGTTATTCGCCCTCGACTCTCGCCACTGTGATTGCCGCTCTCGCCTCCGCTGCCGAATGGGCCAAAGAATTCGGCAAAATGGAGGTTGCAGATTTTATTTTCGCCTATGCCGACTGGTTGGCAGCGCACGTCGACGAATGGACAGTGACAACAAAGGGGGAGTTGGTCGAGGGTTTTCCTCGCCATTACATCCGCATCAATCCAACCGATCCTAACACGCCTGACCCGCACGCTGATCCCAACACGGCAATGATTCAGATCGCCAACGGCGGCGGCCTGCACCCGGCGCGGAATATCGTGGGCGGGGATTTCCTTCTTCTGGTGCGATTCGGCATTCGCGACCCTAACGATCCGCTGGTGCGCGACTCGATCGAAGTGATCGATCGTGTGCTTAAATATGATCTGCCGCAAGGCCCCGGCTGGCGTCGCTACAATCACGATGGCTATGGCCAAAAGGACGACGGCAGCGCCTTCGACGGAACGGGCGTAGGCCGTTGCTGGCCGATTTTGACCGGAGAACGTGGCCATTACCACCTGGCTGCCGGGCGCGACCCCAAGCCGTTCATCAAGGCGATGGAAGATTTCGCGAACCAGGGTGGAATGATCACCGAACAATTATGGGACGGACCTGATTTGCCTGATCGCCATATGAAACGCGGTTGTCCGACCGGCGCGGCAATGCCGCTTTGCTGGTCGCATTCCGAATACGTTTCCCTTGTGCGCAGCCGACATGACCGTGTCTGCTTCGCCCGCGTCGAGCCGGCGTTCCAACGGTACGTATTAGATCCGGTGCAAAGCCATTACGAGATTTGGAGTCTGCGCCATCCTCTGCGGAGTGTATCGCACGGAAAAATTTTGCGGATCATTCTTGCCACGGAAACCACCATCGTCTGGTCGATCGATGACTGGGCGCGGAGGAACGAATCGCACACGAGTCACCGGGACGAGTTGGATCTTTGGTTTGTAGATTTCCCGACTGCAGAATGGCCAAGCGGTTCGGTGTTTGCTTTTACATTTTTTTGGAAACGCGATCAGCGCTGGGAAGGCCGCAATTGGCAAGTGAGCCTTTTATGACTCTGGTCGACCTTAAGGGTGTGGTCAGTCGCGCTGCGGCCAAATGGAACGGACCGCGGCTCTGATCTTTATCTCGAAGGAGGGATTACGCGCAACCTCGCGAGAGGTACCCGAGAATCTAGCGAACGCCAGTTAGCCTTCCTGTTTCGAGCACACTTATCGTGAACCATGAAAATAATCGAGTCTCTAAAACCATTCCCGCTCCGCACGTTGATGGTTTGTTTCACAATTTGGCTCATCGCCACCGAGATCCTCGTCTTCGATCAGGCCAGATTTAACGCCAACGCCGAGTTGCTCCAGCAAGCTGCGCGGGCGCTTCGCGGACCAGAGGTTCTCGTCCCGAGCGAACGGCCAGCTCATCCCCAGAGCGACGTAAGAATGCAGCAACTGTGAAAGCAACCACCCCGCGGCGGATGGGGGTCGGCCAGTTGTGGAGGCTTGAAAACGTCATCGCTTTGCGAAGAAAGCAGTTGGCAACCAAGCAGTTTATCACAAAGCTCGAGTTCGCCGATAAGTAACCAGCCATGGCGAATGAAATTTTTCCCGTAGTTTATCTTGCGCGCCATGGCGAGACTGCCTGGAGCGCTACGGGCCGGCATACTGGGCTTACGGATTTGCCACTGACCGAGCGCGGCGAACGCAACGCCAAAAGTTTGAGGGAGCGTCTGGCCGGATTGGTTTTCGCCAAGGTTTTGACAAGCCCATTGCAGCGCGCCGTTCGAACCTGTGAACTAGCGGGTTTCGGGGCGGCAGTTAAAGTCGATCCGGATTTGGTCGAATGGAACTATGGCGATTATGAAGGTCTACGAATCGCGGAGATTCGTGCGAAGCGACCCGGCTGGCAATTGTTTCGCGACGGTTGCCCGAACGGAGAATCGCCGGAACAGGTTGGGGCGCGAGCCGATCGTGTTGTCCGCCGCGTGCGCGCGGTCAAAGGCGACGTGCTGATTTTTTCGAGCGGACATTTCCTGCGAATCTTCACCGCGCGCTGGCTCGGGCTCGAACCGTTCGCCGGGAAGTTTTTCATGCTGGACGTAGCAAGCCTTAGCACGCTCAGCTATGAGCATGACCTATCCTCCCCGGCGATCCGGCTTTGGAATGATACTCACCACGTAGGCGACTGAGTGGGGAAGAAGTTTAAAATCGGCGCTACGCTGAGCATTCGCTTTTCTGCCCAGCGTTCATAATCTTCCCCGCGTGAAAGACGCCAACTGGGAAACCATCTCGAGCGAGCGGCACTTTGCCAACGCGCATCTCGAGGTCGTGACCGATCACGTCCGAACGCCATCGCGAAACCAGCCGCGCACGTGGACAATTGTGCATCGCAAAGCAGCCGTCGTTGTCGCGCCCATGACAAGGGACGGTAAAGTTGTTCTCATCCGTCAGGAACGCATCCCGATCCGACAGGCGATCTGGGAAATGCCCTCTGGCCAGATCGATAACCACAACGCTGATCAAGAGCAGATTAAACAAGTTGCGTTGCGCGAACTTCGCGAAGAGGCCGGCTACAAGCTGACCGAAAACGGCGAACTAGTTCCGCTTGGCCATTTTTTTTCATCGCCGGGATTCACGGATGAACGCGGCTACTTTTTCCTGGCACGCCCAGTTCAGCGGTGTAAAGAGGGCGCGGCGCGAGACGAAGGAGAATCGATTCTCGATTGCCGCGAATTCACTGTGGAGGAAATTCGCCGGATGATCGCGGAGAACGAAATTCGCGACGCTAATACGCTGAGTATTTGCGCCAGGCTCTCCGCGCTCGGTCTTCTGTCGCTTGCGCCGCGCTGATTGTTCCATCCAATGGCGCTGCGAGACATTTTTAAATTTCGCGACCTGCCGGAAGGCGAAACTTCCAAGCCGTTTCTGGAACATCTCGAAGACTTGCGGTGGACGATTGTGAAGATGGCAATCACGCTGGCGGTCGCGATGATTGTTTGCTTCGCATTTCGCTCGACACTCGTGCGGATACTGCAGGCGCCGCTGCGCGATGTTGGTTCACAAATTGGAACGCTCAAGGCGCTCGGCATCACTGATTCAATCGTGATTTCGTTTCATTTAGCGTTTTACGCCGGTATCGTCCTTTCCTTTCCGCTGCTGCTGTATTTTCTGGCGGAATTTGTTTTGCCGGCGCTGACCGCGCTAGAGAAGCGCTTTGTGTTGCCCGCTATTTTAGTCAGCTTCGCGCTGTTCCTTCTTGGCGTAACCGTTTGTTATTTTTGGCTGCTGCCGAAAACGATTCTCTTTTTCTTTCGCGACACCGAGTCACTGGGGTGGGCGCCGACCTGGACCGTGCAGCAGTATTATTCTTTTGTGACCCGATTCACCATCGGTTTCGGCCTCGCCTTCGAATTGCCAGTGGTGGTTCTGGCGCTGGTTCGATTTGGTTTAATTACCTACGGGTTCATGGCACGTACGCGGCCGTATGCTCTAGTGCTGATCTTTGTCCTGGCGACCATCATCACGCCCACGCCAGATATCCTGACCTTGATCGCAATGGCGCTGCCGATGTGTCTGCTTTATGAAAGCTGCATTTGGATTGCGTGGCTGATGGAGCGTCGTCGTCTGAAACGGATCGCCGACTAACGCGTGCACCAGCCGATTTACAAATTTCTCTTCGGGGCGTTTGCGTTTGTGCTTGGCGCGGCGGTCGGTTCATTTTTGAACGTCTGCATTTATCGGTGGCCGGTTGATCTTTCGATCAATCGGCCGCGCCGGTCTTTTTGCCCGAACTGCAAGCAACCGATTCCCTGGCATCAGAATCTGCCATTGATCAGTTGGCTCGTGCTTCGCGGCCGCTGCGCAAATTGTGGCGCTAAAATTTCGTTCCGCTACTTCGCCGTGGAACTGGTTACCGCGCTACTTTTTCTCGCAATCTGGCAAAACTTTCCGTGGCAGGTGGCGATCGCTTACTGGGTTTTTGTTTCTTTTCTCGTCATTGGAACATTTATCGATTTTGAACATTTCATTATTCCGGACCGGGTGACGATCGGCGGAGTAATCGCGGGCGTTGTTTGCAGTGTGGCGGTGCCCGCTTTGATGCAGACGGATTCCCCGCTTGCGGCTGGTGTTCGTTCTTTCCTAGCGGCTGCCCTCGGTTACGTGATCCTTTTGATTGTCTTGGAAGCGGGCAAAATCGCTTTTGGAAGAAAACGCATTCGATTCGATGCGCCGACGCCGTTCACGTGGACAAAACGCGGGGATGACGCTGATTTCGTCGTAGGCACTGAAGAAAGTCTGTGGAGCGATTATTTTGCGCGCGAAAAAGATCGACTCTTGCTCGCGTGCAATGAGGCCAGGATCGACCACCACACGTATGGGAATGTAACGCTGCACTTTCGCTACGATCGCGTCACGGCGGAAGGCCACGTGATGACGCTCGACGATGTGACGCAGATTTCCGGCGTAGCGCGGGAACTGGTGATTCCGCGAGAGGCAATGGGGCGAGGCGACTTAAAATTTCTCGCCGCGATTGGCGCGTTTCTAGGCTGGCGTGCGGTCTTGTTTAGTCTTTTCGCTGGATCGCTGCTAGGTTCGATCGTTGGATTGATCACGCTCGTCGTGGGAAAACCTGTGTGGTCAGCCAAACTGCCTTTTGGACCTTATCTGGCGTTTGGCGCAGTTACCTGGATGTTTTTTGGGGAGATTTTTCTGCGCTGGTACGGAACGCTGCTCAATCCATAGTACCCGCGGCGCGCCCGGCGGTCGCGGCCTACCACGCTTCTGTTGGAACGGTTGCTGAAGCCTGCTTTGCCGGCACTGCTGCGCCCCCACGCAACATTAACGCCAAATTGATGAGCTCACATTTCCACCAGCGCAGCAGGCCGCGCCGAATCTGTTTGTGAATTCGGATGTCCGGAACAAATCCATCATAGAGCTCGCGCCAGCCGGCGTTTCGTTTTCCGTAATAACCGGTCGCCCATCTGCGATTGGCCAAGGCGACGAGACGTCGGCTATAAAAAGTCATCGCGTTCCGAGCGAATCTGCCGCCCAAACCTGTGAAGGGGAGGTTGAGAAACCCACATTCCGGATCGCGATAAACACCACGGACCAAACCGAGATAATAACCGCTTACATCGAGAAGCAGCGCGGCCGACATGAGCTCGGCATCGCCCATGTAGTAGTATTTGTCCTTGTACAGACTCTCAAACCAGTAACGATAGGTGATGGAGTATTGCTCGTTGTAATAACGAAGCTGGTCGGTCACGTCTTCACCGGCCAGACTGCGCGCCAGCAAATCGGCCACGTAGTAAGAGGTGTAGGAACAAAAATCCAAACCCGGACTGTAAAGTGGATCGATGAAACCGGTGGCATCGCCGACTGCTGCCCAGCCGTCGCCGCAAACTTTTTCGCTATGGTACGGCAACATCGACAACGCATGCACGTCGCCTTCGATCACGCGTGCGACGCCGAAAATCTCGCGGCCAACCGGATTGCCGAGGATGTGGGTGTGCAATCGTTGGCCAAGACTCGGTCCTTCCGGGAGTTTGAAAATTCGGCTGTCGTAAACGATGCCAGCGCTGACGTCGCCTCCTTGCAACGGGATGATCCAGACCCACCAGCCGCGCCCAAAGAGATGGTTCGTGGCCCACTCGCGCGCAGTGCGACAGCGATTCGCATAGTCGGGAAAACGTTCGCGCCAGTCGTAGCTGTCCCACTCCTTAACGCCGCTGAATCGCGCCCAGACAGCGTTGATGGGGTGCTCGGTGTTCGGACGAAGATATCCGAGTTTTCGCGCCAGCATCGCAGTGCGCCCTGTAGCATCGACGATCCAACGCGCGCAAGCGGCGCATTCGCCACCATTGACCGCAGCGCTGACCCTTTGTCCATTCCCATCATTCAGCTCGAGGTTTGTTACTTTCGCCGGACGCCATAGCTCGCAACCCGCTTGCACCGCGAGATCGAGCATGTGTGAATCAAGCTTTGCCCGGTCCACTTGGAAGCCCGGCAATCGGCTCTGATAACGTGTGCCGACCTCGACGCAATCATCGAAGCGTTGATCAGGCCGATTCGAAAACCACAGGCGCAACCCCTGTTTGGCCAGTTGGTGATGACCGAGGTAATGGGTGAGGCCCAAAATGCGCGTCATGTAACAACTGCTTACTTCTGTGGTCGATTCGCCGACTTTGCGATCGAACTCGGCTGTTTTTTCGATGATGAGGACGCGCGCCTCGGGTCGTTTGCGTTTGAGCATGAGCGCCGTCGCCGCGCCGGAAAACGCGCCACCAATGATTACTACATCGTAGTCGAGGTTCATTGCCAACAGAGAAAATGGACTTTGGAGCGAGCAAAGGCAATCAGTTCCGGTGGGCGATGTCATTGTAGGGGACGATGCTGGCCTCCCGGGGAAGCCAACGGATTCCCCTACAGAATTCGTATCGCTTACCAAGAAATGATTTTTACGAACGCGCGTCTGATTTTCCCCGACGGAATTCGCGATGGCCTCGAAGTTGTCGTGGAAGGAGGAAAAATTGCCGCAATTCATGAGCAAACTCGTGTGCGCGGGAAAGACGTTGTCGACGTTGACGGAAATTTTGTCGCGCCCGGGTTCATCGATCTTCATGTGCACGGCGCGCTAGGCCGCGACACGATGGAAGCTTCTGTCGAAGCATTTCGCGCAATTTGCGATTTTCATGCGAGCGGCGGCACGACCTCACTGTTGCTCACAACAACGACAGCGCCGATCGGTAAGCTTGTTGAACTTTTAGCCGCGGTTCGAGGCTGTCGGTCTTCGATCAGCGCGATTGCGGGTGTTCACGTGGAAGGCCCGTTCATCTCAAAAGCGAAACGCGGGGCGCAACGCGCGGAATTCATTCAGGATCCGTTACCGGCTCATGTCCAGCAGTTGCTCGAGCACGCCGATGTGATCAAACGCGTCACGATTGCGCCAGAACTGTCGGGAGCGGTCGAGGCGATCGAAGATTTTCACATGCATGGAATCAGCGTAAGTGGAGGACATAGCGATGCCTGGGATGAAGACGCACGCGCCGCGTTTGAGCGTGGCATGCGTAGTGTAACGCATACGTTCAATTGCATGTCGAACGCGCGCCATCGCGGAGTCTATCGTATCGGCGGTTTGCTCGAGTTCGCCTTGAGCGAACCGCAGATCAGTTGCGAACTCATCGCGGATGGTCATCACGTTTCGTCGACGTTAATGAAGATGTTGTATTGCGCGAAAGGCCCCGGCGGAATTTGTCTCGTGACCGATGCAACCGCGGGCGCCGGACTGCCGGATGGCTCGCACTTTTCACTTTTCGGCAATGACTGCATTGTGGAAGCGGGCGTCTGTCTGCTGGCTGACCGCTCTGCGCTTGCGGGCAGTGCTGCGCAGATGATCCACCTCGTGCGGACGATGATGACGAAAATCAATGTTCCGTTGCATGAAGCCGTCGCAATGGCGACCCAAAATCCTGCTCGTGCGATCGGTCTCGAAACCAAGGGCAGACTAACCATCGGTGCAGACGCGGATTTTGTTGTGCTTTCACCAGACTTACAAATATTGCGAACGTTTGTGGCCTGCGAGGAAGTTTGGCGGTCACAGCGACAATAAAAATTCTGCCATGTCGAGCGCTGCGCGTGGGCGGCTGAGTTTTGCGATGTTCGCCACCCATTCGCGCCATTGTTTTGCGTCATCGGCAAACGCGCGTTGAAGTTGTGTGACAACCTCCACCGGTGAACGCGCGATCACGCCGGAGTTCGTTTCGATAATCAGCCGGGCATTGCCTTCCTCCTGACCGGCAACGACGTGATTGATGATCATCGGACAGCCGGCGGCGATTGTTTCCTGCACCGTCGCGCCTCCGGCTTTCCCGATAAGCAAATGGCTCTCGTGCAGCATGCGGGGAAGTTCATCGGTCCAACCAACGATCTTTGCTGGGCGACCATCTACCGCCGCTTCGATCGCCGTCCGAAGTTTATGAGCGCGGCCAATCGTCACGGTCAGATCGACTCCAAGGTCTGCGAGTCGCCGGACCAGTTCCGGGGCACGGCGCGTCGCGGCATGGATCATGTATAAGACACGGCGCTCGGAATTATTGGAAGGCAACACTCGATTCGACCCTGCGTAATCAGAAAATTTTGGGCTCACGGGAAATCCAAAAATCTTGATTTTTTCCGGCGCGACTCCCACTGCTCCTAAGACGGAGGCGCTCTGTTCGTTCGCAACGAGGAAATAATCGGCGGAGCAGCCATACCAGGCCGCGTTGATGGTGATCGAATCCGTGACAACCACTACGCTCTTGCAGGGCAGAATACCGTCGGGGTTTTCTCCTCGAATTTGTCGGAGCACATTCGGATAAGCCGGAAACGTGCAAATCACCACGTCAGGTTGAAATCGGTCGAGCATCCGTCTTGCGATCCAGCCATCCGTAAACAGCTCCCCAGGCGCGAGGCACGAAATTGACCAGGCCGAGGTAGCCTCTTCGCACCAGCTCGTTGGCCGGTCCATAGGCTTCGGCGAATAAATCGCGCAATTCCACCTCGGTCCCTTCCGGCGCGACACGGACAAGCCCATCGCGCACTCCTCGCGCGGCGCTATTGTGACCTTCTCCGAAACTGGCCGTGAGTATCAGGATTCTTTTTTTCACAATTTGTCAGGCGTCGTGTCGCAACTCTTTAAGCCGCATTTTTCGTAATGCGCGCATTGGGAAAGTCGCGCTCCGAGGCAACGCGGACGGAGGTTACTCGAGAAAGCATTCGGACTTTAATGGATATTTAGGCGGGGCAAAGTAAACTCTGCCGGAGATGAAATATCTCGGATTGATCTGGCGGGTTTTGCGCCGGCTGGTTTGGGAAACCGCGATGGATAATACAACCGGCCTGGCTGCGCAGATGGCGTATCTACTTCTTTTTGCGCTGGCTCCCGGTTCGCTGTTTCTCTGGCATCTGCTGGGTCTGTTCGGCACCGATCCGACCAAGTTGCACCGGATGTTCCTTCTCTTGAAAAGCTTCATGCCCCCAGACCCGAAGGTGCAGGACATTCTGGATTCTGCGATGGCCAATGTGGTGGTAACGGGGTCGAGCGGTCTGCTTGCGAACGCAGGGATAATTCTCGGCATCTATTTCGGGACCGTCTTCATCGCGACAATTTCACGGGCCCTGAGTCATACGTACGGAATGCGGGAAGATCCGCATTGGTGGTCGAAATATATCATCTCATTTTTCATGCTCTTCTGGTTTGGGATCGTCATCGTATTTTGCTTTAACGCAATTGTCTTTGGTGAAAAGCTGGCTGGTATTGCAGAGGTAAATTTTCAACTCGCGTTCCCTCTGCAGGCATGGATCGCAGCGTTGAGTCTGCCATTCACCGCACTTGTTCTAATCATCTTCGCGCTCGCCCTGTATCTCCTCACACCGGAGAATTATCTAACCATCCGTCAGGCGTTACCGGGCGCGATTTTCTTTTCTGTCGGCTGGATCATCGCGACAAAACTTTTTCAGCTGTATGTGGCGAGATATGATCGCTATAACCCTACATATCTCGCGCTTGCGTCCATCGTTGTGCTGCTCACCTGGATGTATCTGACTTGTCTGCTGCTCTTGCTGGGAGGTAAATTGAACGCGATCCTTCGCCGGGAACGCGAAAAAATGCGCAGGGCTGCGCCTCTCACACCCGAGCCTGCCGCGCGCGCGGCGTGACTTCGGCCAGAGGAGATTTCAACGTTACAAAGTTACACGTAAAAAAGGAAGAGGTGATCGACCTTTGTCAGGTTTGTAACTTTTTTAACAAATCGCCACTGTAAGCGTTGATCGCGTCGCGCGCTCTGTTACGCTCCGTCGCAGTGGTGCGCTTTCGCATTTGGCTCGCAACTGCGTTCGCCGTCGGCGCGATCATCACAGGTCTCCTTTGCGCGCAGGTCAGTGAAGAACAAAAAAGTCGCCGCGACGAATCGAAGTCAAGCGAGACAAGCGCCTCATCTCCTAAACCGAAAAAATCTCCGACTCCCGAAGCAAAAGGAGCAGGGAGTAAATCAGCGAAGAAACATCGAGCCTCTGGCACGCCAGACGAAGCGTCCACCGCCATTCCGAGGGCAAAATTAGCCAACGACGAGTCGCGAAAGGGAGCGGACCTTTCTCCCAAGCCGAAAAAATCGCCGACCCCGGGCCCAGAAAAACCGGCGAAAGAAAAATCGGTTCGCGATGCCAGCGAATCGCCAGTTCCACAGGAATCGCCGCGCGGTCGCAAGACAAAGTCCGCGAGAGAATCTGGCGAGACAGCGGACACAACCCCATCGGCCACGCCACGCGAGACACCCGAGTCCAGCGCTTCCCCGAAATCAAAACGGCACCACACCCCCACACCCAAACCGAAAACGGCGAAGAAGAAATCTCACGAGAAAGAAACCGCACGAAAATCAAAAAAAGCTGAGAAAGCGAAACTGGCGCGCGAAGAACAGGAGACACCAAAGCCGCAGAAAACGCCGGCGGCTCGTGCAGACGAGCGCGGCGCATCAGCAGAAAGCTCACCTTCACCGCCGCGTGCAGTTGCCGTTCCAACGCCAACTCCGGCGCCCCAACCAAAAATTGCCCGTCCTCTTTCAGCCGGCGAGCGAGCCCAGGTTGTGATCGAGAAGTCCGGTGTCGAGGAAGATCAGGGGTTCGAGCCTCCACCATCCCCGCCGCCGCGGAGATTCGGTTTCTGGCCCTGGTCTGGCCGATCAAGCAGCTATCGATATCTTACCCGGTCAGTCATCGAAGCCATCCGGCGCGCACCAGTAAAACGGCGTCGCTGGCAATTCATTGTCGTGCATAACAGCGGCACGCGGCAGGGAAACGCGCGGGTTTTTGATTATTATCATCGGCATGTCCGCCGGATGCAGAACGGGCTCGCGTATCACTTCGTGATCGGCAACGGAACGTCCACGGGCAACGGCCAGATCGAAGTAGGCGATCGCTGGCGGCGCCAGATCAATGGCGGCCATGTGCACAGCGATTATTTGAACAACATTTCGCTCGGCATTTGTCTGGTTGGCGATTTTAATCGCGACCAGCCAACACGCGCACAGCTCGAATCATGCGAAGAACTCATCCGTTATCTGCGAGAACGCTGCGGCAAGATCGACAGGGGCGAGATACCCGTGCGGCCGCATCGCGAAATGAATCCACCGCGCTGGCCGACTGATTGCCCGGGAGACGTGTTTCCCTATTCGTGGTTTCGCAGGTTCTAACAGCGAGCGTACGGCTCTGTGTCATTCCGAGCGAAGTCGAGGAATCTCTAATTTGGAGCGAACCGCAATCCTGCGACAGCGGGAGACTGAGCTCGACATAACAAAGGCATCACTTGCGTTCCGCGACCATCAGGTGGGCTTCCTTGTAGTTCCAGCGATAACCGAATCCGAACTCGAGCGGCGACGGATTGCCTTGTTGGAAAAGTTCCTGCAGCCGGGGCTGGTGATGTTGTTTGAACAGCTCAATCGGGCCGAGGTAAACACCGAATAGACGCACGTTCCATTTGTTCGGATCGAAGTACGCCAGCGGGATTCCGGAATCGTCCTGTACAATTCGATTACTGTGTTCCAGAATGAAGTTGCGGATCGCAGCGAAACCATTCTCAAACATTAGATATGACGATGACTTGAGAAGGCTGGAGCCGACGCCCAATCGTTGGCCGAATTTTAGGAAACCGGGAGTCGCCTTGATGCCGCCATCAGAAATGTCGGTGCTAAAATAATACATCGTTTGGGAATCGCCCGATTGGTTGTCGGTGTACCTGATCCGCACCCCGGAAACACTGCTGCCTTTTTTTCCGGGCGCGGCCTCTTGAAATGCGCCGCCGCTGCTGAGAGAGCCGAACGTCACATTCGTGATCGATTTGTCTGCGCGCGCGATGAACGCGTAGAGAATCGGCAACACGCCGTTGAGGTTCTGCTCATGCAGATCGATTTTCATGTCTTGGGTGATGAAGTACGTCGTGTTGAGTGAGGATTTCATCGCGTTCTCCAAATTTCCCAGTGCGCCGGAGAGATTCGCGATGCGTAATGGGTCCGGTGGGGGGCCCAGGCCTTCCTTCCCGCAAAGCACGTACACAGCAGCCCTGGGAAAAAATTGATCGACATAAAGGAAGTCCGGCCCGCTGAACATGTAAAACGCTACAGGGATCGGTTGCAGCGATTGTGGAAGGTACGTCTCTTGCCACGCGTGCAGTTTCTGCAGTTGCTGGAGATTAAGTTTTGAGAATTGCTCTTCGAAAAACGCGGCGTGTTGCTGCCACGCCGGCTCGCGCGTGAGCGGCGCAAGCGGGGAACCCAGCGGGACCGGCATTCCTGCAAGAAAACGCGCCACATCGTTAGGTCCGGCAGCTACCGGCATGGCGCGGGGCGCAATGTGGGGATTTTCCTGTGCGGAGACGCTGAGCCCGGCTGCGACCAGCGCTATGATCGCAGATAACGTGTGGTTCCTTTTCATCCCGAGCGACTGGGGCGTTTTGCCGCGCAAAAGTACAGGAGCAAGCCCAGGAGCGCCGTCGCCACACCGGCCAGCGATTCCACTGCATGGGAACGCAAAAGATAAATCATCATCCAGATTGTGATCACCGAAAATACAATTGGTGGGAGCGGATAGACCCAAACCCGATACGGCCGCGTGATTTTCGGATGCGTGAAACGAAGCACCATCACGCCGATCACAGCTAGCAGCGAGCAAATCAATAAACTGAATTGGGTGTAGCGGACAACGTCTGCGAAACTTTGCGTCAGCAAAAGTAGATTCACGATGAGCAGTTGGAGAACAATCGCATTTGTCGGGACGCCATGTTTGTTTTTGCGGCCAAGTAAACGCAGCAACCAATGATCTTCGCCCATCGACATCGTCACGCGCGGGCCGATCCAGGTCATCGAGCTGACGGTTGAAACCAGACCGAGGCAAATCACGGCGCCAACAAGCCGGCCGCCGTTCGCCCCGAAGATGTGCTTGCCCGCGATTAAGCCGACTTCGATTTGCCCGCGCATTTCCTCTTGCGGCGTGGTCGCAAGAAAAGCCGCATTCAGGAGAACATAAGCCGCAATGACGATGAACGTTCCCGCGAGCAGCGATCGCGGAACATTCTTCTCTGGTCGCTTGACTTCACCGATAATGTAGCTCGACGCGTTCCAGCCCGAGTAAGAATACATGACGTAAACAAGCGCGACCGCAAACGCGCCGCTGAAGATTGACATCGTGTCGCCTGCCTGCGGCCAAAAAGTGATCCCTTGTTTTAGTTCGACGATAAATCCGGCTGTAATGAGCGCACCAATTAAGAGAAGCTTCACGATCGTCCAAAGATTTTGGAACACGCCGCCGAGGCGCAGGTTCCCAAGATGGAAGAGCGCCACGGCCCAGACAATCGCGAAGGAGAGCAGGACCGGCGAGCCAAAGTCGAAAACGCCGCGGAAATATGTCCCAAACGCCATGCCGGCGAGCGCGATGGGCGCGGCAAATCCCACCGTGGCAGAAACGAATCCCGCCATGAACCCGAGCGCGGGATGATAAATCTGCGAGAGAAAATGGTACTCCCCTCCGGAACGCGGCAGCGCGGCGCTGAGTTCGCCATAACAAAGCGCGCCGCAAAGCGCCGCGATTCCGCCAATGACCCAAAGCATGAGCAGCGGAAATCCCGATTGAATGTCCGCCAGTTGAAAACCAAGGCTCGTGAAGATCCCAGTGCCAATAATGTTGGCAATAACGATCGAGGATGCTGTGACGAAACCAACGGTCCGCCGTGGGGGTGGTGATTTCACGGAGCGACGTTCAGCAATCGTGGTCATCTCTGGATCGACAATCCCGAAATTATCGGGACTCGCGAATTCTTTCGGAGCGGCGTTCAGGTTTATATTGGCGCACGAGGTGGCGCGACATGCTGGTCGCGGTTGGGATTCGTTGGTGGCTTAAAATGAGCGCAGAATCAGATCTCCGGAATTTCCTGGGTTGTCAGAAGCCATTCCCGGCGTCACTTTGAAGGGGCATGAACGCATCTCCCAAGCTCTCCGTCGAAACGGCCACCCAACTCGCGGTCTTTCTTGCAAATCGTCCCGGCGCTCTTGCGCGCGTGTGTGAAGCGCTGGCCAAAGCCGAAATCAACATCCATGCGCTCGCGACATCTGACACAGTCGATCACACGGTTGTACGCATGGTGGTAAGCGATCCCACCAAGGCGCTCATGCTCCTGGGCGAAGCGGGCGTGCTCGCGCTTGAAACCGAAGTGCTCACGATCGAGACGATGAGCCAGCCCGGCGTCCTCGCAAAAATCGCCGAGCGCCTCGCCGAGGCAGGAGTCAACATCGAATATGCTTACCTCGCAGGCAGTCGCGGAGCTGAAAAGGGACTGATCATCCTGCGGCCATCCGATATTGAAAAGGCGCGAAGCGCGCTGCGTGATTTGTAGAGCGCTTCTGTTGTAGCCGGTATCGGTGATGCCGGCTTGGGCTGCCACCAATGGTGTCCTTGATCTTCACCATTCATGATTGCCAATGCGGACTCGATGCTGGATAAATGCGCGGCGCGTTTATGACTTCGGTAAGAACCTTCCTCGGTTACCCATATCCGCTGGGCGCAACATGGATGGGTAACGGCGTCAACTTTGCTCTCTTTTCGGAAACGGCAGCCTCAGTTGAACTATGCTTATTCGACAACATTGATGCCATGGAAGAAAACATTCGCATTCCGGTTACTGAACACACCGATCAAGTCTGGCATGTCTTTTTGCCCGACGTGCGCCCGGGGCAATTGTACGGGTTTCGCGTTGCCGGTCCGTATGATCCCGAACGCGGGTTACGCTTTAACAGTTCAAAACTCCTGCTCGATCCCTATGCCAAAGCCATCGCCGGAGAAGTGAGCTGGGCAGATGAAATGTTTGGCTATATCATCGGCGGTAAGAAGAAAGATTTGACTCGGGACTTCCGCGATGATGCGTGGGGAGTGCCGAAGTCGGTCGTCATCGATGCCGGGTTCGACTGGCTAGATGACCGGAGACCCGGCACTCCGTTGAACAATTCCGTGATTTATGAGCTGCACGTGAAAGGCTTCAGCAAACTTTGGCCCGATGTGCCGGAGGAGTTGCGAGGCACTTACGCGGGCCTCGGCAGCGCGCCGGCCATTGATTATTTCAAAAAACTTGGCGTGACCGCGATCGAGCTGTTGCCCGTACACGCGCATATCGACGACAAGAGCTTGGTCGATCGCGGCCTAACGAATTATTGGGGTTACAATACGATCGGATTTTTTGCGCCGCACGCGCAGTACTCAAGCAGCGGACAAATGGGCGAACAGGTCGTCGAGTTCAAATCGATGGTGCGCAGTGTTCACGCCGCCGGCATCGAAGTGATTCTCGATGTGGTTTACAACCACACCGCGGAGGGAAATCATCTCGGCCCGACGCTTTGCTTCCGCGGGATCGACAATCTCGCTTATTACCGGTTGCAGCCGGACAAGCCCCGTTTTTATCTGGATTTCACCGGCACAGGCAACACGTTTAACCTGCTTCATCCCCGGACGCTTCAACTGGTGATGGACAGCTTGCGTTACTGGGTCTTGGAAATGCATGTGGACGGGTTCCGCTTTGACCTTGCTGTGAGTCTGGCACGTGACCACGAAGGCGTTAACAAGCTGCACGCGTTTTTCGAAATCATTCACCAGGACCCGGTGCTTTCTCAGGTGAAGCTAATCGCGGAACCGTGGGACGTTGGTGAGGGCGGCTATCAAGTTGGAAATTTTCCTGTGCTTTGGGCTGAATGGAACGGGAAATATCGCGACACGGTTCGCGGTTTTTGGAAGGGCGATGAGGGCCGCATTGGGGAGATGGGATACCGGCTCACCGGGAGCCCCGATCTTTATCAACACAATGGGCGGCGCCCGTATGCGAGCATTAATTTCGTCACTGCGCACGATGGTTTCACACTGTGGGACCTCGTGAGCTACAACGAAAAGCACAATGAGCTGAACGGCGACGGCAACAACGACGGCGACAATAACAATCTGTCGTGGAACTGCGGCGTGGAGGGTCCCACCGATGATCCGCAGATCAACACCTTGCGCGAACGGCAGCGGCGGAATTTCCTGACCACGCTATTTCTTTCCCAAGGCGTGCCGATGCTCTCTGGTGGGGACGAGCGGGGAAGATCGCAGAACGGCAACAACAATGCTTATTGCCAGGACAACGAGATCAGTTGGCTCGATTGGGCGCACAATGAAAAGCAGAACCAGTTTCTAGAGCTCACGCGAAAGCTGATTTGGTTTCGCAAGGCGCATCCGGTGTTTCGTCGGCCAAAATTTTTTCAGGGCCGGCGGATACGCGGTTCGGAGATTCGGGATGTAATGTGGTTCAATCCTGGCGGGAGCGAAATGAGCGAGGAGGAATGGGCGTCGCCGTTTGTTCGCTGCATTGGCATGCTGCTGAGCGGCGACACGATCGATGTTTTCAATTTTGAAGGCGAACCCATCCGCGATGACACATTTCTGCTGCTGATTAACGCGCACTACGAACCGGTCCCATTTGTCCTGCCCGGCCAGGAATACATCGAGTGGCAATTGATTCTCGACACGATGGATCCGAACGGTTTCCTGGCTGAGCCGAAAAAATTCGCGTCGGGCGACGATGTCGATCTTGTCGGGCGTGCTTGCTGTTTGCTTCAACTGGTAAAGGGCGCGCAGGCGCAAGCCCGCGAAGAATCCTGGAAAAAGCGGCATGTCGAATTTCCGCCGCTTAGCGCGGAGGAAGAACGTGCGGCAGCCAGCCGGGATCGGCTTGTCCGCCGGAGCCTTGGCGAAGCCGGATGATCCCAACCGCGCGACACATTGATGCAGGCTACGGAGAAGGAAATTCATGCAACGCATTCTTGTGGTGAGAAACGAATTAGTTTATAGAGATACGAAGCGCGTGTTATCATGCGCGGCCGATTTTTTGGTCAGTGATTTGCCATGACACCGAGCTCTCTTGTGATCGTCACTGATCGAGGCAGTTTGAAAGCATATCGGGTGAATGAGACGCCAACGCGCGGGCCAAGCCTGCAACTAGTACAGGCATTCAACATCACCGACGCGCACGGCAGACTGGTCGATAAGGTGAGCGATTTCGCGGGACGATTTCCCGTCACCGATGGCGCGGGGCCGCACCATGGGGCGGCGTCCATTGCGGAACGGACGCAGCTCGTGGCGGAAACCGATCGCCGCATTCAGAAAGAGCTCGCTGATCAAATTACAAAGATCGTTTCACGTAATGGAAAGGAAGGCTGGTCGTTTGCGGCGCCGGCTGAGATCCATGGAGCGATTGTCGATCTTTTACCCCCCGCTGTGCGCGACCGGATCGTCGAACACGTGAAATCTGATTTGGTAAAGGTGGAACCGGCGAAACTCATTTCGCGGTTTCGTTCGTTGCAGCAAATTTCATAACGCGATGCTGGAATATTTTTGTTCCCTCAACGCCGGAGGGCTCGTTAGTATCTAATTAATCATGCAACTGCCTGTTAAGATCTCGTATCGGGGTCTGGAAAAATCTGACCAGATCGACAACCTTGTTTTGGATTATGCGGCGCGACTGGAAAGATTTTGCGACCACATCAACCGCTGCGATGTGGCCATCGAGCAAACCAACCACACGCATCAAAAAGGAAATCCGTACCGGTGCCGTATCGATGTCACTGTGGCGCGGGGTCACGAGCTGGTCGCCGATGAGAGGCAGAAGGACAACGGCACGCACCAGCCGCTCAACAAGGTAATCCACGACGCGTTCAAAACGATGGAGCGCGAGTTGCGCCGTGTCGTGGACAAGCAAAGACGCGACGTCAAAACACACGCCGACACCCGTTCACCGAAGTGAGCATTTGGCGACCGCTGATCGTATCGAAAAGCATTCAGGCAGGGACGATTGATCTCAATCGTCGCTGCCTTTGTTTCAATTGGCCTGTCGCGCCGCTCACGATCACCAGCCCAGCGCTCGTCAACCAAAGCCAATAGCCCACGCCGTAGCCGACGATTTTCCCATAGGTCGGCGCCTCGCTCGCAATCATGGTGTGGCGGAAAAGAAGCGCGACCATGAAGGCTGACGCTAGAATTCCGAACAGCAGCGCGACCTTATTCTTTCCGGCAAAAGAAAATACCCAAGCAGCAAGCAACACTGGATTGGCCAGCCACTCGAAGTATCCATCAAAGACTCCTATCAGCCCGATCAATAGCAAATACCAACCAGGAGGCGGTGGCCCGGGAATGTGCGCCTCAGTATAGAAACAGTTCTGCATCAGCGACGCCACGAAAACGATGACGCTGAGGAGCGTAATGATTCTTGGAAGCCGCATCACAAGATCAAGGTCGAGTATAGTAACCGCACCGCGCGAATAGAAGCGCTAGTTCGAAACGGAGAACGCGGACAATAAGTCCACAGATTCCGCAGATTTTCACAGATTCAAGGTTGCAGAATCCTTCTGACCCAAAATAGTCTGCGTTAATCTGCGTAATCTGCGGACGAATTAACTTTTCTTCGCGTACTTTTCGGCTCCGAGAAAGTGCAGCGAGACATAAGGCTCATCGCCAATGACCCAACTGTCGTGCGGAATTGGAGGAACGTGAAAAAGTTCGCCCGTTCGCAGTGCCACCACGCGCCCATCATCGAACGCAACCGCCGCGGTGCCGAAG
>WNGD01000653.1_pt1 | contig 37276 bp, 30 predicted proteins | sample 5400671 | NCBI WGS metagenome assembly WNGD01 (sample SAMN13153369, study PRJNA577476) | soil metagenome | isolation source: 40 cm soil or saprolite under grassland replicate 2 | place: USA:California | collected 2016-06-15 | reverse complement strand
CACTCGAGCAGCTCGACGTCTGGGGCAACGCGATGGTCGGCTGCCACGCGTGGACGCGCGCAGGGTTCGTCGAGGGGATCGTGCGGCCGCCGTGGCAGTGGCGAGAGGAGCGGCGGATCCGCGAGGAGGCGCGCGAGGCGCTCGAGGCGGTCGGGCTCGCCGACCGCGCGCGCGTGCCCGCGGGCTCGCTCCCGCTCGGCCAGTTGCGCCTGCTCGCGATCGCGCGCGCACTCGCGCAGCGTCCGCGGGTGCTGCTCCTCGACGAGCCCGTCGCCGGACTGCGCGGTGCTGAGAAGGCGCAGCTCGTCGAGACGTTCAACGGACTGAAGCAGCGCGGGCTGACGCAGATCCTCGTCGAGCACGACATGCAGTTCGTCGGGTCGGTCGCGGAGCGGGTGATCGTGCTCGACCGCGGGCGCGTGATCGCAGACGGCACCCCCGGCGAGGTGCGCCGCGACGGGCGCGTGATCGAGGCGTACCTCGGTTCGGCGACGCTGTGATCGAGATCGAGCAGCTCGTCGTCCGGTACGGCCCGGCGGTCGCCGTCGACGGCGTCTCACTCCGCGTCGGCGACGGAGAGCGCGTCGCGCTGATCGGCCCGAACGGGGCGGGGAAGAGCTCGCTGCTGAACGCCGTCTGCGGCATCGTCCGTCCCGCCGCCGGTCGCGTCCGGATCGACGGCGACGACGTCACCGGGGCGACGCCGAACGCAGTCGTCCGCCGCGGCGTCAGCCAGGTGCCCGAAGGTCGGCAGGTGTTTCCGACGCTGCCGGTGGAGGCGAACCTGCTACTCGGGGCGTTCGGCCGCTTCTTCCGGACCGAGGTCGTCTCGTCGACGCTTCGCTATCTCGGCCGCCGGGCGGACGTCCACGAGCGGCTCGAGCGCGTCTACACGCTGATGCCGAAGCTGCGGGAGCTGCGCGAGCGGCCTGCCGGGCTGACGTCAGGCGGAGAGCAGCAGATGGTCGCGATCGGCCGCGCGCTGATGGCCGACCCGCGCGTGCTCGCGATCGACGAGCTCTCGCTCGGCCTCGCGCCGATCGTCGTGCAGAGCTTGACGGCGTTCCTGCGCGAGCTGAACGAGGAGCATGGCGTCGCGATCCTGCTCGTCGAGCAGAACGCGCTGCTGGCGTTCGAGCTCTGCGAGCGCGCGTACGTGCTCGAGGCGGGCCGGCTCGTCCTCGAGGGACCGAGCGAGGAGCTGCAGCGGCGACCCGAGGTGCGCGGCGCGTACCTCGGCGGGGTCGCGTGACGACTTTTCTGCAGCTCGTCGTGGTGGGCCTTTCGACCGGCTCGGCGTTCGCCATCGTGGGGATCTCGTTCGTGCTGATCTTCCGTACGACGGGGATCGTCAACTTCGCCCAGGGCGCCTTCGCCGTCCTCGGCGGCCTCTTCACCGTCGCGCTCGGCTACGACATGCCGCACTGGCTGGCTGCGATCCTGGCGATCGCGATCACGGCGCTGATCGGGACGGCGATGGCGGTGGTCGCCGTCGGCTTCCGCGGGCGCACGACGCCGTTGGCGAGCCTGATTGTGACGATCGGGCTCGCGCTCCTGACCTCGTCGATCGTCCTGCTCGGCTTCGGCGACCGCCCCCACACCTACCCGGCGATCGCGCGGCACGCCTGGGACCTCGGCGGCGTGCTGATCCAGCCGCAGTACGTCCTGATCGCGATCGTGACGCTCGTCGCTGCGACCGGGCTCACGTACGTGCTGCGCCACACGATCGTCGGCCAGGCGCTCGTCGCCTGCTCGGACTCGCGGCGCGCCGCTGAGCTCGTCGGGCTCAACGTCCGCTCGATGGCCGTGATCGCGTTCGCGGTCTCGGCCGCGCTGTCGGCGGTCGGCGGCCTGCTGCTGATCCCGCTCGTGCCGATGAGCTTCGACTCGGACGTCTCGATCGCCGTCAACGGATTCGCTGCCGCCTCGTTCGGCGGCCTCGGCTCGATCCGGCTCGCGCTCCTCGGCGGCTACGTGCTCGGGATCGCGGAGCAGCTCGTCGTCGGGTACGTCGACCCGCAGTACAACCTCGCGATCGCGCTCGTGATCATGCTGCTCCTGATCGGGTGGCGGTCGCGGAAGGAGATCGCGGTCTGAGCGCCGCGGCCGAGCCCGTCCCGCTGACGTACCGGCCTTGGTGGATCGGCCCGCTGCGCCTCTCCCTGATCGCCGGCGCAGGTGTCTTCGCCGTCTGGCTCTCGTACCAGCTCAGTCCGTCCAACGTGACGCTCTACGACCTGATGGGGCTGTACGCGATCGTCGCGATCGGCCTCTCGCTGCTGATGGGCTTCGCCGGTCAGACGTCGCTGGGGCAGGGCGCCTTCTACATGCTCGGTGCCTACACGGCCGGTGTGCTGACGATCGGGATCAACCCCGACGAGCGGCTCGTGAACCCACACGCGGGGATCAATCCGATCCTCGCGCTCGCGATCGCCCCGCTGCTGACGGCCGGCGTGGCCGCCGTGATCGGCGTCCCGCTGCTGCGACTGCGCGGCCACTATCTCGCGTTCGCGACGCTGGCCCTGCACATGATCACGCTCGCGGTCGTCTTCGCGCAGGACCGCTTCCTCGGGGGGCAGGTCGGGCTCGCCGGGGTGAAACCGCTCAAGGTCGGCTCGCACCTCGTCACGGGCGCGACGCATGCCGCGGTCGTCTGGGGGTTCGCCGCGCTCGCGCTCGTGCTTGCGGTCAACCTCGTCCACTCGCGTGCGGGACGCGGCCTGCAGGCGATCGCCGCGAGCGAGGCCGCCGCGGCGGCGGCGGGGATCAACGTGACGACATACAAGCTGCGGCTGTTCGTGCTCTCGGCCGGACTGGCCGGGCTCGCCGGCGGCCTCTACACGTTCCTGCTCCAGTTCCTCTCGCCGGACGCCTTTCCGATCATCCTCAGCATCCAGTTCGTCGTCATGGTCGCCGTCGGCGGGCTCGGCAACGTCTACGGCGCGGTCGTCGGGGCGATCGCGATCACCTGGCTGCAGCGCCGGCTGCAGGAGGTCGGCACGCACAAGAGCCTGCTCGGCTGGGACCTCCCGGTGCAGGCGCCGCAGGTCTTCTCGATCGGCGTCTTCGCGGCGATCCTGATCCTCGTGATGCTGTTTGCCCCCCGCGGCCTCCTCCCGGCCGTCGGGGGCGCCGCCCGCTGGTCGCGCAGACGCGTGACGAAGCTGTGACGACTCTCGGCCGGGTCAGCGCATGAACAGGCCGCCGTTGACGTCGTAGGTTGCGCCGGTGACATAGCCGGCGGCGTCGGAGCAGAGGAACGCTGCGAGCTCCCCGACCTCCTCGGGCTCGCCGAAGCGGCCGACGGGGATCCGCTGTCGCAGCGCCTCCAACCGCTCCGCCGTGAGGAAGTCGAACGCGGGCGTGCGGACCGCAGCCGGGGCGAGCGCGTTGCACGTGACGCCGTGCGGCGCGAGCTCGGCGGCGGCGATCTTCGTCACGATCACGATCCCGGCCTTCGAGGCGGCGTAGTGCGCTCCCATCGCCCCCGGCTGCTGCCCGGAGATCGACGCGAGGTTGAGGATCCGGCCGCCGCCCTGCTCGCGCATCCGCGCGCCCGCGAGCTGGCAGCCGAAGAAGACGCCGCGCAGGTTCACCGCGAGCACGTCGTCCCATTCGTCCTGCTCGATCTCCCAGAACGAGCGCGGCACGGTCCGCGCCGCGTTGTTGACCATGATGTCGAGCCGCTCGACGGACTCGACGAGGCGCGCCAGGGCCGCCCGCGAGCGAACGTCGCACTCCGCCGCACGCGCACGCCCTCCGAGCGCGACCGCCAGCCGCTCGGCGCCGTCGAGGTTCACGTCGGCGAGCACGACGCTCGCGCCCCGGGCGTGCAGGGCCCGGGCGATCGCCTCGCCCAGGCCCTGCGCCGCTCCGGTGACGATCGCGGAGCGGCCCTCGAGCTCCACTACTTCTTGCCGATCGCCGCGCCGAAGACCGGCTGCATCTGACAGGCGCCGAGGCGCGAGACGATCATGCTCGCAACCTGCAGGCCCGCGTGGTTGACCGAGCTGTAGAAGTACTTGCCGCCGGGGCCGACGAAGCCGCGCATCTTCTTCTCGAGCGCGGTGTTGATCCCCTCGCGGCTGAAGCCGCCCTTGATCATCGCCGTCTTGAACATCGACACACCGGTGTAGCCGTCGAGGTTGAACGTGCTCGGCGCGTGCCCGAGCAGCTTCGTGACCTTCGCCGCCTCGGCCCGCGACGGGTTCGACTTCGGCAGGAACTTGTAGACGTTGCCGAGGTACGTGTCGATCAGAGCGCCGTTCTCCTCCGGGCAGGCCGGCCCGAGGAAGAGCGGCGAGGCGTTGCCGCCGCTCAGCACGAGTCGCTGCGGCAGCTGCAGCTGCTTCGCCTCCTTGACGATCGTGACCGAGAGCGCGGTCGCGTTCCAGATCCAGAGCACCTGCGCGCCCGAGCCCTTGATCTTCGAGAGCTCGGCCGTGAAGCTCGTCTCGGTCAGCGGGAAGATCTCCTTGTCGACGATCGTGAAGCCGAACGCCTTGGCCAGCTGCTCGACGTTCGTCGTCCCCTCGCGGCCGAAGCCGCCGTTGTCCCCGATCAGCGCGACCCTGGTCACCTTGAGCTTGCGCAGGTAGCGCGCCATCGCGTAGGCGAACAGGCGGCTCGTCGCCGTCGTCATGTAGACGTACGGCCTCGCGGGCGTGACCTGCGCCGCGGACGCCGCCATCGAGATGTACGGCACATGCGCCTGCGCGGCGAGCGGCTCGGCGGCGAGGCCGACCGAGCTGAACCCGGAGCCGATGATCCCGAGGTACTTCGGGTCGTTGAGGAACTTCTGGACGTTGATCACGCCCTGCGACGGGTTCGAGCCGTCGTCGACGACGTCGACCACGAGCTTGCGGCCCTTGATCCCGCCGTGCGCGTTGACGTCCTTCACGGCGGCGTCGACCGCCTGTCGGTTGTCGACGCCGACGAACGACAGGGCGCCGGTCAGCGCGGCGTCCATGCCGAGGTAAACCGTCCCGGCGAATTTCTGCTTCGGCGTGTACGTGAAGCCCGCCGTCACGGCCAGCACGGCGGCGAGCCCCAGCAGCGCGAACGCAGCGCCCACCCTTCGCCTACTCATGAGCCCCCTCCTGTTCGTGGTCGAGCATTCTCGTGTGACGTCGATCGTGATGGATCGGTTGGAAGCGGCACGGCCGGAGCGATCTCGATCCCGAGCGACGTGCGCCCGAAGAGGTCGATCGCCTCGAGATTCGAGTAGGGCATGAGCGGACCGCCGCGGACGTCCCGGTACATGCGCTCGAGCGGTGAGCGTCGGTAGTAGCCGGCGCCGCCGACGACGTGCAGCGCGAGGTCGACGATCCGCACGGCGTTGTTGCACGCGACGTGCTTGGTCAGCACGGCCTTCGCCATCCCGTCCTGAACCGGCAGCTCGGTGTAGAGCGCGCCGGACTCCATCTCCGCCGCGTGGTGGAGCAGCACCGCGCGCGCCGTCTCGAGCAGGATCTCCATCTCCGCGAAATGCGCCTGCACCTGCGGATCGTCGCGGCGGCCGCGTCTCGCAACCTGCCCGCGGGCCAGCTCCATCGCGCCGGCGGCGATCCCCAGGTAGACGGCGCCGAAGGTCGGCATCGCCCAGCCCCAGACGGTCTTCAGCATCGTCGCGTCGAAGTGGTTCGCCGGGTAGCGGTGGAAGACCGCCTCGTCGGGGACGAAGACGTCGTGCAGCTCGAAGTCGTTCGACTGGGTCGCGCGCATCCCCATCGTGTCCCAGGTGTCCCTGAACGTCAGCCCCGCGGCGTCGCGCGGAACGCGGAAGAAGATCACGTCGTCGCCGTCGAGCGCGCGCGTCGAGAACTCTGTGCAGACCGCCGACTCGGTGCCGAAGATCTTCTTGCCCGTAACGCGGTAGCCGCCCTCGACGCGGGTCGCGACCGTCGTCGAGGTCATCAGGATCGGGTCGCCGGGCTCGGCGGACATGGAGGCATAGATCAGCCGCCCGTCCGCGGCACGGCGCAGCACCTCGGCCAGCCGCTCGTCGCCGGAGGAGCGCCAGAGGCTCGCGAGCTGGCCGATCGGAGAAACGTGCATGTTCACCGCGAGCGCGGTCGCGCCGTCGCCCGCGGCGAGCCGCTCCTGGGCGAGGATCAGCTCGGTCAGCGTCGCGCCCCGGCCGCCGAGCTCCTCGGGCACAGACAGCCCGAGATAGCCCTCGGCGCGCATCTCCTCGTAGTTGTCGAACGGAAAGGACGCGTCGCGGTCGTGCTCGGTCGCGCGCTCGGCGAAGCGGTCCGCGAGCCGGCCCGCCAGCTCCACGATCTCGCGCTGCCTGGGCGTCAGCGTCTGGAGCACGCGAGTACGCTAATCGGTCGTGAGCTACCGCGAGGCCTCTGAGCAGCTCCGCGTCCTTTTCTGCATCGGCGTCATGCCCGCGTTCTTCGACGAGCCGCCCGAGCGGGTCGGGCCGCTCGTGCAGTCGGTCCAGGCCGCGTTCGCCGACCTCGGCGGCCGCTTCGGCGTGCGGGTACTCGGGACGATGGACGACGACGAGCTCGTGGTCGGGTCGTCGACCGGCTGGCCGTGGACGTGCTACATCCTCGCCGACGCGCCGGGCCTCGACGCGGTGACGAAGGTCTGCAACCTCGTGCGCGAGTCGGAGGCGGAGGGATCGCGGCTCTGGAGGTACCTCCGGATCGAGGCGCGGGTGGGGCGGCCGCTCTTCTTCGGGAACGATTGAGCGTCAGCCGGAGGCCGCGCCGGCGGCCCGCGTCGACACGGGCGACGGCGAGGCCCCGAACGCGGCGACGGCACCGGCGACGACGAGGAAGGCCGCCGCCTCGACCAGCACGTGCCCCGGCGCAAGCACTGCGTTCAGCACCGGCGCCAGCGCGATCGCGCCGATCATCGTCGTCGTGAAGAACGCCGAGGCGAAGCCGAAGACGGATCCGTGATGGGCCGGATCCGTCTCGCGCTGAAGGATCGTGTCGAAGAGGACGTCCGTCGTCCCGTCGACGAAGCCGATGGCGGCGAGGAAGAACAGGGCCGTCGCCGGGCTCGTTCCCAGACCGAGTAGCGCGAGCAGCCCGGACATGGTGAGCAGCGCCGCCGCGATCCAGCGTGCTCCGGCCGTGCCCACACGAGTGCAGCCGACGAACGTCTCCCCCAGGAGCAGCCCCGCGCCGAGCGCGCCCATGCCGTAGCCGTAGCCCCCGCCGCCGAAGCCCATGTGCTCGAGCAGCCGCGGGAGCGTCGCGTTCGTGAGTCCGGTCGCGATCGTCGCGGCCGCGAAGGCAGAGACGACGACGAGGACTGCACGATTGCGGACGAGATGCGAGGCGCCCGCGAAGGTGGCTCTGAACCGCGGACGCTCGGCTCGACAGGCGAGCACATGAGGAAGCCGGGCGTAGAGGCCGGCCGCGACGGCGAACGTCAGGAGATCGACGGCGAGCGCGACCGGCGCCCCTGCCGCCGCGACGGCGGCGCCGCCGCCGAGCGCCCCGATGGCTCGCGCGGCGTTTCGTCCCAGCCCGAGCTCGGCGTTCGCAGCCTCGAGCTGCTCGCCGGGAAGCAGGGCGGGGATGAGCGCGGGCATCACGGAGCTCGAGACCGCGCCGAGGCATCCGGAGACGCCGACCGCGGCGAAGATCAGCAGCCGGTGGTCCGTGAACGTTCCCGCGAGCGCCGTCGCCACGACGGCGAAGCGGCCGATCTCAACGGCCGTCAGGAGCCGATTCTTGGAAACGCGATCGGTGATCAAGCCCGCGAAGCTGCTGCCGATGATCGGCGGTGCGAAGCGCACGAGGAGCAGCGCAGACACCTCGCCGGTCGAGCCCGTCTTGCCGTAGAGCCAGCCGATCAACGCCCCGAGCGTCAGCCAGTCGCCGAGAATCGACACGAACTGGCCGGCAAACAGCAGGCGGAACGCGCGCACTCGGAGCGGCCGGACGATCCGGGTCGCGCTGAGAATTCGAGCATCGGCCTTCGTCGTCGAGGCGACGATGATGAACGCGGCGAGTCCGGCGCCGATGCAGATGTCGCCGACGGAGAACGTATTCGCGAGCGGGAGCTGCCGCGGCAGGGCGAACACGTCGCCGAGCGGCCACAGTCGATGCGCCGCCTCGTCGACGTTGGCGCCGACGGTGATGCCCGCAGCAGAAGCGGCGCCCGCGGAGATCGGCATGCGGCCGCCGTTTGCAGCGATGACGACCGCGTTGAGGAGAACTCCCACGAGCATCAGCCACAGCGGGCGTGTCCGACGGTTCCGCAACACGAACCAGAGGAGGAGTCCGTAGCTCGCCAGGTGGAGCGGCCGCGAGCCCGTCGCGGGAAGATGATCGGCCAGCCGCGAGAACAGGAACGCCTGGGTCGCGAGCGCGGCGGCGACCGCCCAGGATGCGCGAAACCGGATGTCGGCGATCCGGCGAATGTCGCCCCCGAGCGCAAGCGCGAGCAGGATTCCGACGGCCGCGAAGGGAGCGAGGAACATCAGCTCACCGCGGCGAGCGCAGGCGTCGGCGTCCGTCCCTGTGGAAGGTAGTCGGCGAGGGCCTGCGCGATCTCGCCGGCTGCGGCGCTCACGTGCGGCCGGAGCCGAGCGCAGCCGAAGACGAGAAAGGTGTCTGCGCTCGTAGCCGCCGCGATGACGGAGCCGGTCGTCCCGAGCTCCGCGCCGTCGCACACGAGCACCGTCCCCTCGGCATCGGCCTCGCGAACGAGCCAGCTTGTCAGTGCAGCGGTCGACGGACTGCTCTCGTCGGTTCCCCACTCGGCGACGGGAGAGCCCGAGAGGAGGTCTCGCCGCCACTCGAAGACGAGGAGCCACCTGACGTCGTCCGCCAGCAGCCTCGCGCCGAGCGCAGGGAGGACCGCCTCGGGTCGTTCGGCCCTCGCCGCGACGTCGGCGACGTCGCGTGCCAGTCGTAGCGAACGTCTCTCTCTGACGACGATGCCCACGGCGCTGCCGATCGAGAGCACGACGCCCGGAATCGCTGCCAGCGGCTGCACGAGAGCGAGGAGAAGCGCGAGGACGATGCCTGGAAGGACGAGCAACTCGGCACGCTGCGGAACGTGCCGCCAATCGGCTGCCGTCGGCCGCCGGCGCCGGATCGCGAGGCTTCGGAGCTCCCGCAGCTCGTCGGGCGTCAGCGCCTCTGTCGGGTCGATCCCGCGCTGCAAAGCGACGAAGGCCCGACCCACGAGCGGGTGGAACTGGGACCCGAGGTGTCGCTCGATCTCACTGAGCGCTTCTTCGCGCGGCAGACCGTCCCGGTACGGCCGGTCGTTCGTCATCGCATCGAAGCTGTCAGCGACGATCAGGAAGTGGGACGCGAGCGGGATCTTGTCCTCCGCGATCCCGTAGTAGCCGGCGCCGTCGAAACGCTCGTGGTGGTATTCGACCGCGCGCGCCTCGTCGGCGGCGAAGCGGAAGGTGCGCAGCAGCCGCGCCGAGACGCGCGCGTGCCGCCGGATGGCCACGAGCTCTTGGTGGTCGAGCTTGCCCGGCTTCCGCAGGACACTTGTATCGACGCCGATCTTGCCGAGGTCGTGGAGTCGCCCGGCCCATCGGAACCGGGCAACGGTGGAGGCGGAGAATCCGAGGGCCTCGGCGAGCTCCTGGACGTAGTTCGCGACTCGCTCTGAGTGCGCGAACGTCGAGGAGTCCCGCTCGTCGACGACGTTCGCGAAGGTCTCGAGGGCACGCGCCGTCTCGCGTCGCGTCGCCGTGAGACGCGCGTGGCTCAGGTAGACCGAGGACGCGAGCGGAACGAGGATCGTCAGCGCGAGCGGGTTGGTCGTCGCGAACAGCGCGATCGCGATGCCGAGCGCGAGCTCCGCCGCCATCGTCGGGAGCTCGGTGCGCAATCCCTCCACGGTGACCGAGAGGAACGGTGTCCGCCGCGTCGTCGCGACGATGCCGCTCACGAGAAGGGTGTTCGTGGCCGCGTAGACGAGCACGGCGGCGACGATCGCGAACCCGTCACGATGGAGTTCGATCGCGTCCGCGCGGCCCCCGAGCAGGCCGTAAGCCACGCCGGCCACTGCGGCCGAGACGGCGAACACCGACGCGTTGTATGCGACGCGCACGAACCGGTCCCGGCGCAGCCCGTCGACGACCAGAACTGCGGCCGAGGCGATCAGCGCCGCGGTCAAGCCGCCGACGAGCAGCACCGCGGCCACGTGGACGCACGACGAGAAGCTGAATGTCGACGCCTCGACCGGATCCGGCGCATCCTGCTCGCCGCTGATCTGCACGAGCTCCGCGATCAGCGCAGCGCCGGTCAGCAGCGCGACCGCCACCAGCCGATGCCACGGGAAGAGCGCCGCTGCGACGCCGCACGTGATCGTCCCGGCTGCGATCGTGCAGCCGAGCAGGAGTCGGGAAGCTGCGTTCACGGCAGGTGGAGGAGGTCAGCGGCTTCGCCGACCGCTACCGGTACGACGAAGCCGCTTCGGATGGGCCCTACGCCCACTTCTTGCCGGCGCCGGCGGCGAGAGCCAGCGCGACGAGTACGACAAGCCGGTAGGTCCAAGTCTGGAGCCGCATATCCAGTCCTTTCGGAGTAGGGATACTCGTTGTCATTCAGTCGCCTCGCCGCGGCGACCCCCGATCGGGGGATCAAGGCTGCGCGGGGCGTCGACCGGGTCGTCGCGGCGGCCGCGGAGGCGATAGGTTCCGCGCGTGCGCGCAGCCCGGATCACGGAGCTCGGCCGCCCGCCGCAGCCGGCGGAGGTCGACGGCGTCGAGGCCGGCGACGGCCGCGCGCTCGTCGAGGTCGCGGCGGTCGCCCTGAATCCGATCGACCTCGCGATCGGCGCCGGCCGCTTCTACGGCGGCCATCCCGACCTCCCGTACGTCCCCGGCTCCGAGGCGGTCGGCCGCGTCGTCGCGGCGCCGAGCCTCGGCGAGGGGATCAGGGTCTACGTCGGCGGCGGCGGCCTGGGCCTGACGCGGGACGGCACGCTGAGCGAGCGAGTCGCGGTCGACGAGGACCAGGCGTATCCGCTACCGGGCGGGATCGACGACGCACAAGCGGTCGCCGCCGGGATCGCCGGAATCGCCGGCTGGATGCCCGTCGCCTGGCGCGCGCCCGTCCAGGAGGACGACCGCGTCCTCGTGCTCGGCGCGACCGGGACGGTCGGCAGCATTGCCGTGCAGGGAGCGAAGCTGCTCGGCGCCGCCCGGGTCGTCGCCGCCGGCCGCGACGCGGCGAGGCTCGGCCGCGTCAAGGAGCTCGGGGCGGACGAGACCGTGAAGCTCGACGGCGGCGACCACGCCGAGGCGGTGACCAAGGCGTTCGGCGGCGAGGGGCCGACGCTGATCGTCGACCCGCTCTGGGGCGAGCCGCTCGCCTCCGTCCTCGCCGCGGCCGCGCCCGGGGCACGCGTTGTCCACCTCGGCCAGTCGGCCGGGCCGGAGGCGACGCTGCGCTCGGCGGACGTCCGCGGCAAGGGCCTGAACGTGCTCGGGTTCTCGATCTTCGCGCTCACACCGGAGATCAAGCGCGCCGGCTATCTCCAGCTCGTCGAGCACATCGCGGCCGGAAGGATCGAGATCGACCTCGAGACCTTCTCCCTCGAGCGCGTCGCCGACGCCTGGCAGGCCCAGGCCTCGGGCGCGAAAGCGATCGTCGAACTCTAGTCGGGAGGCCGAGCAAAGCTCCGCCTCCCGACTCGTCGAACGCGGAGCGTTCGACTAGATCTTCCCCGCCGCCTTCCACTTCGCCCAGATCGACTTCATCTGGCCGGCGGTCGACCGCACCGAGTCGGCCGCGCTCATCTTGCCCTGCGAGACCTGCGAGAACATCTGCGGGATCAGGAACTTGTTGAACATCTCGTCGACCGCAGCGTTCGAGTAGCCGGGGTAGCCGACGTTGTGCGTGTACTTGGACGCGATCGTCGTCAGGATCGTGTACTTCCCCTTCGGCGGGTGGTTGTCCGCCGCAGCCGCCTTGTAGATCTGCTTGAGCGGATAGGCGCCGGGGAAGCTCGGGAAGTTGTAGAGCTTCGACGCGGTCGTCGCCTGCCTGTAGTTGATGCAGAGGTCGGCGATGAACTTCTCGGCCGCGTCTTTGTTCTTCGCGAACTTCCAGATCGAGTAGACGCCCATCACATGCTCGAGCCCGAACCGCCCGTGCGGGCCCTTCGGGATCGGCCAGATCCAGAGGTCGTTCACGAACGGCAGATGCAGGTCCTCGGGCGTGCGGGTGGCCGAGATCGCGTTCAGGATCATCGAGCCCCGGCCCGCGTAGAGGAACTGGTTGTTCGAGGCGGGATTCCAGCCGAAGATCTCGTCAGACTCGCCGCGCTTGTAGATGTCGGCCATGAACTGCACGGCGTCGACCGTGCGCTTGTTGTTGATCGTCAGGACGTTGTGCTCGTTCTGGATGAACGAGCCGAAGCACATCATGAACGCCATCAGCGCCATGTTCGAGTCGAGCTCGTTCGACTGGCCGATGCCGATCGGATGGCCGGCCGACTTCAGCTTCGGAGCCGCGCGCCGCACGTGCTCCCAGGTCGCCGGCGACTCGCCGACGCCGTTCCACAGGTCGCGCCGCCAGACGACCGGGTCGGGGACGTAGTTGTCGGAGACGCCGAAGTACTTCTTCGTCTTCGGGTTGTACGTGCTCTTCTTGCCCAGGTCGCCGTATCTGCCGACCTTGCGCTCGACCTCGTGGATGATCGAGGCGTGGTTGATGACCTGGTCCTCGTACGCGGCCGGAGGCGAGAGGAAGCCGAAGATGTCGTGGCCGCTCTGCGCGGCCACCTCGGCCGCCGCGCGCGCCGATAGCTGCGTGTTCGCGATGTGGTCGACGTTGACCTGGACGTCGTTCTTCTGGCCCCACTGAGTGATCCACGTCTTGTCGAACCACGTGTCGTAGTCCGGGACGAAGTGGATCCACTGGATGATGTTGAGGTCGCCCTTGAGCCAGCGACCCTTGTACTTGAGCGGCCCGGCGAACGAGTACGGCGCGGTTGCCCCGCCGACGCCGAGCGCCGCGGCGCCGACACCGGCGCGCTTCAGCAGCGTGCGCCTGCTCAGGCCCTCCTTCCGTACGTCGTCGGTCGACTCCGACATGCTCCCTCCCTCCTTTCGGGGGCCCTACCGGAAGGCCCCGCCAGTGAAGCCGGCGATGAAGCGGTTCAGAAACGCGTTGTAGACGAGGGCGAGCGGGATGCTCGGGATCAGGATCGCGGCCATGATCGACGGCCAGTTGAACAGGTCGCCGCGAATCAGGTCGGTGGGGACACCGGCCGAGATCGTCCGGTGCGCCGAGCTCGAGATGAAGGTGATCGCGTAGATGTACTCGTTGACGACGAGCGAGAAGGAAAAGATGACGACGGTCAGGATCCCGGGCAGCGAGATCGGGAAGACGATGCGCACGAGCGCCTTCAGCCGCGAGCAGCCGTCGACGAGCGCCGCGTCCTCGAGCTCCATCGGGATCGTCTTGAAGAAGCCCATCAGCAGCCAGATCGAGAACGGCACCGTGAACGACGGATAGACGAGCACGAGTGACCAGATCGAGTCCTGGAGGCCGAGCTTCGTGATCACGCGCGAGAGCGGCAGGAAGAGCAGCGTCGGCGGCACCAGGTAGGTGAGGAAGATCGCGACGCCGAGCGACTGGCCGACCCGTCCGGAGAGACGTGCCAGCGCGTAGCCGGCCGGGAGCGCGAGCACGAGCGTGATCGCCACCACGAGCCCGCCGATCAGTGCCGTGTTCCCGAGCCACGTCAGGTACTTCGTGCTCTGGAACAAGAACCGCCAACCGTCGAGGGTCGGATTGAAGCTCCACGTGTGAGTCGGGTCGAAGACCTGGTCCTGGCGCTTCAGCGACGTGACCACCATCCAGAAGAACGGGAAGGCGAGCACGATCGCGAACGGGACGGCGATCCCGTAGGAGAAGAGCGCCGAGCGCACGCGCGTCGTCACTACGACACCTCCGCCCGGCGCGCGGCCACGAGCATCCCGATCGCGACGAACGCGAGCACGGGCAGCATGAACAGCGTCACCGCCGCGCCCTCGCCGGTCGAGCCCGACTCGATCCCCGTCTTGAAGGCGAAGGTCGTCAGGACGTCTGTGCCCGCGTTCCCGTTCGTGAGGATGTAGACGACCGCCATGTCGGTGGCGGTGAAGACGATCCCGAAGAGCAGGGCGACGATCGCGATCGGCAGCTGCAGCGGCAGCGAGACGTACCAGAACTTGCGCAGGCCGGTCGCGCCGTCGATCGCGGCCGCGTCGTTGACCTCGGCCGGGATCGAGGCGATTCCGGCCAGGAAGATGACCACGGCAAATGGCGCGATCCGCCACGCGTGGACCGTGATGATCGACGCCATCGCGTTGTTGTGCGTCCCGATCCAGTTCGGCTTGGACGCCTCGCTGACGATGTGCAGGTGGATCAGGAACCAGTTGAAGATGCTCGCGAGCGGGTCGAAGAACCAGAGGAAGCCCGTCGTCGTCAGGGCCACCGGCGCCGCCCACGGCAGCAGGATCAGGAAGCGCAGCGGCCAGCGGCCCCGGAAGCTCCGGATGAGCGCATGCGCGAGCAGCCCGGCGACGAGCAGGACCACGAGCTGCGAGATCACCGTGAACAGGAACGTGTTCCAGATCGCCTGCCGGAAGAGGTGGTCGTGGATGAGTCGCGTGAAGTTCGAGAAGCCGGCGCTCTTACCCGACAGCGACCCGGCCGTCGCGTTGGTGAAGCTGAGGTAGACCGCCAGCGCGAGCGGCCCGCCGACGAGCACGAGGATGAAGACGACGGCGGGCGAGATCAGGAACGTCGCGAGGAACCCGCGACGCTCCGTGACGTACTGGAGGCGTTTCCCCCGAGGCCGAGCCGCGGCCACCGTCGCCATGGCGGAACCCTACTTATGCGCTGCAACGGGCGCAATTCGGGCTCGGTAATAATGCCCGCGTGGCGGCGATCGAGCTCGAGAAGCTCACCAAGATCTACGGCGACGGCACCCGGGCCGTGATCGACCTCGACCTGGAGATCGCCGACGGCGAGTTCGTCGTCTTCGTCGGTCCGAGCGGCTGCGGCAAGACGAGCGCCCTGCGGATGATCGCGGGGCTGGAGGAGATCAGCGGGGGGACGGTCAAGGTCGGCGACACCGTCGTCAACGACCTGCCCCCGAAGAACCGTGACATGGCGATGGTCTTCCAGAACTACGCGCTCTACCCACACATGAACGTCTACGACAACATGGGCTTCGGGCTGAAGATGCGCGGGGTCGACAGGGCCGAGGTCCGGCGCCGGGTGACCGACGCGGCCAAGGTGCTTGGCCTCAGCGAGGTGCTGAGGAAGCGGCCGCGCCACCTCTCCGGCGGTCAGCGCCAGCGCGTCGCGATGGGCCGCGCGATCGTGCGCGAGCCGGAGGCGTTCCTGATGGACGAGCCGCTCTCGAACCTCGACGCGAAGCTGCGCGTCCAGATGCGGGCGGAGATCGCCCGGATCCAGCGCGACCTCGGCGTGACGACGATCTACGTGACGCACGACCAGAGCGAGGCGATGACGCTCGGCGACCGCGTCTGCGTGATGCGCCACGGCCTCCTCCAGCAGGTCGACCGGCCGCAGGTGCTCTACGACCGCCCCGCGAACCTGTTCGTGGCGAGCTTCATCGGCTCGCCGGCCATGAACCTCGTCGAGGCGGAGCTCGCCGACGGCGTCGTCCGCTTCGGCCCGCACTCGCTCCGGATCGACGACGCCGTGCTCTCGGCGCGCCCGGGCCTGCGCGCCCACGAGGGCCGCAGAGTCGCGCTCGGGATCCGGCCCGAGGACATCGAGGACGCGTCGCTCGAGACGGGCGCTCCGGCCGACCGCCGCATCGAGGTGACGGTCGACATCAAGGAGGACATGGGCTCCGAGGTCTTCCTCCACTTCGCCATCGACGCGCCCCCGGTCAAGACCGAGGAGCTCGTCGAGATCGTCGGCGCCGAGGCGCTCGAGGCGGCGGACGAGCAGACCCACCACCACGGCAACGCGTTCATCGCGCGCGTCGAGCGCTCGACGGCGGCCCGCGAGCGGGAGCAGATCGAGCTCGCGGTCGACACGCGACGGCTCCACTTCTTCGACCTCGAGACCGGCGAGGGGATCTACGGCGAGGCGGCCGAACGGGCCGAGCCCGACTACGCGGCGCAGCAGGCCTAGACCTTCGGAAACGCCGCCCCTGCGTAGACGAGCGCGGAGGGCAGCGTCGCGCTCCAGAAGTGGCCCTGTTTCGGCGGCGGCAGCAGCCAGAGCTCGTGCTGGAGGTGCAGGCTCGCGAGCTCCTGCGCGAAGTCGAGACTCCCCTTCCGCAGGATCTCTGCGTGATTGCCTCCGACGGAGACGTAGAAGCGCACGCCGGCTCGGAGCAGCGACCGCGCCTGCCGCCGCACGAGCAGCGTCGGGTCGTGCTCGTCGAGCACCCCGCGGGTCGCGTCGACGAACGGCCCGTCCCGGAAGACCGGCGCGAAGTAGCCCTCCCACGACTCGAGCGTCCCGAACATTCCGGGATGCCGCAGGCCGATGTCGACCGCGCCGTCGCCGCCCGCGCAGAGGCCGGCGAGCGCGCGGCCGACCGGAGAGGGGATCGTCGCGAGGTGCGCGTCCACCCACGGCACGACATCGCGGATGACGTAGTCCTCCCAGACCCCGGCCCATTCGCCGCTGTTCGGGTCGACCGTGGGCCCGGCGATCGGCATCACGCCGACGAAGGGCGGCATCTCCCTCGCGGCGATCAGCGAGTCCGCGACGTCGGCGAGCTTGAGGCCGTCGTAGAAGGACGACGGCGTCCCGGCCATTCCGCTCAGGAGATAGACGACGGGGTAGCGGGTACCGGGCCTGTACCCCGGCGGCAGGTAGATCGCGCTCGCCCGGTGGTCGCCTGGAACCTGGTGATTCGGGATCCGGCCCGACCAGACGGCACCGCCGTCGCCGCCGACGGCGACCTTGACGAACGAGTCCGGCAGGCCGAGGCGCGCCGCATCCCATGACCGGGTAGGAGCGCCGCCGCGAGCGCGGCGGCTGCGGCGAGCAGCACAAGCCAACGCATCCCAATTCATTGAATCGCGGCCGGTGTTGCCGGGGCGTTAAGCGGTCGCGAAGACGCGGTGGTCACTCCGCGGTCGGTACAATTCCGATACCTAGTTCATCGATTGGAGAGTGAGAAGCTTTGAACCTGTTGCTCGTACCCCTGGAGGACACGGTCGTCTTCCCGCACATGACGGTGACGCTGCCCGTCGACGTCGGGGACGAGGACCGCGTCCTGCTCGTGCCGCGGCATGAGCACGACTACGCCAAGGTCGGCACCGTGGCCGAGCTCGTCGAGCAGGTCCGCCTGCCCGGCGGCGGTCGCGCGGCCGCGTTCACCGGCCTCCACCGCGGCGTCATCGGCGCCGCGCAGACCGACGCGCAGGGCCGCCTCCGCGTCGAGGTCGAGGAGCACCTTGACGAGGAACCGCGCAGCGGCCGCGTCAAGGAGCTCGAGACCGAGTACCGGGCCCTCGTCGAGGAGATCCTCGAGCTGCGGAACGCCGACGAGCGCATCGGCGCCTTCCTCCGCGCGGTCGTCGAGCCCGGCGCGCTGGCCGATACGGCCGGCTACTCCCCCGACCTGACGTTCGAGCAGAAGGTGGAGCTGCTCGAGACCCTCGACGTGGTCGAGCGGCTCGAGCTCGCCGTCAATCTCCAGCGCGGCCGCCTCGCCGAGCTGCAGGTGCGCCGGCGCATCCGCGAGGACGTCGAGTCCGGTGCGCAGGCCCAGCAGCGCGAGTACTTCCTGCGCAAGCAGATGGAGTCGATCCGCAAGGAGCTCGGCGAGGACGAGGGCTCGGTGATCGAGGAATACCGCAAGAAGATCGACGAGGCGGGAATGCCCGACGCCGTCCGCGAGCAGGCCGAGCGCGAGCTGCGCCGGCTCGAGTCGATGGGCGAGGGGAGCGGCGAGGCCTCCATGATCCGCACGTATCTGGACTGGCTCGTCTCCGTGCCGTGGTCGAAGCGCTCGGACGAGCGGCTCGACCCCGCGCACGCGCGCGAGATCCTCGACGCCGACCATGCGGGCCTTGAGGACGTGAAGGAGCGGATCGTCGAGTACCTGGCCGTGCGCAAGCTGCGCCAGGACCGCGGCATCCCGAACGACAAGCGCTCCGGCGCGATCCTGACGCTGATCGGGCCGCCCGGGACGGGCAAGACCTCGATCGGCGAGTCGGTCGCACGCGCGCTCGGACGGGAGTTCGTCCGCATGTCGCTCGGCGGCGTCCGCGACGAGGCCGAGATCCGCGGCCATCGGCGCACGTACATCGGCGCCCTGCCCGGCCGGCTCGTGCGCGCGCTCCGCGACGCCGGAACGATGAATCCCGTGATCATGCTGGACGAGGTCGACAAGGTCGGCGCCGACTGGCGCGGCGACCCGTCGGCGGCTCTGCTCGAGGTGCTCGACCCGGCGCAGAACCACTCGTTCCGCGACCACTATCTCGACGTCGAGCTCGATCTGTCCGAGGTCGTCTTCATCGCGACGGCGAACGTCGCGGAGACGATCCCCGGGCCGCTGCTCGACCGCATGGAGACGATCCGCTTCGACGGCTACACGGTCGACGAGAAGCTCGCGATCGCACGCGGCTACCTCTGGCCGCGGCAGGTCGAGCGGAACGGCCTCCGCGCCGACGAGGTCGAGGTCGACGACGCCACGCTGAAGGTCGTGATCGCCGAGTACACGCGCGAGGCGGGCGTCCGCCAGCTCGAACGGGAGCTCGGCAAGGTCCTGCGCAAGGTCGCGACGCGGGTCGCGTCCGGCGAGGAGGGCGCCGTGCGCGTCGATCTCGCCGCGGTACGCGACGCGCTCGGCCGCCAGCGCTTCTTCCAGGAGGCCGCCGAGCGGACGGCCGTCCCGGGCGTGGCCACGGGCCTCGCCGTGACGGGCACCGGCGGCGACGTCCTCTTCGTCGAGGCGACGGCGATGGACGGCGGGCGCGACCTCGTCCTGACCGGCCAGCTCGGCGACGTGATGAAGGAGTCGGCTCGGATCGCACTCTCGTACGTGCGCTCCCACGCGCCCGAGCTCGGGATCGACGAGCGCACCTTCGACGAGCGGTCGTTCCACGTGCACGTCCCGGCGGGCGCGATCCCGAAGGACGGGCCGAGCGCCGGGATCACGATGGCGACCGCGCTCGCCTCGCTCCTCTCCGGCCGTCCGGTGAAGCACACTGTCGGGATGACCGGCGAGGTGACGCTGCAGGGCCGCGTCCTGCCGATCGGCGGATTGAAGCAGAAGGCGCTCGCAGCGCACTCCGCCGGCCTGACCGACGTGATCATCCCCGAGCGCAACCGCGCCGACCTCGACGACGTTCCGGAGGACGTGAGGGAAGACATGCGGTTCCATCCGGTAATGACGCTCGGCGAGGTGCTCGAGCTCGCGCTCGAGCCGGAGCCGGCCGCCGCGCAGCTCGCGGCGTAGCGATGCGGTGCAGGCGCTGCACCCCGTTGCCCGAGGAGGTCGCCCGTGCGGCTGACCTCCTCGGGCGCCGCTGGGTGCTGGCGATCCTCTTCGCCGCGCACCGCTCGGGCGCCGTCCGCTTCAACGAATTCAAGCAGGTGCTCGTCGGCATCCCGCCGCGGACGCTCGCGCAGCGGCTCGTCGAGCTCGAGGAGGCCGGCGTGCTCGAGCGGCGCGTCGTCGATGCCCGGCCGCCCAGGGTCGAGTACCGGTTGACCTCCGACGGCAAGCGCCTGACGGCGGTGGTCGAAGCGCTCCAGCGCTGGGCGTCCTGATGGATGTCGAGCGCTTCGAGCAGGAGCTTCGGGTCGCCTTCGACGACCTTCCGCGCTCCGAGACCCCGTCCGATCCGTTTTACGCCGAGCTGCTCGACGAGGTCGGCGGGCTCGCACGGCCGAACAACCTCGCCCTCGTCGCCGCGGCCGCCGCGTCGCTGGAGCCGGGCGAGAGCTATGTCGAGGTCGGCTCCCTGAAGGGCGCGAGCCTGATCGCGGCAGCGCACCGCGCCGCCGGCAACCTCGTCGGGATCGACGACTTCTCGATGCAGGAGGCGAGCCGGGACCGGCTCGAGGCGAACCTGGCGCGCTTCGGCGCCGAGGCGACCGTGCTCGAGGGCGACGCGTTCGAGCTCCTGCGCGGCGGGGCGCTCGACGGGCGGCGCGTCGGCGCCTACTACTACGACGCCGCGCACGGCTACGAGCAGCAGCTCGAGGGACTGCGCCTCGTCGAGCCGTACCTGGCCGAGCGCGCGCTCCTGATCGTCGACGACTCGGACTGGGACCAGGTCGACGCGGCGATCCGGGACTACCTCGCCGCCCAGCCGCGCGCCCGCGAGCTCCTGCGCCTGGGCGGCAAGGACCGCGGCCAGCCGTGGTGGTGGGAAGGCGTGTCCGTCCTGACCTGGCGCGCGTAGGGTCTCGCGGACGCCGTTAAGCCTAGTAGGACTTTGTTATTCGCGGAGTGAGAAGAGTTCGAGCTGGTCGAGGTCGACAGGCTGCTGGCAGGTGCGGCAGCGGCCGGCCCAACAGCGCAGGACGGGCTGCAGCAGCAGCACCGCCTGCGGCAGAGTCAGGCCGGCCGCGGGGCTTTTGGGTCGAGCCGTTCGAGGGTGAGGAAGGCGTGCGCGCAGGTGACGAGCGCCGCGTGGTGGTGGAAGCCGCGGTAGCTGCGGCCTTCGTAGTGATCGAGCCCGAGCTCGCCCTTGAGCTGTCGGTAGTCGAGCTCGATCGTCCAGCGCAGACGGGCGAGCCGGGCGAGCCGCTCCCGACGCTCGTCTTCGGGGAGGTTGGAGAGCCAGTAGTCGCTCGGCGCGTCCGCGTCGTGCGGCCATTCGATGATCAGCCACTCCCAACGCGGCGGCTGGTGGTCGTTGCGGACCGGGTGGGTGGCGACGACACGCACGAACGCGAACCGGCTCGTCAGCTGTTGGCCCGCCGGCGTCGTCCGGCAGGGCAGCGTCTTCCACGCTTGCCGCGGCAGTCGGTCGGCGAGCGCCCGCAGCGACTCCGGCTTGCGATCAGGACGCGCGACGGAGCGGTGCCGGCCGACGCTGCCGTTGCGCTCCGGTACCACGAAACGCGTCTCGGGACCGTAAACGCTCAGCTGGGAGGAAACGGCCAGCACGTACTCGCGCTCGAGCGTGTGCAGTCTGGTGCGGAAGCGGCTGTCGTCGCCGTAGGCCGAGTCGGCCAGGATCGGCGCGGCCGGGATTTCCCAGCCGCTCGTGCTCTCGCACAGCTCGGCCGCCAGCTGCGGCTTCGTCTGAAAGGCGAGCTCGTCGGGAATCTTCGCCTTGCGTCTGCGCGGCAGGTCGTCGCACCACTCCTCCGGCAGATAGAGGCACCAGCCGAGTGGCACCGTCCCCCGCTCACCGACCGCGTGCACGCTGACCGTGATCTGGCAGTTGCCGATCTTGCCGAGCGTGCCCGAGTACTGCCGCTTCACACCCGGCGAGTGCTTGCCGTCCTTCGCGATCCCGGTGTCGTCGACGATCCATGCAACGACGCCGATCTCAGGCGCGACCCGCTCGGCGCAGCCACGCAGCAACAGCGCCGGCTCCCAGGGCGAGTCAGCGACAAACTGCTGCATCGACTCGTACCGGGCCGGCGTCTCATCCAGCCGAAACAGCGTCGGCTGCAGACTCTTACGCCCACCCTGCTCGACCAGCCCGCGCACATACAGCAACCCGTTCTCCCGCTGCACCCGCAGCACAAACGGCCTCGCCACCTCCGCGACGAACCCCGCCAGCCGATCACGAACCTCAACCGCCGGCGACCCGAAAACGACCGCTGCCTCCATCCTCTCCTCCTCGAACGATGACCGCTAACACGGACGCCGTTCGACGCGAACAGAGAGGACCCTTCAACCAGCTAACAAAGTCCTACTAGGCCGCGTCGCGCAGCGACTGGAGCTCGCGCTCGGTCGCGAGGCGCCGGAGCGCCTGCGACTCGATCTGGCGCACCCGTTCGCGCGTGACCCCGAGCCGGCGGCCGATCTCCTCGAGCGACTTCGGATCCGCGTCGCCGCCGAGCCCGTAGCGGAGCTTGATCACCTCGCGCTGACGCTCCGGCAGCGTCTCGATCGCCCGGTGGAGCGCCTCCTCGCCGAGGTTGACCGTGACCTGCTGCTCGACGTTGCCGTCTTCGTTCGGGATCAGGTCGCCGAAGGCCGTGCCGCCCTCCTCGCCGATCGGCTTGTCGAGGCTCGCGACCGCGCGCGCCGCCGCCTGCACCTCCTTCACCTGCTTCAGCGGCAGCCTTGCCTTCTTCGCGATCTCCTCGTCGGTCGGCGCCCGCTCGAGCTGGATCAGGAGCTCGCGCTCGGCGCGCGAGATCTTCTGCTCGCGCTCGACGATGTGCACCGGAATCCGGATCGTCCGCGACTTGTTCGCGACGCCGCGCTGGACGGCCTGGCGGATCCACCACGTCGCGTAGGTCGAGAACTTGTACCCGCGGCGCCAGTCGAACTTCTCAACGGCGCGGATCAGCCCGATGATCCCCTCCTGGATCAGGTCGAGCAGCGAGAGGCCGTGACCCTGGTACTTCTTCGCGATCGAGACGACCAGCCGGAGATTGGAGTTGATCATCCTGTCCTTCGCCGCCTTCTCGCCGCGCTCGATGAGCTTCGCGAGCTCGACCTCCTCTGCCGCGGTCAGCAGCGGGTAGCGGCCGGCCTCGTTGAGGAAGAGCTGGAGCGAGTCGGTCGTCATCGTGGCGAGGTCGCCGTTGACGTACGTGCTGTCCTCGACGCGGTCGTTGCTGCAGTCGTCGCTGAGCTCGATGTGGCGCTCCTCGAGGTTCTCGTAGAGAGCGGCGAGCGCCTCGTCCTCGAGCTCGAGCTCCTGGACGAGCTCGACGAACACGGACAGGTTGATGCAGCCGCGCTCCTCCCCCTGCTCGATCAACGCCTTCAGCTGGTCCGTGCTCATGTCTCGCCCATTTCCCGGTCGCTCGTGCTCGTAACGTTTCCGGCGTGGATTGAGTTACGCCGAGCGACGGTACACTCCCCTCGTGGCACCTGACTCGATCTGGGAGATCGTGTTCCTGATGGTGATCCTCAAGATCCCGATCGTCTACCTCTGCCTCGTCGTCTGGTGGGCGATCAAGGCCGAACCGCGGCCCGAGGAGCCGGCCGTCGTGCACGCCGTCCTCGGGCCGGAGGGACCGCCGGGCGACCTTCGTCGCCCGCGTAGGCCCAGGCGGCTGAGGCCGAGGCCGCACGGCGGGCCCGCGCGGACGTACGCGCGGACGGCGCGTGCAGCGGCCGCGCCCCGCGTCAGGACGTAGACGCGGTAAGCTCGGCGCGTGAGCTCCGACTCTGCCCGGCCGGAGTCCGGCGTCAGCGCGGCCGAGACGGTCGCGGGCTTCCTCTCCGCGTTCGCCATCTTCTTCAGCCTGATCGCGGTCGCGTGGCATCCGCTGCGCCTGATCCCCTTGTCGGGGTTGCTCGCGCTCATCGCCGCCGGGATCGGCGGCCGCTACCGGAACCTCTCCTTTGCGGCTGTGATCATCGCCGCCGCGTGCTTCTTCCTCGGGATGACGATCGCGATCCTGACGGAGAACCCGCTCTGGTAGGAGCGACCGGCGAAGGCCGGGCTGCGTTGCTACAAAGGAACTGATGGAAGTCGATGGACTCAACGCAGGCTATGCCGCCGGCCTGCTCGAGGACTATCTCGAGAACCCCGAGGCGGTTCCGTCCGAGTGGCGGAGGCTGTTCGAGAGCGCGCCGGCCGAGGTGCTTGCCACCCACCCGGGCCTGCAGCGTCTGCTCGAGGCGCTCACCGCCGACGGCCACGGGAACGGCCACCTTGTCGCCGCGCCGCCGGAGCCCGCGCCCGCCGCCGTCCCGGTCTCGGTCGACGACGAGCTTCTCGGCGGCATCGCCGCGTCGATGGCGCTCGTCAAGGCCTACCGCATGCACGGCCATCTCGCCGCCCGGCTCGACCCGCTCGGCTCCGAGCCGCCGGGCGATCCGGCGCTCGAGCCCGAGCGCCTGATCCCCAAGCTGACGCCCGAGCTCCAGGCGCGGATTCCCGCCTCTCTCCTCCGCCTCTACGTGCCCGGCGACACGCTCGCCGAGGCGCTTCCCCATCTCCAGCGCACGTACACGGGCACGATCGCCTACGAGATCGAGCACATCTCCGACCACGAGGAGCGCGTGTGGCTGCGCCAGGCGATCGAGTCGGGCCGCTACCGGCAGCCGCTCACCGCCGACGAGCAGACGCGGCTGCTCGCGCGGCTGACCGAGGTCGAGGGGATGGAGCACTACCTCAGACGCTCATTCCTCGGCCAGAAGCAGTTCTCGATCGAGGGTCTCGACGTGCTCGTGCCAATGCTCGACGAGGCGATCGAGCTCGCCGCCGAGGCGGGGGCGCACGAGGTCGTGATGGGGATGGCCCATCGCGGCCGCCTCAGCGTTCTCGCTCACGTCGTCGGCCGGCCCTACGAGGTCATCCTGCGCGAGTTCGAGGGCGAGCGGACGATCGAGGCCGTCGTCTCGAGCGACGAAGGCGGCACCGGCGACGTCAAATACCACCTCGGCGCCCAGGGCGTCCGCTCCACCGCGGCCGGTGAGGTCACGGTCAGCCTGGCCTCGAACCCGAGCCACCTGGAGGCGGTCGACTCCGTGGTCGAGGGTCGTGCCCGCGCCGAGCAGACCGACCGCTCGACGCGCGAGGGCCGCCACAACCCCGCGGTGGCGCTCCCGATCCTGATCCACGGCGACGCCTCGTTCCCGGGCCAGGGCGGCGTCGCCGAGACGCTCAACCTCGAGGCGCTCGAGGCGTACTCGACCGGCGGGACGCTCCACCTCATCGCCAACAACCAGATCGGGTTCACGACCGACCCGGAGCAGAGCCGCTCGACCCGCTACTCGAGCGACCTCGCCAAGGGCTTCGACATCCCGATCATCCACGTCAACGCCGACGATCCCGAGGCGGCGATCTCGGCGATCCGGCTCGCGCTCGCGTACCGGCGCAAGTTTGGCCACGACGTCGTCGTCGATCTCGTCGGCTACCGGCGCCACGGCCACAACGAGCAGGACGAGGCCGCGTACACGCAGCCGCTGATGGCGGCGCTCGTCGCCGAGCAGCCGACGGTCCGGGAGCAATTCGCCGCGTACCTGGCCGAGGAGGGCGTCGCCGCCGCCGAGCAGTCCGAGGAGCTCTACAAGCAGGTGCAGACGCAGCTGAAGGCCGCGCATGAACGGCTGAAGCAGAGCTTCGGCGCGACCGTCTCGACGCCGGTACGCGAGGGCCGCATTCCGGCTTCGACCGCCGAGGAGGTCGTCACGGCCGTCGCCGGCGACAAGCTGGACCAGCTGAACGAGGAGCTGCTGCGCGTCCCAGAGGGCTTCACTCCGCATCCGAAGCTCTTCCGCCAGCTGGAGCGGCGCCGTGACGCGCTCGACCAGGGCGGGATCGACTGGGGTCAGGCCGAGGCGCTCGCGTTCGCCTCGCTGCTCGTCGACGGGATCCCGATCCGATTGACCGGCCAGGACACCGAGCGCGGGACGTTCTCGCACCGCCACGCGGTCCTCCACGACGTCAACACGGGCCAGCGCTACGCGCCGATGCAGCACCTCGACGAGGCTACGGCGTCGTTCGAGATCTACAACTCGCCGTTGTCGGAGTACGCGGCGATGGGCTTCGAGTACGGCTACTCGGTCGCCGCGCCCGAGGCGCTCGTGCTCTGGGAAGCACAGTTCGGCGACTTCGTCAACGGCGCGCAGATCATCGTCGACCAGTTCGTCGTCGCGGGCCTGTCGAAGTGGGGCGAGACGTCGCGGCTGACGCTGCTGCTCCCGCACGGCTACGAGGGCAACGGGCCCGAGCACTCGAGCGCGCGCCTGGAGCGGTTCCTACAGCTCGCGGCCCAGGAGAACATCCGCGTCGCGAACCCGTCGACCGCCGCGCAGCACTTCCACCTGCTGCGGCGGCAGGCGCTCGACTCGACGGCCCGCCCCCTCGTCGTGATGACTCCGAAGGGCCTGTTGCGGCTGAAGCAGGCGTCCTCGACCCTCGCCGACCTCGATTCCGGCCGGTTCAACCCGGTTCTCGAGGAGCCGGGCGCCGACCGCGCTCGGGTGCGGAGGCTCGTCTTCTGCTCCGGCAAGGTCTACTACGACATCGTCGGCCACGAGGAGCGCGCAAAGGCCGAGGCCCTCGCCGTCATCCGGCTCGAGCAGCTCTATCCGTTCCCGTCCGAGGCGGCGCGGGAGGCGATCGCGGCGTATCCGGATGTCGAGGAGATCGTCTGGGCGCAGGAGGAGCCGCAGAACATGGGCGCCTGGCGGGCGATCCGGCACCGCCTCGAGGAGGCGAAGGCCGAGGAGACGCCCCTCCTCTACGTCGGCCGGCCGTGGCGGGCGAGCCCGTCCGAGGGCTATCCGACGGCGCACCTGCGCGAGCAGGACAGGATCGTCCGCTCCGCTCTCAGCGTGTCCTGATCCGCGCCAGCGCGCTAGGGCCGGCGCGTCCGGGCGCGCGAATACGCCTTCAGGGCGTTCGAGGCGACGCGGGGGCCGTGCTTGCGCGCGAGGTCGAGCACCTGCTTGCGCTGCTTCGGGGGGAGGCGCCGGTAGATGTCGTATGCCGTCAGGGCGAGCCCGAGCGGGCCGGCGCGGCGGGTCAGGAGCTTGAACGGCGGCACGGCGCCCATCGTAGCCGCGGCGAGCGGGCCCCAGTCGGTTCAGTGCTTGTCGTGCCCCTTCCCGTTCCCGTGCCCGTTGCCGTGGTCGGCGTTGCCGTGGTCGGCATTGGCGTGGTCGGCGTTGCCGTGGCCGTCGTCGTGGCTGTCGCCCGGCTGCGAGGGGTCCGCCGGAGCGGTGGGCTGGGGCTCGTCGGCAGGCTGCGGGAGGGCCCCCGGCTGCGCGGGGGCGGGCGGGGCAGGCGGGGCGGGCGGCGCCGGCGGCGCCTGGCCGGCGCCGCCGCCCTTGCTCTTGTCCTTATCCTTGCCCTTGCCGTGGCCGTTTCCATGCGGCTTGTCCTGGGGCTTCGCGACCGTGGTCGCCTGTGGCTTCGCGACCGTGGTCGCCTGCTGGTTGATGGCGAGGACGCGCCTCTGGGCCAGGGCCTGAACCGTCGGGGCGGCGGCGGGCTGCGGCGCCGACGCGGCCTGTTTCGGAGCGGGCTGGGGCTCGGCCTTCGGGGCGGGAGCGGGCGCGGTTGGTGCGGCCGGCGCGGCCGGGGCAGCCGGAGCCGCCGGCGCGGCCGGAGCTGCGGGGGCGGGGGCGACCGGATGCGGCCGGCGAATTGGGATCGTGGAGCGGTTCAGCGCCGTGACGGTGGGGCGGAGGTGTGCGAGCGGCAGAGCGCGGCCGGGCGTCGCCGCCCACGTCCGCGCGAGCGCCTTGGAGGCGAGCCGGGCAGAGGGGAGCAGCCGCACGGGGAACGAGGAGACCCGCGAGTCCCCCGACCGGGCCGGCGTCGGAGCGGAGAAGATCGGCGCGAGCACAGCGCCGGGCGCCGTCGACGACGGCGCGGGAAGATCGACCCGGAAGCCCGGATCGCTGCCCAGCGTGCGCGGAAGCCCGATTGCCGCAGAGGTCAGGCCGGCGGCCAGGAGGATTCCTGTGAGAACCCGTCCGATGCCTCTCATGCTTGCCTCCTCGTTTGCCGAAGACATCACTCGAACGAGGTATCGGCAAAGACGGCTCGTACCTGAAGACTGAAGGATCCATGGTTAGTTTCAAGATCAAGCTCGTCGTCTATTTCCTGCTGCTGTCGCTGCTCCCGGTGACGGCCGCCTTCTGGGGTTTCTCGTCGGTGGCTTCCGGAAGCGAGACGCGGCGGGTCGACACGCGGCTCCAGGCGGGCCTGCGGGCCACCCTGGCCGCCTACCAGGAGCGCCTGGATTCGGCGCAGGCGAGCGCGACCGCGCTCGCGCACGACCGGGCCTTCCAGCGGCGGCTCGAGCGCGGCGACGAGGCCGGCCTGAAGCGGATGCTCCGCACGGTGCCGCATGCCGAGGTCTTGACCCCGTTCGGCCTCCAGGTGGGGAGTCCGCCGCCGCTCGCCGCGAAGCGGCAGGTCGACGTGCTCACGCGCAAGGGCCTGATCGGCAGCGTGATCGTCTACGTCCCGTTCGACTCGAGCCTCGCGTCGCGGCTGCGCGGGCTCTCGGGCCTCGGCGACGACGACACCGTCGCGATCCTCGACGGGAGCCGGATCGCCGCCGCCTCGCCGCCGGTCTTCGGCCGCCTGGCGATCGTGCCCGGCCGCACCCGCTCGGTCAGCGTCGGCGGTGTCCGCTACCGCGCGCTTGCGGCGGGCTCGCTCGACGAGTTCGGCGGCGCGCGGCTCGCCGTGCTCAGCCCGCAGTCGCTGATCGACGCCGCGAACGACTCGACGCGCCTGCGCCTGCTCCTGTTCCTGGTAGGCGCGCTGCTCGTGGTCGCCGTCGTCTCGTACGTCGAGGGCCGGTCGATCGTGCGGACGCTGCGCGGCCTCGCCGAGGCGGCTCACGGGATCGCGCGTGGCCGGCTCGAGGAGCGTGTGCCGGTGCGGGGCCGCGACGAGCTCGCCGAGCTCGGCAGTGCCTTCAACGACATGGCGAACCAGCTCGAGGCCCGGCTCGACGAGCTCGAGGCCGAGCGTCAGCGGCTCCGCGACGCGTTCGCCCGCTTCGGCGAGGCCCTCGGCGCGACGCACGACCCGAACCAGCTTCTGCGCGTGGTGGTCGAGACCGCCCTCGGGGCGACCGGGGCGACCGCGGCCACGCTGCTCGGAGCCCACGGTGAGCTGATCGAGCTCGGTGACCTGGAGGCGGGCGCGGAGCGGCTCGAGCTTCCGCTGATCGCCGGGCAGACGAACTTCGGCACGCTCGTGCTCACCGGCCCCGGCTTCGACGACGAGGAGCGCATGACCGCGACCTCCCTCGCCGCCCAGGCGGTCGTCGCGCTCGAGAACGCGCGCCTACACTCGATCGTCGAGCGCCAGGCCCTCGTCGACGGACTGACCGGCCTCGCCAATCGCCGCCACTGCGAGGAAGCGCTCTCGGCCGAGATCGCCCGTGCCGAGCGCTTCGGCTCGCCGCTCGCGCTCGTGTTCGCCGATCTCGACGACTTCAAGGCCGTCAACGACGCCTTCGGGCACCCGGCGGGCGATTCCGTCCTGCGGGAGTTCGCCGACGTGCTCCGCGACACGGTGCGCGAGGCGGACGTCGCCGGCCGCTGGGGCGGGGAGGAGTTCGTCCTCCTGCTTCCGGGCACCGACGCCGCGGGCGGCGCGCAGCTCGCCGAGCGCGTCCGAACCGCGGTCGAGTCGCGGACGATCCTCTCCCGGGACGGGGAGCCGATCGCCGTCACGTGCAGCTTCGGCGTCGCCGCGTATCCCGCGGCGGGGGGCTCTCCGGAGCTCTTGACCGCCGCCGATGCCGCCCTCTACACGGCCAAGCACCAGGGCAAGAATCGGGTCGAAACTGCTACGACGGCAGTGCAGCGTCCGTAGCTTTTCCTAGTCTTCCGCGCAGAATCCTCGTCGAAACCGGGGAAGACGGGTTATCATCCCGCGGGTTCCGCCCCCAAGCACGGAGGAAAGGTATGCCGGTAGAGACTCCGTCTCTCTTCGCGAAGGTCATCCAGGATCACCTGGAGCTCAAGCAACGCAACTCTCAGCTCGAGCCGGAGATGCCCCTCGGCCGCTACATGGCCGAGGATCCGTTCGACAACCATCCGCTCTTCAAGACCGAGGAGCAGGCCCGTCTCGAGGAGACGATGGACGGCGTGCAGCCGGACTTCGTCGCCCATGCCGCGGAGCCTGTCCTGGCATGGCCCGGTGAGGAGACCGCCGAGCACCCGGCGCCCGAGCTCGAGGACAGTGGGCTCTGGAGCCGCTCGCGCGACTTCGACTGGGGCGACTGACCCGGCGCGGAGTCCTCGCGGAGGATCTTCGGGTCGAGGTTTCCGGCGGTCCCGCAGCGCCCGGCGCGGGAGCGAGGCGTGGTCCGATGCGGGGCGTCCGGCTCCGGCTCGCTCTCGGTTTGTCACACATCCGGCACGCTTCGTCACCCACGCGTGCGCTTTTTCGCAGTAGGCTGAGCGCCGAGCAGGGGGGAGGGTCGGGACCCGAGTTACACGGGCGCGTGGACCTGATACATGCGCGCCCACGTTGTGCGCAAGCGTGACGCCGCCCCACCCACCGCTGTCGCGCGTCCCGCTGTCCCGCGCGAGCTCGTCCCTGCTCCAGAGCGCAACCACCATGACGCCGGCCTGGAAGAAGACGACATCGTCGCCCGCCTCGGCGCCCGTCGTCCAGCCGCGGGCCTCGTAGAAGGCGCGCGCCCGCCCGAGGTCGTGGACGCCGAGGGTGACCAGGCTGACGCGCTGCTCCATCAGCGAAGCACGGCGGCGACGACGCGTAGGTCCTCGACGAACGCCTCGAACTCCTTGCGTCGGCTCTCGTCGTCTCGCTGCCGCAGGATGGCGGACGGGTGGATCGTCGCAGTCACGTACTCGGCGAGATCCGACTCGAGCAGCTCGCCGCGGTGCTGGGTGACGCGGAACTGCTTGCCGAGCAGGGCCTGCGCGGCGGTCGCGCCGAGCAGGACGAGCGCGCGCGGCTGCACGACCGTGAGCTCGGCCTCCAGCCAGGGACGGCAGGCGGCGAGCTCCGACCAGCTCGGCTTCGCGTGGATCCGCCGCTTGCCACGCGGCTCCCACTTGAAGTGCTTCACCGCGTTCGTGACGTACGCGATGCTCCGGTCGATCCCGGCCTCCTCGAGGGCGCGGTCGAGCAGCTTCCCCGCCGGTCCGACGAACGGCCGGCCCACCTGATCCTCCTGGTCGCCCGGCTGCTCGCCCACGAACATCGCCTCCGCGGTGCGCGCGCCCTCGCCGAACACGGTCTGCGTGGCCCGCTCCCAAAGCGGGCAGGCGCGGCAGCTTGCCGCCGCCTCGCGAAGCTTGGGCAGGGTCGGTCGCTCGGGGATGTACTCGGCGGCGTTCACGAAGCCCCTCCTACCCGATCGGCGGGATTTCCCTCGCTCGGGGGATTCGGCAGAAGCCGGCCGCATGGATGCTGAGGCTGCGTTCGGTCCGGAAAGGGGCAAACACTGCGGCTCAACAAGCGACACCTCCTCGCACGGTAATGCAGCGCGCGACAGCGTCACTCCGGCTCCTCCCCACGGAGCGCGACGACGCGCCCCTCGAGGGCCTCGTCGAGTCGTACCGCCGTCTCGCCGACGTCTTCCACGACGTCCTCGCCGAGCAGAGCCTCGACGCGCTGCTCGATCGCATCGCGGAGACGCTGGCGGACCTGATCCCGCACGACACGCTGACGATCTACCAGGCGGACGAGGCCGAGCGCGTACTCGTTCCCGTGCTCGCCCGCGACGAATGGGCCGGCGAGATCATGAAGGCGCGCCTGCCCTTCGACGAAGGCATCACCGGCTGGGCCGCCTCGCGGCGGGAGCCCGTGCTCGCAAACCGTGCGCATCTGGACCCACGCGTCAAGACCGTCCCCGGCACGCCCGAGAACGAGCCGGAGGCGCTGATCTCCGTCCCGCTCGTCGCGCGCGCTGCGATCAAGGGCGTGCTGAACGTCTACCGGCTCGGCGAGGAGGCTTCGTTCAGCGAGCAGGAGTTCGAGCTCGCGAAGCGCTTCGGCGACGCCGCCGCGCTCGCACTCGACAACGCACAGATCCGGGCACGGCTCGAGCATCAGGCGCAGACCGATTCGCTCACCGGCCTCTACAACCACCGCGTCTTCCACGAGCGGTTGCGCGCGGCCCTGCAGCGGTCGAGCAGGACGCATGAGCCGCTGGCCGTGCTGATGCTCGACATCGACGACTTCAAGCGGGTCAACGACGTCCACGGGCACGGCGCCGGCGACGAGCTCCTCCGCCTGCTCGCCGACACGTTGCGCGGCTGCCTCCGCGGCACCGACGTCGTCTGCCGGCTCGGCGGCGAGGAGTTCGGCGTGATCATGGAGTCCTCGAGCCGGGAGCGCGCCCGGCGGCTCGCCGAGCGTCTGGTCGCGCGTGCCGCCGCGCTCGAGCTTCCGACGGTGGGACCTGTCACCGTTTCCGTCGGGATCGCGCTCGGCCCCGAGCACGCGATGAACCCGCGCGAGCTGATCGCCTGCGCCGACGCGGCGATGATGACGGCAAAGGCGCGCGGCAAGAACGGAATCGTCCTCTACGACGACGGAGCCACGGAGCGGCCGGTGGCGAGCGCGTCGCTGCGCGCCCGCGACATGCGGTCGATCGCGCACCTGAAGATGCTTCAGAGCCTCGCGGGCAAGCTCAACCGGCTGAACGACGTCCGCGAGCTCGGGACGGTGATCGCGAACGAGCTTCGGTCGCTGATCGACTACCACAACTGTCGCGTGTTCGCGGTCGACGGCGAGGATCTCGTCCCGGTCGCGTTCCGCGGCGACTTCACGAAGAGCGCGAAGGGCTCGGCGATGGAGGTGCTGCGCTGCAAGATCGGCCAGGGAGTCACCGGCCGCGCGGCGGAAACCGGCGAATCGCTGCTGATCGGCGACGCTGCCTCGTGCGCGTTCGCGCGGCGAATCCCCGGAACTCCTCTGATCGAGGAGTCGCTCGTCGCCGTCCCGCTGCTCTACGGCAGCCGCGTCAACGGTGTGCTCGTCATCTCGAAGCTCGGCCTCGACCAGTTCGACGAGGACGACGTTCGGCTGCTCGAGGTGCTCGCGGGCCACGCGGCCGTCGCCCTCGAGAATGCGCGCCTGTTCGAGGAGGCGCGGCGCGAGGCGGAGAGCGCCACCGCGCTGCTGGCGTTCAGCCGCGAGCTCGCGACGGCCGAGGGGCTCGACGAGATCCTCGGCCGCGTGGTCGCGCTGACTGCGTCGCTCGTCGCGTCGCCGCGGACATCGGTCTGGCTCCAGGACTCCGCGTCGGGGCCGTTCGTGAGCCGCGCGTTCTGGGGTTACACCGATTCGGAGCGGGCGCTCGTGGAGGCCAGGCACTTCGACGCCGAGACGGCGCGTGCGCTCGATCAGGGCGAGCCCTACGTGCTGAACCCGGATGACTCCGCGCGCCTCGAGAGCGGGCCGCTCTTCCCGGACACGCAGTTCGCCGTCGCACCCCTGACACTCGAGGGCGGACGCCGCGGGTGCATCGTCGCGGCTGTCCCGCACGGCGAGGAGGAGAGCTTCGCCGAGCGTGAGCTGCGCCTGCTCGGCGGACTTGCGCATCAGGCAAAGCTCGCGATCGCGAATGCGGGCAACTTCGAGAGTCTCGAGCAGACCTTCCTCTCGACGGTCGAGGCCCTCGCGAACGCGCTCGAGGCGAACGACGAGTACACCTCGTCGCACGCCCGCTGGATCACCGACCTCGCGATCAAGGTGGGCCGCGACCTCGGCCTCGACGGCCGCGCGCTCAAGCGGCTCGAGCTCGGTGCGCTCTTCCACGACATCGGCAAGATCGGGATTCCGGCGAACATCCTCGCGAAGCCGGGGCGCCTCACGGCCGAGGAGCGGGCGATCATCGAGCGGCACCCAGAGCTGGGCGAGCGGATCATCGCGCCGATCAAGCGGCTCCAGGACGTGCGGCCGATCGTTCGCCACTGCCACGAGCGGTGGGACGGGGACGGCTATCCCGACCGGATCGCCGGCGAAGAGATCCCGCTCGAGGCCCGGATCATCTTCGTGTGCGACGCGTTCCACGCGATGACCACCGACCGCCCATACCGGAAGCGCCTCTCGGCGGCCGAGGCGCGGCGGCGGCTCGAGCAGGCGGCGGGGACGCAGTTCGACGCGGGCGTCGTCGAGGCGTGCCTGCGCGTGCTCGGCATCGCCTCCCCGAACTGATCGTCTAGGCCGAATACGTGAGCGCGCGCGGGCCGCCGCGGGCGGCCTCGGCGATCGCGCGTGCCACGAGGGGAGCCTCGCGCCGGTCGAGGCGGGCGATCGTGACGCGGACGGCGGGCGGCGCGGCGATTCGAAATCGCTCCCCGGCCGCGATCGCGAAGCCGCGGTCGAGCAGCGCGTGAACGACGGGGGTCTCCTCGGGCACCGGGATCCAGACATTGAGCCCGGAGCGGCTCGGCGCCTCGAGCCCCTCCGCCGCGAGCGCGCCGACGAGGGCCGCGCGGCGGTCGGCGTAGACCTTGGTGGCGTGGTGGAGCAGAGCGGCGATCCTGGCGTCCCGGTAGAGCCCGAGCACGAGGCGCTGCAGCACGTGGCTCACCCAGCCCGTGCCGAGCAGCTGCCGTCCCTCGACGCGGGCGATGGTCTCCTCGTCACCGGTCAGAAAGGCCAGCCGGAGGTCGGGGCCGAAGAACTTCGAGACGGAACGGACAACGGCCCAGTGCGATGTCCCGGTCTCGGCGAGCGTCAGCGCCGGTGTGCCCGCGATGATCCCGGCGAAGTCGTCCTCGACCAGCAGCACGCCCGGGCGGGATCGGAGGATCTCGCGCAGCTCGGTCGCGCGGGCCGAGTCGAGGGCGGCGCCGGTCGGATTCTGGGCCCGCGGCGTCACGATCGCGGCCCGGACGCCGCTGTCGAGCGCCGATGCGAGCGGGGCGGGCAGGGGGCCGCTCTGGTCGAGCGCCACCGGTACGGGAACGAGCCCCAGCGCCGCGACGAGGTCTCGGATGCGGGCGAAGCAGGGATCCTCGACGGCAACGCGGTCGCCGGGCCGCAGGTGCGCCGCCAGTGTCCGCTCGATTCCGTCGAGCGCGCCGCCGACGACGGCGACGGGTCCCACCGGAATGCCGTCGCGGGCGAAGTCGCGGGCGGCGAGCTCCACGAGCTCGCTCAGCTTGCCCGGGTCGCCGTAGAGGCGCGGAGCGGGGTCGAGCGCCGCAAGGAACGGCCCCAGCTGCGGGAGGAGGGCGGGGTCGGGATTCCCGGCGGCGAGATCGCTGACGCCCTGTGGAAGCGGGGCAGGGAGCGCGGTCGGAAGCGGCGGGCGGACGCCGACCCGCGTCCCGCGCCGCCCGTCGGTGGCGACGAGCCCGCGGCCGCGAAGCTCCCGGTAGGCCGAGGCGACGGTCATCGGGCTCACGCCCAGCTCCTCGGCGAGCGCCCGCACCGTCGGCAGCCGCTCGCCCGGGACGAGGCCGCCGCCGCGGATGCCCTCTTCGACGCTCGTTGCGATCGCGTTTGCCGTCGCTCCGGCGATCCGATATCGTTCAAGGTCAGACATAATTTCGTACTATAACAATGTTCCAGCGAAAGAATGCGCAAGTGTCCCGCGAGATCGGGGACCGGACCGCCCTCCGTCGCCATCCGGAGCGGGCCGTCCCGGCGGAGCCGGTGGAGATCCTCGCCACCGGGACGGTTGCCCACGTCGGCTTCGTCGATGCCGGCCAGCCCTACGTGATCCCGCTCCTCTACCACTACGACGGGGAGCGCCCCGACCGGCTCTACCTCCACGGCGCGCGGGCGAGCCGCCTCCAGCAGCGCCTGGCCGAGGGCACCGCGGTGTGCGTGACGGTGACGCTGCTCGACAGCCTCGTCGCCTCCAAGGACGCGATGCACCATTCGGCCAACTACCGCAGCGTCGTGTGCTTCGGCAGCGCACGGCCGGTAGCGGAGCATGAGAAGGCCGAGCTGTTCGGGCGGATGACGAGCCGCTACTTCCCCGGCCGCACCCTCGGTCGCGACTACGCGCCGGCCGAACCCGGCCAGCTCCGGGCGACCTCCGTGGTCGAGGTCGCGATCGAGGACTGGAGCGCGAAGGCCCGCCGCGGCGGCCCGAAAGGCCCGCGCGACGACGACCCCGGTGCACCAGGGAATTGCGGCGAGCACGATCTTCCGCCGGCGGCGTAGGAGGTCGGCGGCCGGCCCGGCCCGGTGATGTACGTGTACACCTACGTCTACATCACCACCTACATCACGTGATGTAGGCCGCTCTTCGGGACGTGCCTAGCGTGCGGCCGGCCGGGCGGCGGGCTCGGCCGCGCTGAGGTCGCGCGCGAGGCGGCGGAACGGGCCGTCGATCGCGAGCAGGTCCCGCTCGGTTCCACGCTGGACGATCCGGCCGTGCTCGACGACGAGGATCTCGTCGGCGCGGCGAACGGTCGAGAGCCGGTGGGCGATGATCACCGACGTCCGTCCGTGGAGGAGCCGGTCGAGCGCGCGCTCGATCAGGATCTCCGTCGGCCGGTCGATGTTCGAGGTCGCCTCGTCGAGGATCAGGATGCGAGGGTCGGCGAGGAGCGCGCGGGCGATCGAGATCAACTGCCGCTCGCCCGCAGACAGGCCCGCGCCGCCTTCGCGGACGACGTGCTCGAGTCGCGCCTCGAATCGCGCCGCGACACGGTCGACCCCGATCGCGGTCGCCGTCTCGCGCACCTCCGCGTCGGTCGCCTCCGGCCGGGCGAAGCGGATGTTGTCGGCGATCGTCCCGGCGAAGAGGAACGGATCCTGGAGCACGACGCCGAGCTGGCGGCGGTAGCTCCGCAACTCGACCTCGCGCAGGTCGCGGCCGTCGATCCGCACGGCGCCGTCGTCCGGGTCGTAGAAGCGGGCGATCAGCTTCACGGTGGTCGACTTACCTCCGCCCGACTCGCCGACGAGCGCGATGCAGCCGCCTTCGGGAACGTGGATGTCGATCCTGTGCAGCACCGGCTCGTCGCCGTAGGCGAAGGTGACGCGGTCGACGTCAATCCGGCCAGCGACCCGGCCGATCGGTCGCGCGCCCGACCGGTCGGTGATCTCCGGCTCGGCGTCGAGCACCGAGCTGATCTTCACCATCGCGGCCGCCGCCGACTGGAGCTGGCCGTAGACGTCGGAGAGCTCCTGCAACGGCTGGAACACGAGCTGGAGGAGGAAGTACGCGGCGGCGAGCGTCCCGATCTGCGTCGCGGGCAGAACCTGCGCGCCCACGAGCAGCACGGCGACCGTCGAGATCACGCCGAAGAATTCGATCGACGGGAAGAAGACCGAGAAGATCTTCTGGGCGTAGATGTTCGCCTCGCGGTTCGCGCCGTTCAGCTCGTCGAAATCGCGCTGGAAGTGCCGCTCGCGGTTGAAGGCCTGGATGACGGCCATCCCCGAGACCGACTCGGCGAGCTGAGCCGTCACTGCCGAGATCCGGTTTCGCACCTCGAGCTGCGCGGCGTGCGAGGCGACCTGGAACCAGCGCGTCAGAATCAGCGTCGGCGGCAGGATCACGAGCGAGATCAGGGCGAGCCGCCAGTCGTTGATGAAGAGCGCGATCACGGCGGCAGGGAGGAGGACGACGTTCGTGACGAGCGTCGGCAGGCCCTGTGAGAGCACGTCGGAGAGAGCGTCGACGTCGCTCGTCAGGCGCGCGATGATCCAGCCCGCGCGCTGCTCGGAGAAGTAGCGCAGCGACAGCGAGGTGAGATGGTCGAACAGGTCGCGGCGCAACCCGAGCACGATCTGCTGGCCGATTCCCGCGAGGCCGCG
>WNGD01001721.1_pt1 | contig 37312 bp, 27 predicted proteins | sample 5400671 | NCBI WGS metagenome assembly WNGD01 (sample SAMN13153369, study PRJNA577476) | soil metagenome | isolation source: 40 cm soil or saprolite under grassland replicate 2 | place: USA:California | collected 2016-06-15 | reverse complement strand
TTTCCCCCATAGGCATTAAGTTAAGGTAAGTTCCCAGTCGAGGCCCTCCAACAAAAGTTGAACCGTGCTGGGGCGAGTGCCACGCCGATCGACACGACAGCCCGAGCGCATACAGCGCACAATCGAGTGCAGCACCCGTTCCAAGCCCCCTTCATATAAGGCGACCATGATGCGGTTGGCCTCCCGGCGGACCACGGCCGCGGCTTTGACTAAACTGCGCCAAGGGTCCTGCCAGCACCCTTCATGGATAAGCCATTGCTGGATCAGCATGGCTGCGAGCTTGCCGTAGAACTCACATAAGATGCGCCACGGCTTTTTGCTGCGCCATTCGTCGATCTGCCCATGCTCTTTCCACAAGCGGAAGAGCCGTTCGATCTGCCAGCGTAAGCGCAGCAAGACCAAGGCTTCGGGCAGGCTGAGCCGCGCACGCGGCACATTGGTCACGACGATGGTCCAGCCGGCCAGATACAACACCTCTTCAGAGGGCTCGCGTCCGTGATCCCGCGCCGCTTCGCGAATGCGCTTGCGACGCTGTTGGGCGACTTCCTCTGATACCCGGACCATGATGAGCCGCACGGGCAGTTTGGCCTGCTTGCCCACCAAGACCCCCACCTCTTTGGCCTCTCCCTCCTGCTGTGGCAGGATGCCACGCAGCTCGATCTGATGACCGGAGCGGGTGGAGAGTCCGGTCCCATGTTGCAGCCGCATCACAAAAAAGCGTTTGCCTCCCGATCGGTGCCGTGCTAAGCGGCACAAGCGCCACAAGGCGAAGAAGCCCAGATCCGCCAGGTAGAGTCCTCCGCCTGGCAGGTCATCATCATTGAAGGGACTCTTGTTGTCACTGTGCCGTCCCTCGGTCAGCCGCGGTCCTTCCAGCTTCCCTCTCAACACGTCCCACCGCACAAACAGCTTGATCGCGGCTTCACTCATCCCGGCACTCCCCCCACAGCCGCGCCAGAGCGCCGCCAGTTCGGACGGCAACAGGACCGAGGAACTATCCTCGACCATGACCGCACTAAAGCGGCGCAAGAGCGGCACATCGACCGCCTCCACCTGCATTTGCACCTCCGCGAGCCGCTCCAAGAGCCGCTGCATGAAGGTGGCTGCCTCTTGTGTAAAGCGCTGAGACAGTCCGGAGGCCGTGATGCTCACTTCCCGACGTTGCAAGATCTGCGTGAAGCCTTCTAGGCGCTCATCGGGCTGCTGTAACCAGCCCAGAATCAACGCCTGCGCAAAATCGGCCCATTGAAGGCTCGTTCACGCTCAATAAAGCCCGTCTCTTTGGCCAGACGGATGGCTTCCTCTTCCAAGATCTGCTGCAAGGCTTCGGCTTGCTGTGGGACACTCGTCACGGGTGGCTCCTTTCTCATCAGAAACACTAAGAATCCTCTTGGTTTCATGATGCCCACGAGATGCGCAACGAGGTTTCATAACTGAGCAATAAGGAGGAAAACTAGCGGAAGACAGAAGAAATGTGTCTCCTTAGGGCTCTTACGGAAAGAACTTGATGATTCTTGCTTCATGAAACACTCATCGAGCCAGCAGTGAGAACGTCTCACCTAATGAAGTTATTTCCGTAAGGCCCCTTAGAATGGAACCTGTCAATTGATTTGTTTCCAGATAAGGAGGACACAATCTCAGTATGGCTCATTCTTCGGTAACTATCCAGATTACTCCGCAATCTGTCCCCTCAATCCCTTCCTGGATGGGAGAAGTGACTGCGGTGGCTCAGGTTCTCTCCCATGTCGGTATCCTCAAAGCTATCCAGCAACGAGTCCAGTTTGCCCGAGTACGCTTTGGTCACTACGACGTCATCGATTTTGCCGTCGTGCTCATCGGATATGCTTTAAGCGGTGAACCCACCCTCAAAGCGTTCTACGAGCGACTCTTGCCATTTGGGGGCGCATTTATGGCGCTCTTTGGGCGTGATCGCCTCCCGGACCGCTCGACGCTCTCTCGTTTTCTTGCTGCCCTCGATCAAGCAACGGTGGAGGCGTTGCGGACGCTCTTTCAAGAGGATCTGCAGACGCGAAAGGCGTTCGCTTCCCCAGGAGGCCTCTGGGATCGCTTAGGTCAACAGTTTGTGGTCGTGGATGTGGACGGAACCAGACAAGCTGCACGTCAACGGGCTCTCCCGCAGTTGAAGTCCCTCCCAGATGCGCATCGTCGTTTTGACCAGATTGCGGCTCCTGGCTATTTAGGACGCAAGAGGGGAGAGGTGGTGCGAACCCGGACCACCATCCTTCAATCTCACACGCATCAATGGATGGGAACCTATTCTGGACCCGGCAATGGGGATTATCGGGGAGAATTGAAACGCGCGATAGGGGTCATCACCCATTACGCGACGGCTCTTTCGCTGCCTCTTTCCCAGATCTTGGTCCGTCTCGATGGGCTCTATGGCAATGGCGCTCCTTTGGCCGATATCGTGACCTCTGGCCTAGGTCTGATCGCGCGGAGCAAAGACTACGCCTTGCTGGACCTCCCAGAGGTCAAAGCGGCTCTGGCTCGCCCACCCGTCGAGGTCTGCACTCACCCGGAAAGTGGGGCAAATCGCGCCCTTTTCGATTGCCCGCAGATTGCCCTCACCCCAACCGGGCCAAGGGTGCGTCTGATCGTGGCGGCCCATCAAGCCTCATCCTCGCCCCCAGCCATTGGGGTGCAGCGCGAAGGAATGGTCTACGAATTGTTTGTCACCGCTCTTGCGAGCACATCTTTCACAGCCAAAGATGTGCTGGACCTCTATCTGCACCGGGGAGCTTTTGAAACGGTTCTCGCCGATGAAGATGTGGAGCAAGACCCTGACCGCTGGTGTTCTCATAGCGCTTGCGGACAGGAATTCTGGCAGATTCTCAGCCCACTGAAATCTGGACCTGGAGTGCCTCGTCGCGCTGGCGGCCTGGGGTTCCACGTCGTGAGCATGCTCACGACGTGGAACCCCAGGCCGCCAGTGAGTAGGCGTTTCCTGATTTGCACGTTGTAGAAACGCTCCTTCTTACTGATTCCATCTCGATGGTTTTCCACCCGAACTGATACATTGTAGACGTTGTGAGTATATGCTCACAGCGATACAGATTACAATGGATGTGGAATCTTCGTCTCGAACTTGGACAGCATCTGTCTCCCACGGCGATGCGCTTCACCGAATTTGCCCCCGCGCTCGAAGCGCCACCTGCTCGCGCCACCGAGCCTGCTCCCACTGACACGCCACCTGCTGCGGTGAAGTATGGCCCCCCTCAGTGGGCACGCACTTCCTTTACCGGTGGCTTTCCAGGAGCCGCTTTTTCCCTTCAAGCTGATGGCTCGCTCCTTTGTCCTGCCAACCACCCTCTCTATGCGCAAGAACGCCGACCGGAGCGCGATGGTTCTTACCGTCTGTTGTATGCGGCTCGCATCGGCGATTGTCGCGCATGTGCCCTGCGTGCCCAATGTCAAGAAAGCCTTTCCACCACCAAACCCCGCCGGGTCAGTGCGGTTTTCTGGCCGGTCACCGCTAATCAAGCGATGACCTCTGCACCGGTTGAGGCACCGCCCCAACCACCCCCAAAGATGGCTGAACCGAGCCCGTGTTGCCCGGTCCTTTGGGGGGATTGGCCCCGGAGTCAACTCCGACGGAGATGGATGAAGCTGATGCGGACCGAACTGGTTTCTCTGACGATGGGAGCGGCACCACCCGCAGATCATATCAGGGTGACCGACGAGCCTGTCATCACCCGAACACAACGTGCGCATTGGCGTCTCTCGTGGAATGAGCGCTTGGCTCGCAATGCCCGTCTCTCGAGCGCCCCAGCACTGCAAGTGACGATCCACGGTCTGCCTGCCACGTTTGCCAAAGCATTCGGCTTTGGCTTGCTCAATGTCGCCTAAACGCCAAACCTCACCCTGTGTTTTTTCTTCTGCCCGAAACCAGCTTGTCTGGCAATCCTTTCACATTGATGCCCATCAATCTTGGCCCTCTTCTCCTCTTCGCTTTCCTGAACTTTCAATAGATCATCGCTGCTTTCTTTGGCTGTTTGCTCTCACCTCGTTGCGCATCTCGTGGGTGATGTCAGATCGAGCCTCCTGTTGTCATCCCTCCTTAACTTAATGCCTATGGGGTCTCACGACCTTTCCCCCGTCCAAACGCAGCATGCGACTTTCACCGCACTGCGCTTTCCAGTTCAACCCGGCTACTGAGAGGTTGCAAGCTAGTGGATGAGAATATCCATTCCAGGGCGCACCAGTTGAAACACAGCATTCCAGGGCGCACCAGTTGAAACACAGCACAACCTGTTGCATGGTGTCCCCCGCTATGCCGGAGAACAAGGCACCATTACTTCTTCCGTCATCTGCTTTCCCTGGTTCACTTGTTATTCCTCTGTTCGTTTGAGTCTCCCCCGGCGGACCTTCACCGTGTCTTTCCCATTACAGGAAAGCATTTGGCTACTACGCCGCCTCCGTCCGCTCTCCCGCCCGCTGGCATTCTCGCGGCTCTTGCGAGCATTGGCGGTGTGAGCGTTCCCTGATTTCCCATCGAGAAGTGAGAGCAACCCGTAGCTGCCTGCTTTACGCCGGGCGGTCTATGGAGTAGCGCCCATAGGACCAAGAACCCCATGAGCCAGCCACCATGCCTTTTGGCTAGGGGGTGTCAGCCATTTCCCCCTTCGGTAGTAACGACATTTACGCAGGTTCCTTCGCGGGCCAGATTTGCCCCATTCGTCAGCATAGATCGCAGGGGTAGCCGGATGGTTCCCTTTGGCTAGGCCCACCCGATACATTGTCAGCGGGCTTCCCACCCCCCGCCGTGCCACGACTGGACGCAGGCCGCTCACCCCTCGTACCACTACTCAAGTACGGCCCTTCGGGCAACTCCTCGATAAGCAAACAGGCGCACTCTCAGTGCGACCATACGCCGCAGGAAACTTCTACAGTCTTTCCACTGTTGCTCAGGAGATCAAAAACGATGACCCCGACTTAGTGTACTTTGCTGGTCCCGCTGAGGATGCAGGCCTTTTATTAGCAGACTTGCAGATGGCAAGTCATCCTATCCAGGTCATGGGAGGAGATAACATGTACCCGTTTGTGCATGCTCCTCGTGCCAGCAAAGCGGACTTTAATAACGTCTACTTTACCAGTTATGCCTACCCCGATGAGTGGCAGATTCAGCAGATTCAGACGATCCCCAAGTTTAACAATGAGTACCCACGTGCCTTTGATCCTGATCAGACTCATGCCGGTAATCCCTATACTTATACCCGAGCGGATAGTACGACCATGCTCGCCTACGATGCGGCTTCGCTCCTGGCGGATGCTTGCAATAAAGTATCCCCGCAAACTCTCTCTCCCAGTACATTATGGGATGCCCTGCAACGTTATACCCCAGGGCACGAATTTGGCGGATTGAGTGGACAAATCTCTTACCAGTCTGGTAGCAGTATTCCCTACGAAAAAGCAGTCCTCGTCTTACAAATTCAATCTGAGAAGACCCATTCTATTCACGTACAGAAAGGGTACTTTAGACAGCCGTAATCTATTGATGCACCATCCAAGCCTTATAATCGTTTCTCTTCATCGATGGTTACAAATATACACCTCAAGGAGGTAGTCTCATGGCTTTTTCACCTGACAAAGAAGCAAAGCACTGGAATGTGAACATCATAACGCGACGTAATTTCTGTCGACGTGTGCTCACACTTGGTGTCATAGGTAGTAGTATGCCGCCGTTGCTGCTGGGCTCCTGTAGCGGTCCTATGCCAACGACGAACAACATTCTCTGGCATAGCGAGGAGGATGAGGATGGGTCATTCAGCTATCTCGCTGAGAGGTTTAGTAAAGCGCATCCTGATATTCAAGTGCAGCAAAAGCTCCTGACTCCCGGGAGTTCGGATAGTTCGCATGATGATATAGTGAAGCACCTGCAGGCCAGTCAATACCGTCCAGACGTGATCTCGCTAGATGTTGTATGGGTGAGCGAATTTGTGACTAATGGCTGGATCGAGCCGCTTGATACTTACTGGCAGCCGCGACAGGATCGTAATAACTACCTGCCCGTACCACTGAATGTCGTAAAAATGGGAGGAAAGATCTGGGCTGCACCTCTGCATACGGATATAGGTGTATTGTTTTACCGCACCGACATCTTTTCTTCCCCACCACGAACGTGGGACGACCTCAAGCGCATGGCCTTAGATGCCCAGAAAAGCAGAAAGACGCGCTATGGGTATGTATGGCAGGGAGCTCAGTATGAAGGCCTGGTCTGCAATTTTATCGAGGTCTTATCAAGCTTCGGAGGCAACATCTTCGATCCCAACGACCCACAGAAGGTCATTGTGTACAGCCCAAAGGCAGTCAAGGCGCTCCAAATGATGGTCGACTGGATCCACGGGCCGGATGCCATTTCGCCACCCGATGTCATCACCTATGATGAACCAGCGACTACTGGTCAGTGGGTCAATGGAGATGCAGCCTTTATGCGCAACTGGCCAAGCCACTTTTTCTGGAGTAATGATGCTCGCCAGACGAAAATTGCCGAAGAATTTACCGTGACGCAACTGCCGTCTGCTGCGAGATCGTGTCTGGGTGGCTGGCAGCTAGCGATCAACAAATTCTCGCCACATAAAGATGAAGCGTGGACATTTATCCAGTGGATGTTGCAAAGAGATGCCCAGCAGTATCTCGCTGTGAAGGAGGCCTTTCCTGTCACCTTGAACAGCGTCTATAACGACCCGTATATTAATGATTTGAACCCGTTTTTCAATAAACTCCCGTCGATCCTCCAAAATGCGCAGTGGCGACCAATATCACCCTATTACCCGGACATCTCGAATGCGATTCAACAGAATATCCACCAAGCTCTGGCACAACCAGACCAGTTCCCTCCCGAGAAGGCACTCCACAACTTGCAGAACGACTTGGAGCGTATCGTCACTCAACACACCAAGAAACGTTAGCCAGGGATGACGACTTTTTTTCTCCTAAAATCAGGTCCACAGGAATTCGAGTGCTGTAACAACTCCTTCGTATGTCACTCGGAGGCATCGGCAATAATGCGTTTAACTAGAGAGCAGAGGCTGTATGGGCCGTGTCCACGGCCCATACAGCCTCTGCTCTCTAGATTCTCACCACACTCACCACCGCAACCGCTCCTTCAAACTCACAAACCTCTGATTCCCAATCACCAGATGATCCAGCAACTCAATATCCAACACCTTTCCCGCCTCCACCAACTGCTCCGTCACCTGGATATCCTCCGGCGAAGGCGTCGGATCACCGCTGGGATGATTATGGCACACAATCACCCCCGGACAGTTACGGATCACCGCCGGACGAAAACCCTCAGCCGCCCTCAACACCGAACTATTCACCGTCCCCCGATACCGACTAATATTCTCCACCACCTGATTTTTTGTATCTAACACCAAAATCTTCATCTGCTCGTGATCCAGAAAGCACATCTCCATCATCACCAGATTAGCCGCATCTGTTGGCGACTTAATCTGATACTTCTCATCATTCTGCAGCATCCCCAAACGCCTCCCTATCTCCAACGCCGCCTTCAATTGCGCTGCCTTCGCCTCACCAAGTCCATATTCGCCACACAACTCCCCAAATTCCGCACGTATCAACCCACTCAACCCACCATACTTTGCCAGCAGCTTCCCTGCCAGCTCAATTACATTGTCCCGCGTCGTCCCCGTTCGTAAAATAATCGCCAGCAGCTCAGCCGTCGCAAGAGCCTGTGGCCCATAATGTCGCAGCCGTTCCCGTGGCCGCTCATCCGTCGGCATATCATGAACAGTTGGATGATACTCCAGTTTAGAAATTGTAGATACAGGCTTGCTAGCACTTTTTTCAAGGGTAGGCATGATATGGAACATCTCCTTACTACACGAATATTTCATTACTACCCACACTACATCTCCATACAGCCAGCTTGCAACAGAACGATTAGAAATAAGTAGAAAGTACTAAGAGCCCGATAAGAAAAGCCGAGGCACACTCCTGACCAGGAGTGTGCCTCGGCTTTTCTTATCGGGCTCTTACCCTAACACCGCCGTCGTTCCCGTCAATACCAAACTATCACCAGCCGCACACGGCACAGCTGCATTTGGGCCAATCGCCGCACTAGCCACCGTAAACTTACCCATCAACGTCCCATTCAGCTTCGAGTTCAACGTCTGCTCAATCTGAGCATTATAGCTATTATATGGAAAGGAAAAGAAGTCAAAAAGCCGCATATACGTATTCAAGACATGCACAGCCACATTCCCATTTGAGGCCATCGGTGCCGCAGTCGTCACAGCCGTCCCTATATTTCCAAAAAAGGAATCGTAGATATCCGACGTAATCACCAGATTGCTACCCTGCACGCCAATCTGAATATTCTTAGCCGTCAGATTGTTATTGACCGGCAAACTACCAATGCTACCGCCTATCCCAGCCAGCGACGAAGCCGGAATCTCAACATAAGAACTGGTATTTGCCGACACCCCCGTCAACGCACGAGGCAACTCAGTAAACGGCTCCTGGCGCTCGTCGTTCATCACCATACCAGAAGAGGAGATAGCAACCTGTCCCTGCCCAGATGTCTGCCCCAACGCCACCGGAAACAGCAGGCCTATGCCTAACGCTGCATCACCACACCCTGGCGTCGTATTGATGCTCTCAAGCTGACCAAGTGGTATCTGAAAACTCGTCAAAGGACCACTCACCAGAGCCGGACTACCACTCACAGGCGTAGCCGTCACCTGAATAGTAGACCCATTAAGCACGCTCATACGCACCAACAGTGTAGAGTTGATCGGCCGTGGATCACCCGGATAAAGGGTCACACGTAGAGAGGTAACAATGCCATTGGCTTGCGTACTCAGTCCTGTTAAGGAGGCCGAAGGCTGAAGAAGAGTGACCGCCATCTGCTGCGCCCAACCCTGATCCTGCTTCGGCAGCTTACTCATCATACTGGCAATCGCACTGCTAAACGCCTGTGGAACCTGCTGCTCAATACGCTTCTCAAATATCGGCTGCAACGTCCCCAATGTAATATAGACCGTTGCATTAACCGCCGTTGTCGCAGCCAATTGCTGCGTCACATGGTCTACCTGTCGCGGAGTGGCATAAGCAGCGCGTGCCGGTCTCACTGCCAACCCTATCAGCAGCGTTGCCACCACCACCAACACTCCACCCACCTGTACATAGCCTATACGTTTCATCATTGCACCTTTATCGCCTCAATCCAGCAACAACTTATTCAAATCAATTGGCCCCTTGAAACAGAACGGTATCGGCTTCAACTGAGCCGCCACGCCCTCAATAGGAGGAGCCTGTACCAGCAACACCAGCATTTCTGTCCCAGCCGCGCAACCAATCGCTGTACTGGTGTGAATAGAGATCAGCTTCACACCCTTCAGTTCACCACGTAATGCAGGCGTAAGCGAACTCAGCAACATCTGATTGACAGCCTGTCCCATACTCGCTGCCGCCGACGGACCAGCATCTATGCCATCCCGTCGTAAATGCAGAACAGTCATGTGAATATTCTGGCTGTTATCAACCCCTAGCACCCCATCCATCTCAATGGGCATTACTCGATGAATACCGTTGGCATCTATATGCAGGTTCATGCTCAGCACAACACCATCATTGGATACCGGCACAGCCCTCAGATCGCTCATCACTCCCCCATTTGTTCCCAGTTGTGCAGCGAACAGCGAGCTAAGCGCACCTCCATCGAGAGCCAGCTGAATCATCCGCGTGCCTGATATGACTGTAGGCGTGGCAGTCGCAGCACCACCTGTCACCGTATTACTACTCGCCGTATCATCAGAACCCAGCCATATGAAGGCCGCCAATACCCCTCCACCGATCACCAGCAAAACCAACAGTACACAGATAATAGCAATAATTAAACGGCGTCTTTTGGGATGGCGTCCTTTCCTGCCGACGTCGTTACCATCATCGATTGGCGGTACCGGTGGTTGCACCAGTTCCGTTGGCAGGCTGGGATCCTTCAAAATATCCGCTGCCTCCGCAGAGAGTTCCGCTGCTGTATCATCCACACCCGGCAACGTCGTCGCCTCATATATTGTTGGCAGTGGCACCTCGCTGGGCGCAACCGTCGCCTCCTCTTGCGGCTCCTCTACCTCCTCTATCACCTCTTCTACCGCAGGTTTGTTCCCCCACAGGAACAAGGCAGGCACAATAGCTATCAAGGACAGTACCATCGACACAAAGAACACTGCACTATAGACTGTATGCGCCGACTCAATCACATGTTCTGCATAGCCCTTTAACCACTGAGCAAGCTGATCGCTCGTAGGCGATGACGGCAGCGAAGGATAGGTCGAGACCAATTGCTTAAAGTACGCCAAAGCCCACGAAGTCAACGCCGCCAGCCCCAGCATCATTCCCACCATACGTAAAGACGTCACAATGGCCGAACTCATACCCACCTGTCGCGCTCGCACCGCGTTAATCGCCGTCGTAACAATAGGTGCTATCACCAGCCCAAAACCAAAACCGCCCGTCACGGTACTGATCGTAATCTGATTCCAGTCAACGTGAATGGGCCAGCGACTCATCAGATAGAAACCAACCGCCGTAAACAGCAGCCCCAATACCGCTGTGAAACGGCAAGTGATGCGGCTACACAGCCAGCCACCTAGCAGGGCACCAACGGGAATCATGGCCGTCAAGCGCAAAAGAGTCAATCCGCTATCCAGCACCGAACGCTGTAACACCGTATCCACAAAAATGGGGATATCCACCATCGCAATGATCAGAGCCGCACCCACCAACAAGCTCACCAACGCAGTTGCGCTGAAAGACAAGCGTTTGAACAACCCAAGATCGACCACCGGCCAGCGCACCTTGCGCTCCACCAGTACAAAGGCAATCAAGAAAATCACCGCCAGAGCCAGCGAAAGAGGATTATTCTGTGGAGCAGGACTATTCGGCGTCGGTGGCCCCAGTTCCGTTCCCTGTTGCGCTAACCCCAGACTGAGACACGTAAGAGCCAGCCCCAGCAGCACTGCCCCCATCCAGTCAATGCCCTCATGCAAACGTGTCTTTTTAGGAATAAGGAACCACGCCCCAACCATCAATCCAATCACAATGGGTACATTGAGATAGAAGATATACTGCCAACTAAACTGCTGTATGATCAACGCTCCATAGACCGGCCCCACTACACCGCCTGCCTCCGTCACTGCACCAATCACCCCCAGAGCCAGCGCCCGTCGCTCTTGCCCATAGAAATCGCCTACAATCGCCATCGCCACCGGCACCACCGCCCCACCTCCTACCGACTGAAGAAAACGTGCAGCAATCAGCCAGATCAGACCAGGAGAAGAAGTATCCAGATTTATTGCTTTCAAGAAGCCCAGGTCCCACATGCCTCCAAATACTGGAGCCAGGCCACAAAAAATGGAGCCAATCCCAAAAATGCCCAGACAGATCAGAAAAATGCGCCGCCGTCCATAGATATCCGAGACACGCCCCATCAACGGCATAGCCACCACAAAACCCAGCAGGTACGCGCTCACAATCCACGCCGCCTCATTAAGTTTGACGGGACTCACATTCAGATCGCTAATAATAGGTGGCAGTGCCGTCACCACCACCGTCTGATCCATCGCCGTGAAGAAAACGCTGACACAGGCAATAGCCAGAGCCGCCACAGCTACTTTTTTCCCACTCTTTTGTGCCTGAGCCGGTGTCGTAATCTTCTTCAGCGCATTAGTCACCTGTGTCCTCAGTGACATGTACTCAGCCTCACCTCTGTCATCAACTGCCAACCCCACCGTTGGCTCCTTCACCGGTAACCGCGGCACCTCATCGGCAGCTGCCGCCTCGACCTCATCCCGTTTCCCCAGACTCGAGGTTGTCTCTTTATCGTCTTCTAACGTATTGTAAACGTTCCTAAGATTCATAGCGTATCCTGGATACTCGTAGCGAATCCTGCCCGCTCCCAAAGGATGGTGCGCTGTCGCTCAAGCAACTGACAATCTTGAGGTTTTGCCGCATTTGGCTCACCTTTGACTCGCCTGAACGCCAGATAGCCATTACTGTAAATCGAGTTGATCTGTTTCACAAATCGTCCTTTCACCCGCACCACATCGCCTTTCACGAAGCCCGAAAGGGATGCATTGACCTGATACTTGACACGTCCCTGACCCTTTCTCGGCAAGTCATGAAACTGTCGTCGGGTTCGTCGCGGGCGAAAGGTGACGCAATAGAAGCGTTCACGCTGATACGAGACCACTTCACCACTTTCAAAGGTAGCGATGCAAACTGCATCTGCGTCGTGCTCTTTGGGCCATCCCAGGTGCTTGCGCCAGGTTGCCGTTTGATAGCCAAAGAGTGTCGTAACGGGAACTAATTTCCCCAACGTCGTGTACAGATAGGTTTTGCCTTGCATCGCTCGTTGGGCGATTTGGTCCAAATGCCCGCTCACCCCCTTCACCATAAGCACGATCTGGTCTTTGTGTACTCCGTGATGACACGTTTCGCACAAGGTCAACAGGTTATCGAGCGTATCTTTCCCGCCGTTCTCGCGAAAGTGGATATGATGGGCTTCCAGACGTCTGTTTTGTTTCCCGCAGTGTTGACAGCGATACCCATCACGCATCAGGCAAGCCATCCGCAGATTTTCATCCAGGCGTTTGGGGTCCTGATAGCGACTCCCTGTGAGAGTCGGGTCATTGATGCGGGCGATATCCACCTGGACATCCTCCACCACGATCCTGCTCATGGGCAAAGGCAGGTGCAAAATGAGACGGATCACCTCTTCAACATTCGTTTTGATCGACGGAGGAAGTCGACCACTCCGTTTGCTTGAAGCCCGATTGTTGAAGCGTTTAGGGCGATACCAAAGGCGGCTGCGACGACTTCGGCGATGCCCACGACGCGCCTCCATTTTCTCTTTCACATCCAGCCGGTGTTTGATCGCACCAGACAACAACACTTCGCCTTTGCCCACGCAAGCAAAGCCTGTCTCATGGCTCCCTTTATCGATGCCTATGACGACCTCCTGGACATGCTCTTCGCAATCCCAACCCAACTGGATGGTAAAAGGCGTGAGATGAACCACTTTGGCCCGTTTCTCCCGCAGCAGTTTCCGTGCCTTGGAGGGTTTGCAAGGCATCAAAGGATGTCCGTTTTGATTAAGTACATACACTACTAGCATTAAGCTCTCCTTTCAGAGTAAGGTGCCCCTTGCAGGGTTCAATGAGGTTTTTACAGCCTGCACACCTTCGGCTTTCGCTTCCCTTTAATGCAGACCCACAGAGCTTGGAACTGGAACAACATCCCAAGGTGTGATCACTCAAAAAACTTGCTCTTGTCTCTCGCGCTCTCTTCTCTTCCGTAGAAGTGAAGGGATGGCCAAAAACGCCAGCCCGCTGGTAGCCCATGAGTCCCGCGTAAGAATACGCTAGACTTTTAGGAACTATACATCTTTTTCCCTTCACATCGAAGGATGGATCATCATACAAAACTATAGTTGTGGTGCCGTAATCCTAATATTTTCGTTGTAATTCGAGATCAAAAAAGTACGTGAAGTGTTCGCATTATCCCCTTTTGTCGCCTCTCCTGTCACCTTTAACTGGTACGGCAGATAATCAGCCTTTCCAATGCAAGCCGTCGTCTGTAACATTGTACCATGTGGTACACCACCACCGGTGAAAAATGCAAGATACTTTGCATCAAGTTGACCCGTCACACGCCAGCATGCCACGCCATTCACACTGTCATCCGTCGGCAAACTCACATTCTGGACCTTCCCTACTAGGGAAACAATACCTGTATCAGGATTGGTCAACGTGCGCGGATCAAGCACACCTTTAATCACGCGCCACTGTCCGGTGATCGGATCGGTCATATACTGGTTGTCGCCAATGCTAATCAGATTGACGGTCACAGCCTGAGCGGAGAGCAGAACATTAGCCTGCGCCTTGACCTTATCAGGCATCATCACATCACCATCAGCACTGCGAATCTGTACCTGCTGTGCCGTCGGCTCCCCTGGATTATCAACCTTCATCACCACATGAAATGAACTGACATTGCGAAAATTCTTCTGGAGGTTCGTCAGCAATTGTTGGGTCGTTGGTCTGGTACCTGTAGCCTGAGCCGTTTTATCGTGCTGCCACGGCAATGAACAGCCCGTGACCAATAGCGCAATGGCTACACACAATCCTATAACACCCAGCACACGCCTCATTGGATTGCGAAAAGAAAACATAAATCATGCCTCCCCAAATTGAATCTGTAGCTAGTGGTTCCTTAGTATGGATACCTCTTCTACAAATCAACGCAACCTATACTCTCTTTCGGAGCGGCTGGTACTTTATAGTATAGTAGAGGACAGAATAAGACAAGAGTCCGGTACTCCATGCCAGGGCGATTGAAAAGTCCACGCGAGGTGAGAAACGACGACATGGCTACCTCCCCGCCACATGACGACCGCAAGGGTCGTCACTACTCTACTCCGTCTCATGCCCGTTCTACTCGCCGTATAGAGTAGTGACGACCCTTGCGGTCGTCATGTGGGTGACTTTTCAATCGCCCTGATTCCATGCAGAATACCGGACTCTTGTCTTATTCTGTCCTACATCTTCTCCAACTTCGCAAAATCCATACTTAGCCGCTTCTTGCCCACTTTCCCCAGAAACTGCACCTCCACAAACTCCGTATTCTGCACCATCTCACTTTTCAGCACCATGCCCTCACCAAACACATTGTGCCGCACCTTGTCCCCCGGCTTAAATTGCGCCTCCTTCTGTACTGGCTGAGATGGCGTCTTCTGGGGCGTAGCACCTGTACCCTTGCGTATAGGCGGCGGTGATGGGGGCACCGTCGGTGATGAATATGAGCCAGTATGTGGCGTCCATTTCGGCGTTGCACTGCTTGGCTTACTCAAACCACCACTACCATAAGTGCCAGCTCGCCCACTCCCAAATACCCTTCCGCTCTCTCCCTCCGTATCCTGATTGTAATCATCGTCATCCCCACTATCGCGACGTCTGTTGCTTCGGCTCGCTTTACTAGAACGTGTACCACCAGCTCCACCGGAATTTGCAACCAGTTCACCAGGAATGTCCGCCAGAAAACGCGACGGCTCGGTCGGCATACTCTCACCGAATAGAGAACGACGATAAGCACGCACCAGATAGAGACGGCGCATAGCACGCGTAAAACCCACATAAGCCAGTCGTCGCTCCTCCTCCAACTGCTCCGGCTTATCTATTGAACGCGCATGCGGCAGCGAACCTTCATCCATACCCACAATAAAGACCACCGGATATTCCAGCCCCTTCGCCGCATGCAGCGTAATTAAGGTCACTGCATCACCATTCTCCTCCTGCACCAGCGTCCCATTCTCGCTCGTCTGTGCCGTATCGGCCCCGCCTACCAGGGCCACATTCTCCAGGAACAGCTCAAGAGCAATACGTGTCTCAATCTCCGAGTAATCTTCGGCCACACGCCGTAATTCCAGCACGTTCGCCCAGCGATCTAGCTCATCTTCCGGCCCCTCGCGCAGTTCAGGACCATACCCGCTCCGCTCAGCAATTCTATTCAGCAATTCAGGCAGAGACAGTTCATCTATAGCACCCGTCAGGTCATTCATCAAACGTGCAAACTCACCCAGCGCTTTTTTCGCCGCCTTACCCAATGTCGGGTGTTGCTCAGCCTGCTGAATAGCCTGATAGAGCGATACGCCTTTCTCGTTCGCCCACTGCTGTATTTCACCCAGCGTCTTAGGACCAATCTTACGATTAGGCACATTGATAATACGCCGCAAGCTCAATTCATCACCAGCATTCAACAGCAGGCGCAAATAGGCCAGCATATCCTTCACTTCTTTACGCTCATAGAACTTGCGACTCCCGATCACCTTATACGGAATGTTGGCTCGTAGAAATTGCTCTTCCAGGGCGCGGGACTGAGCATTAGTGCGATACATCACCGCCACCTCACCACGCCGCTCAATCTCCCCCCGCGCCAGCAAGCGATTAATCTCGCGCGCCGTAAACAACCCTTCCTCTTCCTCATTGTAAGCCTCATACAGGAAAACTTTCTCACCTGTCCCCAGTGCCGTCCACAACTTCTTATTTTTTCGCAGGCGATTGCGCCGCACCACATTCTGTGCCGCATCCAGAATGGTCTGTGTTGAGCGGTAGTTCTGCTCCAACAGAATAATCTTCGTCTTCGGAAAATCCTCCTCAAAGCGTTGCACGTTCTCCGCACTGGCCCCACGCCACGTATAGATCATCTGATCATCATCCCCCACCACACACACATTTCCCAAACCCGCGTGTCGCTCCTCCGTGCCATAACCCAATAACTTGATCAGCTTATATTGTGGCAGATTACAGTCCTGAAACTCATCAACATGAATATACTGCCAGCGCAACTGGTAGCGACGCAAGACCTCCGGTTCGTGCCGCCACAATTGCTCAGTCAACATCAGCAAATCATCAAAATCAACGCTATTATTAGCACGCAGCAGCTTCTGATAGACCTTATAGACGCGTGCCGCCACCTCTTCCACATACTTCGATGCCTGTTCCGCCATCTGCTCCGGCACCAGCAGCTCATTCTTAGCCCGTGAGATAAACGCCTGCATCACCACTGGTTTATACTGCTTCTCATCAATATTCAACTGCTTTATCGCCTGCTTCACCAGCGTCGTTTGATCATCTGTATCCAGAATAACAAAAGATTTGTTGAGACCCAACGGTGCAAGATAATCGGCCTCAATACGCAGCACCCGCGCACAAATAGCATGAAACGTACCTACAGTCATCTCTTTGGATTCATTGATGCCCACCAGCTTCTCCAAGCGTTCGCGCATCTCCTTCGCCGCCTTATTCGTAAACGTCACCGCCAGGATACGCCACGGAGAAACGTGTTCATACTGTACAAGATAGGCAATACGATGCGTAATCACACGAGTCTTGCCACTCCCTGGTCCCGCCAGTATAAGCAATGGCCCCTCCGTCGTCGTCACCGCCCTCCTCTGCGGCTCATTCAATCCCGCTAACAAACCTTGCTGTTCTAACATCGTCATCACCTTCCAAATAAATATATACCCAATAGTGTAACCTACACTCGTAATTACTCGTAATTAGAAGAAATCCCAGTCATTGTACCACAGCTAAAGAGAAGAGGATAGCAGACCCGCAAACTCTTCACGAGAGACAACATTTATGCTATACTTTACTTATCCAAATAGGAAGGTTTTCTTAATCTGGTGCGGCGTGGGGAACGCCTTGCACCTTCGACTCCAATATAACAACAAAGCAAAGACGCAGAAGACTTGCAGCCTGTAAAGAGCAATCCACAGCGGTTCCCCCCCAATCGCCTGCTTGATTGATCTTGTATTTCGTCTGTCTTCTACGTTATTAGTGTATTTTCTGACAACACATACATATATTGATATGTGTATATTCTGTCTGTCTCTGTATGCCCGTAGGATAGGTATAACTACTGATAGCTCATCAGTAGTTATACCTATCTCATCTGTAGTTATGCCATTGTACAGCTAATCATGCATGCTTCAGCAACCTGCATGAAGTGTAGCCGCATATCTCTGTATCTTAAAGTAGGGGGATAAGTCATGCTTTTCTTATGTAAATTTCTCTATAGGAACCTCAAGGGATTTCGTTTCCTGATTCTTCTGGCTATTCTGCTGACCATCGCACAAGTTGGTTGTGATCTGCTCGCAGCTATGCCACTCAAATTTATTCCTAGTAAGATCAACAATCCAGGCTCCGATCCAGCCTGCACCTTCCCATTTCTGGATGGAGTACTCTCATACTTCGATACTCCTCTCATAGACCCATCTCTACAACCACCACCATCACCGCCAAATCAACCGATTGGACAGCCCCCTCCGGCTCCCTGTCCAGCCTCTCCAACCAATGTCAACTCAGTTCTGCATCCACAGATCACACATCATAGTGTTAATGGCGTCATCGTCTTTTCTTTGCTCATGCTAGCTGTCTTTGGTCTCTTGAGCGCCATGCTCGTCTACCTTGAACTTTTTACCGCTACTTACATCGCTCAAAATCTGAGCGCACGCTTACGCGAAGAATTGTTCGACCACCTCCAACGCCTCTCCTTGGACTGGCACGATCAGCAAAAGAAAGGCGACCTCGTTCAGCGTGTCACCGGTAACATCGCCGATCTTGAAAAGTTGGTCAACGATGGCCTGGTAGACCTGCTTGCCGGTATCCTAACCCTTATCGGCGTCGCCGTCATCATGCTCTTCATCAGTGGAGAATACACCATTTTGTCGTTGGCAATCGCACCCCTGCTCTTTGTACTCATCTCCGGCTACACCGGTGGCATCAAAGCAGCCGCTAAAAAGAAGGCCAAAGCCGCTGGTAAAATCGCCGATGTTGCCACCGAGGATATCAACGCCCTTACCGTCATTCGAGCCTTTACTCTTGAAAAGCGTGAGAATCGCCGCTTCGGCATCCATGTTGGCTCCCACCGTGACGCTGGGCTACGTGCCGGTCGCTTGCAAGCACAATTCACCCCCCTTGTCTCTGTACTCGTCGTCATGGGCACCATTTGCGTCATCGGCATAGGTGGCTACGTCGCCGCCGGTAATAGCTTCAACTTCGGCTTTTTAACCATCAGTGCCTCCACTATCGACATCGGCACCCTCATCCTCTTCTTGACTTATCTCAAGATGCTCTATCAACCCATGCGCGACCTCTCCAAACTGACGACTCTTGCCAGCAATGCCTCTTCTGGAGCTGAGCGTATTCAGGAGATACTTGATCAGGCACCAGAGGTGATTGAAACCGATGTCTCCTACGATGGTCCACAGAAACTGCAAGGCGATATCACCTTCGAGAACGTTGTCTTCGGTTACTCCAAAGACCGCAATGTCCTTAAAGGCATCAATTTGCACATCCCCCCAGGCCGCAAGGTAGCCTTGGTAGGCTACTCCGGCAGCGGCAAAACCACCCTTGTCAAGCTCATTCCACGTTTCTATAACATCGAGCAAGGCTCGCTCAAAATTGACGGCCTGGCCAACTCCCTCTACCCTCTCCAGGTCTTGCGCCAGAATGTCAGCGTCGTTCTACAAGATTCAGTCCTCTTTGAGGGTACTATCCGTGAAAATATCGAGATTGGACGCCCCGAGGCGACTCTTGACGAAGTCATCGAGGCCACTAAAAAAGCTAACATTCACGATATGATTATGAGCTTGCCCAATGGCTATGATACTGTCGTCCGTGAACAGGGCAGCAACTTCTCCGCTGGTCAGAAACAACGCCTCGCTATTGCTCGTGCCATCCTGCGTGACACACCTATTCTCCTCCTCGACGAACCAACCGCCAATCTGGATGTCGAAGCCGAAGCTGAGGTCATGCATGCCCTCAGCAAACTGATCGTCGGGCGCACCGTCCTGACTATCTCTCACCGCCTCAGCACCCTCGGCCACGTCGACGAAATCCTCGTTATGGACAATGGACAAATTGTCGAGCGTGGCTCATTCTACGAACTAAAAGCCTTGAACGGCTTGTTTGCTCATCTCCTCGAAGAGCAGAATCGCTACAACCTTGACCGCAGCGAGGATGATACCATTGTGCGCCCGGTCTATCGCGGCACCCTCCCACGCATACCGGCAGTACGCACCAACACGCTGCCACTAACTCCTCTCCCATCATCCCTTAACCTGCCACGCATACCAGTAACCTCACCAATCCTGGAAAAAGACCACCTTCTTGAAGGCGACATAGAGGAAACTATCCCACGCCTACCTGTTCCTGTCCTGGCCTCTATCACCCCTTCACGCTCCACAGAAATCAGAAATAACACCTACAGTGACAACGGCAATGGAAGCGGAAACGCTATCGGCAATGGGCATGACAACAGCCAACACAATGACAAGGATAATGATCATCGCGCCACAATTACACCCTTGCCCCCACGTCATAAACCCATAGAACCACAAACCGATCCCCTCGATGACGTTACCCAACGCCTTCCCCCTATAGCTGTATCGCCAACAGACGATACAGCAGATATTGCGGAGGCAGACACTCAAAGTCTTTCAACAATCACAGATACACAAAACGACTCACCAACGCAAGATATTGCAGAGATGCCAACCGCACAACTGCCAGAGATGCTCGCAGAACTGAGACCTGACCTGCGTGAAGCCCCCGAGACACGCCATTCCTATTATCGTCGGCTCCCACAAGCACATGACACAAATGTTCATACACCCCTTAAAGCTCGTGTCATTGTTGAAATAGATGGTCAGCCTATCGAAAAATATCGCCTGAGTAAACCCGTACTCACCATTGGACGTTTCTCTACCAGCGATATTCAGATACCCTCGCCCAGCGTCTCCCGTTTCCACGCTCTTATCCGTTGGAAAAACGGCTCATGGGTCGTAGAAGATGCCGAAAGTCTCAACGGTATGAGTTGCCAGGGCCAACGTATTGACGAACTTGCCCTTGTCAATGGAGACCGTATTACCATCGATGACACCACCTCCTTCACCTACGAAGAATTGTTCTCATAGCTTTGCAAACATTCTTCAATGCCAAAGAAAAGGTTCCTGGTGGCACTACCACCAGGAACCTTTTCTTTGGCATTGAAGAATCTACCCTTTTCAGCTCGTTTTATATTGCATAATCCGTAGCACCGCCCTACCACCTTCACGTACCAATGGCAGGTATACTTCATGCGTTGCCTGATTGATCGCCACCGTATGCGTATTGACACCAGGATTATACGTCGTCAACCACGTGAAGTTCCGCCCATCTATCTTGAATACCGCTACCCCTGCCCCACAACCTACATAGAGCACATGCAAGCCATAATCTATTGCCAGAATATCAGGCTTGACTGGTATAGGATAAGCGTCTTCCGCAATCAGCTTTGACGTTCGCAGATCAACCCGCTCGATATGTGGAGGATCAGAATCAACACACGCTACGTATGCAATATGCTGTTCCGTATCTAGCGCTAATCCATGAGGCACAAAACAACCGTAAGACAGCTTTATACGCGTAATCACTTTTTTGGTCACAGGATCAATTTCTACCAATCGGGCTGTGTCAGGAGGAGGCAAGATATTTGGATTAGGGCTATCCGGATCTGGCAACTGCTGCACCACCACAAAGACCTCGTGCAGCCCAGGATCAAAGCGCACATGCCCTACATCGTCTCCCCATTTACCATCCATACCTAACGGAACTCTTGCGACCACCTTATCCGTCAATGCATCAATCACGTTCACATTCTGATTCTTCTTGTCAACAACATTGCTTTGATCCGGGTTCGCTGGCGCACCAGGTACAGACACAAAGACCAGATGATCAATCTGGTCATACTCCATCCCATCGGGACTATCATTTTGTGCCAGCTCAATTGGTTGAAATTGTAATGTTCGCTCGTCGATCACATACACAATATTATCATTGCCATCAGCAACATACACCTTTTCGAGATCAGGAGCAATCGTCACGCCCGTTGTTTGTGGAATAGGCAACAACCCTACTATCTTCTTTTCCAGCACATTGAAAACAAGCACATTGCCATCCGTTGCCGCATCCTTATCAGGATTAAAATTGCGATTTACCTGCGCCTCCCTATCCGGTGCTGGCCCTGTATGAGCCATAAACAGCAGATGGGTTTGCGGATCGAGAGCCTGAAAGTCAAAGTGATCAAAAAGCACCGCTACCCCTGGCGCAAAGGGATTCTTGGCCGTGCGATTCGCATCTGGAAATGGACTGGGCATCGGAATATCCTGCACAAAGCGCAAAGCAGATGGTGGTGGTGGTGTCACAAATTGCATCACCATACGCACAAGAACAAACACAAGCAACCCCATACAGATTATGCTCATCAGCCACATGAAAGTAAATCTTCTTCTCTTCCCTGCCCCCGCATCCACAGAGGATGATGGAACCTTATCTATCACTGCCATAAATGTCTCCTCTTGATCATTTCAAAGCTTCGCGTCAGAAGTTTTATTATTCTTTGCAGAACCGAACCAGAAACCCCCGTCTCTCAAGCGGGAAATGAATAGCCATTCCTTGATTAGCACAAAAACATACTATACTCCCAGAGGTATAAGCGAACGTACACAAAGAAGTATCCCCCACATGCTCACTATTGAGCATTAGCATTGTAACAAACTTACCAACATAATCCAAGAGGCAATAGCCATGTCTTTACCATTTTTATCGGGTGAGCGTCACTTTTTGCAAGAATCCAAGGACATGGTAGGGGCGGCATTCATAGGCGTTCACTTCAGCCTGTCATCCTGAGCGCATGAGCCGAAGCCCTGAGTGAAACGAAGGGGAAGGATCTCTGGCTGGGCCCAGCGCCGATCCAAAGCTCGCGCTCAGAGCCTGCGCCTCTCGAGAAGCGAAGGGATGACAGCCGTGCTGAAGTGAACGCCTATGGGGGCATCATTGTCTCTGCATGGCAATGTGGCATTTACCAAGCAAGCAGTTTGCCCTGTTTTGGAATGGTCTCTGCCGAGGAGGCCTCACGAGTTGTGCCTATCCTTCACCTCGGCAGGGGCCAGTATGAAGTCGTAGCTCATGGTGTAAAAGGGCACGTCCATCTTCTTGCCGTCCGGGGCGGTGCCGGGCTCGTGGCGCTCAAAGCGCGTGATCAGGGAGCTCTTCACGGCGAAAACGGCGTCCGAGTTCAGGTGCTGGTCGCCCTCCTCGAAGATGTGGGTGATAAGGGTCTTGTAGCCCGGTGCCTTGACCATGAAGTGAACATGCGCCGGACGCATCGGGCCCCGGTTTGCCGCGTCCAGGAGTTCCCCCACCGGCCCGTCGTCCGGGATCGGATAGGCGACTGGCCTTACCGACCAGAAGTAGTAGCGCCCTTCCTCATCGGAGTAAAGGTGACCGCGGCCCCGCGCCTCCGATAGCCCCTCATACTGCACATCGTAGAAGCCATGGGAGTCGCTTTGCCAGACCTCGATGTCGGCATCCGGTATCGGCTCGCCCGTGAGAGACAGCACCCGACCGTGCATAAAGCACGGCTCGCCGGGGGCCCCGTTGGCCAAGTCGTCGCCGTTGGCGTAACGGGGCGAGCCCTCGACGAAGAAGGGGCCGAAGACCGTCGACTCAGTCGCCCCGGTAGGCCTCTTGTTGTTTATCCCGATCATCTGCATCGAAACGCCTAAGACATCCGAGAGCAGGATGAACTCCTGGCGCTTGTCGTCGGTGATGTGACCGGTACGGGTCAGGAAGTCTATGCCTTTGAACCACTCCTCTTCGGTCAGCTGCACCTCGCTGACGAACGCGTGCAGGTGCCTGACGAGGCTTTGCACGACCTCCCGGAACCGCTCTGACTTACTGTGTGCGAAGCTCGCGAGCACCGCCCGCGTGAGGTCCTCGTCAGCCAGGTTGTGCGTTCCGTTTGCTATGGGTTTCTCCTTGTGTTGATCCATCTCCACCTTTCTGGCACGCGCCCAGGACGGTGCCCCATAGACGTTCACTTCAGCCCTGCTGTCATCCTGAGCGCAGCGAAGGATCGGCGCTGGGCCCCGCGAGAGATCCTTCCCCTTCGTTTCACTCAGGGCTTCGGCTCATGCGCTCAGGATGACAGACCTATGGGACGGTGGCCCGCGTAGGCGCCCTCAAGGATGGCCCGAACGCCCGCTTCGTCCACCGGGCGTGGGTTGTCGTCGGGCGCCTTCTCCAGGACCAGAGTGATCGCCTCGTTCAGGTTCTCCTCCTTCATGCCGATGGTTTTCAGCGCGGTCGGCGCCCCTATCCTCTTAGCGAGGTCGTAAAGGCCAGCCGCAGCGCTCTGGGCCCCTATGGCGCGGGCCACCCGTTCCATGGCCTCGGGGATGGCCGACTCATTGAAGGCCACGACGTGCGGGAGGATGACGGTGTGCATCTCGGCGTGTGGCAGGTTATAGGCACCGCCCAGGACGTGGCAGATCTTGTGGTGCAGCCCCGACCCCGCGACGGCGAACGCGGCCCCTGCCAGGTACGCGCCGTAGAGGGTCTGGCTGCGGCCCTCGAGGTCCTCGGGCTTCTCGACCGCCACCGGCACGCCGTGCGCGAGCGCACGGATGCCCTCCTCGGCCATGAGGGAGGTGATCGGGTTGGCCCCCGGCGCATAGAAGGCTTCGACGCAGTGGGCCATCGCGTTCATCGCGCTCGGTCCGCTGATGAACCCAGGCAGGGAGAAGGTGAGCTCTGGGTCGTAGACGACAACCTTGGGCAGAACGTTGCGTGAGGTTCCGGTCGTCTTGCGCTGCCCAGCGGTAAGGCCCCAGACTGGGGTCATCTCCGAGCCGGCATAGGTGGTTGGCACCGCGACGATGGGCAGCGGCTCCGCGAGGGCGATGGCCTTGGCCGTGCCGGTCGTCGACCCTCCGCCAATGCTCAACAGACAGTCCGCCTTGAGGCGACGGGCCACCTCCCTGGCCTCCTCAGCCACCTCGACAGGCACGTGCGGCCTGACCCCGGTGAAGACGCCGACAATACGCTCGCCTAAGGGCGCCGACAACGCTTGGGCGCGCTCCCTCTCCCGCTCGGTGGCGATGAGCAGGAGACGGCGAGCGCCCAGGCGGTCCACCTCCTCAGCGAGCCTCTGCCGACTCGCCCCGGGTCCGAAGATGACCCTACCGGGCAGGGCGTCGTAGGTGAAGCTCTTCATTTCGTTGCCTCCTCTCTCATCTCTCTCTCTGCTTCTGCAAGCTTGCTTACCGCTAAGTAATGGCGAAATCTATCAGCACGGCTTCAATATCCTTGGAGGTGGGATAGAACGCCATTTCCTCCGGTCCGTTATAGGGCACGGAGGGGACGTTACCCCTGCCACAGATGAAGGGCGCAGGCATGTCCATGTCCTCGAAGTGGTGCTGCAAGATCCAGGAGTGGACGTAGCGGCAGCAAGCGCATGTCCGTTCTCATCATATATGGGAGCTGCCACGCAGCACAGTCCCTGTATCACTTCCTCATGATCGTAGGCATAGCCTTGTCGTCGCACCTGTTCGAGTTCTTCAGCCAGTCGATCAAAGAATGGTGAACCCAAAAAGCTCTATCATCCCAAGGATAACAGATATATGATACAATCTTCTAATCAGCTTCGTTAAACACTCGCCCCCTCTGGTGGCTCATCTATAACTTCATGGGAGTTGCAGACTTTGCCACCGCAAGTGGCAAAGTCTGCAACTCCCATCATAAAATCTCTTGCGAACTGCCGCAGGCAGTGAGGAGTTAACAAGAAAGGACACACCCTAATGCCAGACCGCCCGGTCTACTCAACCGATAGTGGACGAATCTCCATCTGCCCACAATGCGGACAATCCTATAAACACTGCCGCTGCAACACCCCTGCCGGAAATCAAACACCTCAAACCCAAAAAAGCGACGGCATCGTCCGTATCATGCGCGACCGCAAACAACGCGGCGGCAAAACCGTCACCGTGATAACGGGTCAAGATTAGTATCTCCGTCTCCTACAATACAGATAGTCTCGCGTGAGATGCCATATCGATTGTTGTGTAATGGTGTGCAGCGAAAAGGCGTTAAAGCCAGTCTAGGCCTAGCTTCCGGGCTTTTCTGCTCTATATCATTACACAACATTTGGTATGGCATCCAAAAGAACTAGGTATAATTACCTTACCTATTTACCTTTGTGATACCATGGAGAAGATACTCTTTGCAATTCACTCTGCTACAAACGTATGATCGGCCCCCTATAGCGCGAACATGTTAGCGACATCTGACAACTCGACTTGATTAGGAGATATCAAATGGCAGCTATCACAACCGAACAGCCCACAACCGGGCGTCGACCAATCAAGTGGCACACCGTGTGGACCGTGCTTATAGGCGTGTTCTGGGTGGCCATATTGGTGGGGATCATAGGAGGGTATTTCTTCCACTTAAACACAGGATTCCCAGAAAATGGCAAGCTCTGGGATTGGATCCAGCTTCTGAGCGCTCCAGTCTTTGTCTCGGCCTTGCCGTTCGTCTTCACAGGGCAGCGACATCAAGCAGATGACAAGGCGGCTGCACCAGCTGCCCAAAGCGACCAACCCAACCAGGCTGATCTCCAGGTAGATGAAGATCGCAAGCAAGAAGCTGCGCTAGAAGCATACCAGGACTACATGCTGGAATTGCTCCTGGATAAAAACTTGAGCAGCTCACAACCAGGAAGCGATGTGCGAGAGGTGGCGCGAGCGCGCACATTGACGGCGCTGCGCCGCGTCGGTACAAACCGTAAAGGCGAAGTGTTACGCTTCCTCCATGAAGCAGGACTCATCTACAGAGGCAACGCAATCGTTGATCTGCGCGCCGCCGACCTGAGTGGCGCCGACCTGAGCAACATCAAGTTGAGCGGAACCGAGCTGTCTGGAATCGATTTCAGCAATGCCAATCTCAACAACGTCCTCCTCGATGGAGCCAACCTGAAAGGGGCCAACTTAACAGGAGCCAGCTATACCGCAGAACAGTTGAGCAAAGCATTTATACAATAAGCTCTCCACGTTCTCTCAATTTTACGCTCTTATTGCTTTTGTTGTTTCTGAAGACGACTTTGGGAAGCGTGTCGGGCATTTATACACTCTGTCAGATCAGGTGAACTGGTTGCCTCTGTCTCGCATCCATGCCTGCTTGTTTCCTGCCCACCGTTACACAACATTCGAGATGGCATCAGAAACTGAAAGAGCTGACTATTCATGATATTCATCAATGGATCTCCAAACTGAAAACTGACGGCCTGAAGCTCCGTCAGCAACCGTATACGGCAAAGACAATCAATCGGAAGTTAAGCGCGATCAATAATTACTTCCTCTGGCTCGTCATGCAAGGGGCCTTAGTTGACAATCCGGCTGCGGGGTTACATGTCCCATTTGATTTCTCTAACCGCTACGCGCCTGAACTGTGGGTCAAACATACGAGCAAAAAAGTGAAAAAGGATAGGAAACTGAAACTGCCACAAGAGACTGAGCCCGTCTTTCGGGACTACGTGAGTGTCTATCACATCACTGACGTGTTATTTCCCTGCACACCACGCTTTGTTGAGTCGCTGACCACCGATATTGCTCAGCGATCCGGTGTCCAAAAGGAAGTGACAGCCAGCATTCTCCGTGATACCTATGCCGTCCGTTGTCTCAAACGGGGAGAGGCTATTGAGCTGGTACTGAAGAAGTTGGGCCTGAGTGAGGCCACCTGGGAGGATGCTAGAATAAAGTACCTCAAGCTGGCAAGTCAAGCGATCTAGGTTGTATTGGCAGAGGGATTGTTGCTGTGAGTTCACTCCCGCTCACACGAGACATCTCAGATTGTTTTCGCTCATGGAAATGTGTTTTCGCTAATTTAACTGGGGCTCTTCCTCACTTTTGGTGATTCGGGTATTGCCGAGCTATGAACGCACATCAAGAGATCGCTCCTGATGAGCTTTATTCACCAAATGTGAGGAAGACCCAGAAAGACCCCCTTTTGCATTGTCCAAAACAGGCTTACACCTGTTGATCGTTCATGTCCCTTTCGTTTCTTGCTGCGCAATTTGGTATCCAAAGAACTACTAATCTCGGCTTAGAGATGTAAACATTTGCCTTTGCTCTGACCTTCTAAAGCCAACGCACAATACAAATGGTTTAGTTGGTTATGCCGAGATCAGTAACAGGGCAGTATGAACTTCTTCTCCCTTCTGGCCTGCCTTGCAGCGGTTGCAAAAGAGATGCCGTGTGCTGTCGATTCAGCTTTTGGCAGCACCCAGCTTTTACTCTGCTGAGGTAAGGTATCCAGGCGTTTGACTGCATGATGATTAGCTGGCCTGCGGCGTATGTGCAGCAGGCCAGCAGATGTCTTTACGAATCAGGGGTGTGGTCGGGATCGCCGTTTTCGTGACCGTTTTCGTGGCCGTTATCGTCATGATCGTCCGAGTTATCCCCATTCTCATCGGAGGGACCATTGTCATGCCCGACGATGATCGGCTTGCCATTCGGCTTCGTGACGGGGGCTGGCTTGCTCCAGCCCGTTTTCGGATTGAAGATGTAGAAAGCCAGAAGATTCTCTCCCCGTGGAGTCATCACATGGGCGATGTTTTGAAGATCGCGGTGACTATCCTGAATGATCGAGGTAGAAACGACCTGCGTATGAGCATCATTGTTCAATGGTTGTAGCGTTGCGGCACGCTTCCAGGGCTGGTTGATGCTGACCTCGAAACCTGCGGGTTGGGTGAATTGAGTGAGCGTGATGGTCCCTGTTTGGGGGTCCGCGATGGGGACGATCAGATCAAGCTGTTCCTGATCGCCAAAAATGCTCTGGGCCAGGCCAGGTGAGCCAGCCACGTTGCTAATAGTATCGGGTGTGTGCAAGGGGGTAAGCGCGAAGGAACTCTCATGGCCCGGCGCACCAGGATTATTCTCTATCGTATCTTGTTCATGTGGGAACGTGGATACTCCTGGACCTATGATTACGGCGGTGCTTACGGGAAAAGGACCTTGCCAGTTATAGTTCGGATCAGACTGGTAAGATACCAGGAAATCGGACCCCTCGAATGGTCTGACGCGAACGACCGCCTTCAGACTTCCATATCCGTCGGCCTGCACGAGAGCAATGGAGATGACTCTGACTCCCGGTCCTAGCGAGGGCAGCGTGGCACCAGTCTTCCATGGGCCCTGAATAGTCTCATTCGTATGGATCTGGTGGATGATCAACTGTGCGCCATCTGGGTCGAGGGGGAGAGGCACGAGCAGATGGAAGAGTCCCTGATCCGTCTGCACGAGTGCCGGTACGTCGCTGAACTCGCCTGTAGCGGCATCGACGGGGATCGCTTCATGCGAATCACTATCGGGTTTGTACTCGAATGCTACCAGAGTGTTTGAGGGCTGAATCCAGGTCAAAGCGTTCAAGTGATCTGGTGCACGGAAACTCTGGATGTGGGAAACCGCTGTATCTGGTATCTGCTGTCCGTCCGGGAGCAAGAGTTTGTCAACGCGCTCCCAGCCGCCATTTGTCCCTTGCCGTACATAGTGGCCTACGAATTTGCCTTCGGGGACGAGCAGGTCAAAGCGGAACTGGTCAGCGAGCGCGGCCAGCGGCTGTAGATTTCCCCGTACGTCTGGTGGCCTGAGAGGAATGCGCTCACCGAATATGGCACGAGCCGATTCAGAAGCAGTAGTTGCGGTTTTTTTCTTGCCGGTTGTCTGGTCGATAGGATTGTCGATGTAGACATCATAAATACCAGGGTTTTGAACCGAAACATATCCTAACCCGGCCCCCTTAGTGGTAGAGGTTGCTCCTTTCCTTTTAGGGCCGCTCCATGCGGTTAGCCAAACTTGTGTTGTGCCCCTATCAGTCCAGGTAGCTCCTAAAGTATGAGCATCTCTTCCCCATGCTTCATCAATGTCGGTCATAGGTGTATCTCCTCATTCTAAAACTAGGTCAACTGCTAAGTGTCAAGCCGAAAATTGGTACATATTTGAGTAGGTGACTGCTCGTCTTTCACAAGTTGCTTCCACTCATTGGGGGCGAGGTTGCGATGTGCGATGTCACAGCCACGACGTTCCCAGGCTGAGATCGTGATATCCCACAGCAGGAGAATGTTTGTATGGTCACGTGTGAAAATCGAGACCAGATGTTGACTATCAGGACTAAACGCAAGGCTGCCATGTTGAATGTCGATTGAACCATCCGCGCTAGAGCTCTCCGAGAAAGGTTGTACAAGCTGCTCTGAGTGGAGCACGTCCCATAGCACGAATGTAAAGGTGGTATCACCAAACTCATTGGATGAGAGTAACAGCTTGCCATCAAAACTAAAATGAAGGGTTCGGTAGTACAGATCAGGTTGGCTGATAGAAGAGTCAACGGTTAGGGTGGTAGTGGTGTGTTTTGTGGTATCCCACAATCTGATCCCGTCGAAACTACTGACCGCCAGGATACTGCCATCAGGATTGAAGGTTACATCCAGAAATGGCCTCTGATGGTCAGTGAAGAGATGAGTAGGAGGCTGATTTGTTCCCACTGCCCACACTAGCACTTCTGACTTCGAGCAGTTGCCAGCTTGCTGTGTTGCGCAGTTTCCTGCTGCCAGTAGTTTGCCATCATTGCTCAATGCTATCGCGGCTCCAATGTGGAGTGCTGCGTTAACGGGGAATACAGATACATTGCCTGGCATGTTGAGATTCCAGATCATCACAGCAGGTCCATCACCCCCCGCTGCCAGGAGATTACCATCATCACTCAGCACCACCTTTGTAAGATGACCTCTATACTTCAATGGAGAGGGCCGCATAAGAGTTTTTGTTTGCCAGTTCCAGAGAAGGATAGTGCCATCTGCTCGTCCTGCTGCTAAAATCTTGTTATTGCCGCTAAGCGTAATCGATGTAATTGCACGCGGTGATACGTCTGATAATGGGGAGATCGGGTAGGCAATCATCTCTTTAAGTGTCTTCTGCAACTCCCCCGTATTACTATCTAGAAGCAAGAGCTTGCCGTCATCGGTTCCTATAATGATCTTACCATCGCGGCTCAAAAGAACATTATGTGTGCCTCCAGCATCAGCCAGCCGCCGATTAATGGTCCCTTCAGCATTCATGTCCCATATCATGAGAGAACCATCCTTGCCACCGGAAGCCAACATCGCATCATTAGGGCTAAAAGCGATACTAAACACCTGATCTGGATGACCAATAAATGGCGAGCCAGCCATCTCTGTGCCTGTACTTACCTGCCAGAGCCTGATTGTCCCATCCTGACTCGCAGAAGCCAGGATATTGCCATTGTGACTGAAGGCGATGCTTTCAACTGGACCTTTGTGTCCAGAAAAAACTGAGAGAGATTCCCCTGTTGAAGTATTCCACATATGGATTGTCCCATCCTGGCTACCGGCTGCCAATTTCCTCTCATTGGGGCTGAAGGCAATGCTGATGATATCCGTATTCGTTCGCGGCAATGTTTTTTGGTAACCTGTTGCGATGTCTACTACTATAATGGTTGTAGGACTAGCTATGGCAAGCTGTGTGCCATCAGAACTGAACGCAAGACCAAGGGTATCCATGTTGATTGTGAATGAAGAGCGAGCCTCCTGACCATTTTGTGTATTCCAGATAGAAATCTTGCTCTCTGCACACGGGGGAGGAGACTGATCAGGGGCAAAGTGAGGGTAACTGTCACACCGGCTGGCTGCAACCAGTCCTCCATCGTGGCTGAAGGCGATTGCTGCACTGAGTGGAATGGTGGCAGGTATCCCTGCTAGTGGAGGTGCTAGTGATGGGCGTGCGGTGTTGGTTTGGAGATCTACTAACCATATTCCGTCATTACTTACAATGCCCAATGTGTGATTGTCCCGGCTGAAAGCGAGATCGAATTGAGTCTCTGCCTTCAGGTTTACTGGAATGGTGATTGGTTGATAGGTGTGCTTTTGCACAATCCAGTGGAGGATCTGATGTGACCCATTGTAGGTATAAAGCGTCTGCTCGTCTTTGCCAAATGCCAGCGCGAGGATGTGGCTAGAGTCGTATGGTTGAGGATAATTGTATCCATTGCTGAGTATACCTGCGAGATGTGGACTTTGCATGAGCGCATTGAACAGACTATTGCGAGCCTCTGGAGTGTCGTGTTCCTGTAGCGCCTTGATACTGAGCAATAAAGCGAGGTCAATCTGGTGTTGTGTTAATGCCTGATCGGCACTGTTAGCCAACACACGTGAAGCGTTTTTGAGCGCCTCGTCCTTCGCGTTGAGGTAACTATAGGTTGCCAGCGATCCCAAAATGATGACTATGATGGTAAAAATGGACAGGACCCTGAGCAGGCGGCTCTGATGTTTCGTGATGTTATCCCGCAACTTGATTTGCTCTTGCTGCGTCCTGATTTGCTCTTGCAGGCGCATTCGCTCTTCGTTTTCCCGGCGATTCTGCTCTGTGACGCTTGCACGCAGAAAGTCGGCCTCGTCCTGATTCGGGAAATTGCGCTTTTCCCAGGCCAGCGCCTCGATGAGTTCGCTGCCGCTGTACAGACGATCTACTGGCCCGCCGCGCCGTTGCCATTCGCGGGCATCATTGCTGATGGTGCGCTGGAGAATGATATCGGATCGAGCCTCGCGCAGCCAGATGAAGAGGCGCGGCCAGCGTTCAATCAGAGCTTCGTGGCTTACCTCGATAGTACGCTCCCCGCCTTGCTCGTTGACAACAAGCAGACGAGCAGCGACAAATGCGTCGGCAATGGCTGCAATGATGGTTCTTTGCTTCTCGTCGGGTAGTGCCAGCTCGGTCAGCGCAGCACGGCGGCGAGTGGCATCCTGCGGAGTTGGACCGGGATCAATGAGGCGCAAGAAGAGAGCACGAGTCAGTGTCCGATATTCCTCATTGGGCAGTTGCGAGTAGACGTCATCGGCGCATTTGACCAGCGCGCCCTTGACGCCGCCGATCTGCTTATAGGCTGGCAGCGTTAGTATGGTGCCCTCGCGCATCTGGAATAGCTGATCCAGCGTAAACTCTAACAGAGGCAAGGCTCCAGCCTGCCCTTGTGCTTCAAATAGCAGATCGCCAGCAAGATTGCCCTCAAAAGACACCCGAACATCAAGGAGAGCCGCAGGACCCTCGATCACGGCTCGCAGATCGTCCAGATCCATCGGGGTCACCGGAACATGATTTGCCTCGATCAGGCGATTCAACTCCCGGTACTGCATGGTATGGCCGTAGAAGTCAGCCCTGAGAGTGAGCAGAACAACCATCGGTCCCCCTGGCTCCGTCGCGGCGGTCGTGAGCAGATCGAGAAAGTGCTGGCGTTCTCTCTCGCTCACCATGGGGCTAAAGACCTCTTCAAACTGGTCGATGACCAGCACGACATGCGCCCCTGTCCGTGGATCTGGTTGGCGAATTTGTCGGGCTAGGAATGCAGCAAAAATATGTAGGGCGCGAGCCGACTCCTCTCCCAGATCTGCATGGATGGATTGCGGACTCAGGTGCGGCATCCGCCGGGCGAGCGTGAGGGCCAGCGATTCACCCGGATGCCGGTCCGGCCTCATAGGTTCCAGATAGATCCACTGCTTGCTGCCGGGTATCGTATCCTGTTGGAGTCGGGGCAGCAGACCGGCCAGCATTGCACTCGACTTGCCGGACCCGCTGGGGCCAATGAGTGCCAGGAGGCGATTTCCCGCTCTGTGGGGCTGCTCTGTCACCAGCCTTTGTACTCTGCTCGCCAGATTGTCAATGAGTCTGATGCGACCGAAGAAATCATCGGCTTCGTCCATTGTGAATGCGCGCAATCCTTTGTAAGGGTTACGCGGCTCCCTATCTTCTTGCTGCGTGACGGATGGGAGGGCAGCCGTAGCCGTGGCGATGTCTTCATTCAGATACTCGATAATGTCGTCCAACGCCTGCGAATAGCGATTCTGGCGAGCATCGATAACCTCTGGCGGCGGACCCTGGAAACCGAACGACAGAGAAGCAACGCCCAGACCAGATATCCAGACGTATGCAAATCGCTTCTGGTACGTCGCGGCAGCGCGCAGATGTTCCTTGACCGTTTTCGATGATCTGGTAGCCTCAGAGTCCACGACCAGTACGACGTGGGCGGCACGAACGGCCTGCTGCATGATCTGTTCTGGATCGCGCTGATCGGCTGGACCAAAGGTGTAGTCGTTAGTGAAAAACACGCCTTGCTTGCTCAGGTCAGCTTTGAGGCGTTTGGCAAAATCTTCATTGGTGGGCGGATATGAAAGAAACACGCGGGTGAAGCCAGCCCTTTGGGGAGCCGTAGAAGCGCCAGCATGCTCCTCCCGCGCTGGCGCCTGTGGGATTGCCCTGCGCGGGCTGATGATCTCTGTATCTTCTTCTTCGAGCGTATGATACTGGCAAGCGTGTTCTAGCGCCCACGAGAAGCTTTGCCCATCTGGATAACGCTGCTGCGGCTCTTTAGCCAGTGCTCTGAGCACAACGGCTTCGACGGCCTGTGGCAGATCAGGGCGGATCTCGCGCGGCGGACGAGGCGGGCTAAAGAGATGCCGATTTGCGATCTGAAAGGGGCCTCCTTCCTCGAACGGACGAACGCCGCAGAGCCACTCATAGGTCACAATGCCGAGCGAGTACTGATCGCTGGCGAACACAGGCTTGCCCTGCAATTGCTCCGGTGCTGAATAGAGGATCGTGCTCTCCATCCCTGGCTGCGTACTGAGCTGATTGGGAGCGAACAGAGCCAGCCCGAAATCGCTGAGGAGGATATGCTGTTCGGTAGCAAGCAACATATTGTCCGGCTTGACATCGCGGTGGATGATGCTGCGGCTATGCGCGAATTGCAGCGCTGAGGCGATTTGCTTGACATAGAAAACTATTGTGGACAGGGGAAGGCGTGTGCCGCGTGGAATGTGATTGCGCAGCGTTCCGCCGGGCACATACTCCATAACAATGAAAGGTGTACTATCCTGCGTATCATAATCGAGCACACGCATAATATTCGGATGCACCAGCTGAGCCAGGGTTTGTGCCTCTAACAGCAAGGCATCCGCCATATCTTTTGTCAGCGTGACGTGCAGCACCTTCAGAGCCGCATAGCTCTTGAGGTTTTGATGCTCCCCCAGATAGACCTCAGCAAAGCCTCCCTTTCCCAGGTACTCCATGAGGCGATATTTGCCGAGCAGTTGATTAACGCGATTTGGAGCCATAGCGATTCATTCCAGGATGGTGAAAATCGTAGCCATTCAGGCGGCGTCAGCGTCTCTCCAGGCGGGACGAGAGTCCTGTCGGCTCATGAGCAGGGATAGGAGCCTTTCAGGGCAAAATAGCAGCGCTCATCGTCTCGCCGTTTGTAGCGGCGCTCTCAGGCCGTCGGAACAGGTACAAGACTCGTCACAGAGAGAAAACATACAGAAGACTTATCACAGGAAGGAAGCATACAAAATTACTGGAAACTACAGATATTGTTATATACAAGTAGACGCGGTAAGGGAGGTTTTTTCGCGAGTGTATTTTAGGAGAGTCAGGCAACTCAAAAATCTTTATACACCCCAGACCTTGATCGTCTTATCCTCACCCCCACTCACCAACGTCTGCCCATCACTGCTGAGGACCAGGCAATAGATAGCATCAGTATGATCGGTGAGAGCATCCATTTCCTGACCGGTGGTCAGCTTCCATACCTTGATTGTCTGATCCCGACTACCGCTGACCAGGGTCTGCCCATTCTCACTCATTGCTACACATAAAACATCATTTGTATGGCCTGTGAGCGTGCGAACTTCCTGGCCTGTGGACAGCTTCCACACCTTGATCGTCCCATCTGCGCTTCCACTCACCGCGATCCATTTATCGCTGCTGAGAGCTACACTCCAAACAGGACCTGTATGGCCTGTGAGTGTGCGCAGCTCTCTCCCTGTAGAGAGGTCCCAGACTTTGACCGACTGATCGAAACTTCCACTGACCAGAATGCGTCCATCGCCACTGATGGCTACACTGGTAACATAGTCTGTATGGCCTGTGAGGGAACCTATTTTCTGACCAGTAGAGAAATCCCAGACCTTGATCGTTTGATCTCTACTTCCACTGACCAGAATGCGTCCATTCGCACTGAGCGCTACCCCCCAAACACCATCAGCATGAGCTTCGAGGGAGTAAACTTTCTGGTCTGTGGCCAGGTTCCAGACTTTAATGGTCCGATCTACACTTCCGCTCGCCAGCCTCTGCCCATCCGCGCTGAGCGCTACACTGAGAACAGGCTGCGTATGACCGGTGAGAGTTTGGACTTTTTGGTCTGTGGCCAGGTTCCAGACTTTAATGGTCCGATCTGCGCTTCCACTCACCAGTTTCTGCCCATCCGCACTGAGCGCCAGACACAGAACAGAATCGTTGTGGCCTGAGAGGACACGAAGCACTCCCAATTTCTCGCCCGGAGATGGGAAAGGCAGAGGTGGGATAGGCAAAGGGAGCGGATTGATAAATGTCGGTTCTTGTGGCGGTGGTGCAACTCTCTGCTGAACAATAGGGGAAATAGCGTTTGTTTGTTCGGGCCCGTGCTGCGTTTCTTCCGAAACATGATGATTAATCAATTGCACGACTACTTTGCGAATTCCCTTAACGACATCATAGAATGCTGAATCCCGATCTTGCCAGCTTGTCACCGGCTTACCATCGGTTGGCAGCGCCTGCAACTCACCAAGTGGCGTCCCGTGCCAGTAGACAGGGCGCAGGATGATGGGGATGACCTTCGCCTCACCTCTCCTATGACGCTCCAGGGCGCGTTGCATTTCAGTGTCATAGGCGTAATCGGAAGCTATGAAATCAGGACTCACCAGCAGCAGCACAATTTGAGCTGCGTCCAGATGTGTCTTGATCTCCTGCTCCCATTCGGTTCCTGCGCTAATGTCGCGGTCATGCCAGACACTAATCAGCCTTTGCCGTTGCAGCGGACTCAGATGCACCTTGAGTTTCTTGAGCAGTGCTTCGTCTTCTCGCGCGTAACAGAAGAAGATGCTAACAGGCATATATGTCTCTCTTGCTCTGGAGTTCCAATCAACGGGTCAGAAACGAGTGATGACCGAATTGCTGTTATTATAGCATCGTGAAGCTCTGCTGACAAGTGGTGCAATGAGCTACTGATCCTCACCCGAATTTATTGAGGCTCCAACCAGGAGCAAGGAGTGTTTCTTCTGTATAAGAATGGCTCCACCAAAGAGCTCAGTAAGAAGAGCGACCTCTACGCCCGCGCTTCTGCATAACATTCTAAAGTCCTCCCAGCGAGTGAAGAAAACACGATTGGAGGCTCTCCCGCCGATGGCGAAGGCGTTCTTTCCGACGCGATTTTGAAAAATTAAGAGAGGCGTTTATTCCCTTCTCGCTGGATTCGTTATAACCTGATCTAACTAGCTTCGTAGCGCGATACAACGGCTCCCTTTGTGAGAACTCTTACCCACCAGCACGCTTGACCTTGTATCCCAGAGCAGTCAATTTCGCCATCACTTTATCACAATGGTCACCCTGGATCTCGATATTCCTATCCTTGACAGTGCCGCCAGAGCCGCACAACTTCTTGAGTTGTTGTGCCAGCGTGGTCAGTTCTGCCTCGCTCCCCATCACCCCATCGATAACTGTCACAGTTTTTCCTCCCCGCTGTTTGCGGTCGCGCGTCACACGCACAATCCCATCGCTTTTGCGAATCGGTTGTGTAGATTGAGAGCAACGGCAGTTTTTATATGGCAACCCGCAAGTGGGACAGGTCGTCACGCGCCCGCTCCCTGTTGAATAAACCAGACGATCTGGCTGCATTTGGTCTTCCTCTCATCGTTGATTGCAGTATTCTCAAGCGGATCATCCTCAAGCCACAGCCAGGCTACCCGCGCCTTGAGGAATGGCACAGAGAAAAGGTCAAGAGTCTTCGCA
>WNGD01000908.1_pt1 | contig 37331 bp, 38 predicted proteins | sample 5400671 | NCBI WGS metagenome assembly WNGD01 (sample SAMN13153369, study PRJNA577476) | soil metagenome | isolation source: 40 cm soil or saprolite under grassland replicate 2 | place: USA:California | collected 2016-06-15 | reverse complement strand
ATCCTCACCCCCGAGGCATGGCGACTCGAGAAGCCAATCGACCTCAGCGCAATCGAGCTGGCACTGCGCGAGGCACCGCCGCCGCTCGTCACGGGTCGGCATGGGGAGACGCGGCCTCTGCGCCCGTTGGTCGCGCCAGGCCGGCACTACGACAAGTACCACCGTGCCATGCGCGACCTCGACCGGCCGCGGTTGTTCGAGAACCGCGTCTGCTACCGCCTCCTGGGCGCGGAGTGGCCCAGGTTCACCGTACAGGGCGCGGTGAGCGTCGGGTACATGCGCTACTTCGACATGATCGACGTGGGCGAGGCCCTGGCTCACGAGATCGCGCTGGCGTCGATCGACCGGGACGGCAACGTTAGAGAGGACCGCTGTTCCTGGGAGCGCCTACCGTTCCGCAGGCTCGTCCGCGACCCGTTCGACCTCCAGGCGTATCCGCTGATGCTCTCGATCAGCACACTCACCATCCGCCGCAGCCGCGCTGGCGCCACCTTCCTGCTGCTCCGGCGCGGCGCCGGTCAGGTGGCCATCGCCGGCGGCATGCTCAGCGTCATGCCTACCGGTGTCTTCCAGCCCGCCTCGATCTTGCCGGCGCCCGAGTCCCCAGACTTCGACCTGTGGCGCAACATGATGCGCGAATACAGCGAAGAGTTCCTCGGCAACCCCGAGCACGACGGCAGCGGCGACCCCATCGACTACGCCAACGAGGAGCCCTTCCGCACCCTCGACGCCGCTCGCCGGGCAGGCAAGATCCGTGTCTACTGCCTCGGAGCCGGGATCGACGCCCTCAACTTCGTCGGTGACCTCTTCACGGTCGCCATCTTCGACGCCGATGTGTTCGATGAAGTCTTTGACGAGCTGGTGGAGTTGAACGAGGAAGGGACGGTGACAAGCGGGCCGGATCACCAGCAGTTCGCCTTCGAAGACTCCACAATCCATGACCTACTGACCACCGAGCCAATGGCGCCGAGTGGCGCGGCCTGCCTTCACCTTGCCTGGCAACATCAAGCGCTATTGCTAATCTAAGGTGGCTGCATACAAAGACGTCGATCTATAGCCGGTCACCCGGGGACAGGCGTCGGTGGGCCTCCCGGGCCCGGGCATCCGCAGCGGAGGCGCCGTAGCGGCGCAGCATGGCGGGGGAGCGCCAGCCGGTGATGCGCATGAGGTCGGTTTCGCTGCCGCCCTCGGCTCGCCAGGTGTGGGCGAAGGTGTGCCGGAACAGGTGGGGATGGAGGCCATCGATGTTGGCCTGGCGACCGCGGCGGCGGAGAATCTGCCGGATGCCCGAGCCGGTCACGTGGCCGAACTTACCGATCCAGAGCCAGTCCAGACGGGCATGGGGATGCTGGGCGCGCTTGCGGAGATAGCGGTCAAGCGCGCGTGCGGTGTTGTCGCCGAACGGTAGCGATCGTTCCCGGCCGCCCTTGCCGATCACCCGGAGGACGCCGTAGTCAAAGTCCACGTCCTGGAGGCGCGCGCCGGCGATCTCAGCCAGGCGCGGGCCTGCATCGATCAGGATCATCACGATGGCGGTGTCACGGCGGGCCTCGAAGTCTTTGCCAGCGCAGGCCTTGAGGAGCCGCTGGAGCGCGTCGTCGGGGAGCACGGGCACCGGCTGTTCGGGCACCGTCGGCGGCTTCATCTTGATCATGGGGGAGAGCGGGATCTCCTCTTCCTCCTCCAGCCAGCCGTAGAAGCGCCGCAGCGAGCGGTAGCGGTTGGCGACGGTGGCGGGGGTGCATCGCTCGTGGAGGCTCACTAGGAACGCCTCAATGTCCTCACGGCGCGCAGTGGTGAGCGACCGACCAGCTCCCTGGCGGAGGAACGCGCTGAGGAGCCGCACGCCCTCAAGGTAGGTCTCGACCGTCCGGGGCGACTTCCGCTCGGCGCGGAGGTGGCGCTCGAAGGAGCGGGCGAGGTCATCTACGCTTGGGGCCGTCATGACAGTAGGGTAGCATGCGCAGTCAGGCGCTCTTGGATCAGTGTGCTAGGCCACCGGAGGGGAGGCGACGCGGAGAAGTAGCAGGTCAGCGGCAGTTTTCAGCGGGGCTGTAGCTCAGTTGGAAGAGCACCTGCTTTGCAAGCAGGGGGTCGTGGGTTCGAGTCCCATCAGCTCCACCAGGCTGATCAGTATGTCGCAGATGCGCCGCTCGTATCGGCAATTTTGTTCCCCGGCGGCTACTGTGGACTGGTGCGGATAGCCACCTGGAACGTGAACTCGGTCAAGCAGCGGGTACCTCGGTTGCTGCCGTGGCTGGACCAGCGGCGGCCGGATGTGGTCTGCCTGCAGGAGACCAAGCTGGGCGACGAGGCGTTCACCGAGCTGCTGGGGGAGGAACTCGCCGGCCGCGGCTATGGGGTCGCTTTGCACGGCGAGGTGCAGTGGAACGGGGTGGCGATCCTCTCCAAGGTCGGGCTGGACGACATCGTGGCCGGTGTGCCTGGTGGGCCCGGCTTTCCGCGGCAAGAGGCCCGTGCTGTGTCCGCGACCTGCGGCGGGATCAGGGTGTATTCAGTCTACGCGCCGAACGGGCGGGTGCCGGACTCCGACCATTACCGCTACAAGCTGGCCTGGCTGGCGGCGTTGCGGGAGATGGTCGGTGCGGGTCCGAAAGCCGCGATCGTCTGTGGGGACATGAATATCGCGCCGACCGACGCGGACGTGTTCGACCCGCAGGCCTACGTCGGCCAGACCCACGTCACACCGCCGGAGCGGGCGGCGCTGGCGGAGCTGCAGGCGCTCGGCCTGCGTGACGTGGTGCGGGATCGCTGGCCGGCCGAGCGGGTGTTCACCTATTGGGACTACCGGGCTGGCATGTTCCACAGGGACCTCGGGATGCGGATCGACCTGGTGCTGGCCTCAGCCCCCGTGGCCGGCCGTGTGCGGGCGGCATGGGTGGACCGGCAGGCGCGCAAGGGCAGCGGGCCGAGCGACCACGCCCCCGTGATCGTCGACCTGGACGAGGCGCCAGACGGTGACATCGGGCCGGTCGTGCCGCCGCCCTCCGCGCCGGCCGCCAAGCGGGGCTCGGCCAAGCTGCCCCAGTCGCGGTGACGCCGGCGCAGCGCATTGAGCAAGACCTGGCTGCTGGTTGTCCCTCCCCTGCCACGTCGTGACGCAGACCTCGTTGCCCTCGGCGTCGGCCAGCACCCAGAAGGCTGGAGCTTGAGCGTCGGAGACCAGCACGCCGCCGGCGTCGAGCGCGGCCTGGATCCGGCGGCGTGCCTCGTCATGTGGGACGGAGACGTCGAAATGGATTCGGTTGCGCTGTGGGCGCGGCTCGGCCATCTGCTGGAACCAGATCGCGGGGCTCTGCGAGACAGGGCCGACGAGAGGGTCCTTGGGACCGGATGCGCCGGGCTCGTCGGCGCACCCCATCACTGCCTTCCAGAAGGGACGGATCCCGGTGATGTCGAGCGCATCGATCGCGATCTCCACGATCTGAACCGATCTCGAGTCCCCACCATCGAGGTCGGCGTGGGTCCGATGCCCAAGCTCCCTCACGGCCGCGGAGATCCGGTGGGCGAGCTCGATGTCGCTCGGGATCACGGAGGCGCTGGCCAGCGACTGCAGGCTGAGCACCACACCTGATCGCCGACGGCGTCGGAGGCCTCCTGCTGGCCGACCTTCGTGGCTCGAAGCTGAGGTTCCATATCCATGCCGATATGATCGCAGCGAGCACCGACAGTCGAGACGAGGTGTGCGGCTCAGCGGAGGATCTCGATGAATAGGACCCAGCCGCTGACGACGGCGTCGACGATGGCGGGGACGAGCCGGTAGATCCCGCCGCCGGCTTGCAGGAGCGGGGACGCCCCGGCGACGACGAACGGGGACGGCGGCGGGGGTTGTCAGATCCACGGAAGGCTACGGGCGGGCGGCCCGGTAGACTTCGTGGCCGCCAGTTGGATCGACGAGATGGGAACCACCGCATGAGCGATGCGTCGATCTCGAATGTGCCGACCGCCAATCTGATCAACCCGGAGACCATCCACCCCCCGACGGGCTACAGCCACGTCGCGGAGGTGACGGCGGGCCGGCCGGTGTACATCTCCGGGCAGGTCGCGCTCGACGCGAGGGGTGCGCTGGTCGGGCCGGGCGACGTCGGCGCGCAGGCGCGGCAGGTGTTCGAGAATCTGAAGGCCGCGCTCCAGGCGGTGGGCGCGGGCTTCGATCAGGTGGTCAAGCTCAACTATTATCTGGTGGACGCGTCGCAACTGCCAGCCGTCCGCGAGGTCCGCGACGAGTACGTGGACCAGCGCCGGCTGCCCGCCAGCACCGCCGTCGAGGTACGGCGGCTCTTCCGCGAGAACCTTCTGATCGAGGTCGAGGCGGTGGCGGTGATCGCCTAGAACTCCGCGAGCCGCTGGAGGCCACGATCGGTCAGGACGAGGCATCGGCGCGGGTATCCTGGCGATCCTGGGTTGGAGGAACGCCGATGGTGCACCCGAGGATGTACAGCGACGACGATCCCTTCCTCGCGGAGCTCCGCGAGGTCTGCCTCCGGCTGCCGGAGTCCGTGGAGGTGGAGGCGTGGGGCCGGCCCACGTTCCGCGCCGGCAAGAAGCTGTTCGCGGTGTTCTCAGGTGGGGACGAGCACGCGTTCGGCGTGATCTTCAAGCCCGAGCTGGCGGAGCGGCCGGCGCTGGTGGAGGACCCCCGCTTCTACGTGCCGGCGTATTTCGGGCCGAGCGGCTGGCTGGCGCTCGATTTCATGGCGGCGCCGGTCGACTGGGAAGAGGTCACCGAGCTGATGGAGAGCTCGTACCGCCAGGTGGCCCTGCAGCGCATGCTCAAGGCGCTGGACCAGCGCGTCTGACGGCTCCCGCTACGAGCGGGAGCGGGCCAGGCGCAAGTAGACGGCGCCGGCGGCGAGTGGCGGGAGCCGCGCGGGTCTGCACAGCGGGTCAGTGGTTGGCGAGGCGCTCGACGACCGGGGCGGCTGCGTCCATGTCGGCGTTGGACACGATGTAGTAGGAGAGGCCGAGCTGCTCACGCCGCGCCTGGAGCTCGTCGGTGATGCGGTCGACCGGGCCGGCGAGCACCGACGGCATCTCCAGGACCCGCTCCGCGGCGGCGGTGCCCCAGCCCCGCTCGACCGCCAGCCGCTCAGCCACGCGCTGGCCGTCCTCGCCGATGGCCACGGAGGCGACCATGCCGAGCTCCAGCTCGCCGAACCGCTCGCCCGCAGCCTCGCGGATCCAGCCGACCTTCCGCGCGACCGTCGCCGGCGACCGCTCGGACAGGTCGTCGGAGATGGTCCCGTTCGGCAGCGCCTTGGGCAGGATGTTGACGATGTCGGCGTGGAGGCCGGCGATCCCGAGCATCCGCCTGCTGCCGGCGCCGACGAGGATCGGCGGGTGCGGCCGCTGCGCGGGCTCCGGGAAGGTCGCCAGGCCGGTGACCGAGTAGTAGTTGCCCTGCACCGTCGCGGGCGAGCCGCTCAGCAGGAGCTTCAGGATCCGGATGGACTCGTGGAGGCGGTCGACCCGCACGCCGGCGGGGTCGAACGGCAGGCCGGCGCGCTCGTACTCGTCGCGCAGCCAGCCAGCGCCGAGGCCCAGCTCGAAGCGGCCGCCCGACAGCGCGTCCAGGGTCGCCGCCTCCTTGGCCAGGAGGACGGGATGCCGGTAGTCGTTGTCGAGGACGAGTGTGCCGACGCGAAGCGTGCTGGTTGCAGCCGCGGCTGCCATGAGCCCGACCATCGGGGCGAGCTGCTCCCCGAAGGGCTCGCTGACAAGATGGTCGCGCAGCAGCAGCGTGGAGTAGCCGAGCGCCTCCACGCGGCGAGCCTCGGCCACGAGCTGCTCGCGCGTGCGGATGTCCTCGCCGATCACGCCGAACCGGAATCGCCGCCGCCCCGCCATGTCCCGTCTCCCGCCTGGGCTCCGATGCCGGGCCATTGTGGCCGCCACGCAGCAGCCTCGCTGGCGGGTTTCGGACGTGGCGATGGGCGGCGAGGGAGTGGCGTGGCCCCGGCCGGGCCCAGGGCCCCGGCCGGGCCCCCGGCGCCGCTCAGCGGCGGCGCTTCGGGGAGAAGATCGAGTCGAGCACGAGGGCGGCGCCGATTGCGGTCAGCCACACGTCCTTGGCGAGCGGGACGCCCTGCTGGGTCGGGCGGACGCTGCCCTCCCTGCGCACGCCGGGCAGCTTCAGGTACAACCGGATCAGGCCCCCGGAGAAGCCGAGCAGCCCGAGCCCCGCCAGCAACGGCGGGACCAGGGGCACGGCGACCAGCGCCGCCCCCAGGGCGGTCTCGGCGGTCGCCAGCAGTCTCGCGAACTGCTCGGCTTCCATGTCCTCGAACTGCGGGAACGCCTTCGCCGCTGTGCCGCGGAGCATCTGGGCGCGCTCCGGGTCCAGCTCCTGTTGCTTGGTCAGCCCCTCGTTGAGGATGAACAGCCCGCTGGCCAACCGGACAGGGACATGCCAGGGTTTGGTCGCCATGGTTCGTGGCTCCTGGAAGTTGTCTCGACAACTTGGTACGCGAGCGGGCATACCACCGCTGCACCAATCTAAGCCGATTGGCGGCGCGAGCTTACCCCGTGGGAGAGCGGCTCGCCGTGTTTGCGGTAGAGTTCGGCGGACGTGGACGAGCCCGCCGCCGAGTCGCCGGAGCCAGCGGATCTGTTGATTCTTGCCGGCTTGACAGTCCCCGCCCTGGTGGACGAACCTCTGGCGCATGAGCGATTCCAAGCGCTTGGAGGCTCCCCCGCCCCCCACTCCCGAGGAGCTTGCACAGTGGCGTGCACTCATCGACCGTTTCGAGTGCGGCGATGAGTCAGACCTGGTCCCTTGGGAAGAGATCGCCGCAGAGCTTGGCCTATAGGGTCGTTGCGCAGCAGGCGGTGCGAACCCAGCTGCATGACGCTCCAGCCGAGTTGCAAGGCTACATCGCCGGTGTCGTGGCGGTGCTCCGGGTCGACCCCGTCGCGGTGTCGGCAGCCTTCGAGACCAGATACGACGACGACGTGCGGACCGCGCTGTTCGCCGGCGGCAGAGGCTTCCTCAACTACTGGGTGATCGAGCGCCGGCAGGCCGTGATCCTGCTGAACGTCACCTGGGTCACCTGGTCCTGACCGGTACCGCCGGCGCGGGTCGGGTAGGGTGTCCGCGTCCCACGCCATCAGTACGAAGGAGCCGAACGTGCCCGACACCTACGCGACGCTGGTCACCTCTCAGGGAGAGATTCGCGTCCAGCTCTTCAGCGACACGGCACCCAAGACCGTGGAGAACTTCGTCGGTCTTGCCACCGGGTCCAAGGAATGGGCTGACCCGAGCACGGGCGCCAAGCAGTCGCGGCCGCTCTACGAGGGCACCATCTTCCACCGGGTGATCCCGCAGTTCATGATCCAGGGCGGCGACCCGCTCGGCAGCGGCAGGGGCGGTCCCGGCTACACCTTCGAGGACGAGGTCGGCGGCCCGCACCGATTCGACCGTCCCGGTCGCCTGGCCATGGCCAACGCGGGGCCCAATACCAACGGCAGCCAGTTCTTCATCACCCAGGCGCCGACGCCGTGGCTGGACGGCAAGCACACCATCTTCGGCCAGGTGATCGGCGGCATGGAGGTGATCGACTCGATCGTCGCCATCGACCGCGATCCGCAGGACCGCCCTCTGGAGGAGCAGGTCCTGGAGCGGGTGGTGATCGAGCGCGAGCCCGCCTGAGCCGGCGCACCCCTGGCGGCCTGCCGTGGACCGGCGCCTGAGCCAGGGACCGGCGCCTGGGCCTGGGCGCTCGAGATCGCGCGCTTCGGTTGACGTATCCGCTCGGAGGGTGCGACCTTCGCATTGGGCCGGCCGCGGGTCAGCGAGCGACACGCTCGACCCCCGTCGGCGGCCAGCCCGAGGAGAGGGACGTGCCACGCGGGTTACGGAGCTGGAGAGGCATGGCGGCGCTGGCCGTGCTGGTCGCGGTCGTGCTCCTGTGGATGTTCGGCAAGGGCGACGTCGTCATCGCCGTGGTGATCGGCGCGCTGGTGCTGCTCAGCGGCAGGACGATGTTCCGCTCGTACTCGACCACCAAGGGGCCCACCGGGCCGGCCATCGACGTGCACGAGCGCGGCACGCTGCTGGTGTTCGCCTGCGAGACCTGTGGCGAGCAGCTCGTGCTGCTGCGCAAGGGCACCGACGCGCCACCACGCCACTGCGCCGAGAAGATGGTGCTCCGGCGGGTGCCGGTCCCCGATCACGAGCTGAACTGAGCGCGGTCGGCAGGACGCTGGCCACCGACCCGGAACGGCGCCGACGCCGGCTAGCCCTCGTCGGCGATCCGCTCGGCGCGCTCGCGCAGGGAACGGAAGTCCTGCTGGCGTCGACCCTCAGGCAGGAGCTTGTCGGTGGAGGTGAACCCCCAGCCCTGGTAGCGGACCGCGACCCTCGAATAGCGGCGGCGCAGGTCGCCTCCGCAGGCCTGGCAGGGGCCGGGGGCGTCCGCGCCGAGGGGCTGGAGATGCTCCTCCGCGTTTCCACAGGCCCGGCAGACGTACTCGTAGAGCGGCATTGCGCTGGTCCAGACGGTCGGGGCGGGCGGTGGCCCGCCACTTGTCCCCAGAGTTATCCACAACTGGGGATGAATGACAGGGATGTAGTTCAGCAGCTCACGCGATTTGACCGTTCAGGTCCAGCGAGTTGCGAGGATGAGGCCGAAAATAAGGGGAACGAACCCGATTGCGAGGTTGAAGTTGTTGAGATTGTCCAGGGCGGGCGGCAGGACCTGCATGTAGAAGAGCAGGATGTAGACGATCCCTACGACGAGGCTGACGACGATGGTGGGACCGACCCAGGGTGCGGAAGGCTTTGGCCTGGGACGAGGCGGTGGTACGTACCGGCGACGCTTGGAGCGGGATCTCGGCATGGTGGTGCGTCCTTTCCACAGAGATATCCACAGTAACGACGTTGTCCACAGGCATAGCCGCGATCGAGCGCGCGATCTGCCCGTCACGACCTCCGATCGTAGCGTGCGCGGTGGTGGAGCGTGGATGCCCCGTTTGCCGGCTGCGTCACGAGCCATGCTGGTGGTGATCCCGGCCGCGCTGAGCCTGGTCCTGGCCGCCTGCGGCGGTGGTGGGGGAGGCGGCGGCAGCAGCGGCTCCGGAGCCGCGTCCGGCGCGCGGATCGGCTCCGCGCCGCTGGTGGACCGCAGCTCCTCGCGGTTCCAGTCCGACCTGGCCGCCTACAAGGGCAAGGTGGTCGTGATCAACTTCTGGGCGAGCTGGTGTGGGCCGTGCAAGGCCGAGATGCCCGCCCTGCAACAGGTGAGCAAGGAATATGCCGGAAAAGCCGTCACCTTCATCGGCGTAGACTCATCCGACGTCCGCGACAGCGCGGGCAAGTTGCTCGCCGATTTGAAGGTTACCTATCCGACGGTGTACGACAAGGCGGGCATCAACGGTGGTATCGCGACCGCCTGGTCGGTCGCGTCACTGCCGCAGACATGGTTCATCGCAAAAGATGGAAGCCGTTCTGGCCGCATCCCCCGTCCCCTGAGCGCGGCCGAGCTCCGAAACAGGATCGACCAGCTCCTGACCGCAGCGGCGTGATATGAGCACACGAGCAGCCCCAAGAACCCACTCGGACTACCCCGGTCGATCGCCGACCGCGCGTGCGTATGCCCCCGGAAGCACGTTAGCCGGCCGTGAGGGCCCCCCACGTACCATGACCCGACGTGCGTCCGCCCGTGGCGGGTCGGAGGTGAGGGTGCGGAGGATCCTGCGGGCGGCCGGCTGGGCCTTCATCGGGATGGGCTGCTTCGTCCTCTACTTTCTGGTGTATCAGCTCGTCGGCACGGACCTGATCACCAACAGGGAGCAGAGCGATCTCCGCCAGAAGCTGGCGCAGGAGTGGTCCGCGCCCGCGCCCTCCAAGCGTGGTGCTGCCCTGCCGGTGCCGCAGGTTCCCGCGACCGGCCACGCCCTCGGCGTGATTCAGATCCCTAAGATCGACCTGAAGAAGGTGGTCGTGCAGGGCGCCAACCCGGAGGAGCTGGCATTGGGGCCCGGCCACATTGCCTCGACGGTCATGCCCGGTCAGCCGGGCACGTTCGCGGTCTCTGGACACCGCACCACCCACGGCCGGCCGTTCTATCGTCTCAACGAGCTGGCCAAAGGCGATACGATCACGATTGTGACCCGTTACGCGATCTACACCTACAAGGTGTCCCACTTCGAAGTGGTGGCCCCCACCGCGGTGGAGGTGCTGGACAACGTGCGCGGTGCCGATGGCAAGACGAAGTCGCAGATCGTCCTCACGACCTGCAATCCGCGCTTCTCCGCCGCGCAGCGGCTGGTCGTGTTCGGTGACCTGAGCTCCAGCGTGGCCAACACGGAGGGCGTGGGCGCGTGAGCCGTCGCCCGGACGGCAGGCGTGGGCGGCGAAAGCCGGATCCCGCCGAGGAGACCGCGAGCTGGTTGCTCGAGGTCGAGCGCGCGGGCCAGCAGGCGGACGAGGAAGAGGACGACTGGTCCGGCACGCTGCGGGCGACCCGGCGCGAGGCCACCGGGCAGTTCCCGCCCGTGCCCTCCGAAGGCTCCAGCGGTGCCATGCCATCCGCGGGCCCCGCCGCCACGCCGCCCGCGGGGCGCCCGCGCCCGCCGGCCGCGGAACCGCCGGCCGGGCGGCAGGAGGCCTGGTTCAACTCCGAGCGCTCGGGGCAGGCGGCGCGACACGACACCGGGAGCTGGGGCGGGTCGCCCGCGCAGCCCTGGAGAGGCTCCGATCCCGGGGCCGAGTCGCCGGCGGCGTGGCGGCAGGCCGAGACCTCTGGGGTCGCCGAGCCGCTCCCGCAGGAGCCGCCGGCGTGGGAAAGCCAGGCCGACGCGGCCCCGTGGAACGGTCGCTGGCCGTTCGAGGAGGTCAGCCAGTCCTGGGAGCCGGACGACCGCTCCTACACCTGGCCGGCGCAGGAGTTGCCGGCCAACACCGGCAGCTGGGAGAACCAGCCGGCCCCCGCGCCGTCGGAGGATCCCTGGGCGAGCCCGCGGCGCGGAGGCCACGCGGGGCCGCCCGGGTACGAGGGCGCCGGATACCAGGCTCCCGCACCGCCCGCCGGTGGCTACAGCGACCCCGCCTACGGCAACAGCGACCCCGCCTACGGCAACAGCGACGCTGGGTATGGCGGCGACGCTGGGTATATCAAGGATCCCGGGTACACGAACGATCCGGGGTACGGCGGCGATCCGGGGTATGCGGCTGACCCGGGTGGCTACGCGGCCCCCTCCGGGTATGCGCCCGGCGGCTACGAGCAGGCGGCCGATGCCTACCCGCCTCCCGCCGGCTACCCGCAGACCGGGAGCTACCCTGCAGCGGGCGGGTACGAGACCGCCGCCGGGCAGGAGGCCTCCAACGGCTACCAGGCCTCCAACGGGTACGACGGCTCGGGCCAGTACCCGCCGACGGGCGACTATTCCGTGGGTGGCTACGCTTCCAGCGGCGACTACCCGTCCACCGGCGGCGACCCGAACACCAGCGGTGAGTACACCGCCGGAGACCCATACGCGACCGGCCCGGACCCGTACGCCACCGGCGACCAGTACCCAGCGAGCGATCCCTACGCCGGTGGTGCCGGCGATGCCGCGGCACGGGAGCCCTACCCCGGCCACGACCCCTTCGCCGCCTATGGCCTGCAGGGCTCGCGCCGGCAGTACGGCGCCGGCGACGGCGCGCAGGCGGTGCCGGGCTCCGCCGGCGCGAGCCAGACCGGGTTCGATACGGGACAGGGCGGCGGTCCGGTCGGTGCCGGTCACGCGACCGGCGAGATCTGGCCGCCGGTCAGCCCGGCGGCAGCTGGCGCGGCGGCTCCGCCGCCACGCCCGGAGACCTGGCCGGCACAGACGGGGACCTGGGGGATCGAGGAGCCACCCCCCTCGCCACGCTCCGCATCCACCGGAGAGTTCTCTCGCGTGCTGGAGAGCGACGAGCAGGTCGTTCGCCTGGGCCGCGGGATGGACGGCGACGACGGCCCCCTGGACCCTGGCCCGCGCGTGCACGGCGGCCGCGGCAACCGCGCCGGCGAGGCCAGGTTGCTCGAGGACGGCGACCACGTCAGCCACCGGGCCAGGTGGCCAAGGGTGGTCGCGCTGATATCGTGGATCATCCTGTTGATGGTCCTCTGCTGGTTCTACGTATTCCCGTGGCTCGAGAAGATCCTTCCGGAGAACTTCTGAGATGGCGGACATCGCCACGCCCTGGCTCGACAGCTATCCGCCCGGCGTCCCAGAGCACGTCCAGGTCCCACAGGAAAACCTGGCGCGGCTGCTCGCCGACGCCGCCCGCGACTACCCCCACGCGCCGGCGTTCCATTTCGAGGGGCGCACCACCTCGTACGCCGAGCTGGCGGAGCAGGCGTGGCGGTTCGCCGGAGCGCTGGCGGGGCTCGGGGTCACCAAGGGGACCCGGGTCGGGCTGATCCTGCCGAACTCGCCCCAGGTGATTGTCGCCTTCTTCGCGACGCTGCGGCTCGGCGGGGTGGTGGTGCTCAACAACCCCCTCTACACCGAGCCCGAGCTCGAGCATCAGCTCGGTGACGCCGGTGTGGAGGTGCTGGTCTGCCTCGACCTCCTCTACGAGCGGGTCAAGCCGCTCCGCCAGCGGCTCGGCATCCGTGAGGTGATCGTCACCTCGATGCTGGACGAGCTGCCGGCGCTCAAGCGCGTGCTGGCCCCCTACACCAGGCGGGGCCGCGAGGCGAGCGCGACGATCTCCAAGGACGAGCCCGTCCAGCGCTGGCGTGAGCTGCTGCGCCGCGTCGACGACAAGCCGAGGGAAGCCGAGGTCGACCCGTCCAGCGACCTGGCGCTGCTGCAGTACACCGGCGGTACCACCGGCGTGGCCAAGGGCGTGATGCTCAGCCACGCCAACCTTTCGGCCAACGTGGAGCAGGTGCGGGCGTGGTTCCCGGACGCCGACCCCGGCCATGAGGTCATGATGGCGGTGCTGCCCTTCTTCCACGTCTACGGGCTGACGGTGTGCCTGCTGCTGGGCGTGCGCCTGCGTGCGGCGCTGGTGCTGCTGCCGCGGTTCGACCTGTCGGCGGTGGTCGCCAGCATCGACCGCCTCCGGCCGACGCTCTTCCCGGGCGTCCCCAGCATGTACGTGGCCATCAACAACGCCGTGGCGGACGGCGGCCACGACCTGTCCAGCATCAAGGCCTGCCTGTCCGGGGCGGCGCCGCTGCCGCTGGAGGTGGCCGAGCGCTTCGAGCGCTTCTCGGGCGGGCGACTGGTCGAGGGCTACGGGCTCTCGGAGTCCTCGCCGGTTGCCCTGGCCAACCCGATCTACGGCAAGCGCAAGGCGGGCACCATCGGCATGCCCCTGCCCGACACACTGGCCAGCGTGGTCGACCCCGACGACCCGAGCCGGGCGCTCCCGCCTGGGCAGTCGGGCGAGCTCGCGCTGCGCGGGCCGCAGGTCATGCTCGGCTACTGGAACCGGCCGGAGGAAACCGCGCAGGTGCTGCGCGACGGCTGGCTGCTCACCGGGGACATGGCGGTGATGGACGAGGAGGGCTACTTCACCATCGTCGACCGCAAGAAGGACCTGATCATCGCCGGCGGCTACAACATCTACCCTCGCGAGGTCGAGGAGGTGCTCTACCAGCACCCCAAGATCCAGGAGGCATGCGTGGCGGGCGTGCCGGACCCGTACCGGGGTGAGACGGTCAAGGCCTTCGTGGTGCTGCGCCCGGGCGAGCGTGCCACCAGCGAGGAGATCCGCGAGTTCGCCAAGGGGCGGCTGGCCGCCTACAAGGTGCCGCGGTCGGTCGAGTTCCGCGACGAGCTGCCCAAGACCCTCGTCGGCAAGGTGCTGCGCCGCGCCCTGGTCGAGGAGGAGCGCGCCAAGGCCGAGGCCGAGACGGCCACGCCGTGATCGCCCTGGCGCCGTCGATCCTGGTGATCGACAACTACGACTCGTTCGTGTTCAACCTGGTCCAGTACCTGGGGGAGCTGGGCGCCTCCACGGTGGTCTGGCGCAACGACGCCGGCACCGTCGCCGACGTGCGGGCGCTGCACCCGGACGGGGTGCTGATCTCGCCGGGACCTGGGCATCCCCGCGAGGCCGGCCTCTCGGTGGAGGTGGTCCGCGAGCTCGGCGCGAGCCTGCCGGTGCTCGGGGTGTGCCTCGGCCACCAGGTGATCGGCCACGTCTACGGCGGCAGAGTCATCCGCGCACCGGAGCTGGTGCACGGCAAGACGTCCCAGGTCCACCACCAGGGGCGCGGCGTGCTGCGGGGGCTGCCGGCGCCGTTCGCGGCCACCCGCTACCACTCGCTGGTGGTGGAGCGCGACAGCCTGCCCGCCGAGCTCGAGGTCACCGGCTGGACGGCCGCTGGCCTGGTGATGGCCCTGCGGCACCGCGAGCACCCGGTCGAGGGCGTGCAGTTCCACCCGGAGTCGATCCTCACCCAGTGCGGTCACGACCTGCTGCGCAACTGGCTCGAGCGCCTGCCGGTGGCCGTCTAGCCTCCGAGGGTGGTGGTGATCCCCAGGGTCGTCTGGGTGGGCGTCGTGGGGGTCTCGGTCGTCGGGGTGGTCGGCGGCTTGGTTGGGGGGCTGGTGGGCGGCTTGGTCGTCGGGGTGGTCGGCGGCTTGGTCGTTTGCGTCTTGGAGGTGGTGGTCGAGTTCGCGGTGGTGCCGGTCGTCGCCGCGGTCGTGGCCGACGCCGACGTGGGAGCGCTGCTCGACCCGGTGACGGTCGTGCCAGGACTGGTGGTCGGCGAGGTGACCGCCCGGGTGATGAAGAACGCCGCGAGCCCGACCACCACCAGCGCCAGGATCGCGGCCAGCACCCATCCGACCGAGCCGCGCCGCTGTTCCGGAACGTCCTGGGCGTAGCGCATCGCCCTGCCGCCCGCCATGGTGGCCCCGCCCCCCAGGACCGTGGTCGCCTCGCCGTAACCGGCGGCGCCCACCGCCTGCGTCGTCTGCTGCGAGGGCAACGGTACGGCCACCGTCACCGGGTCGCCGACCCGCACGCGGTTCAGGTCCCGCTGCATCTCGGCGGCGGTCTGATAGCGGTCCTCCGGCCGCTTGGCCATCGCCTTCAGGCACACCTGCTCCAGCGCCACCGGCACGTCGGGGTTGAGCGCCCGCGGCGGCGTCGGGTCCTCGCGAACGTGGCGGTAGGCGATCGCGACCGGCGTGGGCCCGTTGAACGGCACCTGGCCGGTGACCATCTCGTACAGGCAGCAGCCCAGCGCGTAGACGTCGGTGCGCGCGTCCACCTCCAGCCCCTGGGCCTGCTCTGGCGCGATGTACTGCGCGGTGCCAACCACAGCGGAGGTCTGGGTGATCGACGGCACCGCGGACGCCCGCGCGATCCCGAAGTCCATCACCTTGACCTTGCCCTCGGTGGTCAGCATCACGTTCCCGGGCTTCACGTCCCGGTGGACGATCCCGCGCGCGTGCGCCACCGCCAGCGCGCCGGCGACGTCGGCGGCCACCTCGGCGGCGCGAGACCAGTACAGCGCGCCCTCCGCCCGGATGATGTCCTTGAGCGTCCGGCCGTCGACGTACTCCATGACGATGAACCAGGTGTCGCCCTCGGAGCCGGTGTCGAAGACGCCGACGATGTTGGGGTGCGAGAGGCTGGCCGCCGACTGGGCCTCGCGGCGGAAGCGGGCCAGGAAGGCGGGGTCGTGGGCGTACTGGGCGAGCAGGATCTTGATGGCGACCCGGCGGGCGAGCAGCCGGTCGTGGCCCTCGAAGACCTCGGCCATGCCGCCCGCGCCGAGCAGCGGGCCCAGCTCGTAGCGGCCCAGCAGGATCTGTGGCGTCGCGCCCATTCGTCAGTCGCTCTCTTTGCTTGGGTCTCCGCTCTTGCCATCGCCCGGTCGTCCGCCGACCAACTGCACCGTGCTGCCGTGGTCGACCATGGTGTCGGGTCCCGGAGACATCGACACGACCACGGCCCCTCGCCCACCGCCGCCACGCCCACGCCGCACGTCGACCTCGAGGTCGAGCGCGCGCAGCTTGGCGGTGGCGACGCCGAGCCGCTCGCCACGAAGGTCCGGCAGCCGCACCTGCGTGGTGGCGAGCGCCGCGCCCCCGCCGCCTCCCCTTGCCGATGGCGCCGTGCCCGCCGTGCCCGCCGTTCCCGCGGAGCTGGTGTCCCCGCTCTGCTTCGAGACGACGAGCGGCAAGGCTAACAAGGCCACGAGCCCGAGCGCGAGTCCGATCAGCCAGGTCGCCCGGCGGCGCCGCCGCCGCTGGGCCGGCGTGTCGCCGCGCGCCAGGCGGCCCGGGGGACCGCCGGGCCCGGCTCCCGCCGGCCGCAGGTCGCCAGGCACCCGCGCCCAGGGCATCGGCGGGGTGTGCCCCGCGGCCGCGGGCTGGAGCCCACGCCCAGCTCGGCCGCCCTCGAACCCGGACCTCCCGGCCTCCGCCCTCGGCAACGCGGCGGTGACCGACGACGGCCCCCGCGACGGCCCGGCCGCCGACGCCTCCGGCGGCAAGACCGTTGGGATGGAGCCAGTCTCCGGAGACTCCGCCCTGGGGTGGCCCGCCGATGGCCCCTCCGGCGGCCGCGGGCTCGCCGGTGGCTCCAGCCCCGGGCCGCCCGCGGACGGCCCCGCCGGGGGCACCGGCGGGCGGGTCACCGGCAGGGAGATGGTCAGGTCCTGGCTCGGCGCGGAGGGGTCATGGCCCCTACGGACGTCGGCCAGCGCCGCGGCCATGGTGGCGGCTGACGGGAAGCGGTCGCCCGGCTGCTTGCCGAGGGAGCGCATGATCAGCCTGGCAGCCTGCTCGGGCAGGTCGGCGACGTACTCGCGAGGGTCGGGGACCGGGGCGGACACGTGCTGGGTGGCGATCGCCACCGCGCTGCGGCCCTGGTAGGGGGTGGTCCCGACGATCGACTCGAACAGCACGCAGCCGAGCGAGTACAGGTCGGCGGCCGGCCCGACGGTGCTGCCCTGGGCCTGCTCAGGTGCCACGTAGTTGGCGCTGCCGAGCACCATGCCCGGCCGCGTCAGCGTGGTCGCCCGCGCCGCCCTGGCGATCCCGAAGTCGGTGACTTTCACGCGCCCGCTCCAGTCGACCAGGATGTTGGCCGGCTTCACGTCCCGGTGGACGACGCCGTGCGCGTGGGCCGCGGACAGCGCCGACGCCACCTGCTCGGCGATCGCGAACGCCTCCTCCCAGTGCAGCGGCCCGTGGTGGGCGATGCGGTCGGCGAGGGTGTCGCCGTCGACCAGCTCCATCACGATGAACGGCTCGCTGGAGCGCTCGCCGTAGTCGTAGACCCTGGCCACGCCCGGGTGGCTGATCGCCGCCGCCGCCCGCGCCTCCCGCCGGAACCGCTCCAGGAAGGTGGCGTCGTCGGCCAGGACCCGCTTGAGGATCTTGACCGCGACCGGCCGGCCGAGATGGGTGTCGATCGCCCGGTGGACGGTGCCCATGCCGCCGGTGGCGATCAGCTCCTCGAGCTGGTATCTGTCCGCCAGCATGGTCGAGGTCATGATCCACCGTTCAGGTACGCCTGCATGACCGCCTTGACGATCGGCGCGGAGACCTTCCCGCCGGTCGCCTCGCTGCCCAGCTCCCCGCCGTCCTCCACGATCGCGGCCACCGCGATCGACTTGCCGGCCTTGGAGGTCGCGCCGACGAACCAGGCGTGCGGTGGCTCGTTGCCGCCGTGCTGCGCCGTGCCGGTCTTGCCGAAGACGTCGAGCCCGGGGATCTGGGCCGCGGTGCCGGTGCCGTTCGGGTCGTTCACGACCTTGTCGAGCATCCCCTTGAGCTCGTCGGCGATGTTGCCGGGGATCGCCTGGCCGAGCGAGGAGGGCTCGAAGCGCTTGACCGTCTTGGTGCCGTCGGGGGAGAGGACCCGGTCGACCACGTAGGGAGCCATGCGCCGGCCGCCATTGGCGACCGTGGCGATCACCGAGGCCATCTGCAGCGGCGAGACCCGCACGTCGCGCTGGCCGATCGCGCTCTGCGCCAGGGAGGGCTTGTCCAGGTCCTTGGGGATCTGGCTCTCGGCCGCGCCGGGGAGCTGGAAGGGGCTGGGAGAGTTCAGCCCGAACTTCTGCGCCTCGTCGACCAGCCGGTTGGTGCCGAGATCCACGCCCAGGTGCGCGAAGTAGGTGTTGCAGGAGACCTCCAGCGCCTCGTCCAGCCGCAGGGGGTCCTTGCCGCCGAAGCAGGTCTCACCACCGAAGTTCTGGATCGCCCGGTTGGTCTGCGGCGGCGTGTAGGTGTGCTCGTTTTTACGGGTCGTGGCCGGTGACATGCCGCTCTCCAGCGCCGCCGCGGTGGTGATGATCTTGAAGGTCGACCCGGGCGGGTACAGCTCGCCGGCGGCCCGGTTCAGCAGCGGCTTGTCCGGGTCCTTGTTGAGCCGGTCCCAGGCCTTGCGGACCGCCTGGGTGTCGTGGCTGGACAGGTCGTTGGGGTTGTAGCGCGGGTAGGTGGTCATCGCCAGCACCTTGCCGGTGGCGGGGTCCAGCGCCACCACCGCGCCCTTGCGCCGCCCGAGCTCCCGCTCGGCGGCCCGCTGCGCCCCCGGGTCCAGGGTCAGGACCAGCGTGCCACCCGGGTTGGGCCGCGCGGTCAGCAGGTCGCTCAGGTTCTGCGCGAACTGCTCCGGAGCCTTGCCGAGCAGGAACGAGTTGAACTCGCTCTCGGCCAGCGAGCGGCCGAAGACCAGCGAGTCGAAGCCGGTGATCATGCCGTAGCGGCCGCCCTGCGGGTAGCGCCGCTCGTATTTGAGCGCGTCGTTGGTCGGGATCGACCTGGCGACCGAGGAGCCGTCCGGCAGCACGATCTGGCCCCGCTCGATCGAGTACTCCTTGACCAGCACGCGGCCGTTGCGCGGGTCGTTGTTGAGCCGGTCGGCGGCCACCACCTGCCAGTAGAAGGGCGCGGCGAACAGCAGCATGAAGCCGGCCAAGACCACCACCGCCACCCGGCGGATCTGCCCGTTCATCCGGCGACGGTCACCTCCCCGGCCTTGGCGGCGGACGGCGCTCTGGACGGCGCCGAGGTGACGTCGCTCGACACCCTGCAGAGCAGAGCGATCAGCGCGTAGTTGGCGACCACGCTGGAGCCGCCGAAGCTCACGAACGGCAGGGTGATGCCGGTGAGCGGGATCAGCCTGGTGACGCCGCCGACGATCACGAACACCTGCAGCCCGAAGCCGACCACCAGTCCGGCGACCAGCAGCTTGCCGAAGTCGTCGCTGGTGGCCAGGGCGATCCGCAGCCCGCGGAAGACCATCAGCAGGTAGACCATCAGGATGGCGGTGACCCCGACCAGGCCCAGTTCCTCGCCGAGCGCGGTGAAGATGAAGTCGGTCGAGGCCGCGGGGATCGTCTGCGGCCGTCCCTGGTCCCAGCCCGTGCCGAGGATGCCGCCGCTGGCCATCGCGAACAGTCCCTGCACGAGCTGGTAGCCCTTGCCGTTGTAATCGGCCCAGGGGTTGCGCCAGGTCTCGACCCGGACCTGGAGGTGGCTGAAGAGCTGGTAGGCGACGAACGCGCCGAGCAGGAACAGCACCATGCCGGCGGCCACGTAGGAGAAGCGCCCGGTCGACACGTACAGCAGGGCCACGAACACGCCGAAGAACAGCAGGCTGGTGCCGAGGTCCTTCTCGAAGAACAGCACGAACAGGCTGACGCCCCAGGCCATCACCAGGGGCATGAAGTACTTGATCTCCGGCAGCAGCACCCGGCCGACCCGGTAGGTCGCCGTGGCCAGCAACTCCTTGTGCTCGGCGAGGTAGGCGGCCAGGAACACCACCAGCGCGATCTTGGCGAGCTCGGAGGGCTGGCCGGAGAAGGGACCGATCTTGACCCACAGGCGCGCGCCGAAGACCTCGCGTCCGATGAACGGCAACGCCGGCAGCACCAGCAGGAACAGACCGCCGAGCAGCCAGGTGTAGCGGTAGCGGTCCAGCACACGGTGGTCGCGGACGAAGATCACCACCGCCACGAACACTGCCACGCCCAGCACCGTCCACAGCGCCTGGGAGGGCGCCTGCGCGGAGCGGCTGCTGGCGTAGTCCAGGCGCCGCACCATCACCAGGCCGAGCCCGTTCAGCAGGGCGGCCCCGGGCAGCAGCAGCGGGTCAGCCTGCGGGGCGAAGCGGCGCAGCACCATGTGTGCGCCGATGAACAGGATGGTCAGGGTGATGCCGTAGCCGATCGTCCCGGACGGGATCTTGTTCTGCGCGGTGAGCCCGACCACCAGGTAGGCGCCGATCGACAGGATCAGCGCCAGGAGCAGCAGCGACAGCTCGACGTTCCGCCTGGACTCCACGGGTCAGCCCCTCGCCTTGGCCTTGGTGGTGGTCGTCACCGGCCTGGTCGTCGTGGGGACCGGCGCGGTCGTCGAGGACGCCTGCGAGCCGGTGGCGCAGCCCTGCTGGGTGAAGACGAACGGCGAGCACTGCGCGATGCGGCGGGCGTCGGCCAGGCTGGAGGCGCTCACGCCCTCGTCGAGACGGGGAGCGTACCCTGCCGCGACCCGCTCACGGCCGATCGCCGTCCGCTCCACCAGGCGCGAGAGGCGCAGCCCGGCGACGTCGCCCGGAACCCCCCTGAAGACCGCGACCTGGTCGTGGTCGAAGCCCACCCAGTAGCGGCTGAACACCAGCGCCCGGCCGCCGATCACGATCGCGGCCAGCACCGCCAGCACCAGCAGACCGACCAGCGCGCGGCGGAGCCCACGCCGGCGCGAGTGCCTGCTTGCGCGAGCGCCTCGGGCCGCCGGGCGCACCCGCTCGGGCTGGCGGCGCTGCGTGCGGCCGCGCATCCCGTCCGCCGGCGCCACCCTGCGGTGGAGCCCGGTCAGCAGCTCGCTGGTGGCGCCGTCGCGGCCGGGTGCGATCGCGCCGGTCGGGGTCTCCAGGTCGCCGGTGTGGTCGCCCGCCGGACGGAGCCGGTCGGAGGTGTCGAGCACCACCACGGTGATGTTGTCCGGTCCCCCGCCCTCGTTGGCCATGGTCACCAGCTTCTCGGCGGTGCGCTGCGGCTCGGGCACCCGCAGCAGGACGTTGCGGATGCGCTGCTCGTCGACCACCCCGGAGAGCCCGTCGCTGCACAGCAGCAGGCGGTCGCCGGCCAGCAGCTTGTAGGTGAACAGGTCGACCTCGACGTCGGACTCGACCCCGAGCGCGCGGGTGATGATGCTTCGCTGCGGGTGGCGCTCCGCTTCGTCGGGGCGCAGTCGGCCCTCGTCGATCAGCTCCTGGACCAGCGTGTGGTCGACGGTCACCTGGGACAGCTCGCCGTTGCGGAGCAGGTAGGCGCGCGAGTCGCCGACATTGGCCAGATGGACCGAATCGCCGTCCTCCAGCAGGGCGACCAGGGTGGTGCCCATGCCCTCGAACTCGGAGTCCTTGGCGGCGGTTTCGCGGATGCGGCGGTTGGCCGCCAGGAACACCGCCCGCAGGGCCTCGCCGGCCTCGGCCGGGGTCGGCCAGGGACCGGCGTGCTCCAGGACCGCCAGCTCCTCCATGGCGATGGCGCTGGCCACCTCCCCGGCGCGGTGCCCGCCCATGCCGTCGGCGACTGCCGCCAACCGTCCGGCGATCAGGTAGCGGTCCTCGTTGTTCTTGCGCATCCGACCCATATCGGTCATTGCGCCACGGTTGAGAGGCATCAGCGGCGGAGCTCCAGGGTGGCCTTGCCCATGCGGATGTCGTCGCCGGGCCCGATCGCCGTGGGCGTCGACACCCGAGAGCGATTCAAATAGGTGCCGTTGGTGGAGCCGAGATCTTCCAGCCAGTAGGAGCCGTCCCTGAGATAGATGCGGGCGTGGACGTTCGACACGTAGTTGTCCGCAACCACCAGGTCGCACGTTGCCGCTCTGCCCAGGGTGATCGACTCCTTCAGCGGGATCGTGCGCCGGCCGCTCGCGTCGGTGATGACCAGCTCGCGCGGCGGTCGGCGGGGGGACCGAGCCGGGGCGGGTCGGGCGGCGGGTCGCGGCGTGTAGGCGGGGGCCCGGCGCCGCTCGGCCTTGGGCCCGAACACGTCGATCACCACCGCCCGGACCGCCCGGGCGACGAACAGGTAGAGCACGATCAGGAACGCAACCTTGACGGCAAGGAGGAAGATCGGCGGCATCAGCCCTCCCGTCGGAACTGCAGGGTCGAGTTCGCCAGCTTGACCACGTCACCGTCGGCCAGCCGGCGACGACGGATCGGCTGACCGTTGACCTCGGTCCCATTGGTCGAGCGTAGGTCTTCCACGATGAAGTCATCGCCTTCACGGATGATCCGAGCATGGTTGCGCGAGACGCCCGGATCGGCAAGTGCGATATCAGACTGCTCGGAACGCCCGATCAGGACTTCGGACTGGTTGAGGGGGTAGACCTGGGAGACCGCGCCGGTCGCCTGCAACAGGGTCAGGGTGGCCGGGGCGTGCGGTCGGGTGGAGCGGACCTCGCCGGGCAGCATCGCGGTCGCCGGGCCGACCGGGCCGTGGGATTCCTGCGCCCAGCCTCGCGCCGCCGGCACCGGCTGCTCGCTGGCCTCGACGCGGCTCACCACCCGGAAGCGCCCCTCGCTGAGCGCCTCGTCGGTCTCCAGCTCGACCCTGGCCGGGCCCATCATCGCCCAGTCGTTCTCGCGGGCGGTGTCCACCACCAGGGCGGCCAGCTCGCTGGTCAGCGCCCGCTCGTAGTCGGCGAAGCGCTGCCGGTCGCGCGGCGAGAGCTCGATGCTGTAGAGGTTGTCGACGTAGACGCGGCTGACGCCTACCTGGCGGCTGTCCTCGACCGCCCTGACGAGACGCTTGCCCAGCTCGACCGGTTGCACCCCGGAGCGGAAGGCCCGTGCGAACACCCCTTCGACGGCGCCCTCGAGGCGCCGCTCGAAGTCCCGGAGAAACCCCATATCCGGACTATCGCCGCCCGCTCAGGCGGCGCCGGGGTCCCAGGTGTTCGAGGCTGGACATCCGTATCACCTCGCGAGGCGTCGTGCGGGCAATTGCTCTGGGGGAGGCACTGGTACGCTACTCCTCAGATTTCGGACCAATTCAGACGTACAACCGGCTGCAACGTACCCCGCCCTGCCGCAGTGTACCCGCCTTGGCCTCGCAATCCGCTCTCACGGAGCCGATCGAGGCGCCCCCGTTGCACAACTGCCACAAAGCATGTCGCATGCGGAGGACACCCGTGTCGCACGGGGGAGACACCCGCTGCTACAATCCGGTGCCGTTGCTCGGGCGAGTGGCGGAATTGGCAGACGCGCAGGATTCAGGTTCCTGTGTCCGCAAGGACGTGGGGGTTCAAGTCCCCCTTCGCCCACTTCGATGAAGCCCCGCCCCGGCGGGGCTTTGGTCTCTGTAGTAGGAGATGGAGTTCCCATGACCGCCAGCCAGCCGGAGCCACTGGTGCTGCGCGGGCCGCGCCTGCTGGACGGCAGCGGCGGCCAGCCGCTGCCCGACGCCGCGCTGTGGCTCGAAGGCGGCCGCGTCGCCTGGGTCGGCCCGGCGGCCGACCTGCCCGCCGCGGCGGGCGACGCGCGCGCCATCGACCTGGCAGGCTGCACGCTGCTGCCCGGACTGGTCGACGCGCACGTCCACCTGGTCGCCAGCGGCGGCGCGGACCTGGCCGCCAGCATCCCTCCGACCGAGGCGGAGCGCACCCTGGCGGCGATCGCCAACTGCCGGCGCCAGCTCGACGGCGGCACCACCCTGGTGCGCGACCTCGGCGCCCCCGGTGGCGAGGTGATCGCGCTTGCCAGGGCCATCGAGGCCGGCACGGTCGAGGGCCCCACCGTGATCGCCGCCGGGCCGGCGGTGACCATGACCGGCGGGCACATCGCCTACATGGGGCGGGTGGCGGACGGGCCAGAGCAGCTGCGCGCCGCTGTCCGGGCCAACCTCGCCCTGGGCGCGGGCTGCATCAAGGTGGTGGCCACCGGCGGCGTCCTCACCAAGGGTCTGGACCCACGCATCGCCGCCTACACCCAGCCCGAGCTGGACGCGCTGGTCGGCGAGGCGCATCGCCTGGGCCTGCGCGTCGCCGCCCACGCGATCGGCGAGGGCGGGGTCGCCAGTGCCCTGCGCGCCGGGGTCGACTCGGTCGAGCACGGCATGTTCCTGGACCAGACCTGCATCGACCTGTTCGTCGAGACCGGCGCCCGCTACAGCGCCACCTTCTCCGCGCCCGAGTGCATCATCGGCGGCCAGACCGTGCCGCAGTGGATCAAGGACCGCGCGCGGCCCGCCGCCGAGGCGCAGGCCGCCTCGTTCCAGGCCGCGGTGAAGGCGGGCGTGCGGGTGGTCGCCGGCACCGACGCCGGGACACCCGAGAATTACCACGGCCGCGTCTCCCACGAGGTGGTCTCCATGGCCGCGGCCGGCCTCGACGTCCTCGCCGGCGTCCGCGCCGCCACCGCCGAGGCCGCCGACCTGCTCGGCGACCCCGACCGCGGCGTGCTGCGCCCCGGCGCCGCCGCCGACGTGCTCGCCGTCCACGGCGACGTCGTCCTGGACGTCACCGCCCTCACCCGCCCCGCCGCCGTCTTCAAGTCCGGCCGCCAGGTCAGGTAGGCGTAGGGGCTCGCCTCCAAGGTGACGCCGCGGGTCGCGCCCGCCGGGCCCCTGGCCCAGGCCCGCTCGGCCCGCTCTGGCCCGTTGGGCCCCTCGCCCCGGCCCGCTCGGCCCGCGGCGGCTGGGCGCCGCCCGCGGTTGTCCACAGGTTGGCGGTGCCTCTACCGCTCCCCGCTCAGGCTGGTTAGGCTGAAAAGGGGTGGGTTACGAGCGGTAGCCATGTCGAGCGGGACGAGCGGCGCAAGGAGGCAACGCGAGATGAGCGTGCTGGAACTCCCCGAGGAACTGGTCGCGTTGCGCGACGCGATCCGCAGCTTCATCCAGCGTGAGGTCGCCCCCAAGGAGGCAACCTACGCGCAGGAGATCCAGGAGACGGGCACCTTCGCCGAGCTCGAGCAGGAGAAGCGCGCCCTTCGCAAGCGCTCGGCCACCGAGGGCTTCTACACCCTGTTCATGCCCGAGTCCGTCGGCGGCGGGGGCGTCGGCTACCTCGGCCTGGTGCTCTGCGTCGAAGAGTGCCTGCGCCACGGCCTGCTGCTGACCATGCCCGGCGGCGTGCTCCCCAGCGTCGAGGGGCCCACACCGATCCTGCTGGACGGCACACCCGAGCAGCAGGAGCGCTACCTCCAGCCGACCATGCGCGCCGAGCGCGAGGCCTGCTTCGCCCTGACCGAGCCGGACGCCGGCAGCGACGCCACCCGGATCCGCACCCGTGCCGAACGGGTCGACGGCGGCTGGGTCATCAACGGCCGCAAGCACTTCATCACCCACGGGACCGAGGCGGACTACGTGATCCTGTTCGCGGTCAGCGAGCCGGGGCTCGGCGCCAAGGGCGGCATCTCCTGCTTCCTCGTCGACAAGGACACCCCCGGCTTCGAGGTCGGCCGCAGGCAGCGCACCATGTACGACGCCAACCAGGCAGAGCTGGTCTTCACGGACTGCCGGGTGGACCAGGGCGCCCTGCTGGGCAAGGAGGGCTACGGCTTCTACTCGGCCATGCGCTGGATCAACGGCGGCCGCATGTCGATCTCGGCCATGGCCATCGGCACCGCCCAGTATCTGTACGGCCGCATGCTCGAGTACGCCAAGGTGCGGGAGGCGTTCGGCCAGAAGATCGGCGCCAACCAGTACGTGCAGGGGATGATCGTCGACTCGCTGGCCGAGCTCGAGCAGGCCCGCCTGCTGGTGTACGCGAAGGCCGACGCGCTCGACCGTGGCGCCGACGGCCGCAAGGAGGCCGCCCTGGCCAAGTACGTCGCCACCGAGATGGTCGGGCGGGTGGCCGACCGCGCGATCCAGGTGTTCGGCGGCAACGGCTATATGACCGAGATGGGCATCGAGCGCTATGCCCGCTTCGTTCGCGCCATGCGCCTCTACGAGGGCACCAGCGAGATCCTCAAGGTCAACATCGCCCGGTCCATCGGCCTGGGGTAGGGCCGGCGCGGGGGTTCGAGGGGTCGATCTGGCCCGCCCGGCCCGGGCAATGCGGCCGGCCCGGCCCGGGCAATGCGGCCCGCCCGGCCCGGGCAATGCGGCCGGCCCGGCCCGTCGGCGTCCTTCGGGATGCGGAGCCCGCGGACGGGCTCTAGCATGGCGGCCATGAAGACCTCCCGCGCACGTGCCAACGTGCTGCTCGCCGCGGCGGCCTGGACCGGGTACGTCTGGGTCACCCGGATGTGGAACATCGCCCGCGACCCCGACCACGACCTCGGCTTCAAGGCCGTGCACGGCGTGCTGGCGGTGGTCTCGCTCGCGTTCGCGGTTGCCCTGCTCGTCATCGGGCTCAGGATGCGGCGCGAGGCGGTCCAGCTCCGCGACCGCCCCGGCAGCTCCGACCCCGAGTCCCGCGACCGCCAGCAAGCAGTCGGCGGCTAGCCAGCCGCCGGGCCCGCGGCGTCCCCGCGCGCCGGCCGCGTGCCGCCGCCGGCCGCCGGTCCTGGTCCGTCCTCGGGCGGCTCCGCGCCCAACGGCTCCGCGTCCCCTGTGGCGCGCTCAGCGTCGAGGGTCGCCTGCGCGGCGGCCTGGGCTCGCGCCATGACCTCCTTCAGCGGCTGCCCGGTCTCGGCCGCCAGCCGCGCGCAATCGGCGAACTCCGGCGACACGTTGACGACCGTTCCCTGGTCGAGACCGAGCTTGACCCGCGCCTTGCCGCCGAGCACCTCGACCTCCACGATCCGGCGCTCCAGCATCCATTTGCGGACGGGCAGCCCGCGCACCCCCAGCGTCGAGGTCTCGCGCCACAGCACACCGCGGAGGCCAGCTTCCGCCCCTGGGGGACAGAGCACCGACAGGATGATCCCCGGCCGGCCCTTCTTCATGTGGATGGGCGTGAGCCAGACGTCCGCCGCGCCCGCCTCCAGCAGCCGGTCGACCACCCACGGCGCCAGTTCGGGCGTCATGTCGTCGATATTGGCCTCCAGGACCAGCCCGCCATCACCGTCCGGCTCCTCTCCGACCCGTTCGCCCAGGATCACCCGCAGCAGGTTCGGCAGCTCCCGGTGGGTCCGGCTGCCGGCTCCGTAGCCGACCCGCGCGAGCCGCAGGGGTGGCAGCTCGGCGAAACGGCTCGCGCTCGCGGCCAGGATCGCGGCGCCGGTCGGGGTCGTCAGCTCCGCCTCGACCCCGCCGGCGTGGAGCGGCGCGCCGCGGAGCAGCTCCAGCACGGCCGGTGCCGGCACCGGCAGCACGCCGTGCTCGCCGTGCACCAGCCCGGTGCCGGTGGCGACCGGCGACGCCCACACCTCGGTGACGCCGAGATCGTGCAGCAGCAGCGCCGCCCCGACCACGTCCACCACCGCGTCGACCGCGCCCACCTCGTGGAAGTGGATCGCCTCCGGCGCGACCCGGTGCACGCGCCCCTCCGCCTCGGCGAGCCTGCCGAAGGTCGCCAGCGCCCGCCGCCGGACCGGCTCGGCAAGCTCTGCGCCGCTCAGCAGCTCGCGCAGGTCCGTCCACGTTCTGCGGGTCCGGCCGTGGGCTCGGACGGTCACCAGCGTCGCGCCGATGCCGCCACGCGCGGCCGCGCCGATCTCCAGCTCGAACGGGTCGAGGCCGAGGCCGTCGAGCCCCTCGCGCAGCACCCGCTCGGACGCACCCGCATCCAGCAGCGCCCCGAGCACCATGTCGCCCGCCACCCCCGCGAAGCAGTCGAAATACGCGAACGGAGTGCCAGCAGGACTCACCGCGCGTCCCCGTCGGCTCGCCGTGCCTCCGCGGCGCGCGCCGGCCCGCCCCGAGGTGCGTCCGCGGCGTCACCTGGTGTGTCCCCGTCGGCCCGCCGTGCCTCCGCGGCGCCGCGGCCCGGCGCGTCCGCGCGGTCGCGGGTGGCGAGGATGCGTGCCGCCAAGGCGCCGGCGCCGAAGCCGTTGTCGATGTTGACGACCGCGACCCCGACCGCGCACGACGTCAGCATGCCGAGCAGGGCGGCGAGGCCCTCGAATGCTGCGCCGTAGCCGACGCTTGTCGGCACCGCGATCACCGGCGCCGCGATCAGCCCCCCGACCAGCGAGGGCAGGGCGCCCTCCATGCCGGCGACCACGATCACCACGTCGGCCGCCTGGAGCCGCCCGGTGTCGGCGAACAGCCGGTGCGCGCCCGCCACGCCCACGTCCACCAGCCGGTCGACCCGGCAGCCGAAGGCCTCGGCGGTGAGCCACGCCTCCTCAGCGACGGGCAGGTCACTGGTGCCAGCGCAGGCCACCAGCACCAGCCCGGAGGCACTGGCGGGCTCCTTCCGCCGGCTCACCAGCATCCCGGAGTGGGGGTGCCACTCGGTCTCCGGAGCCACGGCCAGCACCGCATCGGCGTGCGACTGGCTCGCCTTGGTGACCAGGATCGGCGCGCCCCCCTGCGCCAGCAGCGAGGTCACGATCGCCGCCGTCTCCTCCGGCGTCTTGCCGCGGGCATAGACCACCTCGGGCCCGAGCGCCCTCAGCGACCGATGGTGGTCCACGCGCGCGAACCCCAGGTCCTCGAAGGGGAGGCGGGCCAGGCGGCGCACGGCGTCCTCGGTGGGCAGCTCGCCACGGGCCACCGCGCTCAGAAGCTGCCGGAGCTGACCTTCGTCCAAAGTCCTCGCATTGTACAATCGCCGATGGTCCTGACTCCGGTAGCATCCCCCAGGGCCGACCGCGGGGTCCGGCAGGCCCCAATCTTCCCCGTGTGCTCGAGATCGTAGGAGGTCATCCTCGTCGTGCCAGCCCTTTCGGTCGAGCGGTTGACGGTCCTCGTGTACGCGAGTCTCTTCGCCTGTGCCCTGCTGCTGCTCGCCGTGCTCGCGCTCGGCGTGCGGCTGGCGCGCATCAGGCGGACCTATGCCCAGGTGCTCGACGGCGTGCCCCACGGCGACCTGCTCGCCCTGGTCTCACGCCAGATCCAGTCGGTCAAGGACCTCCAGCGGACCGCCGGGCTGGTCGGCCGCGAGACGGCCCAGCTCCGCCAGCGGGTCTCCTCCGCGGTCAGGACCGTCGGCTTCGCCCGCTACGACGCCTTCCCCGACGTGGGCGGTCAGCTCTCCTTCTCGACGGCGCTGCTCGACGAGGCCGGCGACGGCGTGGTCCTGACGACCATCAACGGGCGCACCAACTCGCGCTCCTATGCCAAGGCCGTCAAGGGCGGGCGGTCCGACTACCAGCTTTCCGACGACGAGCGGGCGGCCATCGCCATGGCCATGGGCGAGGACGACCAGCCGGTCGTCCGATCTCCCGCCTGACGGCCCGTAGTAGCCTGCCGGTCAGGAGTTCTCTTTTTCCTTGCGCGCGATTCTTCGTGGAGGCCAAGCGTGCTCGATCTCAAGCTCATCCGTGACAACCCGGGGATGGTCCGGGAGTCCCTGGCGCGCCGCGGCCCGGGTGTGGCCGACGCCGTCGACCGGCTGCTGGAGCTGGATGCGGCGCGGCGCTCCCTGGTGACCGAGGTCGACAGCCTGCGCGCCGAGCAGAAGCGCCGCGGCAAGGAGGTCGCCAAGGCCCCGCCCGAGCGCCGGGCCGAGGTCCTCGCCGGCCTCAAGGAGCTGAGCGCCCAGATCGACGAGGCAGAGGAGCGACTGCGCCGGGTCGAGAGCGAGCTCAACGACCTGCTGGCTCGCGTCCCCAACCTGACCGACCCGTCGGTGCCAGCCGGCGGTGAGGACGACGCCGTCGAGCTGTACCGCGTCGGGACCGTCCCGGAATTCGGCTTCACCCCTCGGGATCACCTGGACCTGGGCGAGCTGCTCGGCGCCATCGATGTGGTGCGCGCCGCCAAGGTCTCCGGCGCCCGCTTCGGCTACCTCACCGGGCCTGGCGCGATGCTCGAGTTCGCGCTCGTCCGCTTCGCCATCGACCGGCTGACCAGCGCCGGGTTCGTGCCCATGGTCCCGCCGGTGCTGGTGCGTCGCGAGGCGATGTTCGGCACCGGATTCCTGCCAACCGACGAGCAGCAGATCTTCCGGATCCCCCAGGACGATCTCTACCTCGCGGGGACCTCGGAGGTCCCGCTGGTCAGCTACCACGCCGACGAGATCCTCGACCCCGGCAGCCTGCCGCGCCGCTACGTCGGCTTCTCGACCTGCTTCCGGCGCGAGGCCGGCTCCTATGGCAAGGACACCAGAGGTATCTTCCGCGTCCATCAGTTCGACAAGGTCGAGATGGTCTCGTTCGTGCTGCCCGAGGCGTCGGCCGAGGAGCACGAGCTGCTGCTCGCCCGCGAGGAGGAGATTCTCCAGGCCCTGGAGATTCCCTACCGGGTCGTCAACATCGCCGCCGGCGACCTCGGTGGGTCGGCCGCCAAGAAATACGACTGCGAGGCCTGGATCCCGTCCCAGGGCACCTGGCGCGAACTGACCTCGACCTCGAACTGCACCGACTATCAGGCCAGGCGGATCGCCTGCAGGGTGCGCGAGCCGGGCGGCAACCGGCCTGTCCACACCCTCAACGGAACCGCCGTCGCGGTCGGCCGCACCATCGTCGCGCTGCTCGAGAACCATCAACAGCAGGACGGCAGCGTGCGCGTGCCCGTTGCGCTCCAGAGCTACCTCGGCGGTACCGAGGTCATCCAGCCGGCCAAGTAGACTTTCCCGCGGAGGAGTGGCCGAGCGGTCGAAGGCAGCGACCTTGAAAGTCGCCGGGTCTGACCGGCCCCGTGGGTTCGAATCCCACCTCCTCCGCCGCCGTCTATGACGCCTGGCCTGCGATTTCTCGGAGGGGGACCACGATGGGGCCGCCCTGGGCCCGCGCCAGGTTCGCGACGGTTGCGGCGCGGGCGTCAGCGTGGCGCGCGCGCCGCCCGCCGTGTCAGCGATGGGCGGCGGTAGCGCAGCGACCTGTCCGACGACCACAACGCGTACGGCGCCATCGTCAGGCCGGCCAGCGAGAGCAGGACGGTGTCGTAGTTCACCCGCCAGCCCGCGAAGTCGCGCCACGCCTGATCCGCGTCAGGCTTGAGTGGCACGCCTTGCGCGTCCAGGCGCCGGCGGACCGCCTCGTACTCCTCCCTGGTGATCGAGATCGGGTCGTCGGGCCGCGGGTCCGCGTCGTAGGGGATCGCGAAGTAGTCCGCGATCCGGCGCAGCGACAGGTAGCCCGCGCGGATGCACAGCTCGACCTGGCTGCGCCGCGGGCCCTCCACGGTCGAGGCCAGGATCGCGCCAGCGTCCAGCACCGTGCCCGCCGCCGTGATCCACGAGCGCTCCGGTATGGGCGAGCGATAGAAGACCAGGCTCGGGTTGGTCGTGTGGGTCTCCTCGATGTCCACGAACCAGTCCTCCCATCGGCGCCAGACCTCCATGTCGTCCAGGCCCTTGATGGTGGTGAGGCGGATGAGCATCGCCGCCGCGGACGGCGGCCGCCCCGCCCAGACGTCCAGGGACGCCACCGTGGCCTCACGGCGCGAGAACGCCGTGTAGATCGCCGGCAGGTAACTGATCAGCAGCGCCAGCAGCGCCAGGCCGATCCCCGCCTCGCTGAACGACAGCGCCGTCATCGGGAGGTCCCGCGGTGCCGTGAAGCCGAGCGTGAACAGGGACGAGCCGCTCAGCCCGAACGCGAGACGCCAGGGCCGCTCCCCGAGCGACCAGTACAACAGCATGTAGCCGACCAGCACCAGCGCCAGCCAGGTCATCGCCAGGGTGAGCAGGCTGAACGGCGCGTACCTGGCCATCCTCCGGTCGCGTTGCTCGTAGCTGGTCGCGCGGCGGCTACGCAGCATGAAGAGCATGCGCACGCTCACGAACACCCAGCGCGTGAGCAGCACCTGCGTCGCCCGGGGGACCACCACGGTGACGATCGCCGACACCACCGTGTACAGCACCACCAGCGCACCCACCGGCAGCAGCAGGACCGCCAGAGCAGTCGTCACCGCGGCGGTTCTCCTCTCGTCGTCATGTTCATCGTCCCCGTCGCCGGGCCTCGTTGAGCGCCCGGACCGCCTCCCGGAACCGCTCGCGCGGCACCCAGACGCGGTTGCCGCCCGCTCCCGTCATGTGCACGACCCAGTCCAGGAAGCGGCCCCAGCGCTCCGGCCTGTCCCGGTCCGGATGCCGGCTCGATGGGATCCCGGCCTCCGCCAGCACATCCTGCACGCGCGACGCCAGCTCCGGTGTCCGGAAGTTCCCGAGCCGCCGCCGCGCCGATCCCGGCGGCAGCGTCGCCGGGCGAGCCCCGCCTGACGGGACGCCCGGGCCCTCTTCCACCCAGCTCATCCCCCTCCCCGCCATGCCGCTCGGACCGCCCGCATCATGCCCAATCGCCCGGCTGGTGCCCGATGTCTTCGTGGAGGCATCGCCTAGTCTGGTCTATGGCGCCCGCCTGCTAAGCGGGTTCGGGGTTAAGCCCCCGTCGCGCGTTCGAATCGCGCTGCCTCCGCTCCGAGCGCCGCTAGCTCAATGGATAGAGCACCAGACTACGGATCTGGCGGTTGGGGGTTCGAGTCCCTCGCGGCGCGCTCAAAAGCCCAGGTCGCTGACCTGGGCTGCTTGCTTTGCTTGCCTTCTTGATCACCTTCTGATCATCCTTGTCGTGTCCGGTGGGTGATCAAGGAGCCCTCTGCGGTGATCAAGAAGCGCGGGAACAGTTGGTGGGTCGTCGTCTACGCCGGACGTGACCCGCTTACCGGCCGTAAGCTCCAGAAGACCGGTACCGCCAAGACCAGGGCCGAGGCCAAGCGCCTTGAGGCCCGCCTGATCACCGAGGCCGCCACCGGCCGGCACCGCGGCACCGGCACCAAGACGGTCGCCGAGCTGCTGGAAGCCTGGTACCAGTGGCGCCCGGGCGCCCGCCCCATTTCGCCGAATACCTTGGCGAATTACCGCCGCTATATGGACCAAAAGATCCTCCCGGCGCTCGGCAAGGTCCCCGTTGGCCGCCTGGACGCGGCCACCCTCGACCGCTTCTATTCGGAGCTGCGCCAGCGCGGCAGCAAGTGCCAGCACTGCTACCGGCGGATGCGCGACGGCCAGCCGCCGATGCGCCCGGGTGAGGTCTTCCGCCTGCGGTTCACCGGCAAGGAGCGCGTCCACGAGACCGACTGCGTCCAAGGTCTGCCGATGAGCGCGAGCGCTCTCCGCGACGTGCACGCTATCCTCTCGGGCGCCTTCAAGCAGGCCATGCGGTGGTACTGGATCACCCAGAACCCCGTTCCCTTGGCCACGGCGCCGGGCAACGAGCAGGCCGACGTCCGGCCGCCAGACGTCAAGCAGGTAGAGCGCCTGCTGGACACCGCCACCGCAGAGGACCCAGAGCTGGGCCTGTTCCTGCGCCTTGCGGTGGTGCTCGGCGCCCGCCGCGGCGAGGTCTGTAGCCTGCGCTGGTCGGACGTGGACCTCGACCGCGGCGAGGTCCTGGTCGCCGGGAGCGTCATCATCCTGGCCGGCCAACCGCTGTTGGACCAGGAGAGGACCAAGACCCGCACCAAGCGGCGTGTCGCGGTGGGGAGGGGCACGCTGGCGCTACTGCGCTCGCACCGCGCCGCCCAAGCGGAGACCGCCCTTGCGTCCGGGACCACGCTCGCACCGGATGCCTACGTGTTCAGCCACGCCGCGGACGCCTCGACCCCGATCCGCCCGGACGGCGTGACGCACCGGTTTACCAAGCTCGCCCGCCAGCTCGGTGTCCGTTGCCGGCTGCATGACCTGCGCCACTTCATGGTGACGCAGCTCATCTCGGCTGGCGTGGACGTACGCACCGTCGCCGGCCGCGCCGGGCATGCGGACGGCGGCCGGATCACGCTCGGCACCTACGCCCACTTCCAGCAGGCCCAGGACCGCCGGGCCGCCGAGTTGATGGACGGACTGTTAGCGCCGACTGCTATGAGATCCCGGTCTCGGTAGGCAGCGGTCGAAGGAGCAGGGCATGGCAGGGATCGGCAGCAACTCACTCCGGGTGGCCCTCAAGGAACGAGGGTGGTCACACTCGAAGATCGTTGCCGAACTGCGCCGCCAGGCAGCAGCGACCGGCGAGGCCCTGCCCAAGACCGAGAGTCTGCTCACCCTGGTCAGCCGTTGGGTGAACAACCACCAGCAGCCGGACGACTTCTATCGTGACCTGCTCGCCCGGGCGCTCGATCGTCCAGCCGCCGAGCTGTTCGGCGAGGAGGACCAGGCTGCCGAGCTGGAGGCCGGCGCCGAGCCCTGGCGTCTCGCCCGTGCCCTGGAGCTGTCCTCGGTTGGCGCCGCCTCGCTGGAGGCGATCGAGTTGGCCGTTGCCGACTTTGCCCGGCGCTACCCGAGCACGCCGCCGGCCACGCTGCTCGACCCGGTCGCCGGCCATTACCGGGACGTGAGCCGCCTCCTGGAGGGTCCGCTCCCGGTCGCCCATCGGCGCCGGCTCGTGGTGGTGGCGGGCGTGCTCGCCGGTCTCGCCGGCAACCTCGCCTTCGACCTCAAGCAGCGGCCCCGAGCGGAGGCGTACTTCACGGTGGCGCTCCAGGCCGCCGGGGAAGCCGAGAGCCCCGACCTTGGCGCCTGGACGCTGGCCATGCGAAGCATCCTGCCTGCCTACCACGGCGACCCGGCTGGCGCCCTCGCGCTGATCCAGCAGGGCCAGGCGTTCGCCGGCCAGGCTGTCAGTGCGACCCGGCGCGCCTGGTTGGCCGCGATGGAGGCCAAGGCGTACGCCGGCCTTGGGGATGCTCGGGCATGCTCCGAGGCTCTGGGCCAGGCTACCGGCGCGATCGAGCACGCCGGACTGGCCGAGAACCGGCTCGGTACCGACTTCTTCGATATGCCCCGCCTGCTCGCCTTCAAGGGCACTTGCGCGCTGCTGCTTCGCCAGCCCGAGGCCGCCCGCGCCGCGCTGGCCGAGGGGCTGGCCCTGCGGCCCCCGAGCGACGTGAAGGGCCGCTCGCTCGCCCGGCTCGACCTGGCCGCCGCCCATGTCCAGGAGCGCGAGCCGGAGCAAGCGCACGCCACCGCGCTTGAAGCGCTCTCGATCCCGCCGCAGTACCGCGTTGGTCCAATCCTCCAGCGCGCCCACGAGATCCAGGCAGACCTCGCGCCCTGGAGTGATGAGCGCCCGGTTCGTGACCTGGCCGACCAGCTCCGGGCTATCCTGGCCGCTTGACCTGGAGGCTACGGGCAAGCTCGCCGACGTGAGAGGCTTGCTCCCGAGGATCGCGGGGAGGAGCAAGCGATGCGGTGGACGGTGCATGGTCGGCGCGTGCTCTACGAGAGCGATTGGGTCAACCTTTGGCTCGAAGATGTGGAGCTGCCCGACGGCGAACGCCTCGAACATCATGTGCTGCGCATGCCCCGCCGCTCGGTCACGGTCGTCGTGCTGGACGAGGACGGCGAGCGCGTGCTCCTGCTCTGGCGGCATCGGTTCATCACCAACACGTGGGGTTGGGAAGTGCCGGCCGGCTGGACCGAGGGCGACGAGGCCCCGGAGGACACGGCGCGCCGCGAGGTCGAGGAGGAGACCGGCTGGACTCCGACCTCCCTAACGCAGCTCACCACCTACTACGCGCTCCCCGGCCTGGCCGATCTCCACTTCACCATGTTCCGCGCTGACGGCGCCCGCCACCTTGGCGCGCCGAGCGACGGCTCCGAGGCCAGCCGGGTGGAGTGGGTTCCGATCGCCAACGTCCCCAAGCTGGTTGACGATGGCCAGATCACTGATGGCCCCTCCCTGATGGCGCTCTCATTCGCGCTCGCCTTCGGGCGTCTGCGCTAGCGGTAACCAGCGCAGGGATCGCCGCCGCAGACTCCCGGAACGCCAGAGGTCCTGGCTCCTGTTCGCACGCCTCGATCTTCGATCGTCCCTGCTCACGAACCGGTTGACGGTGTGCGAGTCACCCATCGTCATCTGCCGTCAGGTTCCCGCCGACTACTCCGCACGCGACCGTAAGAGGCGAGACGGAACGCGACCCAGGCGTGCCAGCGCCTACAGGTCAGGCAGTAGCGGAAGGAGCCCCATATGCAGGACCAGGGACGTAGCCGCGGGACCCCTTCCGAGCAGACGCCAACGCCCGAGGACGATGGCCGCCTCACGTGGACCATCCGCGAGGCGGCAAAGCTGCTGGGCATCTCCCCGTATAGCGCTTACGAAGCGGCCCACCGCGGCGAGCTGCCCGTGCGGATCATCGGCCGCCGGATGCTCGTCCCTCGCGCCGCCCTGCTGCGCCTGCTGAACGAGCAGTAGGGCACGCACGGATCCCATCTGCTCACCAAGCGGCCCCGGCGGCGTACCAGCGCCCCCGGGGCCTGGCATCAGAGGAAGGAGCCCCCAAGATGCGCGACAAGCGTACCCCTTCAGCCTTGCTGTCTTCGAGTGACAGGCAGGGCATGTCTCCCGCCAAGCGCACCCTACACGCCTGGCTCGCGTCTGCCGCCGCCAAGGTCAGGCGCATGAAGCGTGCCGAGGGTGGTGACGCCGCATGAGCCAGGCTCCTACGGCTCACGGCCCCTACGAGCAGGAGCCCCCTGAGCAAGCGCCTGCCCCCGAGATTCGGGTGATCGATCCTGGCGCCCCGCACCTTGCCTTCACCTGGCAGGCCCGTGACGGTCACGGCCGTCAGGCCAGCGGTCAGGTCGCCGGCGCCCCACCCGAGCCGGAGTCTGCCGGCTGGCGCTACCACGCCTTCACCGAGGCCGCCGAGACTGCCGTCAACGCGCTCAAGGACCTGGAGGGCCTCAGGGCACCCGAGCCCGCGCCGGATGATCCCGCCGCAGTCAAGTCCTCCAAGCGCCGCCCGGTGTGTGACTTCTGCGCCAGCCAGCCGGCCACCTACCGCTACTCGACGCGTGGGCGGCGTCGTCGTGGTGTTGCCCGGTGGCGACTGGTTCGCCTGCCCGGCCTGTCACCTGCTGGTCGAGGCCCAGCTGTGGGACACCCTGAGCGCACGGGCCAGGCTGTCGGCCGAGCACGGCGCTGTGCTGTGGGCGTACTTCCGTGAATGCCGCAGCGGTCCCGCCGTTGCCCTCGACGCCTCCCAGGGGGGTGATGTCGAGTGACGGCGATCCGCCACCGCGCTCGCCCCTGGGATGCTGGCCCCGAGGTCACCGCGCGTGACCTGATGGCGCTGCGCTGGATCACTGAGCAGTACACCGCGCGGCTGGATGTGGCCGCTGTGCTGCTTGGCCGGCTGTCCCCGGTCGGCGCTCGCACACCCGGTCGGCTTGGACCGCGCACGCTGCGGCAGCGGTTGGAGCGTTGGGAGCAGGCCGGATGGGTCAGCCGGCGCCGGCTGTTGGGGCACACGTGGATCGTGCCCACCGCAGCCGGTATCCGGCTGACCGGCCTGGAGCACCTGGAGCCGTGGGAGCCCGCCGCCGTGCGGCTGGCCCACCACCACGCCGTCTCGATGGTGCGCCTGGCCCGCGAGCCCGAGCCCAAGGCGGTCGGTTGGGTGTGCGAGCGG
>WNGD01000652.1_pt1 | contig 37346 bp, 28 predicted proteins | sample 5400671 | NCBI WGS metagenome assembly WNGD01 (sample SAMN13153369, study PRJNA577476) | soil metagenome | isolation source: 40 cm soil or saprolite under grassland replicate 2 | place: USA:California | collected 2016-06-15 | reverse complement strand
CGTTGCTGCAGGATCCGTCGAACGGCGGCGGCTTCGCTGTCCAGCGCGCTCTGCACGCTGGCGGAAAGATCGGCGACGACGAGCAGAGACTGCGAAGCGGGCGTCGTCTGCACCTGGAAGCCGGCGAGCGCGGCGCTCAAGAGCAGCACGATCAGGGCGCGGAGTCCGAGCGAGAGCCGCGCGCGCCGCAGTGCCAGTGGCGGCGGAAAAAACAGCCAGATGGCGACGATGACGACCAGCGACAGGACGCCCGCCCCCAGAAGGAGGGGGCGGGTCAGTTCAAAGCCCACGGTGGAAGGCCAGCCACTCGGCCGTCACGACGGCGAGCGCCACGAGCGCAATCCACGGCCAGATCTCGAGCTGGCCGTGATGGGTTGCCTGCGTGATCGTCGTTCTTGTTGGCGGCAGGGTGAGCCGATCGGGTGGTTTCAGTTGCGAGATGGGCTCAGAGAACAAGTTCACGCTGAACCAGGAGCGCTGCAACGTTCCAGCGATGGTTTGCTCCACGGTGTAGAGGCCGGTGGGATCCGTATCGCCGAAGGTGGCGATCGAGCCGGCGGCGAGCGGGCGCCGGCTGCCATCCGGCCGGACCACGGCCACCGACGTCGCTCCGGACTCGGGCACGATCGTGACAGGTTCGTCCGGGTGGAAGCTGTGGCTGGGAACGCTGGGCGGCAGCAGCCACTCACTCAGGTTCTGGACGAGGATGGGGAAGGCAATCCGCAACGGCAGGTCGGACTCGTGCAGATCGAACCCGACCAGCACCTGCCGGAACGGCTCATCGCGGACGAGCACGAGGGGCGTCTGCAAGCTGCTGACGAGCGGCCGGCCAAATGTCGAACTCCGGAGATCCTGGCTGCGGGCGACGTGGACATCCTGCAGGTCGACGTTGGCGAGCAACGGATCGCCGGCGTCGACGGCACGGACGCGCCCGATGCCGACGGGTTGGCCGCCGGCCAGCGTAGACCCCGCCGGCGGATCGACCATGACGAAGGGGCCATCGGGTAAGACGGCTGGAGAGAATTGATCAAACACCGTCAGCGCGTAGGCGGCGCTCGCACGATACGCCGCCGGCGCGATCACGTCGATCTGCAGGTCGGTGCGCAGCCGCAGCGCTTGTTCCAGGAAGACATTTCCGGGCGTCACGAGCAGGACGCGGAAGGCCCGCGGGGTGCGCGCCACGGCCGTTGCCGTGTCGTCGAGCGCGAAGATGTCGCTGGCGGTGACGTGGGCGGTGACCGACGTCGCGTCGCCAGGCAGAGGGAAAATCAAATCCTGGGCCTGGCCGGAGGCGAGCGTCAGCGGCCGGACGTCGAGCAAGTGACTGTCAGCCCGCCACTCGACGCTGACCGAGCGGGGCTGCTGGCCGAAGTTCTGCACGTGCAGGTAGGCGGCGCGCGATTGCGCGCCGGTCCGGACCGTCAATGACGTCAGCGCGACGTTTTCGCCAGAGGTGCCCACGCGGTGATACTCGACCGGAAACGGCAGACCCGCCGCGAATGACGCGCGCAGCGGCTGCACGATGCCGTCGGTAAACAGGTAGGCGCGCGCATCGTCGCCCGCTCGAACCAGTCCAGCGGCCATTGCCAACCCGGCGGAAAGATCCGCCGCGCCGTTGCTCGCAGTGACCCCGTTGACCGCACGATGGAGCGTATCGCGGTCACCGGTGACCGACGCGACGATCCGGGCCACTGGCCCAACGGCAATCACCGTCATGCGGTCCTGCGGGCCGAGCTGGTCGATGAGGGCATTGGCCTGGCGCTTGGCCACGTCGAGTCGTGAGGGCACGACGTCGGTTGCCTGCATCGATGCCGAGGCGTCGATGAGCACGAGGCTGTGGCGGGCCAGGGCAGCGCCGGCGGGCAGCGCCGGCTGCAGGGCTGCCGCGACGAGAACGGCGGCCGCAAGCAATTGCAGAAAGAGCAGCCAGCTGGGGCGAAGCCGTTGCCAGGGGACGTTCGCCTGCCGGTCGCGGATCTGATTCGGCCAGAGATGCAGCGCGGGCACGATGCGCGTCGGCCTGCGAATTTTCAGGAAATACAGGGCCACGATGGCCGGCAGCGTCAAGGCCAGGACGGCAGCCGCCGGGGCGAGGAAGCTCATGACACGCGCGCCTTTCCACACCGGGGCGCGCTCATGCGAGCAGCCCGAGGCGGCGCAGCGTGATCTGCACCATCTCGTCGACGGGTTCGCCGGTCGACAGCCGCGCAAAGCGAAGGCCGCGACGATGCGCGACGCGCTCGATCTCATCCGTGCGTTGAGCCAGCGCCCGTAAATAGCTGCCCTGGGTCAGGGGCGTGGCGGTGAACTCTCGCTCGATCCCGGTCTCGGCGTCCTTGAGCCGCGCATCGCCCGACCAGTCCAGTGCTAACTCCTGGGGGGCGAGCAGTTGGAGGACGGCACCCTCCTGCTGAGCCCGCTGCAATGCGGCCAGCGCCGGATCGATCGATGGCTCGCCGAGGCCGTCGGTGATCAACACGGTCATCCCGGGCCGCTGCCGCCCGATCGGCCAGACGAGCTTTTCGTAGTTCGTCACGCCGCCGGCCGGCAGCGATTGCAGCCGCGCGAAGAGCGCGGCCGCCGCGCGCCGCCCGCGATAGGGCGCGCCTCCCGACGTCGGCCCGTCCGCGAAGATCGTGAGCCTGACTCGATCGAGCGCGGCCAGCGCGACGTAGGCGATGGCGCCGGCGAGGCGCCTCGCCGTCTCGGCTTTGTTCGGCTTTCCCCAGTCCATCGAGCCACTGAGGTCGATGAACAGGCTCAAGGGCAGCTCTTCCTCGGCGACGAACAGCCGCAGTACGAAGCGGTCGAGCCGCGCGTAGGCGTTCCAGTCGATGAGACGGAAGTCATCGCCCGGTGTGTAATTACGAAAGTCCGCGAACTCAACGGACTGACCGCGGCGGCGTGACCGCCGCTCCCCGCCCATTTGCCCGCTCACCGCGCGCCGAACCTGCAGCGCCAGGCTCTCGAGCCGGCGGAGCAGGGCGGGCTCCAGTAGTGCGGCCGGCGTCATGGCTAGGCTCGGGCGGATTCCTTGACGGTGTGCTCCAGGATCTCCGTAATAAGCCGGTCGGCGGTCATCCCGTCGGCCTCGGCCTCGAACTGCAGGAAGATCCGGTGCCGCAGCGCCGGCTGGGCGACGGCGCTCAGGTCATCGAAGGCGACGTTGTACCGTCCCTCGAGGAGCGCCCGTACCTTGGCGGCGAGCACCAGGGTCTGGAGGCCGCGTGGGCTGGCGCCCCAGCGGACGTAGCGGCGGACTCCGTCGAGCTCCGTCCGATCAGGATGGGTCGCGCCGATCAGGCGAGCCCCATAGAGGAGCACATGCTCCGCGATCGGCACCTCGCGGGCGACCCGCTGCGCGGCAAGGATCGTTTCCGCGTCGGCGACGGCGTGCAGCTGTGGCGTCGACTCGCCCGTGGTGCGCCGCGCAATCTCCAGCAAGTCTTTCTCGCCCGGGAACGGGACGAGGATTTTGAAGAAAAATCTGTCCAGCTGCGCTTCGGGCAGGGGGTAAGTGCCTTCGAGCTCGATGGGGTTCTGGGTCGCAAGGACGAAGAACGGCGACGGCAGCGGCCGGGTTTGCGTGCCCACGGTGACCGTGCGCTCCTGCATCGCCTCCAATAAGGCGCTCTGCGTCTTGGGCGTCGCGCGGTTGATCTCGTCGGCCAGGACGAGATTCGCGAAGATCGGACCGGCCTGGTAGTGGAACTCCCGCCGTCCGGCCTCGTCGCCAATGACATTTGTGCCCACGATGTCGGCGGGCATCAGATCCGGCGTGAACTGGATCCGCGAAAAGCTCATCGACAGCGCCTGGCCGAGTGATCGAACCAGCACGGTCTTGCCCAACCCGGGCACGCCTTCGAGCAGCACGTGTCCCCCCGCAATGAGCGAAATGACGGTGTCGCGGACGAGGGCCTGCTGTCCGACGATGAGGCGGGCAAGCTCTGTTTCAAGAGATCCGGCCAGCTCGGTAACCTTGGCTGCGTCGACGCGCGGTTCTTCGGCGATCATGATCCTCCCTGGCGTATCACGTTATTTCGGACCGGCCGCACTCTGCTCCCCGAGTTGCGAGAAATACTGGCGCACGAGGTCGCGTTCACTGCCGGGGATGAGGCTCTGGTCGGTGGCATCGAGCGCCGCCTGCTGGTACGCCTGGATCACCTGGCTGTAGGGGCTGAGGGGCACATCCTGGCCTGGTCCGAGCGGCGTCGGATCGTTCTGCGATTGACCCGGCACGGGCTGGCCGGGCACGTAGACCCGCTCGGTGCTCTGCACCCCCGACCCGCTGCCGGTTCCCGAACCGTTCCCGCCGTTGGCTCCGGTTCCGCCGTTGCCACTGCCGGTACCGGTACCGGTACCTGTGCCGGTGCCGGTGCCAGTGCCAGTCCCTGTGCCGTTGCCATTGCCGCTCGCGCCGGCGCCAGGACTCGCGCCCGGCGATGCGCTGGCGCCGGCGTTGGCCTGCGCGCCCTGGCCCGTCGCGTCGCGATCCGCCTGCGCGGCGAGCTCCTGCCGGGCCGCCTCCAGCCCATTGATCGCTGAGGCGACCGCCTGGTCGGTGTTCTCCTGCTGCTGCAGGGAGTCCAGCTGGCTGGCGACGTCATTGAGGGACTGAGCCGCCGCGCTCGTATCGCCACTCTTGAGCGAAGACGACGCCTTATTGAGTGAGTCGCGCATCTGGCTGTTCTGCGCCTGCTGTGCGGCCTTTGCGAGAGCCTTGGCCAGCTCGTCGCGATCCTTGGGCGAGAGGTTCTGCAACTGCGAGGCGAGGTCGCGCACGGATTGCGCCCCCTTCGCCGGGCTGCTGCTGATCGCCTGGGCGGCGCTCTTCCCGGCCGCCGTTGCACTCAGGGCATTGGCGAGGTTCTGCGCGCTGCTGCTCAGGGCCGGCGTCCCCGGGTCGGTTAATTTTTGCAATTGCTGCTCGGCCGGCGTGATCGATTCGAGGGCCTTCCGTGGGCTGTCCGCCTCGCGGATCTTCGCCGCGGCGTCCTGAAGGATCTTCTGCACCTGCGGGTCCACCGGTGTGGGTTTGGGGCTGTCCGCGATTTTTTTCTGCGCGGCCTGCACGGCCTTCGCCGCGCGCGCCTGGCTGAGCCGATCGGCCTGCCGTTGCGCCAGGACCTGGTCCATCGGGTTGGGGAGCAGCGCGAGCGCCAGCGAGAAAATGGCCAGGACGGCGACGACGGAGGCTTCGCCCCGGCTGACCCGAACGGGGAAGGCCCTTGCCAGCCGAGCGCCCGCCGCTTGCGACAGGGCATCACGTAACTGAATGGCGTCCATCGGACCGGACTCGCTCCGCCGCTCCCACGCCGTGGAAAGCCGCTCCTTGAGGCCGAGCCGGAAATCGGCGAGCCGCATAAGGACCGTCGCAGTCGGACGGCGGATCAACCAGGCAAGGAGCGCGATGACGAGCACGATCGGTATGCCGACGGCGGCCACCAGCGCGCGACCCTCAAACGGTGTAAGTCGGGCGATGACCAGCACCAGGGCGATCCAGGCGAGCGCCGCCACCAGGGCGTGCACCGCGTAGCGCGCGCCGCGAGCGCGCGCGGCGGCGCGGCCGAGCTCGCGGATGATCGCCTCGAGAGAAGTCACGTCGTTACCGGCGCTGCGGCGCGCCTCCGCCAGGGCAGGTGCCGGATGGGTGAAAGCAGGATGGCCCCCACGATCAAGGCGATCAAAGAGAGCACCAGCTGCATCGTCACCGTCGCCTGCCAGTATTGCCAGCCGCTGAAGAGCCCGCTCGGAATCGTCGTCCCGCTCGCTTGCACCGGCCGTGCCACGATGCCTTTGCCGAAAGCGCCGTTGGGGCCGATCGGGTAGCAGCTCTGGACCCCAGCGGGTGTGGTCGAGCACGCCATCCCGCCGCCCGCGGTCGGATAGATGTTGTTGTTGCCGTAGCGGACACCGTAGTTGTTGACGGGTCCGTTCGTGCCGATGGTGATGAGGGGAAGAATCGGGCTCAGGTACGTCACCGCGGGGGGAGCCGGCGCGGCCGTGGCGTTCGGGGCGATGTCGGTCGGAAACAGAAGGCCGAAGAGCAGGCTGCCGGCTAGCAGGATGAACGCCGCGCCATAGGCGCTCACGGTCGCCGGCAGCGTCCGGCGGAAGGCCGTCGAGCAGGCGATGCCGATGATGCCGAGCGTCAGGGCGCTCACCGCCGTCACCAGGAACGCCGCTGCAAGCTGGTCCAATTCGATCCCGCCGAACAGGAAGACCAGGCTGAAGATCGGCACCGAGAGCAACAAGAGCAGGAGTACGAATGACATCGACGCCAGCAGCTTCCCCCACAGGATCGAGAACGACGGCAGCTTGGTGACAAACAACAGATCGATCGTCTGCCGCTCGCGTTCGCTGCTGATGGCGCCGGCCGTCAGTGCGGGGGTAATGAAGGCGAGCAGCACCATCTGGAAAAGGACGAGATAGAGAAAGAGGCCTTGGCCGTAATTCGCCGCCTGGCCCGCGTTGAAGGAGTTGCGCGCGGTAAACGTCATCGACGAGAAGATCGCCCAGCCCAGGCCACCCAGCAGCAGGATGTAGACCGTCATGGCGACCGGTGAGCGCCAGGTGCGCATCCGGGAGCGATACTCCTTGGCGACGATCGGATTCCAGAGCGCGACGACGATCGGGTTCATGGCGCGTCCTCCGTGGCTCGCATGAACGCATCCTCGAGGCCGCCTTCGAGCTGGCTGAAACCGGAGACTTTTATTCCGGCGGCGGTCAGGGTCTGCAAGATGGCAGCCGCCGTTGCATCGTCGCCTTCATACTCGGCCTCGATCGCGCCGTTCTGCGCGCTGAGCGCGTGGATCATCGGCAGCGGCTTGAGCACCGCGACCGCCTCTTCTCGTTGACCAAGGACGCTGATGCGCAACCGCCGCCCGCTGGTCAGCTGCCGGATGACGTCCTGCACCGGCCCGGTCGCCCGCATCCGACCCTGATCGATGATGCCGATCATGGTGCAGAGCTCCGTCAGCTCGGGGAGGATGTGGCTGGAAATCACGATCGTCTTGCCCATTTTCTGAAGCTCTTTCAAGATCTCGCGCATTTCGACGCGCGCCCGCGGATCGAGTCCGGAGGCAGGCTCGTCAAGGAGCAACACGGCGGGGTCGTGCACGAGGGCCCGCGCCAGGCAGAGCCGCTGCTTGAGCCCGCGCGACAGCGTGTCAACGGCTTGATCGCGCCGATCCGATAGGCCGACCAGCTCGAGCAGGTCGTCGGTGATCTTCTTGCGCCGCGCCTTCGGCTGGCGGTAGCAGGCGGCGTAGAAATCCAGGTACTCCGCCGATGTGAGCTGATCGTAGACACCGAAGAAGTCGGGCATATAGCCGAGGCGCTCGTGCACGCGATCCGGCTGCATGGTCACGTCGGCCCCGTCGACAAACGCGCGTCCCGTGGTTGGTTCCATCAGGGCCGCCAGGATCCGGAGTGTCGTCGTCTTCCCGGCGCCGTTCGGTCCGACAAAGCCGAAGATCTCCCCTCGGGGTACCTCGAATGAGACGGCGTCTAGAGCGGTCCGGCGGCCGTAGATCTTGGTGAGTTGCTCGACGGCGATCACTGAACCGTCCCCGAAAGGGTGATGGCGCCGGCCGCGAAGCCGCTGGTCGTGCTGAGCCGCAGGCGGACCAGGCCGGTCTGCGGATTGACGGCGCTGCCGGGCAGCGTGGTCGTGCCGTTGTCCTGGTAGGCCACGTCGGCCCACGTCGACCGTGACCAGTCCCATACCTCGCCCTGGAGCGTCGCGGCCAAGGTCCCGCCGCCCGGCGCAGGGAGGACCTTGCCCATGTACGGACTGGAGGAGGTCAGGGCGGCGCCGGTTAGGTGCCGGCCAGCGGCGAGCGACGGTGAGAATTCGTAGGTCACACTGCCACTCTGCAGCAGGAGCATGCCCGGCGGTCCCTGTCCCTGTGAGTCGCCCACGACATCCACGATGCGGCCGCTTACCACACCAGAGGGCAACGGGCCCGTACCAATCTCGTCCAGCGGCAGCGACAGGGCCACGGCAGATTCGCTTGTGGATCGCGGATGACTGCCATTGACGCTGACATCCTGGAACGGCTGATGCGTCCAGGCGACGAGCATTGCCGTGCTCGTGAGCGAGATGCCGGTAAAGCTTCCTCCGGTGAGCAACAGCGAGAGAATCTGAGTCTTTGCGTAGTCTTCGCGTTGGACGTCGGTCGGCTGGTTTGTCGGCTGCCCATTGAAGAATGTGCTGCCGTAGATGCGGGTATAGACCGGCTGCCCAGCCTGGTTGGCCGGCTTCACGTCCAGGCTGACGCTCGTCATGGCCCCAGGTCTCAGCGCGCCGAAGGTCTGAAAATTGTCGCCCATGATGAGGACGGCATCTGTGAAGGCCAGGTTGGAGCGATTCTCGATCGTGCCAGTGAGCTTCCCGTTCACGAGCTGGATGTGGGCGGCCAGTTGCGGGGCCGAGCTCAGGGACTCGGTGGCGAAGCCGCTCAACGCAAAAGCGGTCATTCCAGGAAGCGTGATGTTGTTGTTGTCGACATCGATCCGGATGCCGGAGCGCGATCCCGTTCCGAAGGCTGACACATCGTAGGCGCCGTTGTTGGCGATCGGGCTGATCAGCAGCCGGCTGCCGGTGATCGTGGCCTGGTAATCACCACGACTCGGTGCCATGATCCCGGTGTAGGTCTCCTGGTAGGCGCGATCCCAGCCCGGCTGCAGGTGCAGGATCGTGATCTGGTTGGCTTGAACGGACCGGCCTTTCGTGAAGACGCCCGCTCCATAGGCGCCGCCCGCGGCGATCACGGCGATCAGGGGCACCGTTACCCAGGCGAGGGCGCGTCGCCGCATCGCCCCCAGCACGAGGTAATTCACCGGGCCGACGAGCAGCACGTAGAGCAGGACGAGCGCGCCGGTTAGTTGCAGGGAGGGAAGGTCGAGTCCCGGGAGGTTGCCTAACGTGGAGCTGAGCGCGCCGCTCCTGGTGCCGATCGTCGACTGCACGCCGAAAGGCACAGGGCCTACCCCTCCGCCGTAGAGGGTGGTCTGGTTTGAACTGTCGGAGCCAAAGACGGCGCGCGCGATGACCTGGCGCAGCAGCGGGCCGGTGCCGCTCCAACCGGCGACGGGTTCCTGGTTCCAGTCGAATGTCGCCAGCGTGACGATTCCCGCGCCCACCCGCCGCTCGAGCAGGAGGGGCTGGGCCCCCGCCGCGAGCCACGCCGGCGCGCTGGTCGGGGTGCCGGTCGCCACCTCGACCGGGCCGCCGCCCAGCAGGGCGGTGGTCACGCTCGTCGTGCCGCTGACAGCCATCGGCAGGATCGCCGGTGACAGCCCAGCCAGCGTCTTGCGCCAGGCGGCGCCCGTGCCAAGCAAAAGATCGCCGCCGGCGCGGACGAAGTCGCTGATGGCTGTCTTCTGGCCCGCGGTCAGGGAGTCAGTCGCGAAGTCGTCGATGGCGAGAATGTCGAACGCGCGCAGTGGAATCGCCGACTCGGCGATGTCGTCGGCGCGCACGTGGACCACCCGGGCGGCCACGCTCGCCGGATGAACGGCGGCGAAACCGTCGAGCGACGTGGGCTGGTCGGAGAGCACGCCGATCAGGGTCGAGGTTGTGCTCGCCGACGCCGCGTCCTTGGAGACGATCACTCGGCCGTTCTGAACGATCCGGGCGGTGATGGTTACTCCGTTCGCGTCCACGGTCACATACGCCCGGATCCGCTTGCTGGATCCGGTCGCGAGACTGATCGACTCGTGGTAAAGCGGGAGACCTGTGACACCGGGTTGGCCGTTGAGCGCCTCCTGCACCTCGAGCGTGCCGTCAACCCCCGCGCCGGTGTTCCTGGCGTCGATGGTGACCGGCATCCACTCGCCGGCTTTGACGACGTCCTGGTAGCCGACGTGGACGTTCAGGGTGACCCCATCGCCGGCCACGGCGCCAACGGCTGCCCCCGCGAGGCCGGTCGCGGCCAGCATTGCGGCCAGGGCGATCCGCGCGGGCAGGCGGCAGCGACGCTGGGCACGCATCTACTGCATTAAGACGGCCGCCGAAGGAAAAAGTTCCGTTCTCGCCTCTTCGGCGGCAGTATGGCGGGCTGCCGGCGGGTCGTCAATCGGTCGACGGCCGCGCGAGGCTCCTGAAATGGACGGACAGTGACGGCCTGGCCGCTCCAGACGTTATTGCCGGAGGAGGGACTCGAACCCACACGGACTTACGCCCAGGCGCTTTTGAGGCGCCCTCGTCTACCATTCCGACACTCCGGCGTGCCGGACATTGTCTCAAACGCCTCAAACGCTCGCATCGCACTGACGTCTCAAACGCTCGTATGGCACCAAGCGCCACTCGCGTGGGGCGACGCCCCGATCGCGGCTCGCGTCGGCCGGCGGGCCGGGGGGCGAGTATATCCCGAGTACGCTCGTTGGGAACTTATCAGGGATGTTTCCGTCTAAAGGCTCGAACGACGATCGCGACCTGGTGGGCCGGGCCCGCCGGGGCGATCGGGAGGCGTTTACCCAATTGATCGTGCAATATCAGGTGCCGCTCTACAACATGGCGCTGCGGATGGTCGGCAGGCCGGACGATGCCGCCGATATCGCGCAGGAAGCGTTTCTCCGCGCCTGGGAGAAGATCCGCACGCTGCGCGAGGCGCCCTTCAAGTCCTGGCTGTTCCAGATCGCCGCGAACCTCTGTTACGACCATTTTCGGCGGGGACGGCGATACGGGGTCATGCCCGAAGACGATCAGACAAGTACATCCAACGTCGTCGGCCTTGGGATTGCGACGCCGGATCCACAGGAGCGCGCGGAAGCGAACGAGCGGACGCGACTGGTGCGCGACAGCATCGCGGCGCTCGACCACGACATGCGCATCGCCATCGTCCTGCGCGACGTGAACGGCATGGCGTACGACGAGATCGCCGCCGTGCTTCGCGTGCCGCTGGGCACCGTCAAGTCGCGGATCGCCCGTGCACGCGCGCAGGTCCAGGAGCACCTGCAGCGGCATCCGGATTTTTTTCCCACCACGGAGGATGCCCATGCCGAGTGAGCCGCGAATCCCGGCCGAGCCGACGCTGGAGGAGCTCTCGGCGTATCTTGACCACGAGCTCGACTCCGCGACCCAGGCTCGCGTCGCCGACCATGTCGCCGGCTGTGACGAGTGCCGTGCTCGCCTCGACGGCCTGCGCGAAACGGCTCATGCCATCCGTGGCTTGCCGATGGAGACGCCGCCCCGAAGGTTCACCATCCCGGAGCAAGGCCGCCCGGCATGGCGATGGGCGCCGGCGGGTTGGATCGGCGGTGCAGCGGTTGCCCTGCTGCTGATCGCCGTGGGTATCCAGAATCTGCACCTCCCAGCGGGTCCGACCGCGACGTCCAGTTCGTCCAGCACGAACAGCGGCGGCCTGGCTTACGCTCCCGCCACCCGGAGCCAGCACGGCGGCGTTGCTCCGCTCGCGGCGCCCGCCGCGTCTACGCTGCAGAACGACTCGCAGGCGAGTGGAGCGATCACGAATGGCGCGACTGTCGTGGATCCCACCAATGGCGCGCGCCGCCTGGTTTTGGATACGGACAGGACGTCCTATGCAACGAATGGCAGGATGCGGGTGACCGTCCAGTTGATCGGCTCACCGTCGGCGTCCCTCAATAGCGGCGACCAGGGGCTGACCCTGACGCTGGTCCGCAACGGACAGGGCGTCGCACTCAATCCGGTTGGGGTCGAGAGCTTTAACGGCACGCCGATCTTCGGCGGCTGGTATGACCTGGCCAGCTTCCCCCTGTCGTCACCGCGCGCCGGCGATTATCGGCTCGACGCGACCTGGCTGCTTCCCGATGGGTCAGGCCGTGTGATACAGGCCAGCGTACCCATCCGGATTACCGGCTAGCTCTTCTCTGGCGGCGGGCCTTCGAGGTCGGGCAGGTCCATGCTGTTGATCAGCTCTTTGAAGATCGACAGCTTGTCTTCTTCTTCCTCTTCTTTCTCGGGGAAGACGCCGGCCTTGTCGAGAACGTCCTGCGAGACGAGGATTGGACACGTCATCCGTACGGCGAGAGCGATCGCATCGCTCGGCCGCGAGTCGATCTCGACTTCCTTCCCGTTGACGGCGAGAAACAGTCTCGCAAAGAAGACTTCGTTCGTAAGCGACGTCACCTGGATCTTCTTGAGGCGCATCTCGGCGCTCTGCAAAATATTCGCCAGCAGGTCGTGCGTGATCGGCCGCTCCGGGGTGATGCCGGTGATCTTCAGTGCGATCGCATTGGCCTCGTAGATGCCGATCCAGATCGGCAGATAGCGTTCCGTCTCTTTCTCTTTCAGGATCACGACGTGCTGCCCGCTGGGCATGTGCACCCGGATGGAATCGACCTGCATTTCGACGAATTTAGCCATCCTGAATTCGAGCCTATCTTAACGTTTGCGGGAGTCGCGCATGACTAAACTTTGATGGTGCCCGAGCCGGAGAAAAAACAGCGGCTTGTCCTGATCGACGGCCACTCGCTGGTCTATCGAGCGTTCTTCGCCCTGCCGTCACTCACTGACCGCGAGGGCAACGTCGTCAACGCCGCCTACGGCTTTACGTCGATGCTCTTGCTCGCCTTGCAGGAGCATCCGGACTACGTACTGGCGTCGTTCGACCTGGGAGGCCGGACCTTCCGCCACGAAGAGCTGGCACAGTACAAAGCGACCCGACGGCCGACGCCCCCGGAGCTGAGCCCGCAATTCCCACTGACGCGCGACATCGTGCGCGCCTTCGGCATACCCATTTACGAGATCCAGGGGGTCGAGGCGGACGACGTCATCGGCACGCTGGCGAGACAGGCGCGCGAGCAGGGGCTGCACAGCACGATCGTTACCGGCGACCTGGATGCCCTCCAGCTCGTCAATGACGACGTGTTCGTCCTGACCAGCAAGCGAGGTGTGTCCGAGACGATCCTCTACACGCCGGACCGTGTCCGGGAGCGCTACGCTCTCGAACCGATTCAGACCGTCGATCTCAAGGGCCTGGTGGGCGACGTGTCGGACAACATTCCTGGGATCCGCGGCATCGGTGAAAAAACGGCCATCAAGTTGATTCAGGAGTTCGGTTCGGTCGAGAGCTTGGTCGAAAACCGCGAACGGGTGACGCCGCCCAAGGTCAAGAAGCTCCTCGACGAGCACTGGGAGCAGGCGCTGCTCAGCAAGAAAATGGCGACGATTCTTCTCGATGTCGCCGGCGTGACGCTGGATCTCAGCCACGGCTCGGCGACGGACTATCGCCCGGACGCGGCTCGGACGATTCTGTCCGACCTGGGCTTTCGCAGCCTTGCCGCCCGGGTCCCGCAAACGTGGACCGACGGGAGTGCGATGTCGGCGCCGCCGATCTTTGCTCCGCCCGCCAGGGACCAGGGCAGGCTGCCGCTCGATGGTCAGCCGGCCGAGGCGAGGCAGCCGACACTCGCCCTGGAGTCGACCGCGACCGAGTCCGTCACCGTCATTCGCGAGTCGGATGATCTAGAACATCTGATCGCGGCATTTGCCGCTGCCGAGCGCGCCGGATTCCAGGTCGTGACGCTCGATGACGTGCCGCGTCATGGCCGGATCGCCGCCCTCGTCGTCGGCCTCAACGAGCGTGAAATTTTCTATGTCCCGCTCGCTCATGAAGAAGAGCGTTGCCTCGAGCTGCGTGATGTCTTGCGCCGCTTCTCCCCCAGCCTGCAGAATGCGAGGCCTTCGAAATTGGGCTTCAACCAGAAGGCGGACTATCTGGCATTGCGGGCGCACGGCATCGAGCTTCGTGGTGCCGATTGGGACCTGCTGGTCGCCGCGTACTTGCTCAACTCGGGCGTGCGCTCGCCAAGCCTGGAGGCGCTCGCCTCGGACGTCTTACATCGCTCGATTGAGGGCCGGGAGGCCCTCTTCGGCAGCGGCAAGGCTGCGACGACCTGCGACCAGGTCGAGGTGATGCGGGCCGCGGCGTTTTTCGGTGAGCGCATGCGGGTCATGCTGCAGCTCGCGCCGCGGCTCGAGTCGGAGCTCGACCGACTTGGCAACGCCGCGTTGTTCCGTGATCTGGAGATGCCATTGGTTCCCGTGCTGGCCGAGATGGAGCTCGCCGGGGTGTCAATCGATCTGGCCTACCTGCAGCAGGTCTCCCGCGAGCTGTATGACCAACTGCAGCGGCTGGATCAGGAGATCGCCGACGTCGCCCATGGGCCGATCAACGTCAACTCGCCGCAGCAGCTGGCGCGCTTTCTCTTTGAAGACCTGGATCTTCCGGGTGGCCGGAAGACGAAAAGCGGCTACTCGACAGACGCGACAGTGCTAGAGGGCCTGCGCGACCAGCACCCCGTCATTCCAAAGATCCTGGAGTTTCGTCAGCTGAGCAAGCTCAAAGGGACCTACGTCGATGCCTTGCCACTGCTGGTCGACGCCAAGACGCATCGGGTCCACACATCCTTCAATCAGACCGTCGCGGCCACTGGCCGGCTCTCGTCGTCCGATCCGAACCTGCAGAACATTCCTATACGAACGGAAGTCGGACAGAAAGTTCGCCGGGCTTTCATCCCCGGCCGCCCCGGCGATGTCCTGCTATCGGCCGATTATTCACAGATCGAACTGCGCGTCCTGGCGCACATGACCGATGACCCCGTCTTGCTCGACGCCTTCGCGCGCGGCGAGGACATCCACGCCCGCACGGCCGCGGAAGTTTTCGGCATTCCCCAGGCCGAGGTGACAGCGAATCAGCGCCGGCTCGCCAAGGTCGTCAACTTCGGCCTGTTCTACGGTCTCAGTGACTTCGGCCTTGCCCGAGACACCGGCATGTCGACGGAAGAGGCCAGGGTATTCATCGACGCCTACTTCCGCGCCTACAACCGGGTGCGCGAGTTTCTGGAAGGCATCAAGATCCAGGCCAGGGAACAAGGCTATGTCGAGACGCTGTTGCACCGTCGCCGCTATATACAAGACATCCGTTCTCCGAATCGGATGCTGCGTCAAGGAGCAGAACGTATCGCCATCAACATGCCGGTGCAGGGATCCGCGGCCGACATCATGAAGCTGGCCATGATCCGACTGCAAACGTACATTCATGAGCAGGGACTCGCCAGCCAGATGATCCTGACCGTGCATGACGAGCTCGTTTTCGAAGTCACCCCGGGCGAACGCGAGCAAGTCATTGAAGTCGTGCCGGACTTGATGGCCAGAGCTTACCCTTTGAAAGTTCCAGTCCAGGTCGATCTCAAGCTCGGTCCGAATTGGCAGGACATGCAGCGGGTGCGCCTTGTGGCCGCCCGAGCGTAAATGCCGGAGCTTCCCGAAGTCGAGACGATCGTTAACGATCTGCGACCGCAGCTGGTGGGACGCCGCTTCGAGTCGCTGCACCTGACGCGCGATCCCGCGATTCGCGCCCGGCTCGTGCGTTATCCGAGCGCAAACACGTTCATTCGACGCCTGCGTGGTCGGACGATTAAGACCGTCGAGCGGCGTGGGAAGTACATCGTGATGCCCCTCGACGCGGCTGCCGGTGGACGTACTACGCTGCATGCCAACCGAGGCGTTAATGGGCCTGATGAACGGGTGATCGTGCATCTGGGTATGACGGGGCACCTGCGGGTCTGGGAACCGGAAGAGGCGCCCGTCAACCACACCCACTTTCGGGCCCTGCTTGATAGCGGCCTCGAGCTGCGCTACGACGATCCTCGGCAGTTCGGACGGCTCCTCGTCGGCAGCATGGACGAACTCATCGCGGCCCGCGCCTTCCCGGCGCGGCTCGGCCCCGAACCGATTCACGGGGACCTGACCGAAGCCGAATTCGAAAGACTCATCCGGGCCCGGCGGCGGCCGGTCAAGTCAGCCCTGCTGGATCAATCGTTTCTTGCCGGCGTGGGCAATATCTACGCCGATGAGGCATGTTTTCGGGCCGGAATCCGTCCTAGCCGGTGGACTCACCGGCTCACTGTGCGTGAACGGCGGGCCCTGTACGAAGCAATTCAGCACGTACTGGAGAACAGCATTGCGGCACGAGGCTCGTCGATCATCAACTACGTCGATGGCTTTGGGCTCCGTGGGGGTAACCAGGAGAAGCTGCTCGTCTACGGCCGAAGCGGTGAGCCCTGCCTGAGATGCGGGACGCCATTGCAGGGGACCCGCCTGGCCGGCCGCGGCACGGTGTACTGCCGCAAATGTCAGCGCTGATTCGACTCCGCTGGCCGGTTCTGAGCCGGCGGCTGCTGATCACGGCGGCGGCCTTCTTCGCGGGTTATGTCGCCATCGCCCTGTTCGTGCACTTTGGCGCCTTCGACCAGCTGAATTTACGAATCACGCACTACGTGCAGGGCCGCGGGAGCACCGGGCAGGACATCGGGCTTGGGATTTTTTCTTACCTGGGTAGCATCGAGGTCACGCTGGTGATCGCCGCGCTGCTCGGCGTCGGCCTCTTCCGCGGGTTGCGCTTCTTGGCGGTCTTGCCGGCGGCGTTGATTCTCGCCGGCTCCGGCCTCGAGATCCTGGGCAAGCAGCTGATCGTCAGCCCGGCGCCAGGCTCAGCCTTTCAGCGATTCCCGGAGTTCCTGCCGTTACTGGGCCAGAAGATTGCCCACTACTCGTTTCCTAGCGGTCACGTGGTCCGAGCCACGCTCGCCTATGGCCTGGTGCTCTACCTGGCGGAGCGCTGGGAGCTCTTTGGCCGCGATAGCTCGCGGCTCAGCCCGATTCTGGTTCTGGTCATCTTCTTTGTTGGCTACGGCGTCGTCTACCTCGGATGGCACTGGCTCTCCGACGCGATTGGGGGGCTTTTGCTGGGGCTGGCCCTCCTGTTTGCCTTGATCGCCTACCTGGAGCGCAAACGAACGGTCAACCCCGGCCATCTGCTCGACTAGACCCCTTTAAACTTCCGCCGCGGCAAACTTACAATTGAGGGATGCCCAACTTCGCGTTCACGGCTGGTTTTTCGCCGGCCGGCGGCCAGCCGGAGGCCATCAAGAAGCTGGCCGATGGGGTCGACGGGGGCCAGAAACACCAGGTCCTGATGGGTGTCACGGGCTCTGGCAAGACGATGGTGGTCGCCCAGATGATCCAGGAGATCCAGCGGCCGACGCTCGTCATGTCGCCGAACAAGACGCTGGCCGCTCAGCTCTGCAGTGAGTTCCGCTCCTTCTTTCCCCAGAACGCCGTCGAGTACTTCGTCAGCTACTACGACTATTACCAGCCGGAAGCGTATATCCCGCGAAGTGACACCTATATTGAGAAAGACTCGTCTCGAAACGACGAGATCGACCGGCTGCGGCAATCCGCGACTCGGGCTCTGCTGACCCGGCGGGATGTCATCGTCGTGGCCAGCGTCTCGTGCATCTACGGCGTCGGTTCGCCCGAGGACTACCTGGGTGAGTCGGTCGAGATCCATGCTGGCGAGGGGTTTCGCCGGGATATCTTCCTGCGCAAGCTGACCAACCTGCAATACCAGCGCAACGACGTCGATTTCGGCCGCTCACGCTTTCGCGTGCGCGGCGATACCGTTGACGTGCAGCCGTCCTATGACCAGATCGCGACCCGGGTCCAGTTCAACGGCGATGTCGTCGAACGAATCGTTCAAATCGATCCATTGACCGGCGAGGTCATCGGTGACATCGAGGCCTTCCAGGTTTTCCCGGCGACCCACTACGTGACGCCCCGGCAGAAGCTGCTGCGGGCGCTCGACGGGATCAATGAAGAGCTCGACGAGCGGGTCGCCTGGTTCGAGAGCCAGGGGAAGCTACTCGAAGCACAGCGCTTGCGTCAGCGGACGCTCTTCGACATGGAAATGATGCGAGAGACCGGTAGCTGCGCTGGGATCGAGAACTACAGCCGGCACCTCACCGGCCGCCGTCCCGGCCAGGAGCCGTATACCTTGATGGACTTTCTGCCCCAGGACACCCTCGTGGTGGTGGACGAGTCGCACGTCGGTGTCCCCCAGATCGGCGGCATGTACGGCGGCGACCGGTCGCGGAAGATCCCCCTCGTCGACTATGGTTTCCGGCTGCCCTCGGCCCTCGACAACCGACCGCTCACGTTTGCGGAATGGGAACGCAAGGTACAACAAGTGGTCTACGTCTCGGCGACCCCGGGGCCGTACGAGGAACAGCGCTCCCAGCAGACGATCGAGGTGGTCATCCGGCCGACCGGCCTGGTCGACCCGACCGTGGAGGTCCGCCCGACCAAGGGCCAGATCGACAACCTGATCGGGGAGATCCACAAGCGGGTGGAGAAGGGGCAGCGCACGCTGATCACCGTGCTGACGAAGAAGATGGCGGAAGACATGACCGACTACCTGCGCGAGATGGGCATCAAGGTGAACTACCTGCACTCGGACGTCGATACGCTGGAGCGCGTCGAGATCCTGCGCGACCTGCGGCTCGGCGTCTTCGACGTACTCGTCGGTATCAACCTGCTGCGGGAAGGTCTCGACCTGCCGGAGGTGGCGCTCATCGCGATCCTGGACGCCGACAAGGAGAGCTACCTGCGCGACGCCCGCTCGCTGATCCAGACGACGGGGCGGGCGGCCCGAAACGTCGATGGCCACGTCATCATGTACGCGGACTCGGTCAGCGGCTCGATGCGACGGGCGATCGACGAAACCGACCGCCGTCGCAACATCCAGATCGCCTACAACGTGGAGCACGGCATCACGCCGGCGAGCATCGTGAAGGCTGTCTACAACCTCGAGAAGCAGCAAGAGAAAGCGATCGAAGAAACGATCGCCACGCTTGCGTCCGGGTTGCCGCCGGACGAGATCGAGCGCCTGATCAAGGATCTCGAACGCCAGATGAAGAAAGCCGCTCGCGACCTGCAGTTCGAGCGGGCGGCGGAACTCCGCGACCGGCTCGTCGCGCTTCGTCGCGACGCGATGGAATACCGGGAGTCCCTGCCGCCGGCGGCCGCCGCCGAGTCCGGGATGTGGCGCAAGCCGAAGACCAGCCGCATGAGGGCCCGCGTCGGTGGCTGAAAAGAAGGCTGCCGGCAGTAAGTCTCTGCAGCACACCGAGATCGTGATCAAGGGGGCGCGGGAGCACAACCTCAAAGACATCGACCTGACCATCCCCCGCGACAGGCTCGTCGTCTTCACCGGGCTGTCGGGCTCGGGGAAATCGTCGCTCGCCTTCGACACCATCTACGCCGAGGGGCAGCGGCGGTACGTCGAGTCGCTGTCGTCGTATGCGCGGCAGTTCCTCGGACAGATGGACAAGCCCGACGTCGATCAGATCGATGGGCTGTCGCCGGCGATCTCCATCGACCAGAAAGGAACCAGCCACAACCCACGGTCGACGGTGGGTACCGTAACGGAGATTTATGACTACATGCGCCTGATGTGGGCGCGCATCGGCCATCCCCACTGCCCGATCAGCGGACACGAGATCACGCGTCAGACCACCGAGCAGATTGCCGACAAGGTCATGGAGCTCCCCCAGGGGAGCCGGGTCATGATCCTGGCCCCGGTCGTCCGCGACCGGAAGGGCGAGCACCAGGACGTCCTTTCTGAGGCCAAGAAGGCCGGCTTCGTCCGGGCACGGGTCGATGGCAACCTGTATGAGCTGACCGAGCGCATCTCCCTGGACAAGAACAAGAAGCACAGCATCGAGATCGTCGTCGACCGGCTGGTGATCGACCGCGAAGGCATCAGCCGGCTGCGCGAGTCGGTCGAGACCGCGGCAAAGATGGCCGGCGGGCTCGTTCTCGTAACGCGTGCCGATGGTAAGGGCGAGGAGCAGCTCTTCAGCCAGAACTTCGCCTGCCCCTATGACGGCTTCTCGATGGAGGAGCTCGCGCCCCGCAATTTTTCGTTCAACAACCCGCACGGTGCCTGCCCCGCCTGCACGGGGCTGGGCAGCAAGCTCGAGATCGATCCGGACCTTGTGATCCCGGACAAGAGCCGGCCGCTCGCCGATGGCGCGATCCGCACCCTGGGGCGCTCGTCGTACTTCTACAACGATCTCGTCGAGGCCGTCGCCCAGCGGTACAAGATCCCGATGGACAAGCCATTTGGGAAGCTGACGGTGAAAGAGCGGCAAATCATCCTCTACGGCAACAACGGTGCCCCCCTGCGTGTGAAGTACGTCAACAGCGAGGGGCATCGCCGCTGGTACGAAACGTCGTACGAAGGCATCATCCCGAACCTCGAGCGGCGCCATCGCGAGACCGAGTCCGAGTTCATCCGCGCCGAGATCGAGCGGCTGATGACGCCGCGGCCATGCCCGGTCTGCAAAGGGAAGCGGCTCAAGCCGGAATATCTCGCCGTGACCGTGGCTGATCGCTCGATCATGGACGTCTGCGACTTGTCGATCACGGCCGCGCAGGACTGGTTTGCGAAGCTTCAGCTGACGGAACGTGAAACGCTGATCGCGCGCGCGATCCTCAAAGAGATCCGCGAGCGGCTCCAGTTCCTGGTGGACGTCGGTCTCGACTACCTGAGCCTCGCCCGCGCCGCCGACTCGCTGTCGGGCGGCGAGGCGCAGCGTATCCGGCTCGCCACGCAGATCGGATCGAAACTCATGGGCGTCTTGTACATCCTCGATGAGCCCTCCATCGGGCTCCATCAGCGCGACAACCGGAAGCTGATCAACACGCTGCTGGCGCTGCGCGATATCGGCAACACCGTGGTCGTCATCGAGCATGACGAAGAAACCATGCGGACGGCGGACTTCATCGTCGACATCGGACCGGGGGCCGGCGAGCACGGCGGCAAGATCGTCGCCACGGGCAGCTTCGACGACATCCTGAAATCGCCGGAGTCGATCACAGGGGCGTTCCTGCGCGGCGAGCGATCGATTCCGCTGCCGACGCGGCGCCGCAAAGGCAACGGGCAGATGATCATCGTCCGTGGCGCCACCGAGAACAACCTGAAGAACATCGACGTCTACTTTCCGTTGGGCAAGCTGATCTGCATTTCCGGCGTCAGCGGATCCGGGAAGAGCACACTCGTCAGTGACATCCTGTATCGGCGGATGGCGCAGCACTTCTACCGGGCCAAGGATCGGGCGGGTGCGGCGCGCGAGGTCTCCGGCCTGAACTTCATCGACAAGGTCATCAACGTCGACCAGTCGCCAATCGGTCGCACGCCTCGCTCCAATCCGGCGACGTACACGGGCGTCTTTACGTACATTCGTGAGCTGTTCGCCGAGATGCCGGAAGCGCGCGTCCGCGGCTACAAGCCTGGCCGCTTCAGCTTCAACGTGAAAGGCGGCCGATGCGAGAACTGCGAGGGCGACGGCATCATCAAGATCGAGATGCACTTCCTGCCCGATGTTTATGTCCCTTGTGAAGTCTGCAAGGGCAAGCGTTACAACAAGGAGGCCCTCGAGGTCACCTACCGCGGCAAGACGATCGCCGACGTGCTCGACATGAGCGTCGAGGAGGCGACGGAATTCTTTGACCGGATCCCGCGGATCCGGCGCAAGCTGCAGACGCTCTGCGAGGTCGGCCTCGGTTACATCCGGCTGGGCCAGCCAGCGACGCAGCTGTCCGGCGGCGAAGCCCAGCGCGTCAAGCTGACGGAAGAACTCAGCCGCCGGGACACGGGAAAGACTTTTTATATCCTGGACGAGCCGACCACCGGCCTGCACTTTGCCGACATCGAGCGGCTGCTTAACGTCCTGCATCGCCTGGTGGATGCCGGCAATACCGTCGTGGTGATCGAGCACAATCTGGACGTTTTGAAGACGGCCGATCACATCATCGATCTGGGCCCGGAAGGCGGCGACAAAGGCGGTCAGGTGGTCGCGGTGGGCACCCCGGAGGAGATCGTCCGGAACCCGCGCTCGTACACGGGCCAATATCTACGTCGGGTGCTCGACCCGGAACTCGCGATAGCCTAAGACCGTGGCCACCGCGACCCAGAAGGCGGCTCCTCTCACGGAGCGGCCCGACTATCTAAAAGAGCGTCTGAAGGCGCTGCCCGACACCCCGGGCGTCTACCTGATGCGCGACGTCCAGGCCCGGGTGATTTACGCCGGCAAGGCGCTGAATCTGCGCAACCGCGTGCCGAATTACTTCCAGGCCTCGAGCGTGTTGCCGGAGCACATCGCCGCCATGGTCGCGCGGGTCTACGAGTTCGAGGTGATCACCACGGCGACCGAGAAAGAAGCGCTCGTCCTCGAGCAGACGATGATCAAGCGGCATCGCCCCCGCTTCAACATCCGGCTGCGCGACGACAAGAACTATCTCTATATCAAGTTGCCCCTGAACGAAGATTTCCCGCGCATCACGCTGGTCCGCCGGCCGGCCAGTGACGGCGCTCGGTACTGGGGGCCGTATACGCACGCGATCGCGCTGCGCACGACGCTCAAGACCGTCCGGCGTGTGATCCCATACCGCAGTTGCAAGGACTCTGAGTTCGCCCTGGGGCGTCCGTGCTTTTACTATCACTTGAACCTCTGCTCGGCGCCCTGCGCGGGGTTCATCAACCGCGAGGACTACCACGAGCAGCTCAACCAGGTCGCCAGCTTCCTCGATGGCCGCTCGGACCATGTGGCGAAGCGGCTCAAGCAGCAGATGCAGGAAGCCGCCGACAAGCTGGAATACGAGGCCGCCGCCCGCTACCGTGACCGCCTGGATGCCATGGAACGAATGGCGGAACGGCAGAAAGTGCTGGCGATGGGCCGCTACGACCAGGACCTGTTCGGCCTGGCGCGCGCGGATGGCCAGGGCTCGGTGCGCGTCTTCAGTGTCCGCGAGGGCCGGCTCTCGGGCTCGGAGAACTTCGACCTCGTCGGCCTCGATAAGGACCAGTCGAGGGCCGACATCCTCAACGCCTTCGTCAGTCAGTACTACGCGAATGCGACGCACATCCCCAAGGAAGTCTTCGTTCCCGAGGTGCTGCCCGACCGCGAGCTGATCGAGCAATGGCTGACCGAGCGCCGCGGCAGCACCGTCGCGGTCCGGGTCCCGCAGCGCGGCAAGCAGCGCGAGCTGCTCGAGCAGGCGGCCGCGAATGCCGCCGAGACGATGCGACAGATGCGGATCAAGCTCGATTACGACGCGGAGCGGACCGCCTCGCTGTTGAATGACCTCCAGGCGCGGCTGCAGCTGCCGGCGCTGCCAGTACGGATCGAGTGCTACGACATCTCGAACATCCAGGGCAAGTACCCCGTCGGCTCGATGGTCGTCTTCGAAGAGGGTCGACCCAAGCCGGCGCATTACCGGCATTTCCGGATCAAGACGGTGCAGGGCGCCAACGATTTCGCCATGCTGCAGGAGGTCCTGCGGCGCCGATTCAGCCGGCATGCCCGGTCCGAAGAAGGCACCCCCGAGGAGCCCAGCTTCAGCCGGCTCCCGGACCTGGTCCTGATCGACGGCGGCAAAGGGCAGCTGTCGGCGGCCCGGGAGGTGATGGAGGCCATGGGCCTGGCCTCGGTTCCGACGCTCGGCCTCGCCAAGGAGCAGGAGGAGCTTTTCCAGCCCGGCGACAGCGAGCCCATCCGCCTGCCCCTGGACTCCGAGGCCCTCTTCCTGGTCCAGCGCGTCCGCGACGAGGCGCACCGCTTTGCGATCACGTTTCACAGGGTCGTCCGGAAGAAAGACGCGTTCGCCTCCGCCCTGGACGGCATCAGCGGGCTCGGCCCGGTCCGCCGCCGGGCGCTCGTTCGCCAGTTCGGCAGCATCGACAACATCCGAAGCGCGAGCGTCGAGGAGTTGATGGCCGTCAAGGGGATCACCCGGCCGGTCGCCGTCGCGATCAAGGAAATGCTCTGAGATAATCGGGAACGTGGACCGCCCGGTGCGCCGCTGCTCGTTTTGCGGCAAGAAACAGGGGGACGTCCGCCTCGTGGCCGGCCCCTCCGACGTCTATATCTGCCACCTCTGCGTCGCGCTCTGCAACGAGATCCTTGCCCAGGAGGCACCCGCCGAGGTCACCTCCCCCTAGCCCGCACCTTGCCCTCCTCCCAGAAGGGAGGGAAAGACGGATCAAACCGTTATAGGGGCGTGCCGGACTCGCCGAACCTGTCCAGCGCGCTGGGCGACGCCGTTACCGACGGGCGGCAGTTCCTCGCGCGCCTCGAATCGATGACGGAGGCGCTCGGCTCCGAGCTCGCCCGCCATGAGGAGACCATCGCCGCGGAGCGCAAGCGCCTGGCGCAGCTCGAGCGGGAACTCGACGCGGCACGGCAGGAGCGCGACCAGGCCGCCGCGGATCGTGACGCGGCCGCGGCAGACCGTGACCGGGCTCGCCAGGCCGTCGAAGCCTCCCAGCGGCAGGCGACCGGACTGCAAGCCCAGCTGGTCAGCGGTACAGCGGAACTCACCCGCTTGCGCGAGCAGCTCGAGATGGTCACCCATGACCGCGACGCTCTGCAGACGGACCAGATCCAGTGGGGCCTCGACCGCGAGCGAATGCTTGGCGAGGTCAACCAGCTCGGGGAACACGCGGCGGGACTCGAGCGGGACCTGGGCGGCGAGCGCGAGCAGCACCTTGCGCTGCAGGCCCGCCACGCCGAGCTCACCGAGCAGGCCAACAAGCTCGCTTCGGATTGGGTGTCGCGCCGGCAAGCCCTGACCGCCGAGATCCAGGCGCAGAACGAAGAAATGCAGCAGGTCCGGAAATCCCTGGAAGAGGCGAGGTCGCAGGAGCGGCACAGCCAAACGGGCCCGCTCACCGCGGCCGCGAGCGTAAGCCCGGAACAAAGCCACCTGATCAACTCGCGGCTCAACTCGCTGATCGGGTTTTCCAGCGTTCTCCTCGACGAGCGCACCCACCCGCTCACGGTCGAGGAGCATCGCGAATACTTGAAGTACCTGCACGACAGCGCAGTGGCGCTCGGCGAAGCGGTTCGCTCGGTGACCGGCGGCGGCGCCGCGAATCCCGATGCCCCACCGGTGGTCGACCGCGAGGGGCGACCGCCGGACATCCTGGTGGCGGACAACGACATGGTCTCGCGGCAACGGATCGAGCCGTTCCTCAAGCGCGCCGGCTATGAAGTCGTCTACGTCGACAACGGTCCCCGAGCCCTGGAAAAAGCGTCGCACCTGCAGCCGCTGGCGATGCTGATCGACGCCCAGCTGCCGCTGAGCGGTGCGCCGGCATTGATCAAGGAGCTGCGCAAGGATCCACGCACCCGCGACATCCCGATCGTGGTATTGGCAACCCCCGACGGTCCGCCGGTCGCGCTCCCGGACTGCGAGGTCCTGACCAAGCCGATCGACCGGCAGCAGCTCGTCCAGCTCATGGTGAGATTCGATCTCATGGCCGACACCAAACGCGCCAAAAAGATGCCCGCGAACGTCCTGGTCATCGATGACGACCTTCAGGCGATCAGCCTGGTCAAGGCTGTCCTCAAACCCTTCAACGTTCGGGTCAGCGCGGTCGACAGCGCTCGCACCGGGATCGAGCAGGCGCTGCGCAACAAGCCCGACCTCGTGATTCTCGATCTCGTGATGCCGGGGGTCGATGGCTTCGAGGTCATCGCGGCGCTGCGCCGCGACAAGGACATCGGTCGGATCCCGATCCTCGTCCATACCGCGAAGGTGCTCACGGCCGAGGACCGGCAGCGCCTGGATGGCAAGGTCGAGTCGATCGTCGAGAAGGCGGAATTCCAGCCCGAGCGATTTCTCGAGCTCTTGCTGAAGCGCGGCGAACGCCGCAAACGCGCCGCTTAGCTCGCGGGTTCTCCCGCGGTCGAGGGCGCCTCTGCCGGCTGCGGCTGCGCTGGGCTCGCCAGGCGCTCTTTGCGCAGCAGGTAGGCGATCACCGGCAAGGCAAGAGCGATGACGACGAGTGACGTCACCTGGGCCTGCTTCAAGCCTCCGAGGATGACGATGTTGTCGCGCACAAAGAAGATGAAGAACTGGCTCACCGAGTAGAGGACGACGTAGAGCATGGCCAGCATCCCCTCGGGACGGATGCGCGTGCGGAGATTCCACAACAGCAGGAAGAGCGCGAGGCTGATCAGCAGCTCGTAGAGGCTCGCCGGCTGGACGGGCACGTTGAGGGGCCCGAACGTTTGGGGGTTCGTGTACTCGAAGCCCCAGCCGTTGGTCTTGTAGCCGACGATGTCCCCATTGATGATGTTGCCGATGCGGCCGATCGCCTGGCCGATCGTCATGCCGAGCGCGCCAACGTCGAGCAGGCTCCAGAACGGGATCTTCCAGCGCCAGGACGAGATGGCGACCGCCAGCGCGCCGCCGAACATCGCGCCGAAGAACGCCATGCCGCCCTGCCAGACCGCGATGATCTCGGTCGGGTGGTGCAGATAGAAGGACGGGTTGTTCTGCACGACGTAGTAGAGGCGGCCACCGGCGATGCCGAGCACGGCCGCAAGCAGGGCGACGTTCATCAACTGGTCCTTGTTGATGCCGCGGCGGACCGAGTCGCGAAGCGCGACCTGGATCCCGACGTAGAGGCCGATCGCGATCATGATCCCGTACCAGTGGATCTTGAGCCCGCCGATCGACACGAGAACCGGATCGATCCCGATCTTGATCAGCACCGACCCAGTTTAATGTGTGGCAATGACGGTCAAGGCGTCCTTCACGGATGAGGTGAAGGCCGAGCTCGCCAATGTCCAACCGGCGCGACCGTGCTGCCAGGAAGCGGAACTGACGGCCATGGTCGAGGCGCTCGCCGGTGCCGGCGACGGCGCGCCGTTGACGCTGCGCATCCCGCGCAATGCGGTGGCGCGGAAGGTGGTCCACCTGGCCAGGGTCGCCGGCGGCCGAGTGGAGACCGTTCGCAAGGGAGCCACGGAGAAGCGGCCCAGCTATCGGCTCCGGCTTACGCTACCGTCGGGCCGGGGCTCAGCGGACGCCTGCTGCGCCCGGGCCATCCTGCGCGGCACCTTCCTGGCGCGCGGCGTGTTGGGGAATCCCGCGGACGCCTACCACCTGGAGATGACGGTGTCCGCGGGAGCCACCACCCTCGTGAACAGCGGGGCGGTGCGGGCAGGCGTTGCCCTCAAGCGCACCACGCGCCGCGGCCGGACGGTCTACTACTTGAAAGGCGCCGAGCCCATCTCGCGGATGCTCGGCTTGATGGGCGCGAACCGCGCGGTGATGCGCTTCGAGAACGACCGCATCCTGCGTGATATGCGCAGCCAGGCGAACCGGCGGGCCAACAGCGAGACCGCGAACATGGACAAGCGGCTGCGCGCCGCGCTGCAGCAGCGCGAGGCGATCCGGCGGCTCAAGGCGCGCGACAACCGGCTGCATTCGCTGCCGCCCGCGTTGCGCGAGATGGCCGAGCTGCGCCTGGCGCACCCGCGCGCCGGCCTGCGCGAGCTCGCCCAGGTGGCCCAGGTCAGCAAGTCGGCAGTGGCCAATCGCTTGCGCCGGCTGGTCGGGCAGGCGAATCGAAATGGTCTAATAGATTGAGCGCGGGAACTCCCGCGCTCTGACGAGGGCATCCCCAGTAGCGAGGAGAGGCGTCATGCCGGTGAAGGTTGGCATCAATGGGTTTGGCCGCATCGGGCGCAATGTGTACCGCGCCGCCCTGGGCCGGCGCGACCTCGAGATCGTCGCGGTCAACGACATCACGGATCCTGGGACCCTGGCCCACCTCCTCAAGTACGACTCGATCCTCGGCAATTTCGAGGGTGATGTCGCCGCCGAGGGCGACCACCTGAGGGTGGACGGGGCACGGGTGAAGGTCTTTGCCGAGAGGGATCCCGGCAACCTGCCCTGGAAGGACCTGGGAATCAACATCGTGATCGAATCGACGGGCCTCTTCACCGACGCGACCAAGGCGAAAGTCCATATCGACAAGGGCGGCGCCAGGAAAGTGATCATCTCGGCACCGGCCAAGAACGAGGACATCACGATCGTGCTCGGCGTCAACGGCGAGCGCTACGATCCGCGGCAGCACCATGTCGTCAGCAATGCGTCGTGCACGACGAACTGCCTGGCTCCGGTGGCGAAGGTGCTCCACGACAGCTTCGGCATTGAAGCGGGATTGATGACGACCGTGCACTCCTACACGAGCGATCAGCGATTGTTGGACGCGCCCCACAGCGATTTGCGGCGCGCGCGCGCCGCGGCGCTCTCCGTGATCCCAACCACCACCGGCGCGGCCAAGGCGATGGCACTGGTCATGCCCGAACTGAAGGGCAAATTTCACGGTATCTCGCTGCGGGTTCCTACGCCGAATGTGTCGCTTGTCGACCTCGCCGTCATGACCCGCGATCCGGTGTCGGCCGACACCATCAACGAGGCGTTGCGGGAGGCGGCCGCCAGCGATCTCAAGGGCATTCTCGCGGTCACCGAGGAGGAACTCGTCTCCAGCGACTTCAAAGGCAACTCCAACTCATCGATCGTCGATGCCCCGCTGACCATGGTGGTTGGTGATCGTCACGGCAAGGTCTTTTCCTGGTACGACAACGAGTGGGGCTATTCCTGCCGGGTCGTCGACCTCGCCGTGTTCATGGGTGACCGGCTGAACTGACTACCGACGTCAGCCTGGGCGGCGCGCTCCAGAAAGCCACGATTCGCGACATCGACGTCGCGGGTAAGCGCGTGCTGGTCCGGGTCGATTTCAACGTCCCGATCGAGGACGGCCGCATCGTCGACGATACCCGGATCCGAGAAGCGCTCCCCACGGTCCAGAACCTGGTCGAGCGCAGTGCCCGAGTGATCTTGATCACCCACCTCGGCCGCCCCGACGGCCAGGTCGACGATGCCTACCGGACCACGCCACTCGCGGAGCGGCTGGGGGAGTTGATGGGCCGCCCCGTGCGCCACCTGGACGACTGCGTCGGTCCGTCGGTCGAGGCCGCCGTGACGGCGACGCGCGACGGCGAGGTCGTGATGCTGGAGAACGTTCGCTTCCATCCCGGAGAGACGAAAAACGACGCGGCTTTTGCCAAAGCGCTGGCCGCCCTTGGCGAGCTCTTTGTGAACGACGCTTTCGGCACCGCGCACCGGGCCCATGCCTCGACGGTGGGGATCGCGCAATATCTGCCAGCCGTCGCCGGGCTGCTCATGGAGCGGGAGATCACGACGCTGGGACGGATCATGACCGACCCGCCGCATCCGCTGGTGGCCATCATCGGTGGCTCGAAGATTTCGACGAAGATCGGGGTCCTGCGCAGCCTGCTGCGACGCGTCGATCGCCTCTGCATCGGCGGCGCGATGGCATGTACGTTCTTGAAGGCGAGAGGCCTGGAGATGGGCCGCTCGCTCGTCGAGGACGACCAGCTGGAGGTGGCGCGGTCGCTGCTCGCGTCGGGCGCGACGCTCGTGCTGCCGCTCGATGCCGTCGTGGCTCCGCAGGCGAGGCCCGGCGTCCCCGCGCAAACCGTGCAGATCGATGCCGTCCCCGCCGACATGAAGGTTCTCGACGTTGGGCCCATGACCGTCGAGCGCTTCCTGCAGACCTGTGACGGCGCGGCGGCGATCGTATGGAACGGCCCGCTCGGCGTCTACGAAGTCCCGCCCTTCGACCACGGCACCGATGCGCTGGCGCAGGGCCTGGCCGGCAGCGACGCGCAGACCATCATCGGCGGCGGCGACCTGGTGGCCGCCCTGCAGAAGCAGCACCTGGCGGAGCGGATGTCGTTCGTCTCGACCGGCGGGGGCGCCACCCTCGAGTTCCTGGAAGGGAAGGTTCTGCCGGGGATCGCGGTTCTGCGCGACAAGGATCATGCGTAGGCCGCTGATCGCCGGCAACTGGAAAATGCATTTCACCGTGCCCGAAGGGCTGGAGTATGCCCTGCGTCTGCGGCATGCCCTGGAGCCGTTCGCGGACCGCGAGGACATCGTGGTGCTGCCGCCTTCGCTGATGCTCTGGGAGATCGCGAACGTCCTTCGAGGATGCCCCCTCGAGGTTGGCGCGCAAAACGCCTCCTGGGAGGATCAGGGCCCGTTCACGGGTGAGATCGCGCCGAAGATGCTGGCGGGCTGGTGCCACTATCTGCTGATCGGCCATTCCGAGCGGCGCCAGCTGTTCAATGAAACCGACGAGCAGCTCAACCGCAAGGTGCAGGCCGCATTCCGCAACAGCCTGAAGGTGGTCCTGGCCCTGGGCGAAACACTCGAAGAGCATGAGTTGGGGCGCACGCAGGAGGTCATCACGCGCCAGCTCAGCGCGGCGCTTTACGGCATCGACGTCAAGCGGGCCGCAGACCTGACGATTGCGTACGAACCCGTCTGGGCGATCGGGACGGGGCGAGCGGCGACGCCGGAATACGCCAACGAGACCATGGGCTTGATCCGCCGCCTGCTCGTGGGGCGGTTCGAGCAACTCGGGACGGACATGCGCATCCTCTATGGAGGCAGCGTGACGCCGGCCAATGCCCGGAGCCTGATGGACCAGCCGGAGATCGATGGGGCGCTGGTCGGGGGCGCCAGCCTGAAGCAGACCGATTTCACCGAGATCGTGCGCGCCGCGGCCGAGGTCGACAGGCCGGCGTGAACAAAGCGCCGGGACGCCCCCTGGTGCTCGTGATCATCGATGGCTGGGGATACCGGACCGATCCGTTCGGGAATGCGATTGCGGCGGCGAAAAAGCCCAACTGGGATGCACTCTGGCAACGCTGGCCGCACACGATCCTGGCCGCGGCCGGCGAACCCGTCGGCTTGCCCGAGGGCCAGCAGGGCAACTCCGAGGTTGGCCACCTGAACATCGGCGCCGGCCGCATCGTCTACCAGGACCTCACCCGGATCAACCGGGCGATCCGCGATGGGAGCTTTACGACCAATCCGGTATTGCGCGCCGCGATGCAATCGGCCGCCAGCGGCCCTGCGCTGCACCTGCTGGGCCTCGTCTCTCCCGGCGGCGTGCATAGCTCGAGCGAGCACCTGTACACGCTGCTCGAGATGGCGCACGCGCTACGGGTACCCCGCGTGTTCGTCCATGCCTTCACCGATGGTCGGGACGAGCCGCCCAACAGTGCGGCCGGCTACATCGCGGAGCTGGTCGAGCGCATCCGTGAAATCGGCACCGGCACGATTGCGTCGATCAGCGGCCGGTACTACGCGATGGACCGTGACAAACGATGGGAGCGGACCGAGCGCGCCTATCGCACCGTGGTTGAGGCGAGCGGACCGACGGCGCCGGACCCGGCGGCCTTGATCAGGCACAGCTACGACAGCGGCATCACCGATGAATTCATCGTGCCGACCCGGATCGTGGCGGCGGGCGAGGAACCGCCACCACCGATCGGCGATGGCGACAGCCTGATCTTTTTCAATTTCCGGCCCGACCGCGCGCGCCAATTGAGCCACGCCATGGTGGACGAGGCCTGGGAGCACTTCCCGCGCAAGCGCCGGTTGCGGCTCGCGCACTTCGTCACGTTCACCGAGTACGAGAAGGGCCTTGCCGCGGAGGTGGCCTTCCCCGACGAGCCTCTCCCGCAGGTTCTCGCCGAGGTCATCGCGGACGCGGGATGGCGACAGTTCCACACGGCCGAGACCGAGAAGTACGCCCACGTCACGTACTTTCTGAACGGCGGGCGGGAGGCGCCGTTTCCCGGCGAAGAGCGGCTGCTCGTGCCTTCGCCCCGGGTGGCGACCTACGACCTGAAGCCGGAGATGAGTGCGCAGCCCGTCACCGATACCCTGCTGGACCGGCTGGCGCGTGGCGACGACCGCTTCCTGGTCGTCAACTTTGCCAACCCGGACATGGTCGGCCACACCGGCGTCTTTCCCGCGACGGTGAGGGCGGTCGAGGTTGTCGACGCCATGCTCGGCCGGATCGCGGGTCCGGTCCTCAGCCGCCGCGGCATCCTCGCGATCACGGCGGACCATGGGAACGCCGAGTTGAAGGTCGACCGAGCGACGGGCGCGCCGCTGACCGCGCATACCACGAGTCCCGTGCCGTTGATTCTGGCCGGGGCGGATGAGGTCCGCGGCCTTCGCAAGGGCGGCAAGCTGGGCGACGTTGCGCCGACGCTGTTGCCGCTCGTCGGACTGGAGGTGCCGCGCGCCATGTCCGGCGACGACCTCAGGGCGTCGACGCCGCCCAGTCCTGCTCCATCCGGCTGAGGAAGGTGCGGGCCAGCTGGGGCTCGCGCACCAGAAGGTCGAGTTCGTGGTTGCGCGTGAACCCGGAGCGCGACCAGTTGCAGCTACCGAAGAGGGTGATCCCAGCATCGAAGATCCCGACCTTCGCATGTAGCAGCTCGTCTCCGATCTGCCGGTAGAAGCGCACGACGGCACCGGCCGGCTCCAGGACCCCGAAGGTAGCGGCATTTTGCGATTGGGTCGGATCCAGCAGGACGCGAAGGTGGACACCACGATGCGCGGCCGAGAGCAGCGCCTCGAGGACGAGGCGATCGCTCAGAACGAACATCTCGATGTCGATCGAATGTTGGGCGGCGGCGATGGCCGCGAGCGCGGCGGCGCGTATGAACTCACCGGGATGCGTCGTCAACACCTCGACGGTGCGGTCGGCGGCCGGCGATGGAATTACGGCCGCGTCGCCCGACAGCGCCAGGTCCTGCTTGAAGACACGCTCGAGGTTGTCCACGATGGGGCCGGCCGCCAGCACGTCGAAGTCGTGGTTCTGCGGAGAGTGCGTGCCCCAGTTGATGCCCCCGACGATGGCCCGGGCGCCGTCGATGATCAGCAGCTTCACATGGTCGATCGTGAGGCGTTCCAGCGGAAACGCCACGACCCGGACGCCGCCCTGCTCGAGCTGGGCCCAGACGATCCGGCTGCTCCGCTCCGACGGATCCCTGATCGCGGTGACCGTCACGCCGCGCTCCTGCGCGTCGAGCAGCAATGTCGCGAGATCTAACCGCTGGAACTCGTACAGCTCGATGTCGATGGAGCGCCGCGCGTGGCCCAGCTCTTCGACGATCGCCGCAAAGGCGGTTGCGCCGTCGGGCAACGGAACCAGCCGGTCGGCCCCGCTGCTGATCGCCGATGGCACGACCGGCGGCGGGGCAAGGGCGGCGCCCGTGGGGAGTGCGGTACGGCCCGGCGCACAGGAGGCGGCCAGCAGCGCCAGGAGGAGGAGGGGCAACCGGAGGCAGCGGGACGGGCCGTACACGCCGGCATGCTACTACATATTTGTGTATCTGTCAAGGCCAGCACTGCGGCCGGGCTCGCGGAGAATTGGCGTTATAATTCAGCGGCTTCAGCCTCAATGAAAGCCTTTCTCGGGATCGTCGAGCTCTTCCTGGCCCTTCTGGTCATGCTTGGCGTGTTGCTCCAGACGCCCAAGGCGAGCGGGCTCGGTGGCACCATCGGTGGCGGCGGAGATTCGGGCGGTGGCTACCGCACGAAACGCGGACTGGAAAAGAACCTGTTCTACGCCACAATCGGACTGGTGGTCCTGTTCGTGGTGGTCTCTGTCGTCTACATCCGAGTCGGTTGATCCGGCGCGGACTGCTCGCCCTCGGGGTGGGCGTACCGCTGATCGCGCTGCTGACCGTCCTGGCGCTCGTTTTCCGTGACGTCATTCTGTCGCCCGAGGCGCCTCGACCGGGCGGCACGTACGTGGAGGGCGTGGTCGGCCAGCTCGGCTCGCTCAACCCGCTCTTCGGGGAGGCCACCGCCGGGTCGAATGACCTCGATGCGCTGCTCTTCGAGCCGCTGGTCCGAGTCCTGCCGACGGGGGCGGTCCAGGGGCGCCTTGCCTCGCGTTGGGAGGTCAGCCCGGACGGTCGCAGCTACAGCTTCACCCTGCGACCCAATGCGCGATGGTCGGACGGTACCCTGGTCAGCGCGGACGACGTCGTCTTCACGGTTCGGACCGTCCAGGATCCGCAGTTCCCCGGCGCCCTCCTCAACCAGAGCTGGAAGGACATCATCGCCACGGCGGTCGATGCCGGCCACGTTCGTTTCGCGCTCCCCGGCCACAACGCGGGGTTCATGGCGAATCTCGAGCTGCTCGACATCGTCCCGGCCCACCTGCTCGCGGGGAAAACGATGGTCGAGCTCGCCTCCGCGTCGCCCAATCTGAACCCGGTCGGAACCGGGCCCTTTCGCATGGTGGCGAACCTGGGCGACCGGATCCAGTTGGAGCGCAACCCGTTCTCCTGGCGCCGGCCCTGGCTGGATTCCCTCATGATCCGTAGCTTCTCGTCGCAAGCCGCCGCCCTGGATGCGCTCGATCGGGGGCAGATCGACGGTCTCGCCAATCTCACGCCGTCGGGCGCCGCCCAGGAGCGGACCAACACGCAGGTGGCCGTGTTAACCAGCGCGACCTATCAATATGCGGAACTCCTCTTCAACCTGAAGACCGACGAACCCTACTTCCAGGACGTCAAGGTCCGGCAGGCGATCGCGAAGGCGATCGACCGAACGGCGATCATCCGGGATGTCCTGGGCGGGCAGGCCGTTCCCGCCGACTCACCGATCCCGCGTTCGATCACGTGGGCGTATGACAGCGCGGCCCAGCAGCCAGCCTATGATCCGACGGGCGCCGGCAAGCTACTCGACGACGCCGGGTGGACCATGGTCAACGGCATTCGAACCAAGGGTACGACGAGTCTCAGCTTCGGCCTGACGGTGTCGAGCGACGTCCCGCCATACGAGCGGGTGGCCGAGAAGGTGGCGAGCCAGCTGTCTCAGGTCGGGATCGTCGCCGAGGTCCGACCGGTCACGACGGCCTCGCTGATTCACGATTACCTCAACCCGCGCACCTTCGACATGACGCTCACGGCGTTCGACAACGGCCCCGATCCGGACGTCTACTCCTTCTGGCACTCCTCGCAGGCGCATCCCGGCGGCTTCAACTTCGCCGGCATGAAGAAGAACGTTTTCATCGACGGCGACCTGGAGGACGGCCGCAACACCCTCGACCTGACGGCCCGGGCCAAGGCGTACGCCACCTTCCAGGAGGATTTCGCCAAGGAGATTCCCGCGGTTTTTCTCTACAGCCCGCGGTACGTGATGGCCGTCAACCGCCGCGTCCACGGGGCTCGCCTCGACTCGGCCATCGAACCGGAGGAGCGGTACGCCTACATCAGCGACTGGTACCGCGAGGTCGGCCGATAAGCCCGCCCCGGCGTGGATAAGCGCGCCCCGGTGTGGAAAGGCGCGCGTGATAAGCGCGCCCCGGTGTGGAAAGGCGCGCGTGATAAGCGCGCCCCGGTGTGGAAAGGCGCGCGTGAAGGGTTGGGGAATGCGGCTGAAAGGACTTGAACCTTCAAGGGCTTGCGCCCACCAGGCCCTGAACCTGGCGTGTTTACCGATTTCACCACAGCCGCGTCGAACTACAGATTCTGCCACAGCCGGCCCACGGGCGGAACTGCACCACCCAACTCATGCCCAGTGCCGTCGCTGAGCTGACCGCGCACGAGCTGGCGACGTTCCGCCGGCAATTCGACACCCCCGCGAAGGTCCAGCAGTTCCTGGACGATATTCCGTACAACACGGAGGATGAGGGGGAGACGTTCCGGTCGCCACGCGTGGTCCTCCGCGACCGAACCGCCAACTGCATCGAAGGGGCCGTCTTCGCGGCCGCTGCGCTGCGTGTCCGAGGCGACCCGCCGCTGATCATGGACCTCACCGCGGTTCGCGACGAGGACCACGTGATCGCGGTCTATCGACGCCGAGGCCTCTGGGGCGCGATCGGGACGAGTAAGTTCACCGGTCTGCGTGCCCGGCAACCGGTCTACCGAACGCTGCGCGAACTGGCGATGTCGTATTTCGAGCACTACTTCAATCTCGAGGGTGAGCTGACCCTGCGCGGTCACGGCCGACCCGTCAACCTGGCGCGCTTCGACCGGCTGCACTGGATGACGAGCGACGTCGATCTATGGCCGATCGCCGAGCACCTCGAACGAATTCCCCACGTCCCCCTCCTTCGGCCGGCGGTCGCCGGCCGCCTGGCTGGGGTGGACGCACGCCTGCGGACTGCCGACCTGTTGCGGCACCCCACCGCCGGCCCCCAGCCAGGCTCGCGCCTCGAGGCGAGGTGACGTTGTCAATCAATAAGGAATCACACCCGAGCTGATTCGTTCCCTCATTAGGAAATGACACCGTGGCATCGGCGGGACGCGGGGTGGGTTTAGGCAGTGCTGCTCACCTCCAGGGCGGCGGGCATGGCGGCCAGCCGGCGATCGATTTGGCGCTTGAGCGTGAGCGGGCTGACCCGGGTGTAGAGGTCGGTCAACGCCCGGACTTTGGCGGCATCGGTCTGGCCGCTCGCGAGCACCCGCTGCAGGGGCGTGGTCGGCCGGTCATAGACCTTGCGGGTCCGCTGGCCAACGCTCTCCTTCTTGACCAACTTCATGACCGGTTGAAAGCAATTGTTGTAAGGCCGCAGCAGCTCGGTGTAGAGCTGGTTGAGCCAGGCCAGTTGCCCGGGCGTGTCCAGCCGCTGGTAGCCGATCAGTCGCCGCACCAGCGTCCAGTTTTTCTGCTCGACGTGGGCGTTGTCGTTCTTGTGGTAGGGCCGGCTGCGGGAGAAGGCGATCTGATGCGCCTGGCAGTAGTCGAACAGTTGCCAGTTGATGAACTCGCCGCCGCTGTCCGGGTGCAGGCCGCGGAGCGGGAACGGCAGCTGGACGCGGATTTGTTCCACGGCCGCCAGGACGCCGGCCTGGCCCATGCCCATGATGGCCACCCGCTCGGTCCAGCCGGTCGACAGATCGGTGGCGCAGAGGGTGTAGATCCAGAGCCCGGCGGCGACATCGCCGCTGTGGGAAACCAGATCGATTTCCAGGTAGCCAGGCTGATCGAGCGCCTTCCATTGCCCGACCACGACCGGGATCTGGCGTCGCAGCAGCGAGCCGGGCTTGGTCTGCGACAGCTTGCGCGCCACCAGGCCTCGACGCAGGTCGACCAGGTTGCGCTCCACCGTGGCCACGCTGGCACGCACCAGCAAGGCGCGCGTCGCCGGCTCCACGTCGAGGTGTCGGTGCCGCTCGAGCAGCGGCACCAAGGTCGGGAGAAAGGGCTGGAGCCGATCGGAGCAGATATAGCCGGAGGCTTCCCAGCAGACCTTCAGGGCGTGGCGAAACGCCAACCCGTAGCGGCGGTGGCGGAGGCGGCTCCGGCGGACCGCCTTCCGCTGGCGCCCCCGCAGCACCTTGATGGCGTACTTGCGCTCGTACCCGGTCGCCAGACAAAAGCCGTTGAGGATCTCACCCCGTTCTGCCCGTCGGGCGGCCGCATACCGATCCCCGAGTTCTCGAGCCAGCTCGTACCTCTCCTTGACGCGCAATCGTTCGCCTCCCTCCTCGGTGTGATTCCTTCTTGAGGGAACGATGGGCTTTTGGTGTGATTTTGGCTGAGGGAATGCGAGGGGTTGCCAAGCTCAAAAACGAGCGCTATAGTTGTTGTGCCGTGAGCACCGGTTTCGTGACGCGCAACAAAGTGCAGTCGCTGGATCGGGCGCTCGAGATCCTCAAGCTCCTAGGGACCGAGCCGGAAATGCGGGTCACGGACCTGGCGCGCCGGCTCGAGGTGCACAAATCGACCGTCTTCCGCCTGCTATCCACGCTCCAGGAGCATGGCCTGGTCGAGCAGAACCCCAGCACCGAGAAGTACCGTCTTG
>WNGD01000650.1_pt1 | contig 37365 bp, 46 predicted proteins | sample 5400671 | NCBI WGS metagenome assembly WNGD01 (sample SAMN13153369, study PRJNA577476) | soil metagenome | isolation source: 40 cm soil or saprolite under grassland replicate 2 | place: USA:California | collected 2016-06-15 | reverse complement strand
GGCGCTTCCTCGATCACCTTGCCTTCGTCCATCATCAGGATCGAGCTCGCCACGTGATGCGCAAAGCGCAGCTCATGCGACACGACGACCATCGTCATCCCGTCGCGCGCGAGGCCCTCCATCACGTCCAGCACCTCGCGGACGAGCTCCACGTCGAGCGCCGACGTCGGCTCGTCGAACAGCATCGCCTTCGGACGCATGACCAGCGCACGCGCGATCGCCACCCGCTGCTGCTGACCGCCGGACAACTCCTCGGGATAGCTGTCCGCCTTGTCGGCGAGACCCACGCGCGCCAGGAACTCGCGCGCCCGCTCGCGCGCCTCGCGCTTCTTCAGGCCGCGCACTTCCACGAGCCCGCACATGACGTTCGCGAGCGCGGTCATGTTCTGGAACAGGTTGAACCGCTGGAACACCATGCCGACCTCCGAACGGTGCACGGCAAGCTCCTTCTCGCGCAGCCCGCTGAGGACGTCTCCATCGAGGTGCACGGAGCCGGAATCCACGGGCTCCAGCAATGCGAGGCACCGCAGCAAGGTCGACTTCCCCGAGCCGGACGGCCCGATGATCACCTTCACCTCGCCGCGGCCGACGTCGATGGACACGCCCCGCAGCACTTCGAGCCCGTCGTAGGACTTGTGCACCTCCTCCGCCCGCAGGACGACGTCGTTCATCGGGCATCGTGCGCGACTGCAGGAACCGGAACACGACGCCGTCGCCCCGCAGAGCTCCACGTGTAACGCCGCTCGAGCTGCGCCTGGATCGCCATCAGCACGCTGACGATCACCAGGTAATAGATGACCGCGGCCGAGTAGGCCTCCGCGTAGTGGAAGTCGGCCGCGCCCCGCACCTGCGCCGCAGTGAGGAGCTCGTGCAGCGAGATGACGTAGGCGAGGCTCGTGAGCTTCAACAGCGTGATGAACTCGTTGCCTGTCGGCGGGATGATGATGCGGATCGCCTGCGGCACGATCACGCGGCGGAGAATGCGCGGACGCGTCATCCCCAGCGCTCTGCCGGCCAGTTCCTGGCCTGGGTCGACCGAGAGCAAGCCGGCGCGGATGATCTCCGACATGTAAGCCGCCTCGTTCAGCGACAGCGCAATGAACGCCGCCAGGAAAGGCTTGAACCAATCGTTCGCGAAGGTGCTCCAGATCTGGGGCAGACCGTTCCAGATGAAGAGCAGCTGCAGAAGCGTCGGCGTCGCGCGGAAAATCCAGCTGTAAAAGAACACGAAGCCGCGCACCGACCTGAACCGGCTGCTGCGGCCCAGCGCGAGGAAAAACCCGATCACGCAGGCAGCCGCCAGCGAGACGAGCGTCAGCTCGAGCGCGAGGAGCGCCCCATGCCAGTACGGCCCGGAAGTGAGCGCTTCCCGGAAGATGTGGGTGTCGAAGCTGGCGAGCACCCGCTCTACGACCTACTTCACGTCGGTCACCGGAATCTGATGCTTCGCGGCGATCTTCTTCAGCGTCCCGTTCTTCTTGAATGTCTTGATCGCCGTCTTCAGCGCCGTGCCCAGCTTTGTTTCCCCTTTCCGGTAATAGATCCCGAAGGAATCGGTCTCCGAGAACAGGTAGGCGATTGCGAGCTTGCCGGGGTTCTTCTTTTTCTGGAACGCGCCGGACGTGTCCTGCGTCAGCACGGCATCCGCACGGCCGACTACCAGCTGACCCACCGCGTCCGTGTCGCCCGGGTAACTCTGCAAAGTGAACTGGGCCTTGCCTGAGGACTTGAACTGCTCGTTCAGGGCCTTGAGGTACTCCTCGTACTTCGTCCCCGCCTGCACCGCGACCGTTTTGCCCGACAGATCATTCGGGCCCTTGATCCCCTTCGGGTTGCCGGCCTGCACCACAAGTGCGCGATGCGTCTTCATGTAAGCGACGGCCGGGAACTGCGCGAGACGGTCCGGCGTGATGAAGATTCCGCTGATCACGACGGTGCACCTCTTGGCGGCGAGGCCCGGAAGCAGACCGGGGAACCCCGTCTCGACAAACTTCGCCTTCACCTTCCAGTTCTTCGCGATCGCGTTCGCGAGATCGATGTCGAACCCGACCGCCTTGCCGGCCGCCGTCTTGTACTCCATCGGCGGGAAGGTCGGGTCGCTGCAAAACTTCAACGAGCCCTTGATGGGCGCGGCTCCCGCAACTGTCCCAAACGCGGCCAGGGCTGCCAGCAAAGCCAGCAGGAGGATCGGGCCGGAGCGTTTCATCGCTACCTCCTAGAGGACGGGAGTCACGAGCCTAACCGGAAACGCCCGCAAGGAGAAACGCGCGCTGCTCCTTCAGCATCTCGCGCGCGATGACCAGTCGCTGGATCTGGTTCGTTCCCTCGTAGATCTGCGTGATCTTCGCGTCACGCATCATCCGCTCGAGTGGGTACTCGGAGATGTACCCGTAACCGCCGAGCACCTGCACCGCATCCGTCGTGACCTCCATCGCCACGTCCGTGCAATACAGCTTCGTCATCGCGGAGAGCTTCGTCAGCTCCGACCCGACGATTCCCTCGTCGACCGCCGCGCCAAACTTGTACAGGAGCCCGCGCGCCGCCTCGCACTTCGTTTCCATGTCCGCCAACATCGCCGCCACGAGCTGGTGCTCGCCGATCGGCTTGCCCATCGTCTCGCGCGTCTTCGCATACTCGAGCGCGTAGTCGGTGGCGCCCTGCGCCAGACCGAGACCCTGCGCCGCGACGCCTGGACGGGAGCGGTCGAGGATCCGCATCGCGATCTTGAACCCCTCGCCCTCTTCGCCGAGCAGGTTGGCCGCCGAGACCCGGGCGTCGTCGAAGACGAGCTCGCCCGTCGTCGACCCCTTGATCCCCATCTTCGGCTCGATGCGCGCCACCTCGAACCCGGGCGTATCCGCCTGGACGACGAACGCTGAGATCCCCGGGTGCCCGGCAGCTGGATCTGTCTTGGCGAACACCGTGTACAGCTGCGCCACGCCCGCGTTCGTGATGAACCGCTTCGATCCGTTGAGGACGTACTCGTCCCCTTCGCGGTGCGCCGTCGTGCGCATCGCCGCCGAGTCCGAGCCCGACCCGGACTCCGTGAGCGCATAGGCGCAGAGCCACTCTCCCGACGCGAGGCGCGGCAGGTAGCGCTCCTTCTGCTCCTCGCTCCCGGCGAGCTTCAGCCCCAGCGAGCCGAGCTCCTGGACGGCCAGGATCAGCCCCGAGGTCGCGCAAACCTTCGACACTTCCTCGATCGCGACCAACGACAGGAGCGTCCCTGTTCCAAGACCGCCGTGCTCCTCGCCGAAGAAGAGCCCGAAGATGTCGTTCGCGCGGAAGAGCTCGACGACGTCCCAGGGAAACTCGTGGCTCTCGTCGATCTCCGCCGCCCGCGGCGCGATCCGCTCGCGCGCCAACTGGCGGACGAGATCGCGGATCTCGCGCTGCTCCTCGCTCAGCGGCTCGTACGCCACGACGGGAGTCTAGTTTCGGATGGCATCTACAGTCCCCCGGGTGATCCTCGAGAACGGGGTGGTCCGGACGATGGAGCCGACTCTGCCCGTCGCCCGCGCGCTCGCCATCGCCGGCGATCGGATTGCAGGCGGCGTCGGCACACACGAGACCGCGCTCGCGAGCCCCGACCGCGTCGACCTCGGCGGCCGCTGCGTGCTGCCGGGGCTCGAAGACTCGCACGTCCACTTCCCAACGTGGGCGCTAGCGCAACGCCAGGTGCGACTGGAAGGAACTGCCTCGCTGGACGAGGCGCTGCAACGCGTGGCGGCGGCGACCAAAGAGATCCAGCCCGGCCGCTGGCTTCGCGGTATGGGCTGGCGCGCAGGCGACTGGTCTCCTCCCAGCGAGCCGACGAAGGAGGCGCTCGACCGCGTCACAGGCGACACGCCCGCCGCACTGATGGCGCGCGACTACCACTCGCTCTGGCTGAACTCCGCGGCCCTCGCGCGGGCGAACGACGATCTCGAGGTCGAAGGCGGCGTCGTCGTCCGTGACGAGCGGGGGGAGCCGACCGGCGTGCTGCGCGAGGAATGCGCCTGGCACTTCCGCGACACGCACGTCCGGCCGACGGAGGACGAGATGGTCGATGCCTCGCGCGACGGGGTCCGCATCGCGGTCGCGCGCGGGGTCACCGCCGTCCACGACAAGGACGGCTGGCTCGGTGTGCTCGGGGTCTGGCAGCGCCTCCGCGAAGAAGGTTCTCTCAAGCTACGCGTCTGGCAATCCATTCCGGCCGAACAGGTGGACGAGCTCGCCGGCCTGCACGTCCGCAGCGGGTTCGGCGACGACCTCGTCCGCATCGGCTACCTGAAGACCTTCATGGACGGAACACTCGGCTCGCAGACGGCGCGCATGCTCGACGGCACCGGCGTTCAGATCACGAGCAGGGCACAACTCACGGAGATCATCCGCCGGGGCGCGCAGGCAGGGCTCCCGGTCGCGGTCCACGCGATCGGCGATCTGGCCAACCGGGAGGCACTCGACGCCTTCGAGGAGACGCGTGCCGAATGGCAGCCGCTCGGTCTCCGCCACCGGATCGAGCATGCGCAGCTGCTCGCACCGGAGGATCTCCCCCGCTTCGCGGAGCTCGGTGTCGCCGCGTCGGTGCAGTTCAGCCACGCTCCCTCCGACCGCGACCTCGCCGACCGCTTCTGGGGGACGAAGACGGCCGGCGCGTACGCATACCGGTCACTGTGGGACTCCGGCGCGCTCCTGGCGAACGGCTCCGACGCGCCGATCGAAGAGCTCGACCCGTGGGCGGGGGTCTGTGCAGGCGTCCTGCGCACGATCGACGGCCGCGGGCCCTGGCGTCCCGAACAGCGGCTGACGCTCGACCAGGCTTTGCAAGCGACGACCGTCAATCCTGCATGGCTCGCCCGCGACGAGCACCGCCGCGGGAAGCTCCTCCCCGGCTTCCTCGCAGATCTCGTCGTGCTCGACCGCGACCCGTACGAACTCGAGACCGAGCAACTACCGGAAGTCAACGTCGTTGCGACGATGCTCGGTGGTCGCTGGGTGCACAACCCCCCTCCCTGGGCCTAGCTGACTACAATAAGGAAAGCAATGCGGACCATGAACCCCGTCCACGACTCGACGTCCTGCGCCGTCGCTGCATGCGCAGCGATCATCGGCGCGAAGTGGACGGCGCTCCTCGTGCACGATCTTTCCGAAGGGCCCCGCCGGTTCTCCGAGCTCGAGCACTCCTGTGCCGGGATCAGCCCGCGCACGCTCTCCGAGCGTCTGCGCGCGCTCGAGGATGAGGAGCTTGTCCTGCGTCGAAGCTACGCGGAGTCGCCGCCGCGCGTGGAGTACGAGCTGACCGAGAAGGGCGCCGCGGTGCTGCCGATCATCGAGGAGATGCGGCGGTTCGGCCATGCGTTTCTGACCGACTGAACCACTCCGGCTCTGCCCAGAGCTTCGCGAGCTCCACGATCGTCGCGGCCGACGCTGCCATCTCCTGAACCGACGCCCACTCCAGTACGGAGTGGAACTGGTGGCCGCCCGTGAAGATGTTCGGCGTCAACAAGCCCCGCGCGCTCAGCATCGAGCCGTCGGTGCCGCCGCGAATCGGCTCGCGCCAGGGCCCGATCCCTGCGCGTCGCGCCGCCTCGTCAGCCCCCTCGGTCACGGCCGGATCCGCATCGAGGAACTCCTTCATGTTGCGATAGCTCTCCTCCACGGTCACAGTCACGTGCGCGCGCGGCTCTTCTGCCGCGACCTCGTCTGCGAGCTTGCGAAGGAGCTGCTCGTGCTGCTCGAGCTTCTTGGCGTCGAAGTCGCGCGCGATGAAGCGCAGCTCGGCCTCGGCGGTCGTGCCCGCGATCCGCGTCGGATGAACGAAGCCCTCGCGTCCCTCCGTCGTCTCCGGCGAGCGCTCGTCCTGGGGCAGACGCTCCACGATTCTCGCGGCGAGCTTGATCGCGTTGACCATCTTCCCCTTCGAGGTGCCCGGATGGACACTGTGGCCCTCGATCCGGATGCGCACCTCCGAGGCAGAGAACGTCTCGTCGTCGATTCGACCGATTTCCGAGCCGTCGAGCGTGTACGCGAAGTCCGCGCCGAACTCCTCGATGTCGAAGTGGTCGACGCCGCGCCCCACTTCCTCGTCGACCGTGAAGCCGACGCGGATCGGAGCGTGCTCGATCTCCGGATGCGCTGCAAGGTAGGCGACCGCGCCCATGATCTCCGCGACGCCGGCCTTGTCGTCCGCACCGAGTAGCGTCGTGCCGTCGGTCGTGACGATGTCGTGTCCCGTCCGCTCAGCGAGGATCGGGTTCTCGCTCGGACGCAGGACCTTCCGCGGGTCGCCGGGCAGGACGATGTCGCCGCCGTCGTAGTTGCGAATGACCTGCGGCTTCACGTTCGTGCCGGATTCGTCCGAGCTCGTGTCCATGTGGGCGATCAGCCCGACGGTCGGGCCCGCCGACCCGGGCACCGTCGCGAAGACATAGCCGTGCTCTGACAGCTCGACGTCCTCGAGCCCGATCTCGCGCAGCTCCTCGGCAAGCATCTTGCCGAGGTCGAACTGTTTCGCGGTGCTCGGGTACGTCTCGGAGTCGTCGTCCGACTGGGTGTCGACCTGGACGTAGCGCAGGAACCGGCCGAGCACGTCGTCTGCGAGCTCAGCGGCGATCGGCGTCGGATACCGCGGATCAGCCAAGAGCGGCCAGACCTCGGTAGAGCTCGGATGCGGCCGCGACCGCACGATCGATGTCCTCGACGCGCAGCCGCTCGTTGGGCGAGTGGACGTTGCTCTCGCGCAGCGCGAAGCCCGTCCCGATCGTTGGAATGCCTTTCGCCGCGAGCGCGGGGTAGATCGGCAGCGTGCCGCCGACACGCACGAGCAGCGGGCGCACCCCGGTCGCCTTCTTGAAGGCCTCCATCCCGAGCTGGATCGCAGGCGAGTCCCCAGAGAAGACGCCGGGCGCCGCCGAGTTCTCGCGGATCAGCTCCACCTCCGCCGTCGCTGGCGTCGCCGCGCGGATGAGCCTCTCCGCCGTAGCTGCGATCGTCTCGGGATCCTGGCCCGGCGCCAGCCGGATTGTGAAGCGCGCCTCGGCCTCGACGATCAGCGTCGTGTTGACGAACTCGGGCTTCCCGCCGCGGATGCCGTTGACGTCGAGCGAGGGCTCGGCCCAGGTGCGGTCGTAGAAGTCCTCTGCCGCCTTCGGGTCGAGCGGCGTCGCCCCAGCGTCGTCGAGCATCTCCCAGCCCTTCGGAAGGCTCTCGAGACTGTCCACCTCGGCCTGGCTCAGCGGCCTCCTGCCGACGCGGAGCTGGTCCGGCAGCAGTCCGTCACGCGCGGTTACGGCCGACAGCCCCTGCATCAGGACGTGGATCGCGTTGAGCGCCGCACCGCCGTAGTACCCGGAGTGCATGTCGCGCTCGCCGGTCCGCACCTTCAGATGGAAGGCGACGAGGCCGCGTGTCGCGAGCCCGAACTCGGGCTGCTCGGCGCGTGTCATCCCACCGTCGAAGATGATGCAGGCGTCGGCGCCGCGCTCGTCCGCCTCGAGGAAGTCCACGACCGAGTGGCCGCCGATCTCCTCCTCGCCGTCCGAGACGACTCTGATGTTCACCGGCAGCGCGTTCCGCTCCCGAAGGAGTTGGGCGGCCTTCAGGAGCGTGTAGAGCTGACCCTTGTCGTCGGCGATGCCGCGCGCGTAGAACCAGCCGTCGCGCTCCGAGAGCTCGAACGGCGGCGTCTCCCAGAGGTCGAGCGGCGCGGGCGGCTGGACGTCGAAGTGACCGTAGATCATCACGGTCGGCGCATTGCCGCCGCTGTTCGCGTTCGCGGGAATGTCGCCGATGACGAGATCCCGCTCGCCGTAGGGGACGAGCTCGGCCTCCCCACCCACGCGCTTGACGAAGTCACGCACCCATTCGGCTGCGCGCCGCACGTCGGCCTGATGCGCGGGATCCGCGCTGACGCTCGGAATCGCGATGAACTCGCGCAACTCATCGAGCCAGGTCTGCTCCACGGGCGGCGAGTCTACGTGGACCCTGCTCGGATTCTGGCTAGAGCCTGCCCGCGAAGATCGTGGAGCCGGCTTTGCCGCCGTGTGCGAACACAGGGGAGGCTAGGACCGCTGCCGCGAACGCCGCAACCAGGACACAGGCGACCTTCTTCCTCATATGCGGAAGTCTATTAGTGGTTACGCGACTTCGCGCAGCTTGACCGCGTCGGCGAGGGCCCGGAGCTTCTTCAGGCTCTGGTTCTCGATCTGCCGGATGCGCTCGCGGGTGACGTTGAACGTCCGGCCGACCTCGTCCAGCGTCCTCGGGTGCTGGCCGTCGAGCCCGTAACGCAGCTCCAGCACCTGACGCTCCCGGCTCGAGAGCGTGCCGAGGATCTTGCGCAGGGTCTCCTTGCGCATCGTGATCTCGGCTTCCTCGTCCGGCAGCGGCAGGTTCGCGTCGGTGAGGAAGTGCCCGAACTCGGACTCGTCCTCGTCGCCGACCGGCTTCTCGAGCGACACCGGCGTCTGGGCGCTGCGGCGGATGTGCTCCACCTCGTCGCCCGTGAGGTCGAGGTCCTTGCCGATCTCGATGGCGCTGGGCTCGCGTCCGAGCTCCGCGCGGAGCTTCCGCTCGGAGCGAACGATCTTGTTGAGCTTCTCGACCACGTGGACGGGCATGCGAATCGTGCGCGCCTTGTCAGCCAGCGCTCGCGCGACCGCCTGGCGGATCCACCACGTCGCGTACGTCGAGAACTTGAAGCCTTTGCGGTAGTCGAACTTCTCGGCCGCGCGAACGAGGCCGATCGTCCCCTCCTGGATCAGATCGAGGAAGGGCAAACCCTGGTTTCGGTACTTCTTGGCGATCGAGACGACGAGGCGAAGGTTCGCCTCGACCATCTCCTGCTTCGCGCTATGGTCGCCGCGCTCGATCCGCTTCGCCAGCTCGACTTCCTGAGCGGCGGTGAGGAGATCGACCTTGCCGATATCCTTGAGGAAGAGCTGGAGCGCATCGGTCGAGACCTCGCGAGGCGCCTCAACCGGCTGCTCCTCTTCCTCCTCGACGGCCACGACCTCGATCTGCAGCTCTTCGAGAGCGTGGTAGAAGTCGTCGATCTGAGCCGGCTCGAGATCGAGCTCGTCGAGAGCTACGGCGATCTCGTCGGCACTCAGATGCCCGTTCTCTTTCCCCGCTTCCAGGAGCGCTTTCGCGTCATCCGTCTCCAAAAGATCGGTGACGGCCTTCGGTGGTGCTACGGCTACCTCGGTTGCGCTCACTCCGTTCCCCCCTCCGGGACGGCGTTTTAGCGATGCCGCACTGTGCCAGCTGGGTCGGACAACCGCTATAGGCCGAACGGCTCATTTTTGTGCGGAATGGTCCTAGTAGCTAGCTTAGGGGTTTCGACCCGCCTTGAGAAGCGTTTCGGCCCTCTTTCCAAGGGGGGTTCGTGGGCCTTGCGCGCGGGCGAGGGCTAGCTCGCGACGGGCACGAGCAATGTCTCCGAAATAGATGAGCAGGAGCCCAAGGTGGAACCGGACGGTCTGGGCGTGCGGAAAGCGGCGTGAGAGTGGGCCGAGCTGCGAGAAAGCCAGGGCCGGCCGGTCCTTGTCATACCGGCCCACGGCCGCGGCCGTCAGCGCCTCGGGGTCGTTCGGCGCAGCCTGGACCGCCGCGAGAAACTCGCGCTCCGCCGAGACCGGGCGCAAAACCTGCTGGTAGGCCGAACCGCGGAGCAGGTGGGCCTGGACGACGTTCGTGGCCTGGGTGAAGCTCGGCACGAACGGCGGCAGCCCTGGCGCGCTCCCGGGATGACGGAGATCCTGCGCGCGAACGGCCGACGGGGAATCCGGCTGAACGCGCTCCGCCGCCTGCCAGGCGCGCGTTGCGTCGGCCTGCTGGCCGGAGAGCGCGAGCGCGAGGCCGAGCTCGAGCTGGACGAGCGCGCTGTGCGGATAGCGCGCGGCAAGGATCCGAAGCCGGCGGGCAGTCCCTGCCGGCCAGGCCTTCAGAGCCTCGCGCACCTGTTGGGCCACTTCCGGCCTGGCGGTCGGGTCCGCAGCGAAAGGCGGCGGCTTACTGGACTGGCGCTGGACATCGCTCCGGGTTGCAAGCGTGACGCCGACCACGGTTCCGGCAGCGGCCAGGGCGGCGAGCCCGACGACGATCCACACTCTGACTCGCGCGCTCATCGCAGGCGACGCTAGCTCACGTGCGCAAAGCTATATTTCCTATAGCGATGCCGACGTATCGAGAGCTCCTGCAGCAGACCCGGTCCGAGATCTCGGAGATCGACGCAACGGAGGCCCGGGACCGGGTCGACTCCGGCGAGCCCGTCATCGTTGACGTCCGGGAGCAGGACGAGTGGGACGAGGGCCACATCACAGGCGCCGTCCACGTCCCGCGCGGCCATCTGGAGTCCCGGATCGAGCGGCTGGCGCCCGACACGAGCCGCCCCGTAATCGTCTATTGCTCGGCCGGCAACCGCTCGGCCTTCGCCGCGAAGACGCTCGCCGACCTCGGCTACGAGGACGTCGTCTCGCTCGCGGGTGGCTTCACCGACTGGAAGCGCAACGGGTTCCCGGTGCAGCTGCACGCCGGCCTGGACGCGCCGCAACGAGCGCGCTACAGCCGCCACCTGTTGATCCCGGAGGTGGGCGAGGAAGGGCAGCTGAAGCTGCTCGACTCGAAGGTCTTGCTCATCGGCGCCGGCGGCCTCGGCTCGCCCGCGTCGCTCTACCTCGCCGCCGCAGGTGTGGGTCGCATCGGGATCGTCGACGCGGACGTCGTGGACGAGTCGAACCTGCAGCGCCAGATCGTCCACTCGACGGAGTCGCTCGGTGAGCCCAAGGTCGAGTCGGCGAAGCGCGCGGTCGAAGCGCTCAATCCCGACGTCGAGGTCGTCGCCTACAAGGAGCGGCTCACCTCCGAGAACATCGAGCGGATCCTGGCCGACGGCTGGGATGTGATCGTCGACGGCGCCGACAACTTCCCGACGCGCTATCTCGTCAACGATGCGTCGGTGTGGCACGGGATTCCCGTCGTGCACGGGTCGATCTATCGCTTCGAGGGACAGGTGACCGTCTTCAAGCCCAAGGGCGTCGCTCGCGACGCCCGCCACCAGGATGTGGGAGCTTTGCTCCCGTATCCGTCTGGACTGACCGGTCGAACCGCAAAGGGAGATCACCTCGCTGACGAGCAAGGTCCTTGTTACCGCTGCCTCTTCCCCACGCCGCCTCCGCCGGAGCTCGCGCCGTCGTGCGCAGAGGGCGGTGTGCTCGGCGTGCTTCCGGGCGTGATCGGCTCGCTGCAGGCAAGCGAGGCGCTCAAGCTTGCGCTCGGGATCGGCGAACCGCTCATCGGCCGCCTGCTCCTCTTCGACGCGCTCGCCGCGACGTTCGACGAGGTGAAGCTGCGACGCGACCCGGACTGCCCGGTGTGCGGCGAGCATCCGACGATCACCGAGTACGTCGATTACGTCGAGTTCTGCGCAGGGACCCGAGAGCCGGCATGACTAGCCGCAAAAAATGCTTCGCATTTTTCGCGGATCAGGGTTTGTCCCTTCGCTCCGCTCGGGAGATGAAGAAATGACCAAAGTCAGGATCCCACCGACGCTCCGCGAGCAGGCAGGAGGCCAGCGCGAGCTCGCCGCCGAGGGCGACACGGTTCGCGAGCTGCTCGAGGACCTGATCGGACGGTTTCCGGCACTGCGCACGCAGCTCGTCGAGGACGGCGATATCGCCCCGTTCGTCAACGTTTACCTCGAGGGCGAGGACGTGCGCACGCTCGACGGGCTCGACACCGAAGTCACTCCCGGCTCGACCGTGATCCTGCTACCGGCGATGGCCGGTGGCTAGCGCGCGCGTAGCGCGCAACCTCCTCGAGCTCGTCGGAAACACCCCGCTCGTCGAGCTCAAGCCGGTCGGCGACGTCCAGGTCTACGCGAAGCTCGAGGGCCAGAACCCGACCGGCTCGATCAAGGACCGCATCGCCAAGGCGATGATCGAAGCGGCGGAGGCGTCGGGCGAGCTCGAGCCCGGGCGCGAACTGCTCGAGCCCACGAGCGGCAACACGGGCATCTCGCTGGCGCTCGTTGCCAAGCTGAAGGGATACCCGCTCACGTGCGTGATGCCCGAGAACGCAACAGAGGAGCGGAAGCGGCTGCTGCGTCTCTTCGGCGCGAACATCGTCTTCTCACCCGGGGACGAAGGGTCGAACGGTGCAGTGCGCCTCGCGCTCCAGCTCGCTGAGCGCGAACCCCGTTACTTCATGCCCTTCCAGTACGCGAACGAGGCGAATCCACGCGCGCACTACGAAGGCACGGGCACGGAGATCGCCGAGTCGCTCGACCGTGTCGACGTGCTCGTTGCCGGGCTCGGCACCGGGGGAACGCTGATGGGAACGGGCGAGCGCCTGCGCGAGTCGTTTCCAGACGTCGTCGTCGCCGCGGCGGAGCCGTTGCCGGGCGATCCCGTGTTGGGATTGCGCTCGCTCGACGAGGGCTACGTGCCGCCCATCCTCGACGTGTCGAAGCTCGATCGCAAGGTCCTCGTCTCGAACGTGGAGTCCGTGCGCGAGGTGCGGCGATTGCTCGACGAGGAAGGCATCTTCGCCGGCGTCTCCTCGGGAGCCGTCGGCCATGTCGCGCGCAGCCTCGCCGCGGAGCTCGACGTAGGCGTGGTCGTCGCGATCTTCGCGGACGCGGGCTGGAAGTACCTCTCGGCGGATTTCTGGGAAACAGAGAACGTGGAACAGGCAATGGAGCGAACCGTCTGGTGGTGATCCCGGTCGACGTGCGCGCAGCCCTCGTCGCGCACGCCGAACGCGAGGCGCCGAACGAGGCGTGCGGGCTCGTCCTCCTGCGGGGGGGCCGGGCCGAGCGTTACGAGCCCGGTCGCAACGCCGCTTCGTCTCCCTTTCGCTTCGAGCTCGAGTTCGACGACCCGGAGGTCTGGTTCGCAGAGGACGAGGGCTACGAGCTCGCGGTCTTCCACTCGCACATCTCCGCGCCCGCGCGACCGTCGCGCACCGACGTCGAGAACATCGGCCTCTGGGAGGGGAAGCCCTACCTCGTGTACTCGATCCAGAAGGACGATCTGGCCGCCTTCAGGATCGAAGGCGGCCAGATCGCCGAGATCCCGGTCAGCTCGTAACTTTGAAGAAGCCAAACATCTGCGGCTCGTGAATCGAGCAGTAGAACTTCCAGCTCCCTGTCTTCAGCGTCACAGTCACCGTCTTCTTCCCCTGGAACGACGTGCCGGTCAGCGTCTTCTCGATCTTCGGGCCGCCCTTCTCCCGCTCGATCGTGAAGTTGTGGATCGACGCCTTGTCGGTGATCACGAATATGTACTTGCCCGCCTTCAGCGTCTTCACCTTCGCCGTACCCTTCTTGAGGGTGATCGTGTAGCCAGGCCCAACGGTGCCGATCAGCTTGGGCGTCGATGCCTGAGCAGGCACAAGGAACATGGCGGCGGCCAGCCCCGTTGCGAGAAGCACGAGCGCGATTCGTTTCATGGAACCCCTCCCACGTTCGAGAAAGTGACGCCCCCTATACGCCTGACGTGCCCAGGTGGTTTGCACGAGCTAGGTAACCGTAAGCGTGCCCTTCATGCCGAGCTTGGCATGCCCGGTGACGGTGCACTTGTACGGAAGCTTTCCGGCCTTGAGCGTGACGATCAGGCTGCCGGTCTTTCCCGCGGCGATCAGCTTGCTCTTCTTCCCTCCGATTGAGAAGTCGTGCGGCAGCTTGCCCTTGTTCGTCAGCTTGAAGGTGACCTTGCCGTGCGGCACTTTCGCCTTGGACAGCGTGAACTTGAACTCCTTCATCGTCACCGTGACGGTGGTCGCCGCCGCAGCAGACGAACGAGCCGCAACGGGAGCGGCCACGACGAGAGCCGCCAGCGCGACCCCGAGCGCGAGCGTGATGCGATTCATGATGCTCCTCCCCGATCGAAGATTGCGCTGGGGATGGTAGCCGCGACGGACTAAGAGTCGGGGTCGAAGAGCTCGGCTTCGAGCGCCTCGCGCTCGACGTCGTCGCGGTCGCGTTGCTCGCGCCGCTGCTCGAACGTGACCGCGAGCTTGAGGATGCGCGAGCCCTCGACCTCCAGCACGTCGAAGCGCATGCCGTCGTGCGTGATCGTGTCACCTGCCTCAGGTTGGCGGCCGAGCAGGCCGAAGACGAAGCCTGCCATGGTGTGGTAGTCCTCGTCGGGCATCGTGGTCTTGAAGCGCTCGTTGAAGTCGTCGATCGGGAACGTCCCGTCGACGACCACGGTGTCCTCGTCGATCTGTTCGATCGACTCGTCCGGCAGGTCGAACTCGTCCTCGATGTCCCCCACGATCTCCTCGAGGAGATCTTCGAGCGTGACGATCCCCTCCATGTCGCCGTACTCGTCGACGACGATCGCCATGTGCTGGTTCGCCCGCCGGAATTCCGCCAGCAGAGCGGCCAGGTCCTTCGTCTCGGGAACGATGTGCGCGGGCCTGATGATGTCCTCCACCTTGACCTCATGCATGCCCTGGTCCCTTAGGGCGCGGAAGAGATCGCGGACGTGCAGGATGCCGACGACGTTGTCGAGTGACTCGCGGTAGACGGGATACCGCGTGTACGGCGAGTCCATCACCGCTTCGAGGCACTGTTCCGGTGGGAGATCGATGGAGAGCGCCACGACTTCGGGTCGCGGCACCATCACGTCCTTCGCCTCCTTGTCGGCGAAGTCGAAGACCTTGTAGAGCATCTCCTGCTCCCCCTGCTCGATCTCGCCGTGCTGGGTCGACTGCGAGACGAGCATGCGCAGCTCGGCTTCCGAAAGCACGTCGTCGTCCGCACCCGGCGGCTGCTGGCCGAGCCAGCGCAGGACGATCTCCGTCGAGCCCTCCAGGAACCAGACGACCGGCCGCATGACGATGAAGAAGAAACGCACCGGCGCCGACACGAACAGCGCCGTGCCCTCGGAGTGTCCGAGCGCGATCCCCTTCGGCACGAGCTCGCCGATCACCACGTGGAGGAAGGTGAGGACCAGGTAAGCGAGCACCACGGCGAGCACCGTGGCAATCACTTTGTCGAAGAGGCGCGACAGCGCGACCTCGCCGAGAGCACCGATGCCCAGCGAAGTGAGCGTCACGCCGAGCTGCATCGCAGCGATGAAGCGCGGCGGGTCGGAGGTGATGCGCAGTACGTCGCGCGCCCGCCGGTCGCCCTGGTGCTGCAACTCGACGATGCGCGTCCGCCGTGCGGTCACGAGGCCGTATTCGGCCGCGACGAAGAAGGCGTTCAGCAGGATCAGAACGCCGACGGCGACGAGCTCGAAGAGGATCGTCACGCCCCGACCCCGTGGGCGGTGGTACTAGGCGGGATTTCGTCGTCCAACTACGGGGAAGTATAGGAAACGAGGTTGTCGTCACCGTCCCGCGCCGCGCGACCCTCACGGACAAGCCGTTCCAGGTGAGACAGGGTCTCGGCGACCGCAAACCGGCGCTGGGTGGGTGTCAGCTCCCGCCCGAAGACGGCCAGCGAGATCTCGTAGGCGGTACGGGGTTCGGGCGCGAGCGCTGCCGCGTGCTCGTCCAGCCTGATCCTGTGATGCTCGATCAGTTCGCGAGCCCGCGTGGGCGCATCTTCGATCGGCTCGCCGTGGCCCGGATAGACGATGCGAGGCGCCAGCTCGATCGTGCGTTCCAGCGAGGCGAGGTAGTCGCCGAGCGGGTCAGGGCGACTCTCGGGATAGAGACCGACAGCCGGTGTGATCCGGCGCAGCAGATGGTCGCCCCCGATCAGGACGCCGTCGCGAAGGAAGCCCAGGTGCCCGTCGGCATGACCGGGCAGCTCGACGACCTGCCAGCCTCCGACCTCGCTGCCTTCGTACAGCAGCTCCGGATCGATCGCGTAACGGATGAAGGGGGCGAACGCGTGCCCCTGCGCGATGAGGTCTTGGACAACCGGCGCGGGCACTCCGTGTCGGACGAACCAGGCCGCGATCCGCTCGGGCCAGTCGTCGCTTCCCCACACCCGCTCGCACTGGGCATAGTCGAGCCCGCCCTGGAAGACCGGCGCACCGGTCGCCTGTGCCGCCGTCTGCGCTCCTCCGACGTGGTCGGGGTGGAAATGGGTGATCGCGATCCGGTCTGCCTCCGTGGACTCCCACGGGGCCTCTCCGCGCCCGAGGCCGGTGTCGAAGAGCGTGCCGTGGGCCAGATAGCAGTGGACGTGCTTCGGCCCCGTCGGGAGCGGCAGCGTCAGCCGCTGAATACCGTCTTCGAGCTGTACGAACGCCTGTTCTATACTTCCTGCTGAGGACATGCGGATCGAGTATCGCGAAGAGCCTTGCAAGAGCGCCCTCAACCCGGTCAAGGGCATGGGCTTCAAGTGGTCGCTGAACCCGTACATGGGCTGCGTCCACCGCTGCACCTTCTGCTACGTGCGTGCCTTCGAGAAGCGATCGGACCGGCCCTCGGACGATCGTTATGGGACGTCGATCCGGGTGAAGACCAACGTGGCCGACGTGTTGCGGAGGGAGCTCGCGCGACCGACGTGGCGGCACGAGCAGGTGACCGTCGGCGCGGCGACCGACCCGTACCAGCCGGTCGAGGGGAAGTACAAGCTGACGCGCGCGTGTCTAGAGGTGCTCCGCGACGCGGCGAATCCGTTCGGGATCATCACGCGCGGGCCGATGATCGTCCGCGACATCGACGTGCTCGTCGAGGCGTCACAGCGCGCGGACGTCAGCGTCACGTTCTCGATCCCGACACTCGACGACGAGGTCTGGAAGCGGACCGAGCCTTCGACGGCGCATCCGCGCCAGCGGCTGAAGGCTGTGACGGCGCTCGTCGACGCCGGCGTGAAGGCGAGCGTCGGGATGGCGCCGATCCTGCCCGGGATCTCCGACCGGCCCGAGCAGCTGCGGGAGGTCGTGCGGGCCGCGAGAGCGGCGGGCGCGACCGGTGTCTGGGCCAATCTCCTCTTCCTCCGCCCAGGAACGCGGGAGCACTTTCTCGAACATCTCGCCGAGGACTGGCCCGAGCAGCTGCCGCTCTACGAGCGGCTGTACGCGCGGCGGCGCGCCTACCTCGGCTCCGAGGAGCGAAATCCGCTGCGTGCCGAGATCGGCGCGCTCGCGCGTGAATATGGGATCCGGGACCGTCGCAAGCTTCGCCTGTCTCCTCCCCCGGAGCCCGAGCAGCTTTCGCTGAGCTTTTGAACGGCCGCGCCGGCCAAGCCCGCACGGCCTCTTATGCGGCGTCACCTATGTCGACGCCTCGGGCGAATATCATCCTCACGGGTGTCCACCCCCTCCACCCCCTCCGAGATCACCTGCCTGATCGTCGACGACCACGAGGTCGTGCGAGAGGGCCTACGGCTGTCGCTTTCGCGCGCGCCGCACATCCGCGTCATCGGCGAGGCGTCCGACGGGGCAAGCGCGGTTGCCCTGGCCGAGCGGCGCAGGCCTGACGTCGTGATCATGGACGTGCGCATGCCCGGGATGGACGGGCTCGAGGCAACGAAGATCCTGACGGAAAAGGTCCCGGAGTCGGCCGTGCTGATCTTCACCGCATACAGCGAGCGGTCGCTGCTCGGGCGCGGGCTCGAGTCCGGCGCGAAGGGCTACATCCTCAAGGAGGCGCCGCACCAGACACTGCTGCGGGCGATCGAGAAGGTCGCGGGGGGCGAAGGCTACGTCGACCCGGCGCTGATGCCCGCGTTCCTGACCGGCAAGGACAAGGACGAGATGCTGACCGGACGCGAGCGGGAGATCCTCCAGCTGCTCGCGGACGGCATGTCCAATCAGGACGTCGCTGCGAAGCTCTTCATCAGTCAGGAGACGGTGAAGAGCCATGTCCGCCACATCCTCGCCAAGCTCGAGGCGGACACGCGGACGCAAGCGGTTGCGATTGCGCTTCGCGAAGCGATCATCGACTAGAGCCGGACTGCTCGTCCTGGCGTTCGCCGCGGCAGCCGTCGTGGCCTTGGTCGCGTTGGCCGTGGGCAGCCGTGCGCTGACGCTCGCCGCCCTCGCGGTGGCGATCGGGCTCGCGGGAGTCGTGGCGGCCTTCCTGATCGTGACCGAGCGGCGGCGACACGAGGCGGCAGAACTGGAGCTGACGAGCGAGGCGCGCTTCCTCGAGTCGCTCGTCGAGACGATGGGATCGATCGCAGGCGGCGCCGAGGTGTTGGAGCGGACGCGCCAGGAGGCGGAGCGGCTCTTCGAGGCGCGGGCTCTGCTGCTCGCGCCCGGCGAGCGGCCGCGACAGGCGCCGGCGGAGAACGCGATCGTAATTCCGCTGCGGGCGCACGAGGAGGAGATCGGTGCGCTGCGGTTGACGCGCCAACGTCCTTTCGAGCGTGACGATCTCGTACGAGCAACTGTCCTGGCCGACTTCGCCGCGCGGGAGCACGAGAACGCCGAGCTGCTCGACGATGCGCGCGTGCGCGAAGCCGAGCGCTCCCGGCTGTCCGATCAGATCATCACGGCCGAGCAAGACGAGCGGCGACGCCTTGCGAACGAGCTGCATGACGGTGCGGTGCAATCGCTCTCGGGTGTCGCGCTGTTGCTCGACGCGGGGTTGAACTCGATCGAGGAAGGTCGCGGCGAGGAGGCGCAGCAGATCATCCGCCGCGCGCTCGAGCGTCATCGCGCAACGATCGGCGAGTTGCGGAACCTCTCCTTCAATCTCGAGCCCGTGGTTTTGCGCGACCAGGGCTTCGCGCCCGCGGTCCGCGCTCTGACGGATCAGATCGAGCTCGCCCACAACGTCCGGGTCGAGGTCAACGTCGAGGCCGCCGAGCAGCTCGCCGCGAAGACGCAGGCGGCGATGTACCAGATCATCCGCGAGGCCCTCGACCAGGCGGTGCACCGCGGGCCGCCACAGACGCTGTCGGTGACCATGCGCCAGACGGCAGACGGCGGCGTGGAGACCGCGATCGCAGACGACGCGCCCGGCGAGCGCCGGCGTCGCAGCCTCGAAGAGCTGGAGGAACGGGCGCGCACACTGAACGGGGTCCTCACCGTCGACCAAGGCGAGGAAGCCGGGACGACCGTCCGCGTCGTGCTCCCTCCGTACGCAACGGCCCGTTAGCATGCCCGGCCGATGACCAACGGGGTCGGCAAGCATCTCCTCTTCGTGTCGAAGCCCAGCGGCTACGAGCTGCGCGAAGCTGACGGCGACGCGCCGGTGGTCGGCTCGAGCGTCGAGGTCGACGACCGCGAGGAGCAGGTGATCAAGATCGGCCCCTCGCCGCTGCCGAACGATCCGCGGCCCTGCGCCTACCTACAAGCTGTCTAACCCTCCGCGAGGGCCGACTCCTCGCGAGCGTACCGGTGCCAGGCACGGGTACGAAACGCATGACGAAGCGTCACGCAACTCAGCGATCCCCCTTGCGGCGCCGCATCGCCGGACGCGTACCGGTGCCAGGCACGGGTACGCAACTGTGACGAGAGCGTCACGGATCCGCTACTCGCGGTCGAGCGCAGTCTCGGCGCTGATTCGACCGAACACGAGGGCCGCGGCCAGGCCGCTCGCGTAGCCGCCCGTCGAGATGCCGCCCACGTCGGCACCGGCGGCGAACACTCCGTCTGTGCCTACCACCCGGGCTTGCTCGTCGATGCGTAGGCCGCCGATCGTGTGCGTGATGCCGGGCGAGACTCGCACTGCGATTCGTGCCTCCGACGAAGTCGCGAACGGAAGCTCAGCCGGATCGACGCGGCTCGGGGCGAGCGCGACGATGTCCGCCACCTTGCGCTCGCGGACGCTCTGCGCGAGCGCGTCGTCGTCCAGGACGTACCACGCACGCGCGCCCGGCTGCTGCGCGGTGGCTTGCACGAGGTCGTTCTCGGACCACGACACCTCGCCGGGAAAGAACTCGTCGCCGCGCTCGTTGTAGACACGTGCGAACCGACCGTAGAGCTGTGCGAGCGGGACGAACTCACCTTCGGAGAAATCCGCGTCCGGCATGTTGCGCCCGTAGAACTCCTCCAGCCCCGCCGAAAGCTCCGCGCCGCGCGCCAGCGCATAACGCAGGCCGTCGCCCGTACTCCACGGATTGGCCCGCAGCCTGAGGGAGCCGGCCGGATGGATGTGCTCGCCGACGAGCTCGGCGTTCCCCTGAAAGCCTCCCGTCGCGAGAATCGCCGGCTCAGCTGCCGTCTCCCCGAGGCGAACGTCACCCGCGGCACGAATCAACGTGTCCGTCAACCCACGCGGATCGAACCGCTTCCCGATCGTGCGCGGATTCCCGGTCTCGTGCTCGACCACCGGCGCGCCGAGCCACTCGAGCCACTCGATCCCCTCGTCAAGCCGTTCCCAGACGACGCGCTGCACCGCCTCGTCGCCGGATGGACACTCGGCGCGAAAGTCGTCCCACTCACGAAAGCGCCAGATGACGCAGCTCGACAGCAGCATCGAACCGCCCGGCCGCGTTCCCTTCTCGTACACGACAGGGTTCGCGCCGAGCTCACGTGCGCGCGCGGCGGCGGACAGTCCCGCCATCCCCGCCCCCGCGATGATGAGTGTTACTTGAGCGCGAATCCCGGCTTGTGCTCGACGTACTCGATCCGCACGCGCTCCGGGCCCCAGACGAAGACTGCGCGCGTGTTCGCCGCGTCGACGACATTGTCGACGATATCTCGCTCCTCAGCCTCGGCGATGACCGGCTCGACCTCGTCGACGAGCACGGCAACGTGGTTCAGCAACGGCTTCTCGGCGGCGCCCGGATCGCCGGGATGGAATTCGACGTACGCCCCGCCGACCTCGACGCGCGGATGACCCTCAACGGAACGCTCGGCAGCATTGAAACCAAGCGTCCTGTACTCCTGCGCCGTCTGCTCGGGGTCGACCGAGTACAGCGCGACATGGTCGAGGTCGTACTCGACATCGGTCGGAGCCTCGACGAGCCGGACGCGCACGCCCTCGCCGAGCTCGACCTCCACACCGTCGGGAAGGCCGACGCGCGCACGATTGAGATCCGACACGCGTAGCGCGACGTGCTTGAACGCACCCTGCTCGCGCGGGCCTTCGGCCGTGAACAGCGTCAGCTTCCCGCGCCGCGCATCGGAGCCGACCAACGTGAACGCATCCTGCCGGTCGATGACGTGCATCCCGACACGCTCCGTCAGAAAATCGACGATCGGCTCGCGATCCGCGACCCAGAAGGCGACGTGATCCAGGATCTTGGGCTTCACGTCGCCAGCGTACCTACGGGGTACCGCTCGACCGAGGCGCGTCACTTCTTGGTCTCGCCGGACTCCGCTCGCTGCTTGTTGACGGTGGCCGCCGCGATCTCCTTCGCGCGCTTCGTCGAGCGGCCCTGCTTCTTCTCCGACTCCTTGATGTGCTCGTACTGACGTTCGCGTTTGTCGCTCCATGCTCCCTCTGGCATGTCACAAACCCCCTCTGGTAGACGACACCTCCCGCCTACCCACTTCCGTGAGCGTTATTCCAGGGGTGGATTCTGGACGTCGTGCTCGGTGGCGTACTCATCGGTGAGCTTGTTCACGACGTCGAAGCCCTCCCCGTACGCGTAGTTGATCTTCACGAACGGCTGCCATTTGTCCGGCAGCGCGTCCTCCGGAAAGATCGCTTCCACCGGGCATTCCGGCTCGCATGCGCCGCAATCGATGCACTCCTCGGGATCGATCACGAGGATGCGCTCGGCCTCGTGGATGCAGTCGACCGGGCAGACGTCCACGCAGGACTTGTCTTTGATGTCGATGCAGGGCTCGGCGATGATATAGGTCACTGCGTCGACCTATTTTACTCAAGCGATCAGTTCATCAACGACCTGAGCCGCGCGCTCCTGAAGCGCGTTCTTCACGAGCACCTGGTCGAAGCCCGCCTCGTGGGCGCGCCGCAGTCCGGCCGTGTCGGTGTGCCCGCCGAAGCCGAGGATTGGTATCTCCGGATACGAGTCGGCGACGTCCATCGGATCGACGCGGCTGATGTCTGCGATCACGAGATCGGGCCAGTCGGCGCTGTCGGTCGTGACGAAGTGATGTCCAGGGAGCAAGGCCTCGAGCTTGCCCCGAAAGAAGACATCGACCCCACAGAGCAGGACCGTCGCCACGACGAAAGGGTATCGCGCTCGGGCGTGCCCACTCAAGCCCTTGGTAGGGTCGCCCGCGTGGAAAACGGCTTCATCACCGTCGCTCGAGTCGACGATGTTCCCTCCGGAACCATCCACAGCGTCAAGGCCGGCGAGGAGGAGCTCGCCCTGGCCCACTGCAACGGCGGCTTCTACGCGGTGCAAGGGCACTGCCTCCACCTCCAGGGGCCACTCGGCCAGGGCGAACTTGAGGGCTGCGTGCTCACGTGCCCCTGGCACGGGTGGCAGTACGACGTTCGCACAGGCCAGCATGAGTTCGACCTCGCGATCCAGCTCCGCACATACGACGTCCAGGTGGAAGACGGAGAAGTTCGAGTCCGCGTATGAGGCGGGCGTCGAGCTGATTCGTGCAGGCGAGTACTTCGCCGCGCACGAGGAGCTCGAGGATGCCTGGCGCGCGGCGCCCGCCGAGGAGCGCGACTTCTTTCAGGGCCTGGTGCACGTCGCTGTCGCGTGGTACCAGGCCGGACGCGGGCGCAAGATCGGCACGGAGCGGCAACTGGCGAAGGCAGTTCGGCGGCTCGAGCCGTTCGCGCCCACGCACCGGGGGATCGAGCTCGAACCGCTGCTTGCGCAGCTGCGCGCGTTGCACGAGCTCGGCTCGCTCGACCTTCCTCCGCCTCTGCTCTAGAGATCGCCGAGGCCGATCGCCTCGAGCAGGCGATGCGTGTAGACCTGCACGCGATAGAACTCGTCGAAGAAGAGCAGCAGACCGAGCAAGACGAGGATCGTGCCGCCGACGATGGAGAACACGCGGTAGTGGTCGCGCATCCAGCGGAACAGCGTCATGCCTCGCACGAAGAAGACGGCAGCGAGGAGGAATGCGGCGCCGAGGCCGGCCGAGTAGGCGGCGAGCCAGGCAGAGCCGCGGATGACGGTGTCCGAGTTGCCGGCTGCGGCGAACGCCTCCGCAAGGAACGGCCCGACACAGGGCGCGGCGCAGATCGCAAAGGCGCCGCCGAGCAGTATGCGCGAACCGCTCTTCCGCGCGCCCTGGATCAGCCCGCCCGCGACCAAGCGGTCGGTCCCCGGCAGCAGTCCCATGAAGGCCAGGCCGGCGACAACGAGGATGAAGCCGGCCAGCGCCTGCCTCGTCTGATCGTTCAGGACTCCCGCGATCAGGTTCGCCGCGGCGCCGAGAGCCACGAACACGATCGCGAAGCCGGCAATGAACGGAAGGCTCGCGAGTGCGACGCGCCGACCGACGCCCGGGTCGCCGAGGCGCTGCGCCTCGACCGCCGACACGGCCGAGAGGTAACCCGGCACGAGCGGCAACACGCACGGGAAGGCGATCGAGGCGAACCCGAGCAGGAACAGTCCGCCGGCCTTCTCCATCAGCCCTCGAAGCGGCGCAGCTCGTCGTCGAGCCGACGCTCCGACGCCGCGTCGAGCGGCGGGCCGGCGGGCGCCGGCTCGCGCGCACGGGCCCACCGTCGCGCGCCGACGGCGACCGCGACCGCGGCTGCCACGATGCCGGCCACCGGCAGCCACCACGCAAGCAGCCCGAAGCCCCTGTGGGGCGGCGCCGCGAGGATCGCACTCCCGTATTCGGCGACGAGCCTGTCCTTGATCTGTGTCTTCGTGTCTCCTGCCGCGATACGCGTCGCGATCACGCGCTTGATCTGCTGCGCGGCAGGCGAGCTGGACTGATCCAGCGTCGTCTCGCACACGGGACACATGACCTCGCCTTCGAGTTCGCCGAGCGTCGGGTGCCGTTCTCTGGCGTGGGCCGCCGGAACGAGGAGCAGCGCGAGCAGAACGATTGGGAAGAAACGCTTCACGATGCCGCGATCTCACGCAGATAGCGCGGCAGGTCTTCCTCGACGATCAGCTCGCCGACGACCTTGCCACTGCGTGCGACAAAGAAGATGCGCGGGATTGGAAGTCCGCCCCACTTCGCCAGGACAGTGCCGCTCCCGTCGTGCACGCTCGGGTACGTGATCCCGTGTTTCTTCTGCCAGCTCCGGGCGTCGCCCGAGAAATCTTTCGTGTCGACGCCGATGAATGCGACCCGGTCGCCGTACTGCTTCCGCGCGGCCTCGAGGCGCTTCGATTCGTGGATGCACGGGACGCACCACGAAGCCCAAAAATCCAGAACGATCGGCTTCTTCCCGCGGAGCGATGCGAGATCGAACCGTCCGCGGCCGTCGAGCCGGCTCAGATCGAACGCCGGCGCGCTGGGATGGTTGCCGTCCTTGAGCGCCTGCGCCACACCCTTGCTGTTGTCGTTGGCGACGCGCCAGACGAGCAGCGCGAGCAAGCCGACGACGAGCGCGACCGCCAGCCCTTGCGCCGCGAGCCTGGCCGGACGCGCCATCAGGACGCGACGATGAAGACCGTCGTGCCGATCTCGACGTGGTTGAACAACCACTCGGCCTCGGGAATGTGCATCCGGATGCAGCCGTGCGAGACGGAGTAGCCGATCGAGCCGTCCGTAGGCGTGCCGTGAATGCCGACACCCGGCGCCGACAGTCCCATCCAGCGCGTGCCGAGTGGATTGCCGGGCCCCGGGGGAACCGGTTTCTGACCCTGCGCCCACGGCGAGTCCGGCGGGTACCACCACGGGTTTTTCCACTTGACCACGATCGAGAAGCGGCCGAGTGGCGTCGGATACTGATGCTGGCCGGTGGCAACCGGGAAGAGGCGACGATAGTGCATCCCCTGGTAGAGGAAGAGCTCGTTCGAGCTGCGGCGGATCACGATCACGGGACCGAAGTTCGCACGCGTCAACTTCGGACGAACCGTTCTCTGTGTGAGCGTGACCGGTGTCCTCAACACACTGCCGGTGACCGCGGCTCCGACGTCGCGAACGGCCTGGCGCTGGTCGAGCTTCCGTCCGGCTCGTTCCTTCGACAGCCACGGACGGAGATGTCTGAGGAAGAGCTTGGAGTCGACCGCCGGAACGTCGTAGCGCTTCGCGAGCGTCGCGATGAAGGCGGCCGGCGCTCCTGGGATGACGCTGACCCCGAGAGGAATCACGCTGTTCGGCTCCGCGACGAGCGCTCGTTCGATCGCCTTGTCGACCACCGGTGTGGCGCCAAGGACGTCCGGGGTGACGAGGATCCGCGTCGAGCCGAGCCAGAGCTCGAGCGGCGTCTGGAATCCCTGCTGGACTGCGATCGCAGCCGCCTCCGGGGTCAGCCCGCCGACCTGCACCCCGCCGATGGTGACGCCAAGCGGAATCGCGGCCGGCGGGTCGGCCGCTGCTGCCACCAGGGACGCCGGCGCGCCCGCGACTGCGAGACCGGCCAGGATCGAGAGGAGCAGCGAAACGCGTTTCACGCCGTGAACATCGTAAAGATACGCGGATCGTTCGTGATAATTCCGTCGGCGCCGTCGCGGACGAGCCTCTCGGCCAGCCTCGGGTCGTCGACCGTCCAGACGTAGACGGCCGCGTCGAGCTCGTGTGCGCGGTCGATGGCCGCCCGGGACGCAACCGAGTGATGCAGGGTCGCCGCCGTGGCACGGCTTCTGGCCAGCAAGACCGGGAGGCGACGAGGCAGCGACGCGCCGATCGAGCCCAGCACCGCTCGGACGAGCGGCGCAAGAGGGCCGTGCTTCGCGAGCCCGAAACGATCGCGCGGCAATGTGTAGGAGCGTGGCAGGCCGGGCTCGAGGTCGGCCAGGTGGCGGAGCGAGCGGGCATCGAATGTGCTGATCCACGAGCGGTCGAGGACGCCGTGCCTGCGCAGCGCTTCGACCGCCGCCGCCTCGATGCCGCGTCTCTTGAGGTCGAGCTGAAGCCCGATGCCCGGCAGACTGTCGACACAGAACGCCAGCGCTTCGTCGAGCGTCGGAAGATCGGGTGCGACGCGTCGCAGGCCTGCAAGATCGCGGCTGCGCACACGGCCGGCCGAGGCGCCGTGACTCACCTCGCGCAGATCGTTCGAATGCGCGAGGACGAGAGTCCCGTCGACCAGGTCGAGAACGTCGAACTCCAGCGTGTCGCAGCCGAGCTCAACCGCGAGCTCGAGCGCGCGCAACGTGTTCTCCGGGACAAGTGCCGAAGCACCGCGGTGGCCGACGCGGGCGAATCGGCCGTCGGAGCGCCGCAGCTGGATCAAGCGGTCCGTTTGACGACGACCACGGCGCAGTCGTCGGCAAGCTCGCCGCGCGCGAAGGCTCGGCAGTCATCCAGCACGGCCCGCGCCAGCTCGTTCGCCGACAGATCACGCCGCTCGGAGAGCACGCGATCCAGGCGCTCGACGCCGTACAACACACTCTCCCAGCGCGCCTCGATGACTCCGTCCGTGTAGAGCACAACGGCGCCGCCGACATCGAGCGTCGCGCGCACCTCCTCGTAGTGCTGGCCCGGTTCGATCCCGAGCACGAGCCCGCGCGTCTCCAGCCCTGTCACCGACCCATTCGCCCCAACGATCCGTGGCGCTGGATGTCCGGCGCCGGCTGCGGCCACTTCGCCCTTGCCGCCGTCGATGACCATGTAGACGAGCGTGATGAACTTGCCCGGCGCGATCTCCCCGACGACGACCTCGTTCGCCGATTGCAGGAAGTCGCCCGGCTCGGGATGTTCGCGTGCCAGGGAGCGGAAGACGAACTTCGCCATCGCCATGTCCGCCGCGGCTTCGATGCCGTGCCCGGTGACGTCGCCGAGCGTGACCGCAAGCCGCCCGTCGCCGAGCTCCATGAAGTCGTAGACGTCGCCGCCCACCTCGACGTGCGCCGACGACTCGTACGCATCGCCGAGCTCGAGCCCGTGCAGCTCCGGCACCGAACGCGGGAGCAGCGAGCGCTGCATCGTGTCCGAGAACTGCTTCTGCTGCTGGTAGAGGCGCGCGTTGTCGATCGCAAGCGCAGCCTGGCCGCCGATCGCCGTCGCCTGATCGATCGTGTCGGCCGTCACCGGGGAGCCGGGCTGCACCGAGATGATCGTCAGCGACGCGAGCACCTCCGCGGGAGTCGCGATCGGAACCACAGCGCCGGTCCAGCCGCGCTCGAGGAACGGCAGCAGTGCCGTCGCGGGCGCCCCGATCTCCTCGACGGTCTGACGCGTGATCTGAAAAGGCTCGGCGTTTCGGAACAACAGCTGGACGGGATGCGCTCCGAAGGCCTGCGGCTTGTACATGATCGAGCGGGCCGCCTCCTCCAGGCGCGGTTCGGCGACCTTGATCGCCCTCGGCATGAGCCACTCCCGCCGCTCGTCGGGCATGCGAATGAGCGCGATGTCCACGCCGAGCACGTCCACGACCGTACCGGCGACCGCTTCGAGGGTTGCATCGAGCGACAGGCTCTGCGCGAACGAACGTGAGATCTCGTACAGCGCCCGCACCCGCTTCGACGCAGCGCGTTCGGCGTCGAGTGCACGCTCACGTTCCTCGCCGAGCTGCTTTGCCCGTTCGTGCAACTGTGCGTTCTGCACGGCGACCGCCAGCTGCACCGCGAGGGCGGACAGGAGAGCGGATTCGTTCTCCGTCAGCATGCGCCCCCTGGCCGGAAAGACGCCGAGCAGGCCGATGACGTCGTGGCCGGCAAGCAGCGGGACGGCGATCGCCGCCTCGATGCCCGTTTCAGCCGCGGCATCGCCCACGCCCGCCAACCGCGGATCCGAGGCAACGTCTTGAATGACGAGCATGCCGCGTGAGCGAAAGGGCCCCAGCGAGAGCTCGAGCAACCGGTTGGCAAGCAGGACGTGCGGGCCGGCCAGTCCGATGCCGGCGGCCGCATACAGCTTGTCGTCATCACGCAGATAGACGGCGAGCCGATCGGCCTCGAGCAGCTCGCCCACACTTGCGACAGCGGTCTCGAGCGTGTGTGCCAACGACAGCTCGCTGATTGCCTGGCCGACGACGGCCAGCAGGGCCCGCGTGCGCTCGAGCTCGAGCGCAACGGTGCGCGCCTGAAAACTCGCGCGCAGTGCGTGCGCGGCGCGCACGCCGAACGTTGCGAGCGTGGCGAGAGCAATGTTGCTCGGCTCGCTCCCGGACGAGAACAGGAGCTGCAGCGCCCCGATCGAAGGCTGGCCCAGCTGCAGCGTCGCAGACAGCGTTGCAAGCCCCGGGAGGTCACCGATCCCTTCGACGCCGACGGCCTGGCGGCCGAGCAGCGCGCGCTCCGCCGCCGCCGCAGCCGGCAGCAGAGCGTCGTCCGGCAGAACCGTGCCCACCGAGGCGACCAGCTCCAGCACGCCTTCGGGGCTTCGGCGCCACAGGAGTCCGGCCAAGGCCCCCGTTGCCTCCGTAGCGAAGCGGGTGATCTCATCGGCTGTGCGGATCCCGTCCGCGCCTGCCGCGAGCGCCTCGCCTGCCAGGCCGAGCGTGGCCTCGGCGTCGATCTCCCCGGCGCCGGCGCCGCCCTCGAAAGCCCGGATCGCGAGCGCGGCCTGGCCCGCCGCCAGGCGGGCGAGCCGCCGCTCGGCGTCGTCGAAAGGGTCACCCGCGCGCATGAGCTCGACGCTGCCTTCGACGCGTCCGTCGATCTGAACGGGAATCAGCAGCACCGATGACGCCTGTACGCGCTCGGCGGCGCGTCGCACACTCTCGGGCAAGCGCTCTGCACCCGAGATCTCGTATTCGGGCACGTCTGCAAGCGGGAGGTGCGAGCCCTCCAACTCGGCGGCGACGGCGGCCGAGCTCGTCGCTACCGCGCAGGCGTTGAGTGAGGTCCTCGCATCGTCGGCGACCCGCACGACGACGACCTCCGCGCCCGCCGCGCGCGCCGCCGCCTCGGCCACGGTCCGCATGGCCTCCGAGAGGCTGCCGGCGAGACCGAGTGCGAGGCCGGCCTCGGCGAGCGCCTCAAGGCCGCCCTCGGCGAGCCCGACCCCCCGGTGTTCTGGACGCACAGCCATCCCGACCCCGCCGAAGTATGTCCGAGTAACGAGTCCGGGGCCAGAGCCGCACTAGACTCCCCGGATGGCCCAGCCAGCCAGACGGCACGTTGCGGCCCCACCCGAGGGCCCGCCGGTCGACCCCGAGGCGATCGACCGTGCCTACCACTATCACCGGGCTCGGCGAAACGCGCGGCTTCGCCGCAAACGGGAGAAGGCGAACGCGCGGCTGCGCTTCTTTGTCACGTTCGCACTGCTGGTCGGGCTTGCGTTGTTCCTGCTGCTGACGATCTGGCACGAAGTCCAGAAGGTCTTCGGGCTTTAGTCAGAGCTTTAGTTACGGCAGGCTCGAGGCTCGTCCGAACGGGCTCCAGCTGGTTTGCTCCCACGAGGTGCCGCCGCACATGGGGCAGATCGGCAATACACGGACGATCGTGACCCCGTAGCCGCACTCGGAACAGTGGAACTCACCCTTGACCGGGTCGCCGGCCGCCCTGAACTCGACGTACTCGTCAGGTGCCGCCCGCGGCGTTTGCAAGCCCTCCGTCATCCAGACCCCCTTAGAGTACCTCCTGCGGCGTGAATCCTTCGGCCGCATCTTCCGGCGCCATACCCGTGCAGACCCCAGAGCCCTATCCCCCGCCAGAGCCAGCAGAGGACGACTGGATGATCCCTCAGCCCAGGCCCTCCCGCTCATTTCAAGACCTCTCCGGCCTGGGAATGCGGCTCACATGGGTCTCCGGGCTGATCCTGGCCGTCTCGGCGTTCACCGACTGGTACGTCGGCTCGGGGCCGGGGCCGACGACGAGCGTGATCGGGTGGCACACCGGAGCGCTGGGCAAGCTCGTGTTCGTGATCGGGCTGGCGGTGCTGGCTCTGGTCATCCTGCGCGAGACGGGGATCGAGCTACCTGCAACCGTTCCCGAGAGCCTGGTCATCATCGGGCTCGGCGCACTCTCGACCATTCTCGTGCTCATCCGGCTGATCAGCGTTCCCGACGAGTTCTTCGGTTGGCGCGGACGCGGCATCGGCATCTTCATCAGCCTGATCGCCTCTTTGCTAGTGATCGCTGCCGGCTTGTTACGAGCCGGCGAGGAACTTTAAACCGAGCGAAAGCTTCGCTTTCGCTCGGGAGTGGTACGGCGCTTCGCGCTGAACGTGCACGGGCCGAGCCCGCGCACTCCTTTGGTGTCAGTGCTTGGCGATTGTTCCCTTCCGTGCGCGCACGGGCGCTGAAGCGTCCGCGCCCGCATCAGTACGCCTCCAGCTAAGCCCGGCTCCGCCTGGTCTTAGCTTCCGGCCTTCGTGCTTCTGGTCGACACGCCGTTCAACCTTCGTTGCGCAGGACGCTGCACGAGCAACCTGAGCACTGCCGCAACCAGTACACCGAGGACCGCGCCACCGACTACGTCCAATGGGTAATGCACGCCGACGTACACGCGCGAGAACGCTACGGCGGCTGCGAGCACGTAGAGGAACGGGGCGAAGCGCGGAAACGTGAGGGACAGCATCGTCGCTGCAGCAAAGCTCGTCGCCGCATGGCCGGATGGGAACGACGAGTCATGCGGGAGTGGCACGAGAGTCTTCGGTTCCGCGTAACGCAGGGGTGGACGCGGGCGGTCGGTGAGCGACTTCAGCCCCGACGACGACAAGTCCGCGAGCGCAATCGCGATCACCGTGAGGGCGAAGACGCCCCAGCGGCGATAGACCGCGCACAGCACGAGCGCGATGACGATCCAGAGGAGCCCGAGCCCACCGGCGTACGAGAGCCCTTCGAAGACCGGATTCAGCCAGCCCGCGCGATGGTGGACGACCCAGCGCTCGAGGTGCCGGTCGAGCCAGATCAGGCCGGAACGATCTGCTTCGTCTGCTCGATCAGCGCGCGCAGGTCGAACGGCTTGCCGACGAAGCCCTGCGCACCACGCTCTACCGCTTCGTTCCTGACATCAAGCTGGCCGCTGAACATGACCACCGGAATCGAGCCGACACCGTGCCGCTCCTGCACACGTCGCAACATCTCCCAGCCGTCGACCTGCGGCATCATCACATCGAGCAGGATCAGGTCAGGCGCCTCGTCCTCGAGCGCGGCCAGCCCGTCCTCCGCGTTCGCCGCCTCACGGACCGCGTAGCCCTCCATCTCGAGGTTGATGCGCACGACTTCACGCACCTGCGGGTCGTCGTCGACGAGCAGCACTAGCGGGCCGCGCGCCGGCTTTCCGGGTCCCGAACGCTCGAGGAAGGCCTCGAGGTCACCGCGCTTGTACCGACGATGCCCGCCGGGGGTGTAGAAGGCCGGGACCCGGCCGACGTCGGACCATTTCCTGATCGTGCTCTGCGCGACGCCGAGGAACTTCGCCGCCTGGCCGAGCGTCAGCCAGTCGCTCTCGCCCGCAGCGGCCCGCCGGGGACCCGGTTCTCGCGTGGCCATACCGCGAATCTACCCAAACGTGCGCCTTCTTAACACCTGCATTCAGGGAGTAATGGTCGAACCTTGCTGTCCGCCGGTCGGAATATGGAGTGTGCGCTCGGACGTGACCGTCCGGCCCGGCCGGGGATTGTCCTGGATCGCCTGCCCGAGAGCGACCCCGAGGGAGAAGACCAGGACGACCAGGAGCACGCGGATGCTCCACCGGATCGTCTCCTGACGGCGACGCAGCCGGCGGCGTTCGTTGCGCTCGACCGGGGTGAGAGCGCTCATGGCATGTAGTCGACTGCGCCGCGCTGGTAGAGATGGAAGGCCGCGTCCTCCACCAGGGCGAGCGTGCGGGGCCAGCCAGGTGTGGCTGCGTGCTCTGACACCACGTCGCGGACCCATGCCTCCGCGCGGTCATAGAGGGCCACCAGCTCCTCCAGCGTGAAGGTCTGCCCGATGCGGCGGCGGAGCTCTCCCGTCACGACCTCCAGTTGCGCGTTCAACCGGTCCGCGGCTATGGGATCGCGCGACGCCGCCTCGAAGCGGCGATAGCCGTCTTCCCACTCTCGTCTCGCGACGTCGACCACAACCGACACGGGCGCAGAACCTATCCGTTACGGCGCGCAGCAAACAGACGGCCACGCCGGTTCGAGCTCAGCGAGGATCTGCTCACCCAGCTCGTAACCCGGACGGGCCAGTGCGAATGCCACGTGGGCGTGCAGGCACTTGAGAGTTCCGGCCCCCGCGTGCGCGCCGCCCACCCCCAGGTCCAGCTCGGGCCGTAGCCGGCGTTGCTCTGCGTGCGCGCGCTCCAGGCTCGCAGCCAGCCGGGGATCCTCGGCGGCGGCGCGTGTCCAGCGCTCGACGCCGCCGGCCGCTTCGAGCCGTGACACCGCGGTCACGAGCTGTGGACACGTGAGCCAAAACGTCGTCGGGAACGGCTCGCCGTTGTCGTCGAACGCTTGCTGCTCCGTGACGGCGGGATGCCCGAAGGGGCAGCGGACGACGACCCGCCTGAAGGCGCGTGGTGGCCTGCCTAGCTGGCGCTCGACGGCCGCGCGATCCTCGTCATCTTTCGCGAGCGAAGCGATGCCGAAACCCTACCCCGCTGGAAATGCGCAGCATTTTCAGCGGTTGGGATGAGCCTTCTGCCAGGCCTGGATGCCCTTGACGATGAAGAGGTGCTCGCCCGGGCGGATGAATCCCAGCCTGCGCGCCTCGCGTGCGAGCGCGTCGCTGCTCGCGGAGAACTGGAGCCGGTCCTGCAAGGCACGCTTCTCGGTGGACAACCGCCCGACCTCGGCACGCCGCGAGGAGAGCTCGTGACGCGTCTCGAGCCAGCTCCTCAGGGGGTGGTAGTAGGCGTAGCCGATCGCCACGACCAGCAGCACGGCAAGCCAACGCCGCGCGAGCGTGGCGAGGGGTGGACGACGTGAAACCCGCGCGACCATGAGCGCAGGATTCGCGGAAGCCCCGCTTGCTCCTTTTAAAGAACGACGTCGACCTTGATCACGTTCGTCGAGCCCGGGATGTTGACGGCCGTCCCGGCGGTGATCACCACGGTGTCCCCGGACTCGATCAGTCCTGCCTCTTTCGCCGCGTCGAGGGACCGGTTCCAAAGATCCTCGACGTCCTTGCATTCGGGGATCCAGATCGGCGTCACGCCCCACTCGATCGCCATCTGATGCACAGACCACTGCTTGTGGGTCAGCGCGACGATCGGGCGGCGTGGGCGCAGCCTCGCGACCGCCGACGCCGTGCGTCCGGTGAAGGTGGGCACGAGCATCGCCTTCGCGCCGAGCGCCTCGGCGAGGTCGCAGGCTGCATTGGACATCGCATTGCCGATCGTCGGGTCCTCGGTCGCTTCGGGAATCTGATGGCGGTAGCCGAGACTAGGCTCGATTGCGCGGGCGATCCGGTCCATCGTCTGCACCGCTTGGACCGGGTACTCGCCCATCGCGGTCTCGCCCGAAAGCATGATCGCGGACGTGCCGTCGAGGACCGCGTTCGCGACGTCGCTCGCCTCGGCGCGCGTGGGCTCGGGGTGGTGGATCATCGACTCGAGCATCTGCGTGGCCGTGATCACGGGCTTCCCGCGCTCGAGCGCTTTGGAAATGATCCGCTTCTGTACGAGCGGCACGAGTTCGGGGCCGATCTCGACGCCGAGGTCGCCGCGGGCGACCATGACCGCGTCAGCCTCAGCGAGCACGTCGTCGAGCGCGTCGACCGCCTCCGACTTCTCGATCTTTGCGATCACGTGAGCAGTCGATCCCTCCTGCTCGATCAGCGCCTTCAGATCGCGGACGTCGGCGGCCGATCGCACGAACGACAGTGCAATGAAGTCGCACTCGAGCTTGAGGGCGAACTCGAGGTCTTCGAGATCCTTCCGCGTCAGCGACGGGATCGGGATCGGGACACCGGGAAGGTTCACGCCCTTGTGGGAGGTCACGGTCCCGCCCACGACGATTCCGCACCGGAAACGGCCGGATTCCACGGCGTCGACGCGGAGCCGGATCATTCCGTCGTCGATCAGCACCTCGTGCCCCGGGCGCAAGACCTCGCCGATAGCGGCCGGCGCAACCGGCAGCTCGCCGTTCCCGGCGCCGTCTCCGCTCGTCACCACCGTCACCTCCGACCCCTGAACGAGGTTCAGCGGCTGGTCGAGCCCGCCGACGCGGAACTTCGGCCCCTGGAGGTCGCCGATCAGCGCGAGCGGCCGGCCGACTTCCTCCTGGACGTCGCGGACGAGCTTGGCCCTGGCGGCGTGGTCTTCATGAGTCCCGTGCGAGAGGTTGAGGCGCGCGGCATCCATTCCCGCGTCCACTAGCTCCCGGACTTTCTCGGGCGTCGAGCACGCAGGGCCGATCGTCGCGACGATCTTGGTCCGGCGCGGCGTCATCGAAGCCATCCACGCAGGTTAGCGCCGGGATGCGTCAGCGTTGCGTACGAGGGAAGGCTCGCCACCCCGGATACACAGCGGCGTCACCGAGCTCCTCTTCGATCCGGAGCAGCTGGTTGTACTTCGCGACCCGGTCCGTGCGCGAGGGTGCGCCCGTCTTGATCTGACCCGCGCCGGTCGCGACGACCAGGTCTGCGATCGTCGTGTCCTCCGTCTCGCCGGAGCGGTGGGAGATCACCACGCCGTAGCCGTTTGCGCGGGCGAGCTCGATCGCATCGAGTGACTCGGTCAGGGTTCCGATCTGGTTGACCTTCACGAGGATCGCGTTCGCGACTCCCTCGTCGATGCCGCGCTGGAACCGTTCGACGTTCGTCACGAAGAGGTCGTCGCCGACGAGCTGCATGCGATCTCCGAGACGTTCGGTCATCGTCTTCCACGCACCCCACTCGTCCTCCGCAAGCCCGTCCTCGATCGAGACCACGGGATAGCGATCGGCGAGCGACGCATAGAGATCGATCAGCTCGTCCGCGCTCATGATCTGGCCTTGGCGCTCCAGGTGGTAGCCGCCGTTGCGGTAGAGCTCGGTCGACGCGGGATCGAGCGCGATCGCAACGCGGTCGCGATGCCCCACTCGCTCGGCCGCCTCGAGCACCGCCTCGATCGCCGCCTCGGTCGAGTCGAGCTCCGGGGCAAAGCCGCCCTCGTCACCCACTCCCGTCGACAGTCCGCGTTCGTGCAGCACGTCCTTGAGCGCGTGGAAGGTCTCCGCGCCGATCCTCAATGCTTCGGCGAACGAATCCGCGCCGGCAGGGACGACCATGAACTCCTGCAGGTCGAGTGAGTTCTGGGCGTGCGCGCCGCCGTTGATCACGTTCAGCATCGGCACCGGGAGGACGTGCGCGCCGACCCCGCCGATCCAGCGGAACAGTGAGACGCCCGCATGGGCTGCGCCGGCCTTCGCCGTGGCGAGCGAGACGCCGAGGATCGCGTTGGCTCCGAGGCGCGACTTGTTCTTCGTTCCGTCGAGCTCGATCAGCGTCAGGTCCAAGGTTCGCTGGTCTTCGGCGTCGAGCCCGGTAACGGCGCCGACGATCTCCCTCTCGACATTGCGGACGGCGTTGAGAACGCTCTTGCCGCGATACGACCGCTCGTCGCCGTCGCGCAGCTCGACGGCCTCGAACTGCCCGGTGGACGCGCCCGACGGCACGGCCGCGCGTCCGGTCGCACCCGACTCGAGCACGACATCCACTTCAACGGTCGGATTTCCGCGCGAGTCGAGGATCTGCCGCCCGTGCACGCGTGCAATCGAGGTGGCGCTCATTCGAATTCCTCCTTGGCGCGATCGAAGTAACGGTCCTGCTCGTCCAGCGGCAGCTCGGCGAACGCCTTCCCTTCGCCGGCGGCGGAGCGCTCGGCGCGTTCGACGCGCTCGACGAAGCGTCGAGACATCGCACGCAAGGCAAGCTCGGGATCCACGTTCAGGCGCCGCGCGACGTTGACGGCCGCGAAGAGCACGTCTCCCATCTCCTCGAACACATGCGCGGGCGGCTCCGTCTCCGGCGCGGTCTCGCCGGCCCCGGCGAGCGCCTCCTTCAACTCGCGCACCTCGTCGTCGAGATCCGCGAGTGCGCCCGCAGTGTCCGGATACTCGAAGTCGATCGCCGCAGCGCGCCGCTGCACCTTGCGCGCATAGAGCAGCGCAGGGAGCGAATCGGGCACGTCGTGGAAGATGCCTGCGCGACCTTCCAGGTCGCGCTTGCTGGACTCCCAGGTACGGCGGACCGCCCCAGGGGAGTCGAGCTCATCGCCGCCGAAAACGTGAGGGTGCCGTCGCACGAGCTTTTCGTGCACTCCCCGCGCAATCTCCTCCAACCCCAGTTGGCCCTTCTCCGCAAGGAGAAGGGCAAGGAAGTACACCTGGAACAGCAGGTCGCCGAGCTCGTCCGCGAGCTTCGCGCCATCCCCGCCGATCGCCGCGTCGGCGACCTCGTAGGCCTCCTCGACGGTGTGCGGCACGATCGTGCGCTCGGTTTGCTCGCGATCCCAGGGACACTCCCGGCGCAGCCGCTCGGTCAGCTCCTGGAGGTCGACGAGCGCCTCGGCGAGGCCCACTTACTGGGACGTCGTGGTGGTCGTGCCCGTGAGCGTCGCGCAGGGATCCGGGTTGGGCTGGTAGCCGACCTGGTACTTGATGCCCGACTTGCAGTAGCTCTTCTTCTTCTTGTCGACCCACTTTGTCATCACGTCGTTCTTCTTCTGCTGCTCGAGCTGCTGCTTGATCGACGACTCGACCTTGCTGAGGGACGTCGTCTGCGCGGCCTTGACGTCGGAGAGCGCCTGGATGATGTGGTAGCCGTACTGCGTGTGGATCGGCGCTGACAGCTGACCCTTCTTCAGGCTGAAGGCGGTCTTGTCGAAGGCGGGGACAGTCTGTCCCTTGGAGATGGTCAGCTTGCCGCCGTTCGAGGCGGAGCCGGGATCCTTCGAGTACTTCTTCGCCAGCTTCGCAAAGTTCGCGCCGGCCTTCAGCTGTGCGTAGATCGAGTCGGCAAGAGCCTTCTTCGTGACGAGGATGTGGCGCACGTCACGCGTCTGCGGCTGCCCGTACTGCGACTTGTGGGAGTTGTAGTAGGCCTTGACCTCGTCCTTCGAGACCTTGACGTCACCGGTCACCTTCTTGAACAGCTCTTCCGAGATCAGCTGGGCGCGCACCTCTTCCTTCGCCTGATCCGCGGTCAGCCCTTGCTGCTTGAGCGTCTTCTCGTAGCGCTGCTCGCTGCCGCCGTAGAACTGCTTCTTCAGCTGCTCGATGCGCTTGTTCACCTTGTCGTCCGTGATCTTGATTCCCATTGCGTCGGCCTCTTGCGCGAACTCGGCCCGCTGGATCAGGAACGTCACCGCCTGGCCCTTGAGTTGCTCGTACTCGGTGCTGCCGGGCTTCGGGAAGGGCCGCTTCTGCGCGACGTAGCTCGTCTTCGCGCGGTCCATCAGGGACTGGAACTGGTCCTTCGTGATCGGCTCCGAGCCGACGACGGCGGCGTCGTTCGAACTCAGGGTCGCGGTCGAGGTCCCGCCGCAGCCGGCGCCGACGAGCACGAGCGAGATGAGCGCAAGAAGAATGGATCGTTTCATGGAAAATGCGCCATTTGCAGCGGATTCGTCACGCTGCCTGGCGCGCGGCCAGTATAGCATCGACCAGTCGGAGCGCCTGCGGGAAACCGTCCTCCCGCAAAGACACCTCACGGTTTGCGGTC
>WNGD01000659.1_pt1 | contig 37479 bp, 47 predicted proteins | sample 5400671 | NCBI WGS metagenome assembly WNGD01 (sample SAMN13153369, study PRJNA577476) | soil metagenome | isolation source: 40 cm soil or saprolite under grassland replicate 2 | place: USA:California | collected 2016-06-15 | reverse complement strand
TGGTTAGGCAACGTTTTGCAAAGTCGGATGAGGCGGTGCCCGTTGCGAGAAACACGGCGGCAATCGAGAGAGAGAACGACGACGCAGCTGCAGCAACCGCCAGCGCTAAACCCGCGACCATTGGTGACTCGGACAGTTCGGGACAGTTGTCCTCCGACCTAATCGAGGGGGCGCTCGCGAGAGCGGCGGAGCTCGCGGCGAGCGCCGGCGAGTGGGACACGGTTCGCGAGCTGAATCGAGAGCTCGGGGAGCGGCGGCGCGCACGAGAGGCATGGTAAGTCTACAACCTGCTGTTTCGCCAGCCTTCGGGGAGGACATATTTCGTCAGCACATCGGACAAAAACCTCAAGAAAGTCGATCTGATGGAAACCACTGCAAATCTCGGCATTGCATGTGCCCCTTGTCGCGCCTAAAGAGAGAAAAGACCGCGTCGTATTGTGGAGAAAGGCTGCGATGAGACGGGACCAAGGCCAGATGACAACCAAGCCGGCAGAGACCGAGCGGCTCTTTGTCACACTTTCGACGCACGAAGCGGAGCGCTACCAGGCTGTAAGCGAGGACCGAATTCGGGAAGCTCTTGCTCAAGGCAAGGCGGAGCGCGACGCCGCAGCCGCTGATGTATCGTCCGTGATTGCCCCATCGAATCTGTTGTTCCGGTGTGCCGAAACCGACTGCGATACCGTCTCCTAAGGACATGCCACGTGCCTCCATGTTCTCCCTCCTTCCACCTGTTCTTCGAGACTCGCTCGATCGAGCATGCCCTGATTGTGCAGGCGCCCCAATTGCACATGATGCTCTGACACGTTATGCTTACAGTTAGCAACGGCGAGATGGGCTGCGCGCCGCCGCTCGGCGAATGTGATGTGATCTTGCACCAGCCGCCGATACCGGTTGGCTGAGCGAATCGATACGCCGATGAGCGACGCGAGTTGCGCGGCGGTGAGTCGCTGTTGGTGATGCCTGTGCTGCCCGATGCGTCCGAGCATAAGCGGCTCGATTTGCCGAATGAACGTCGCGATAACCGTCTGGCGCACCAGGTCATCTCCGCGACTCCTACCGCTCCCTGGTGAGGCACGCAGGGCTCGCCGGGACTGTCCCCAGTCCTCGCATATCCGCTCGAGTAGCGCGTTAGCGTATGCCTGCACGTTGCCTGCGGCCGGCGTCATCATGCGCCTCCTTTGCCGACTTTTCATGCGCCTCCTTTGCCGACTTTTGCAGTCAGCAGGCGCAAACGGTGGCGTGTTTGGGCCACGATTTCGTTGTCTTTGCTGGCAAGCAAGCGCGCCTGCCGATCATCGGCCCGCTCGAGCTCGGCGAGTCGCGCCTGCTTGCGCGCTTCGTTGTACAGGTCGATGAGCTCAGCGAGCGTCGGCTGATACTTGCATGAGCGGATCGCTGACCGGACTGCCTGCGCGGCGAATTGCGCATCCAGGCACACCAGCTCCGCCTCGTAGAGTGCCCGCGTTTCATCGGGCCACGGACCGCGCGGAAAGGCCGCGACGAGCATGGTCATGAGTTGACACGCTTCGGATTTCGTCACATTGCCGCCTTTTTTTTCTCTTCTGCTTCTTCCATTTCGAGTGCCAGCATCCGCTGCATTTGCCGCTGAAATGCGACAGTCGAGTGTGCCCCGCGGTCGACTCCCGGCGTGTACCGCGGTGTACCGCCGTCAGTCCCGCTCGCTGGCGAGTCGTACTTGCCTTCCCCGCGCACCCAATTTTGCCAGGCCTGCTGCCAGTCCGCATACACGTAGCCTCGGGCCAGCGACTTGCCGATGAAGTCCTCGTACACGGCCACGATCCGTTCGGGCGGCCACGAGCGCTTGCGCTGGGCGTACTCCGCCATGTCCGCCGTCAGCACAAAGTCCACCGGCAGCGGGGTCCGCGGTCTCGATCTGCCTCTTGGCGCTGTGAGGCCCGTAGGCGCGTCTTTGCCAGGCCGGCGGGTGGATGTGCCAGACGCGGGCTGGTCGGCCCGTGGTGAGGCGCTAGGGCTCCGCAATCGGGCGTCTCTCACCTCGCCGTCGACCACCGTGGTCTTGCTGGGGTGGAGCGTGGGGGGGTCCCCCGCCAGGGGGGGGGTCCCTAATTCTGCTTCTGCTTCTGCTTCTGCTTTTGCTATGTCGTTACATCCGTTACCGAGCGTTACAGAGCGTTTCACGGCGTTACGCGCGGCGTTACGCGCACGGAACTTGCGGACGCGAGCAGCAGTCTTCTCTCGCTGGTCGTCGGCGTCCATAAGTAGCCGATATTTCAAGTAGTTTAGGAGCTCCCATCCACCGGCGACCTTGCCGATACGCCGGCCCTCGTTGTCTGGCGTGCGGCTGTAAGGATCGGGCGCCAAAAACTTGGAGAGCGCTGCCTCGCACGCCTCGAGCGGGACGCCGGCGGCCTTGGCCAGCCCTGGCACTGACGCATGCACCACGCCGTCTCGGTCCGCCATGGCCAGCATCGTGATCCATACGACCTTGACGCCCGCGTCCTCCTGCCACACGGTGGAATGGATTAGCGACGCAAACAGCTTCGTGTAACCGCTCATCGCTCGCCCCCGCTAGTCAAAATCTGCCATGCCCGATGGCCAAGCTCGAGCGCCGACGACGGCGGGCGGGTGTCGTGCTCATAGGCATGCGTCAGTATCGCTAGCGCTTCGCGCATTTCCAAAAGCTCGTCATGCATCGCGAGGCAGCACGGACGCTGGCACTTGCGGTGCTGCGCTTCTTTCTCGGCGGTAAGCGCGCTCATATGCTCCCCAGCATCGCGGCGAGCCACGGCGCTCGCTCGCGCATCTTGCGCAAGGCCATCTGCTCGATTTGGCGCACCGTGCGCAACGAGCAGCCGGTCAGCTCGGCAATGACCCAATCCGGCACGCACACACCAGGGATGGGCACCAGCGCCCCAAAGGCAGCGTCGAGCTCCAGCTTGGAACGCACCGGCTGCGCGCCGCAACCAAAGCACCGCGGGCCAAACCGGACATAGGGCAGGCCCCCCTGTCGCTTGCCCCGTCGCGGCGACTCGTAGCGAGGGAAGCTCTCCCACTCGCGGAGCTCGCCGCAAGCGCAGCAGCGTCGAGTACGCATCGGCCCCATTGTGCTGTCGACATGCATCGAGTATACGTATCGTGGTACGCGGGCGCAGGTCAACAATAATCTGTACGCCGTTGGTTCAATTGACGGAAGGATGAACTCTCCCACATGCAACGACTCGATTACTCTACGGAGTATGGCCGCCTAAAATACGTCATCGACGAGCTGGCGAAGCGACATGTATCGATGCGCGAGCTGGCGCGCGCCGCCGGCTACCACCCTACCGCCGTCTCATGCCTACTCCCTCGACTACTGCGAGGGGAAAATGTCGCCGCGCGCAAATGGGCCGCGCTCTGGCGCGTGCTCCGCGTCAATGCGCAGTGGTGGATCAGTGGCCAAGGCCAGCCGAGATTCAATGCGGACGCGCGCGCGTCCGAAATCCGCACGAAAGCAGCTGAGGACCTGATGCGCGAAAAATCGCGCTTGACACCAGCGGGCCCATGAGTACCATGGTACGTGACAGCAACAAGGAGGGTTACATGACACATCGACAATTTCACGAGGCTCTAGTCGCCATTGCGGGGGGCGAGTACTGCTCGACCGAAATCACCGTCACGTCGGCGTCGAAAGACGCCCCCGTCCGCATCACCTATTCGGCTTACGTGGCATCCACGCGATGCACGGCGTCCACGGCGCCATACCGGCGAGCCGAAGATGCACTAGACGAGATCTCGCAGCGCCTCGATGGCATCATCCCCGCCGCGCAGTCGCTCGATAGTCTGGACGGTACGCGATGAGCTCGTACAGTAGACGCTCGCCCGCCACACTGATAGAGACGATCGCTCGACACCTGTCGATCAGTCGCGAGGCGGCTGCCTCGCTTAGCATCATCACAGTCGCCGAGCTGTTACGCATCGGCGTGATTCCTCCCGCGCCTGCCGTCATCGAGACCACCACGACCGGACGGGACGAATGGTCGCGATGAATCTAGCGGCCGTAGCCCTGGCCTGCTACCAGGCCGACATGCATCTCGCAAAATCGGTGCGTCATGCATGTATCGATTGCGCCGACCTGGCTGGGATATGCGCGCGACACGCCGGCAATTGCCTCGGCTGCGGCTCGAGCGCCATTGTCGCACGTGACGCTCACCTGTATGCGGACGCGGTGCATGCATATTGGTGCGCGAGCTGCTGTGGCGAGCCGGACGAGGGCGTAGATTACATCGATGATCGACGAGACATCAGATAGGGAGATGACCAAATGAAAACGGTAACGCGATTCGGTGCACAGGGCGATGTGATATTCATTCTGCGAGCGCGGCTCCCAAAGGGAGCCAAGGCCATGGAGTACGGCGAGGAGCTGATCATCGCGCATTCGGAGACGGGCCATCACCACGTCATTGACCGGCCGGATGCGCGAGTGCAATTATTTGCCCATCCAACCAATCCGCTGGTCAGCTATCTGCAGTTGCGAGGCCGAGCCGTGGTAGACATCGTGCATCTGCGCGATTTCGACACGCACGAAGCACAGCGCTTGGACGCAGGCAAAGAGGACAGCGTGTGGGAGGTCCGCAGGCAGCGCGAATACGACCCGATCCACGAGAGGATGGTGACCGACTAATGGGCAAGCGTAAGACACCGGCCAAGCCGGCAAAGAAATATGAGCTGACAGACGAACACCGTCGCCAGCTCAAGCCATGGGCGGACCGTTGGATCGTCAACGCCATGCGGACGGGCCTGCTCTCGGCGGAGGAGCGCGAGCAGGTCCGGACGGCCGTGCGAGGGATGTACGCAGCCGCGAATCTGCCGCCGCCAATGAATATCGTGTTTGCGGCAGGTCCGGTGACTGGAGCGCTGGCGGCCAGCATCGCTGCAGGCGTCTGGTATCTGCGTTCGCATCCGGAGTTTTATGGGAAATTGGCGACCGGCGCCGAGACCCGCGTCGCGACCTACGCCGAGACCCGCGCCGCGACCTACGCCGAGACCCGCGCCGCGACCGACGACGCGACCTACGCCGAGACCCGCGCCGCGACCGACGCCGCGACCCGCGCCGAGACCCGCGTCGCGACCTACGCCGAGACCGGCGCCGCGATCTACGCCGCGACCCGCGCCGCGACCTACGCCGCGACCCGCGCCGCGACCGACGCCGAGACCCGCGCCGCGACCGGCGCCGCGACCTACGCCGAGACCCGCGCCACGACCGACGACGCGACCTACGCCGCGACCTGCGCCGCGATCTACGCCGCGACCGACGCCGAGACCCGCGCCGCGACCGACGCCGAGACCCGCGTCGCGACCGACGACGCGACCTACGCCGAGACCCGCGCCGCGACCGACGCCGAGACCCGCGACGCCACAACACGCTTCCTTCTAGGCTGCTGCGCCGGTTGGGACAACTTGCGCAATGGGGGCAATCAGTGGAGCGGTTGGGTCTGCTTTCTGAGTTTCTTCCGCCACATCGCGCAACTGCCGATCGATTACTCGAAATGGGACCACTACGAGGTCGCCGCGATCGCGGGGCCGCGATACATGACGCCGGACTTCTGCATAGTTTCGGAACCTCCGCTGGTGCTCCGCGTAGATGATCGCAATCTGCCGCACTGCGAAGATGGTCCATCGCACCGCTGGGCAGACGGCATCGAGTTGTACTATTGGCACGGCGTCAAAGTGCCTAGGCGCTGGGTCCTGGAGCGTAAGACGGTGCCCGTTGTTGAGATTCTAGCCGAGCAAAATGCCGACATTAGAACCGCCGGGCTGCAGATGGTAGGATGGCCCAGGATACTCGCAGAGTTGACCGCCAAGGCGGTCGATGTCGACGACCCGGAGATAGGAACGCTCTACAGCGTGGATTTGCCCAACGAACCAGGGCAACGGATTCTCATGGCTCGGTGCGGTACGGGGCGGGACGTCGCTCTGCGTGTGCCTCCCACGATGAAAACGGCGCTAGAGGCAAACGCGTGGACGTGGGGATTGTCGCCAGAGGAGTACAAGCCGGAGGTGCGCACATGAGTGAGAACGGATCCACAGCGATGGTGAAGCGTATCGGTGACCCCGCGCCACCGATGATCGACCCGCGCACAGCGGTGGCGGCCAGGAATTTGGACGACGTGCATCGCATGGCTATGGCCGTCGCCAAAAGCGGCCTCTACGGTGTGCAGTCGGTCGAAGAAGCAGAGATTCGGATGATCACTGGCATGGAGCTCGGCCTATCGATGCTCCAGTCCATCCGCGGCGTATATGTCATTAATACTGGCGGCAGAAAGCTGCCAGGTCTTTATGCCGACATGATGGCTGGCGTTTGCAAGAGCCATCCGGAAACGTGCGAATACTTTCGCCTCGTCGACTCGACGCCGCTAAAGGCCATCTACGCGACCAAACGGGTCGGCGAGCCGAGCGAGACGGTGATGTCTTTTACGATGGACGATGCCCAGGCCGCCGGGCTGGTCAATAAGGACCCGTGGAAGAGCTACCCGGCCGCCATGCTGCGAGCACGCGCGAGCGCCGCGCTGGCCCGCGCCGTGTACCCCGATCTCCTAAACGGTCTCTATTGCACCGAAGAACTGCAGGACATGCGCAATGCGCCGCCTATGCCTATGCCAATCAGGACAGAGCTACTAACGGCGGACGGGGAAATCGTGCAATCATCGCCCGAGCTGGACGAGCAGCTGCACGCGTCGCTCGAGCAAGCGCAAAAAAAGCTATTTGATGGGCTGATGGTCGATCTGCTCGATGCGAGGTCGCCCGACATGCTCGACAAGGCGATGGCGGCTGTCGGTGCCGGCAAAGACAAGCTTTCGTCCGATCAGCTCACACAGCTGCGGGTGTGCGCGAAGGCGATGAAAGCACAGGTGTCCGGGTGAGATTCTCGCCAACCAGAATGTTCGTCGCTGAGGCTGGCTGCCTCTATCCATTTCGCCGAGATGTGCGTCCCCCTCCCGAGCGAGAAAATGCGAAGATGCGCCGCGGAAAAGATCTACACGTGGCAATCGAAAGGGCGCTGCTATCCCAGCCGGCAGTTGGCGATCGGCCGGAAGTCCTGCATGCATATCGCTGGGCCACCGAGCGATGGTCAGTGCTGCATTGCGAAACTCCGATCGGCATCGATCCGACCAACGGCACCGCTCGTCAGTACGATACCAAAGATGATATCCCAGACGATCACGTTGCGGTGGTCGTCGATGTGCACAGCCGCGAGGCGGCAGCCGTCTACGATTGGAAGACAGGTTCGCAATTCTCCAGCTTTTCCTATGCACCACAGGTCAAGCTCAATGGATATGCAGTCGCAGCGCTGCTCGGGGTGGAAGACGTGGAGAGCGGACTAGCCTACGTGAGCGCTCATGGCATCACGGCAAAGAGCTGGCTGCTGGACGCATTCGATCTGGCGCGCCAACGCCAACAGCTGCGCCTATGGGCAGCGCAAGCGCCAACGGCCGAGCCCACCCCTTGCGCTGCATGCAAATGGTGCCCGGCGCGGGCAATTTGCCCCGCGATGGTGGATAAGGAGGCAAAATGGACCGCGTAAACGCGCGAGTTCTTTTCGTGATTCGCCCTGGTCAATCAATCGGTTCCTGGACCGGCTTTATCGTGCGCCAGCGCGCCTGGCCGGCGCTATGGCAAGCCATCTGGATGGATCTTCGCCGCATGATTCGGCGCTGGACTAATCGTGATTGACCACGTGCGAATTATGCTTGACTGTTTGCAATGGGCGCGCTATACATAATCTGTCAGCGCCAAGACAGAAACGAGGCGGAGCGGACAGGGCGGCTCGAGACAGCCCAACGGAGTGCGGCCGGAAATGCGCAGGGTGGAAAAGGGCAGCCGTGAATGTCCTAGCGAGCCGGGGCGATACCCCGGCTTTTCTCTATCTCATCGGCCTGTGATGCGCTAACAAATCCGTCGCCATGACACGTCGCGCATCTGGTTAGCGCATAGAGGCCCCCGCCGTCCTCTCCGTACGAGATACCGTCAATGGGCTCCACACCACACATGCCAGACCCGAGACATTGCGGACAGCGCACGGGGTGCTGCTTGCCGGTCGGCAGTTCATCCTCGGGAAATAGGCCATGAATGCCAGTCATGCGTCCGCATCGGGAGGATCTGCGCAGTGCTCCATGAGCTCTGCGAGCTGCTCACATCGGCCAGGGGTCTGCTTATGCCAGGCGGAATCCCGCATCTCCGCCGCCGCGCGCCCGAAATCGCCCATGCGAATCGCGGTCAGCATGTGGACAAAGCATCTGACCCCACCATCGCCCAACTGAAAGCACATGTCTGCCAAGACGAGCCTGGCATCGTCTGGTAACGATGCCCAGGTCTCTCGCCCCACAACATCGCCCGCATCGGTCAGCGCAGAGCCGGCGGTGTACTCGAGCAGCTTCTCGGCTTGCTCGAGAGTAATGGCCTGCGCGCCGGCCGCGATGGTCTCCGCCTGTGTCAGAGAGAGACCCAGGAGCGCCCGCATCGTCTCCACGGCATGGCCCTCGAGCAGGTACCCATAGCCGATGGTGGCGTGGCCCAGAGAATCGAGATAGCGAAAGGAGCGCATGCCCTCCTCTGCGCGCAGGCGCGCCATGAGTCGGTCAAGCACACTCATCGAGTAAACTCGTCCGCAATGCTCTGCGCGCGCGCTTGCGCGTCGGCGAGGATCGTAGCAATGGCCGCCTTGCGGGCCTCATCGTCTGCGGCCAAGTCACGGGCCACCTTGACGAGCGCCGCAGTAGCCTCGGAATATGGCGTGGGCAATGTCGGCGCCAACACATCGACGACCTTGTAGACATATTCGGCCGCCTCGCTGCCCGCGACCATTTCCAGAATGGCGATCAAATCATTCAGCGCTTGCGGCATCGGAGCCTCCTTTGCAGTGGATGTTGATGGTGCACTTGGGAGCGGAGAGCTGGGCCTTGATTCGAGCTTCCTCGCATGACAGGCCAGCATCCAGACTATCATCGAGACTCTGTACGAGCCGATCGCAATCGGCCCTGACCTCCGCGGCCGCCAGAGGAACACTCGAGCAGGCGCCAAGAAAGAGCGCCACCCCGACGATGGGCGCCACTGGAGGCTTGCTCTTGCTCGTCGGCGTTTCCGCGGGTGTCGGGATATTGCGCAGTGTCGGCGGCGCCGGGTTATCGGGAGGAACGTTTGCCAAGTGCTTTACCATACCGACGAGATCTGGCATCACCTTCAGGATTGCGCCGCCCACACGTGACTGGTCGTATCCGGCCGCGTGAATGAGCGATGCGACGACGCTGCCGGCGCTCACGATGACTCCCACCCATTGCTCAATTTGTTCCGCTGATAGACTCATGTTGCCTTTTCACCTTCCAATAGGGCCACTCGGTGTTCCAATATAGTCAACCGATGCGTGATTTCAATGCGTTCTTGATGCGTGGCCGTCACCTCGGCGGCCATCGCGCGGACGGCCAGCAGAATGTGGTCGAGCCGCTCAAAAATCATGTCCTGCGAAGTCGCCAATTCGCCGAGTCGTTCCCCCATTTCGGCGAGCGATGAAGGAGCTTCTGATCGTTTCGGCGTGGTCATCGGCGTGGGCTACGCTCGGCCATTAATAGGTCGAGTTTGGTTTCTGTCTTGGCAAGTCGTTCGCTGACGACGGTCAGCCGCTCCGAGATTCCGCGAATGTCGGTTTGCAGCGTGCCGAGCTCCGCTCGTAGCTCGGCGGCGGAGAGCGTGATCTGATTTTTATCCGCATCGGCGCGCTCCACCTGCAGCAGCTGCGCAATGATACTGGTCGACGCAATCAGGCACGTCCCCAGAATACCAAGGATGCCGTTTCTGCGTGCTCGCAGCTTGGAACGAATCAAATCGATTTCGCCGTCATCGCTCATGGGAACCAATCCGCGCCGAGCGGACCTCGGACGCCTGCCCCGATTGGGACCTGCCCCTCGGCTGCCAGGATTTCCGGCGATTCTTGCAGGGCCCATTGCAGTCCGGATGGGTGCGCAATCACGCCTGCGGCGTGCGTTGTGCTGCCCTGCGCGCCGGATACGTGGCGCCCCGCGCCTGCATCGACCCCCGCATGCGGATACCCAAGCTGCGAATCCATTGCCGTCTGCAGCGCTATCGCAGGCGCCTGCACAGCGAAGACAATCGCATTCATGCGAGTAGCCCGAGACGCGCGCAGCCGGCTTTATGGATCCGAATCGCCACCGCATTGGGCAATAGGGTTGTGAAGAGCGCCCCGAAGAGCCAATCCATGTCGCTGCCTCCGGTGGCCGGCGACGCTCCTAGAAACACGGAACCCGTTGCGCCGGGCGCAGCCCACGACCCGAGTTGTGAGCTCATACTCTGTGCCACGCCGTTGACCATCCCAGTGACAATGCCGGATCCGCTTCCTCCAGAACCGATCGACCACATTTCGGGAACGGTCGTTGGCGTCGACCCCATAGCATGATCGGAGTTGCCGACAAATAACAAGTTACGCAGCCCGGTGGTCGTCTCCGCATTGAGCGAACTGCCGGCGCCCGCGCGAGCATTACCCATGATGCCATTATAGACGCCGGCCGCGATCGCTCGGACTCTGTGCGCCGACATATATGTGTGAGCGCCGGTGCCGATGAGGTCGATATTGGCGGCGAGTAAGGAATCAGCGTTAGCAAGCACAAACTGGACAGACGGCTGGCCGTTGTAGGTCGGTGCGCCAGTGTACAGTGGCTGATTGGCCGCGGTCGCCTGCAATAAGTCCACCGCCCCGGGCACTTGTGACGCCAGCGCAGAAACATCGGTCCCGTTGAGCGTAACGCCAAGGGCCGCATCCCACATGGCCGCTAGGCCGTGCGCGGAGAAGCGTCGCACGTCGCCACGCGAGCGTGCATCATAACATCCTCGCCGATGCCCGCCGAGCCATCGGCGCCTGGTGGAAGCCGACGTAATCACCGCAGGCGCGTGTTCAACGCCTCGCTGGCGACCGAAATATGCAAGATGACCCCCGCAATCGCGCTCTGATAGTGCAAAAACTTGCAGAGTACGCCGCTGTTGCCGCCCGTGCCCGGAGCCCATGGAATATGCAGGTCCCTGGCGCCGCCGGCCGGCAGATAGTCCGCCTGGGCGTTGTTCGCCGCGGTGGTGTTGGTACGGTCGATCGCCGTCCCATTGGTATCGGAAAACGCATACCAAACGTCGCCGCCCTCGGCCGTGAGCGAGAGAATCTGGTTCGAGTTGACTCCCTCGGCGAGCTCGACGACGGTGGTCACGTCCACGTTCGCCGCGGCCGTACCGACCGAGAGCGCGCGCACACGGCCTTGCCTAGGTCCGATGGGATTCAACGCCTGTACGCTAGTTTCGCCTGACATTGTAATGGGTCCTTTCAGTGTCCGATCATGGACGCGGTGAGTGTGCCCATGCGCTTGGCGCCTAGGCCCGGTTGCGTGGGCATCGATGGTGAGCCCCGTTGTTTCTTTTGCGCCCCGTCCCCCATCTGCGGGCCGTACTTGCTCGCAAAGTCGATGCTGTAGGAGCGTCCCGCAGCGGCACCGAGATCAAAGAGCGAATCGAGGATGTCTTTTTGCCGCAGGGGAATCGCGTGCCCGGCGCTGTCGGCATCCGATACGCGCTGCATGGCCTCGCTCTGAAGCCACTGATACATGCGCGGATAGACGTTGCGGATCGCATCCATCTGCGGTCCGGACACGGTGCCCTGCGGGATGTTCGAAAGAACGTCGCGCGGCCGCATGACCGCGGTCCAGATCTGCGCATAGCCCATGACTTCCTCGCGGCTCGGCACGGGCTGACTCGCCCTCGGCGTGAGCGACTGCGGATCGTAGAGGCCGATAGGCATTTGCTTTTTGAGATACTCGATCGCCTTATTGGCGCTAGCATAGGCCGCCAAGGCGAGCGCCGGGTCCTGCACGCCCTGTGCGCCGAGCGCCGCCGTCACCCGCTCGGGAAGCGACTGCTCGGCATGCAGTAGATCTTGGACGCGATCCTTGTAGGCAAGCTCGGGCGTGTCGTGATTCGCTTGGAAAAGCTCGAGAGCGGAGAGCCTGCCCACCTGCTCGAGCGGCGCCTGCGCTTCACGCGCGACGTTGCCTAGCCCGGTGAAAAGACCATTGAGCGCGCCCGTGCCCGCCGCCTGGGTCGCGCCTGCCAGCCGCTCGGCGAGCGCCAGCCGCTCGACCATCTTGGCCGGGTTGGCCACCGCGCCGAGCACGCCTCCGAGCGCGCCCCCGCCGAAGCCGGCAAACGCATGCCCGACGAGCGCGCCGAGACCGATGCCGTCTTGCGCCCCGCCTCGCAGCTGGTCGAGCTTATTGACTGCCGTGATGGCCTGCCCAGCAGTGCCTAGCTCGTGTTGAAATCCCTCGACGCTATTGGTAATTGCCGTGAGCTCCGCCTGTTTCGCTTCGGTCAGGCCCCCCGCCTCGGCGAGCGACTGCGCCAGGTTTTGCGTCGCGGCCAGGTGCCGGTCGATGATGCTGTGGTCGAGATCCTTGGCCGGGTCGGTCAGGCCGCGCACGAAACCCGCGATCTTGCCGGGGTCCGCTCCACGCGTCGTTTCCCATCCCTCCTTTCCCGTCTCGGTGAGAAATCGCTGGTCAAAGAGCCTTTTGGTCCCCATCCACTCGGTAAAGGCCTTGTTCACCGAGGCTTGCATCTGGCCGGCTTGGCCCCATGCATCGTGCTCGAGCACGCCCTTCAGATCGTCGTACATCTCTCGCGCCGCCTGCGCGGTGTCCGTCGCTCCGCCGGTGGAAAGCATCTGGCCGGCTCGAGTGACCTGGCGATTACCGATACGTTTTTTCAAGTCGTCGAGCGCCTTGAACATGTCGGCGCCATCGCCCGATTCGATGGCCTGCGAGACTTCGCGGTCGGCGCGCGAGAACGCGTTACTCATGCGCTTGACCGCGCCGCGATCGGTGTAGATGTCCGGCTGCGAGCGCATCTCGTCGAGCTTCTCCTTCGCGTTCTGGAGCCAGTCGGCGGCAAGCGACTGCTGCGCCGCAACGCTCTCCGGATCGCGCGCCACCGTCGCGGCGATGTTGTCCGCTTTGAGCTCGCGCCACTCGGGCGTCAGATTGCGCGTCGATTCCTCAATCTGATTGACGTGCGTGCGCAGCGCCCGCTCGGCACCCTCGCGTGTCGCGTCTCCATCATAGGTCGCCAGCTGCCGGAATTTCTTGCCGGCGGGCGACATGTCCGTGAGTTCGGCAATCGTCTCCGGGTTCTTTCCGCTCGCCATGCCCATTAGCTTGGCGAGGGGCCCCGGTGGGCGTTTCACCGCCTGCGCGGATTCGGGTGTCACTTCTTCGCCCGTCGTCTCGAGTATGCGCGTCGATGCCCGGCCGGCGACTTTGCCCACCAGCTCACCTAGGCCACTCATGCCGCCGCCGACTAGCGCACCGCCGAGCGCGCCGTGCATCACGGCAGCCATGGCTTGCTCGCCGGTGAGCGCGCGGCCCTCATCATGTGCCTGTTGCGCCGCATCAGCGGTCGTCTGCGGCGTCATCGCGACTGCCCCGCCTAGCGCACCAGCTCCAATGCGTCCGGCCGCCGTAGTGGCTCCCACGGCCCCCTGCGCGGCGGCTCCGAGCCCTAGCGCTGGAGCCGAGCCAATGACCTGCCCGGCGATGTTGCCCACCTGTCCAGCGGTCGTTTGCGCGCGCGCGCCCGAGTTGACCTGCAGCTTCTGCAGCTGTGTCTCGACGTCCGCACCGTCGAGCGGCATGCCCTTTTCCGCAAAGACCTGCTTGATCGCGTGTCGTTGGATGGCTTTGATGGCCTCGTCGCCTGTCCAGCCCTCGAGCGGGTCCGACCCGGAAATGCCAGCCACCTTGGAGAGCGCGGTCACCGCCCGCGGAATGGCGGTGACCGCGTTGACCGTGCCCTTGAGGATTCCCTCGCTGGCCGCCACCACGGGATGCTTGGCGGCCTGAACGATCGCGTTGGCCTCCGCCTTGGTAACCGGCTTCCACCCGAGCGTGGCCGCCGTCTCCGCATCGTCCGGAGCGACTTGGACGACGGAGCCATCGGAGCGCTGAAAAAGGTCCGCCATCAGTCGCCCTCGTACGGGGTGACGGGGTGCGAGAATCCGAGCGGCGCGCCCTGGTCAGGTTCGCCGGTGCCCGACTTACGCAGCGTCTTCTTCTTGTCTTCGAGCACGCTGTTAAGCGTCTCGATTCCCTTGCGCGTCTGGCCCATCGCATCGGTCTTGACCCATGCGTCGGGATTGCCGATGATGCCCTGGATCTGCTTCATAACGGTTTCGTTCAGCCGAGTCGGGGTGAGCAGATGGGGAGCGACCATGGCCACTACGCGCTGGATGCTGGCGAGCTCCTGGCGTCCTTCGGGCGAGAGATTGATGCCCTGGTTCAGCAGTTCGCGCGCGCGCCCTAGCTGTCGCTGCACGCCCGAGATGTCATCGATCGCCACTTCGGTCGGGTCGGCCTTGCGCGTGTTCGCCTCATTGTACGTTTTGAGCGCCTCGCTGTAGTTTTTAAAGCGGCCGATCGCCTGCTCGGGTGTCTGCCCACCGCCGCCGCTCGCGGGTTGGTACTTGTCTTCCATCTTGCGCGACGCCACGCCGAAAGATCGATCGCGGAAATCAATGTCGCGCTTTTGCGCGGCGTCCGCCTGCGCGGCCAATCCGGCGCGCGCGTTCTCGATCACCTTCGGCGCGTTGGTCGCGTGCACCATGAATTGCATCTGCGTATCGGCATAATTGTGCTGCAAATTCTCGAGCGCCTTTTGCGCAAGGTCCAGATCGCCAAAGTGGATCCGAAAGCGATTAAGCGCGTTATCCACGTTGCCCTTACCGGACTCAATCGCCTCGCGCTGCTGGGCCACGTCGCGCGCGATGGCCGCATCGATGATGTCGCCCGCGGCGTTGGTCGATTGATGGCCCATCACTTGCGCATATTGGCCAATTGCGCGAAAGAGCGCCGCTGCGATGGTGCCAGACGTGCCTAGTTTCTCATCGAAGAGTCGGTTCGGATTGAAGCTTTTTTGATTTTGCTTGAGCTCCTGATCCATCTGGCTGTAATCGGCGAGATCTTTTTGCACCATGCCGTTCACCAGGTCGCGCTTTTTTTTCGCCACTGCGATATTGGCCTGCTGCGGCACCATCGATGCCATCTCGGCATTGGCCGCGCCGAGCTCGCTCTCTCGATCGAGCTTGGCGCTGTTCACCGTCGCCTGGGCACGCTCCGCATCGTTCTGCCAAAATTGCTGCTGCTCGTCCGGGCTGAGGGGCCGGCGCACGTCGCTGATCGTTTCCTCGCGCTTTTGCGGCGTGAATCCCCCCTTGGTGGCGGGCTTATTCTGATCGGCCAGGAGCGACTTGCCGATGTTGTTCTGCAGAACGCCGGTAATGGCCTGGTTCTCGTTGCCCGGTGCTTGTCCGGGCGGCGCGGTCAGCTGCGCCGCTGATTGGCCGATCGGCGTGGTCGGTGGCGACTGCGCGTAAGACGGCAAGGCATCGCTCGTCGAGGACGACGAGCCCCTGCGCTCGCCTCCAGCCATGCCGGTCATCGCGGCGCCGAATGTGCCTCCGTTCGGTCCTCCGCCTTGCGCGAGGCGGAGGTCCGGCGCTCCTTGCTGCGCCAGGTTTTGGGCGGTGACCGGGTCGTACGCATAGCGCTGATTGCCATATTCGTCGGCGAAATACCCGGTGCCGGGCGCGGCGGATGGGTCCTGCTGAAACGCGACAATCGCCATGCGTCACCTTATCTCGGCAGCGTGCGCATGCCCGGGCTGGCCATGATTGCCGGTGGCCCCTGCATCGGCGCCATCGGCGTGAATGGACGCGGAGCAAACGCGCTTGCCCCCTGCGGCGTCGCGGCGAACGGATTGGCCATCACAGGCGCTGCGCCTGGAGCCATCGGCGTGAGTGGCCGCTGCGGGAAGGCGAGCGCGCCCGAAGGAGCCTGACCAATGCCGTTGGCCATCACGGGCGCGCCACCGGGAGCCATCGGCGTGAGTGGCCGCTGAGGAAACACACTCGAGCCCTGCGGCGCCATGCCAAACGGATTGGCCATGACGGGCGCTCCCGGCGCGTGCATCATCGCCTGAAAGTGCGGGGCTTGCGGCATGCCTCCCGCAAAGGGATTGATGGGCGCCCCGCCGTATTGATTGCCGCCTGCGAATTGCTGCAGGCGCTGCATGTTGGGAAATGCCATAGGCTGGCCCGCGCCAGGTTGAAACATTCTCGGGTCGAATCCTTGTGCCATGATGAATCTCCTATGCCGATGATGCCGGCGCGGTCCTGTTGTTGCTGATGAGTGACGCGCCAAAGGAGCCCGCCGCAGAGAGGAGCGCCGCGTCCCCCGTGGCCTGCGCCTGCATCTGGGCAATGGCTACCCCCCGGTCCGCGCCGTACATTGACACGTACGATTGCAGCTGACTTTGCGCCATCTGAAGCTGAGTGCCTACCGTGTACTGGTCGATGTTCGTGAGCGCGCCGGCTGTCTGCATGCCCACACCGGTCGCGTTGCTCAATAGTTGATTTCCCTGACCCGACAGTGCGGTGAACGCGTTCTGCCCGTTGCCCATCGCGGTGTTGCTGGCGCCATACATGCCCTGCGCAAAGCCGAGTCCGCTGGCGAGCGCCGATTGCCCAATCTGACCAAACGCCGCCGCCGAGTTGAGCCCGCTTTGATCGTAGCTCTGACCTAGCTGACCGTAGCCTAGTCCTAGCTGGCCGGCTTGATTGGTCAGCGATACGTTTTGATTGCCGAGCGCGCCGAGCGCGCCGGTGGTCAGGTTGCCCGCAGCAATCCCGAGATTTCCCGCGCCGAGCGTGTCCTGCGAGCCGAGCGTCGAATAGCCAAGACCGAGATTGCCAGTCGTGCCCATCGCGCTCAGGTTTTGCCCGGTCAGGCTGGTCAGTCCTTGTCCAGCGGCGTTCTGCGCGTTGGCATCGATCGTGGCGCCGGAGGTGTATGCGTTCTCGCCGAGCTGGCCGTAACCTAGGCCGAGCTGGCCGGTAGCCTGCATGGCCTGGACTTGCTGCGCGCCCAGGCCCTGAAATCCTTGTGCGGCTGCTTCCGTGGCGCCCTGGCCGAGCTGCGCGCCGGTGGTCCGGTAGCCTTGGCCGAGCTGCAGGCCGGCTTGTGTGAGCTGGCCCGCGCCGGCAATCGCCGATTGGCCGAGCTGTGCGCCCTCGCCATAGAGATTGCCGCCGAGCGCGGAGTATTGCTGTCCTAGCCCTCCGAGCGCCGTCGCGGCGCCGATGTCCTGCCCGCGCAGCGCGCCGAGCGTGCCCTGTTCCGTGCTCATCGCAGAGAGCTGCTGGCCGCGCCAGTTGGCCGCTTCTTGGGCGCGCAGCTGCGCCAATTGCATGCCGGTTTGCTGCTCCGTTGCGGCGTTCGAAAACATCGCCTGACGTAGGTTATTCGCCTCGTCACCTGCGCTGCGCCCCGATCGCGCCAGGGCAATCGCCTGCGACATGTTCGTGTCTTCCGATTGCCTGAGCTGCGCCTCGGCTGCCGAGGGCCCCGGGCCCTGCTGATAGAAATTCTGCAGCCGACCGACCGCGCCAAGTGCACTTTGCCGGTCGGTGCCGGAGTACCCAAGATTTTGCGCCCCCTGATTGCCGTAGTAGCTCGCGTTCGCGTTGGCCACCGAACCGAGCTGAGAAAGCCCCGCCTGATTGCCCATCCCCTCGCGTGCCAAGGCGCTCGCGTTTTGCCCGGTGATGTTCTCCACGCCGCTCGCGGCGCTATTCAGGTAGGCCTGATTCTGTTCGCCCTGCTGCGCTAGTGCGCCATAGCCTTGTGCAGCCGTATTTTGCGACCCGGTCGCCGCCGCCCCGAAGCCAGCAGCCTGGTTGCCGTAGTAGTTGCTGGTGTTGAGCGCGCCAGCACCGATATTCGAGAGATTCGCATTTGCTTGAGCTCCCACGTTGCGCAGCTGGCCGAATGCATCCACCGCGCCGGCTCCGGTGTTGGCCGCCTGCTGGCCGTAGTAATTCGAGAGATTCTGATAGCCGCTGGCCGTCTGATTCGCGTTGGCCGCGCTCGTATTGAGCGCGCCGATGGCGCCTTGGGCCTGTTGGTTGATCCCGCCGAGCGCGTTGAATGTCGCGTTCTGCAAGTCCATCTGGTTGCCGAGCAAGCTGGCCTGCTGGCCACCGTAGTATGCGCTGGCCTGATTGGCCTGATTGCCAAGCGCGGTCATCGAGCTGAGACCGTATTGACCTAGGGCGTTATTGTAATCGAGCAGCGCCTGGCCCTGGCCGAGCCCTTGTTGGCCAAGCAGCTGCTCATTGCCCGCGACGCCCATCGCATTATTGAGTATTTGATTGCCCGAATTGAACGCGGAGGCGGACGCATTGCCCAATGTCGCCTGCGCATTATTCCCGGCATTGAGCAACATGTTTTGGTCGACGAGCCCGACCGAAGCGACATTGTTGAAAAGCCCCGCCGGCGTCATGCCGAAATTCGCGCCGAGCTGATACCCATTGTAATTCGGCGCCGCGCTTAAGGAGCCCCCCTGTCCCACTTGCTGGAGCGCCCCGTCTTGGCCCTGCACGACGGTGCCTGGCTTGGGAACTTCGCCTGGAGCAAGCGTCTGGCCGGTGGCCAGGTTGATATACGTGGTATACTTGGCCGTATTGGCCGCTATCCACGCGTTAGCATCCCCCCCGGGATTGTCGGTCATCCACTGCACGACACCCTTTTCAAGGCCTGCGTTGTCGACGCTCACCGAATAGGACGGTGAGCCCATCTGCGGTGTCTGAGGCGTGTACATGGGCGGCGCCGTACTGTCGTCGCCGCCAAACAGACCGCCCAGTAAGCCGATCCCGCCTCCGACCAGCGCCCCTATTCCGGTACCAATGCCAGGCACGACCGAGCCGATCGCGGCGCCCGCTACGGCGCCGCCGGCCGTGTCGTTAATGACCGTCTTTGCTTTTGCCATTAGGGGCTCCTCATCGTGTTAGGTTGTCGCTTTAGCCCGGCGGCCTGATATATCTCCATCGATAGGCCGTTTAATACCATTGTCGCGGACCCGCCTGGAGCGCCAGAGGAAATCGTCAAGCGTACGCGCACACCATCGCAACGCGGTTGCGTGAGCATATGATCCGCCCCGTCGATCGTGTCGCCTAAGCTGGTCGCAATGTTGAAATTCGACCAAAAGGCGCCGTCGGTAAAGTTTCTGCCCGAATCGTACGAAACATCAAGCGATAGGATCCAGCCGTTCGTCTGGTCGCGTGTCTCGCCAAGTATTTGTATACGTCGAATGCGCCCCCATCCGAGGGCGCCAAATGGTCGGATGTCGCCCGTGGTCACCTGACCTTGGACATTCGACGTGGAGCTCCCATCGGTATCCTGATAACTCGTGGTCGACTCGATAATCGAGCCGTCCACGACGAGCAGCCCATCATAGATCGCGAGAGCTTTGATCGCGCGCGCAAAAAACGAATCGACATACCATTCGCGAATGCGAATATCGTAGATGAGCAGGCGTCCGGACGCGCCTGCAGTATCGGTGCATGCGAAATAGACGAGGCTCGAGTCCTGATCGAATGCCGTCGCCGAGATATAGGGGAATAGCGCCAGGGTGTCGCGCACCGGCTGACCGATCCACACTGGCGCGCCGCCACCGCGAGGCAACAAGTAGAGCCGATCCAGTGCGCCTTGAAAAAACACGCCTTCACCGGTGAGAATGATGGACTTGCCGTCGATGCACCCAATATCGCTCGGCAGTCTTGTTGGCGGAGCGAAGGAGCCGGCGCCCGTGTCGTCCGGGCCGTCGCCGGTGATCGTCCAGATGGATGACGACGTGAAGGCGATCCATGTGCCGTCCAGATGAGTAACCCCAGTGATATCCGCATCCAGCACGGCGCGCCATGGTGCATTATTGGTCCAGCTAATGGGCTCGCCCGCAAACTGGAGCTTGCTCCATTGCAGCTGAGCGCGATTGTCCATGCCGCCGAGCAAGACCCGGTTGCTGCCCGCGCAGCACCATTGTGCCGGCGGAGGGGAATCGTTCTCCTGGATGCCGGACAGCCCCCCGCGCGCACCTTGCGTGTAAAGAACCTGGTTGACTCGAATCGATGTGTCCGGCAGAGCATCAGTGACCACGGTCCCGCCAGGGCCGCCAGCGACAATCGTGGCCTGGTAGAAGATTGTTCCGCCGGCCAGTGTGCGATAGACAACTGCAAAGATGTCGCTGGTTGAGTTACCGTTGATTTTGCCGGTAATCTGGGGAGTCGTGATCCATATGGTTGTGCTCTGATTACCAGCAGTAAGTGTAATGGTGATCGGCAGGCTAGGTTTGCTACGATGCCGATACCCGAGAACATCGGTCCATTCCCACACCACAACGTATTGATATGTGCTGGCAGCGGTCAATGATCCGCCAACGCCTTGAGCGCTACTTGTGATGAGCGGCGTTTCAGCAAAATCGACGTCTAGAACCGCCTGCCCGTCATATCGCATGATACGCGGTCCGGACAGGACCGTCTCTCCGTTGAGTTGCGCCGCCTGGAACGACGGGGCGAACGGGCCGCTCTCTATGCGCACAAGTGCATAGCCAACGGTGAGGGAGCTCGCGAACGGTAGGCTGCCGATGACAGCGGTGAGATTCGGATCGGCATCGAGCGCCGCGACTGTCGCGAATTGTCGCCGGGGATCGGGCGGAACAGCGGCGGTCGTTTTGACTTGCTGCGAGACTCCATCGAGGATGACAGTCTCCGCCATGATCGCCTGAGAATTGAGGCGGGGCGGAAGGGCGATTGCATATGATGCCCCCGGGGTGGCAGTGGCCAAATCCACATCTCCGCAGAAGCAGTACGCCCATCCCTGCTGCGAAAATGGCTTACTGATAAGGTACATATTGTCCACGATATCGACCACCGCGGTACCGCCGGCGTATATCTGGACGGAGTAATCATTGCCATTCGCGCCAGCGGCTTGATTCGCGGCGATCATATAGTTGTACGTCGCGTTCGGATGGGGACCGGCAACCGGATAGCCGCTGATTCGGTTCGTGGATGTCACGGCAGCAAAGGCCGCAATGAATCCTGTACCTCGGCGGAACAGCGCGCGCTTAAGATCGCCCACATAGGTTGTCGCGCCGTCAATGACAGCCAGTACGACATCGATCGTCGGGTTGACGCCTGCTGGGCTAATGGCACAGCGATTCTCGCTCGCCGTTGTGGTCACAGTGGATAGGAGCGTGAATACTCCCCCACTGTCGACGGTGCCGAACGTGACGGTATTCGCCGCGCTCTGATAGGCGAGATAGGCCTCCGCCGCGGAACCGCCAGCGGACACGTCAAAATAGATCGCTCGGCCGGTGAACGCGGTGACACACGTGCCAGTAGCGATGGGTGAGCCAATGGTTGCATTGAAGGATGCGAACTGGATGGCATTGCTGCTGTTTCGCACATAGAATAACACAGGCACACCGCTAATAACGGCCCACTTGGCCATGAGCGGGTTATCGGGCAGCGTGAGGTTTAGCAGCTGCGCGCCGGTCGCGAGATCCAACATCACATGCACGGGTGGAGAGGCTGCGCAGTAAGAGACAAACAGGCGCTGCCCCACAGCGCAAATATCGGTGGATTGGAAGGCATTCGACGAACCGTTTGCCTGCACCCTCGAGACGCGAGGCACGCCTAGGGTACCTGCGATACCCGCACTTACATTTGCCGCTACCGGCGAGGCCATTACCTGAGTATAGAAGCCATTGGCATACCGGACGGCCTGCGGTGGGTTGGACGTATTGATAGAGACGATGTGCTTTTTGCGGAATGGGATCATCGCGCGTACGGCGTTTGGATCGGGCGCCCCGCTCGTGTTGTCTTTCTGGAGTGCGTGACGCATCCCTAGGCGCGCATCGCGTTCGTAGCGCACGTTGCTAACGCTGACGAAAAGGCCCTGCGGCAATAGCTTGCCGTCCACCTCATTGTGCTGGCCTTTGACGAACGGGATGTGAATTTCCGCCATGGTTCACGTGTTCTTCAGGAAGACGGCGGTTATCTTGACGGAGCCAGCATTGACGCTGACCGTGGCGGTCCAGTTGTTGGCCGCCACGGCCTGCGGCACGGCCACCGGAAACGGGATTACGATGGGATCGGCGGGCGTGGCCGCGGCGGGCGGGAAATCGAACACCATGCGTGTCGTTCCGGCCGTGGCATCCTTGACTGTGATCGTCGCCGCTGCGGCATTGGTCGTCGTGATGATGAGCGCCGAAAGATCGTTGAATACGCCAGCGGCGCCGGCCGTGATGATGGTGGTTTCCGCGACCGATGCGGCAATGTTGGTTGTCTGCACGCCCACGAGATCGCGCACGTGGCCAGGGGATATCACGAGCCGACCGGCCTTGTCGGCCATGAGGGCCACGGCGTTGCCCGCTGTGGCATTGACCGGGTTAGCGGTCGCCGCCTTGGCCCCGATCTGCAAAGCGTTGGCCGGCGGGGCTGCAGCGATGGCCCCGTCGAACGAGGCGCCTGCATTGCCTACGATGCCAATTTTTTGAACTCCCACCGCTGCCGTGCCAACGTTATTGCCGGCAACCTGGCCTATATTGATTGCAGTGTTGCTGTTCGGCGACAAGGTCACGACAAGGGCCGAATCGGTCGTTTGCACGGCCACGCTTGGGGCCTTTACGGTCGCCTGTCGCCAGGGGAACGTTGGGTCGCCAATCGAGATGTTGTTGCCCGCCGTATCGCCGAGCACGACCGCGTTGACGACGAGCAGCGCCGACGAGGACGGGCCGACCGCCCCGGCGACGGTGAGAAACCGAATGGGGAGCGACGTAACGTCCGGGCCCTGTGCGCCGGTCGCCATGGTCGCGACAACGTTATCCCGGTCATCGATGCACCAATAGCCGACGTCGCCGCGGATGTAGACGTAGTACTTGTGCGCCGAGCTATCGAGCGGCTGCTTATTGTTGCCGCTCGATGAGAGGTCCTGGACATTGACGCGTGTGCCGCTCTGATACGAGACGGCCCACATTTTCCCCGCCGTGTCGACGAAGAACCCCATGGCGTTGGTGAGCGGGAGCGCCGCGGTGGGTGAGCCTGGCGCGGTGGCCAATCCCCAGAAGCGGACGGCGTTCAGCAGCACCGGGAACTCGATGTTGATATTGGTCTGGAAATCCAGAAACCCTGGAGCGCTCGGCTGAAACGCCGCCTGGCTGGCGATCATGGAGAAGCCATTGGCCGTCGTGCCTGAGCCACCGGTCATGCTCGCCGTGGAAAAGGCGAATGCCGTCCCCGCGCCTCCCGTCGTAGGGGCGCTCCAGATGTTGGTCGTGTCGATGGGGCCCGAATCGAACGTATCGACGAGCAGTTGGGATGACGCGAGCTGAACGCGCTGCTCGCCCCATGGAGAGATGCGGTATGCTCCCCCGACGCCAGTGGCTGTTGTCAGCGCCTGCGCCGGGGCGACCGAGCTCGGATGCAGCGTGACCACCAGTGGCAGATCGGTGCTCGCGGCGGCTGTTGAGGCCGGCTTGACCGTAGCAACGTTTGTCGGAGTAACCGGGTCATTGATGGTCGCCATGTCAGGCTCCTACCTGGTAGGCAAAGTTGTAGGTGCCGACGACAATCCCGCTCGCTTGCCAATACGCGCGAATCGTGGTCGCGTCCACGACGTACCCGGTGAGCTCGATGCTGTCCATTTCGAACTCGTCGCGCGCATTGCCCTTGCTCGCAATCGGCTGCGCCGTCTGGACGAGCAGCACATCCTTGCCGGCGGTGAGCCCGGAAAGTCCTGTCAGGTCGAAATGGCCGCTCGTTCCACGGCCAATGTCCTTGGAGAACTGCGTAAAGGAAAGCCCCCCGCTCGCGGGAGTCTGCCATGTGCCATCGGCGCGCAAGAACTTTGCGGTGCCGCCGCCGCTCGCCGGCACATCGCCAGCCGCAGCCGGACCAAATAGTGTCGGGGTCACCACGACCGCGCCGGTCGTGGGCGATACCGTGATGCCCGCACCGCCGCTAGTAACCGACGAGACGGAGCCACCGCCCCCCGCGCCTACCGGTGGACGCCACCAGCCAACGCCGTCGCTCATGTATTCGTAGCGCCCGGCGGTCGTCAGAACATCGGTCGCCGCGCCCTGCACGAGGCCCGTGGTGGGCTTGACCGTGACGGTCCCGGCCTCGAGCTCGACAGAGATGCGTCGGCCCGCATTGACGCTCGTGGCCACCGGGAGGGTTACTGCAAACGTGCCGCTGGCCACAACAACCTGATCGAGTAGCGCCGTCACGTCGGCCGTCTGTAGCGACGTGGGCGAGGCGAGCGGCGTTGCCTGCTGCGCAATGCGCCCGAGCGCCGCCGCGACGTTGTCCTCGAGTTGCGAGACACCGCGCTTGAGACCATCGCCCGTCGTGTCGAATTGCGACAGGCGCTTCAGATTCGGAGCGATGGGCATCAGTTATCCGCGTCGAAACTGACCTGCAGGTAGAATCCGGTCCACGACATGCCGGCGTTGCTACCAGCCTCGTCGAGGCCGTAATATCCGGCGGTCACGTTGCCGCAGCCAAGGTCCGCCATGGTCCATGGCGCGTTGCTCTGTGGATTCTGCAAAGGATCATATGCCACCCATCCTGCGAAGTTTGCGGCCAGCGGCCAGAACGCCGCATTCACCACCGCCGCCCCGTGACCGATCGAGTCAGTAATCGCTGCCAGGTAGGCTATGCTATTGCCGGTGATGAGCTCGTAATTGTATACGACGTCGATGTTGCGCGGATTGGTGTATCCACACGTGTTATTTCCCACGACCAACGGCGGGAATTTGAATGCCGCAAACCCACTCCCGAATCCGTTCGAGGTGGGCATCCAAACGAAGTCCTGCGTGGAGAAGTTACGCAACGCCGTACCCTGATAGCTGGCGCCATCGCTGCAACCGCTAGGCCCGCACGAGCGTTCGGTCCAACCAGGCCCCTCGGTCCAATCGCTGTGGCCGAGGTTGACCGCGCCCGTCTGCGGCAAGGGCGATGGATACATTGCAATGCTATGATGCGTGAGCGCTTGCGTCGTCTCGCCACTCTTCTCTTCGCCGGTCGGCAGTGTGCATGCCGCCAGGCTAGTCGCCAATATCAACACGATGGCTAGTCTCATTTTTGTTCTTGCTCCTTTTCACCACACGTTTCCCGTTCGCCAGATCTCATCGTAAAGCTCCGTTGCTTCCTGTCCGACCACATCGATGCGCGTGATCGGGCCTTCTCGCTGCACGGCATTGGCCGCGTAGAGAATGTCGTCTTGGACCTTTTCCCGCTCGGTCGCGGCGAGCTGTGCAATGCTCCCCATGCCGCCCTCGGCGCCGCCATCGGCCGTGGCGATCTTGTAGACCGCGTCCCAGATGACCCAATCATCCCAGCCCTCGACGCCGTCGAAGACGTCCGTATCATTTGCCTTGTCGACCCATGCGGGCACGTACCAGAGATTGTAAACGTAGGCTCGGTCCGTGGCTGGCAGCAGGCCGAGCAGGCCAGCTGCCACAGTGGTCGTCGATTCGACGCCCATGTTGTACAAAAAGAAGTTGCGAGGCGCCCCCGTCTGCGCGCCGAAAACATTGTAGAATTGCGTACGTTGGTCAAACGCGATGGCCTTGAGCGCGCGCCATCGATTGGTCGTCAGAAAGAGCTCTAGCCCGACCAGATGTGCCAAGTCCGCGGGCAAGGCGAGGTCTGTCCACGCCTTGCCCGCCGTCACTCCGCTCGCTGTCGAGCCGGTGGCAAGTTTGCAATACAAGCTCTTGGCGCCGTTGGTCTGCACCAAGCGGCGCCGAAGAGCCTGCCATGATTGATTGATCTCCGTATTCAGCCTGGCATTAGGCCAGCGCGCCGTTGTGCTCGTCGTGTCCGCGCCGATGTCCGCCAGGACTCGAATGCGACCACGCAGCACGGATAACGCAACTGGCCTTGCCATCTCAGTAATCCTCCGACTTGACGCATGCCTTCACCGCATCCCAGAAGGCCTGCGCACATTCCTCGACGTCTGCATCGGGCTCGTCTTCGATCTTGGCGTACGCCTTGAACTTGGCGAGAAACTCCGGGTCGAGCTCATCGCTAGAGCTCGACTCGTCCTTGCCCATATCGTCCTTGGAATCGGGGGCAGGCATGCCGCCCCCTTTGCCGTGGAAGATAAGAGCGAGCGCCGGTGTCTTGCCTTTCACGAGTCGCCTCGACTGTCCGCCTCGACAACGACGTGCAATCGGTCGCTGACCGCCAGCTCCACCGCAGTTGCCGCACCAAAGCCGATGGTGCGGAGCGTGGCTGTGCCAGCGACGTCGTTCAGCGCGGTGAGAATGGCGCTCGACACGGTAGGCGCCGGTGAAAAGACGTACGCGGCGATCTTGGCCAGGCCCGGGGTGAGCGGGAAGGTCAAGTTGTACGTCCCTACGCCGGTGCGCGTGAGGGTGATTGCCGTATCGGTTTGCGTGAGGAGCGTTGTCAGCGCTCCGGTCGCTCCGATCGTGTAGGCAATCTCGAATTGCTTCGGTTCTCGTGTCCCGGTCGACCAAAACGGCCGGCCGGGAGCGTCCTGTGCAGTGGCACTCATGGTTCCTCGATTACGTCGGCGAGAGGAGCGGGCACCGGCCGGTCATGGTCGGGTCGCGGTGGACGTAGCCCGGATAGGCCACGATGCGATATTCGTAGGAGTTGCTCGTTGAGGCGCGCAGCATGGTCAGGCCATCTCCATTGACGATCTTGGGAAATCCAGACAGCGTGGCGAAGCGGACACCTTTCAAATCGAACATGTAGAGCGACCCGATCGGCATGAACTTGTCTTCGAAATACGCCACCGGTCCGGCGGCGGTGTTCATCTTGATGGATTGGAAGTTGAAATACCCGACTTCGTTCATCTCGACGAGATTGCGGATACCGCGCGTCTCGAGGGATGTGGCCAATGCCTCGAACTGTTCCGAGTGCAAGAGCCCCGTCTTCGGCGGCTTGCCGCGCGAGCGCATGCGCGTTGCGAGCTTTCTGCACCGCTGCTCGATGCCGTTACCGGCAACATCTGCGGCGACCAATCGAACGCCCGAGCGTCGGAGCACGTTGACCGACCGGTCAACGCCTTCGAACGCGGTGCTCGTTGGGTCAGCGGGAGGATTCCACGCCCCGAAGCCGAGCACGATGCGGTTCGGATTTGCGGTTCCGCCGAAGTCGCCAGGTCCGCCCGATTGGCCAGCGCGGAAAAAGTACATTGACCCGGCCCAGTTTGCCGGAGTCCCAGCCGCGCCACCGCTCGTGGCGGAGACAGTCAGCGTTCCCGCGTTGTAGTTGACCGCCACGACGAAGCCGAGGCCCGCCGAGGCGATGATGACGTGCGCGGTCGACGTGCCGTCATTGGCTGAAGGCAGGAGAATCTGGCCCACCTCGAAGTTGACGATCGCTTGGGAACCGAGCACCCCGTTCGTACTTGCAGCCAGCGTGATGACGCCGGCGGAGATGGTGCCGAAGCCGAGCGCACGACCCTGATCCTGGAGCAGGTAATAGGTCATGATGTCGGCGAAGTTGCGATAGAGGCCGTCGATTTCCTCTTTTTGATCTTCGAAGAAGGCGCCCATGTCGCTGGCGCTTGCATCGATGATCTTGTCGCCAATTTGCACGGCGGCGTCGTATTCTCCCCAGTTGATCGTCCAGGCTGCGCCCTGGATGTTGGATCCAGCACCAGCTTGCTGGCTGCCCGATTGCGCATCGAGCAGCGTTGCGCCGGCGCCTTGCGGGTTGGAATCAATCAGCGGCACGATCCAGCGCCGGCCTGTGCCGCGCTTTTTCGTGTCGAGCATGTCGAGAAACACGTGGTTCTCGTTCATGGTCCGAGCGACTTCGTCGGACGTATAGTTATCTTTTAGAAATGCGTCGAATGATGTGAGCGTTGAACCGGTAGCGGGCATGGGAAACCCCATGGGGCCGTGCGAATCATCCGCTCGCGCTGCGAGCTATAGCTTTTGCGGGCTTACTCGTCGGCTACGTCGGAGAGCTCATTGGCTCTCATGGCCATCGCCTGGCGGACGTATTTGTCCATCAGTGCTTGGCCTCGTAGCTGCGGCGCGGCGTGTGCTTCGGAGGCTCCTCGAGAAGAGAGTTGCGGTTTGGGTTTCACGCCACTAACCCGTGCGGTGGGACCTTCTCGGTTCGCGGATTTGCCGCCGCCCACGGCTGGAGCGGTTTGACTCGCTCCGAAAATCTTTTGCATGCGCTGATATTGCGTCGCCACGACGTTGAGCACTTCGTGTGCCGCCTCGTCGATGGTGATGTCGGACCGGCCCGCGTTGGCTTGCTGCAGCGTGTACGACAGCACGGCCTGGGAGAATGTCGGGTCCTCGCCGAGCGCCGCGGTGACGCGCGGGTCTCCAAGCGAGGTCAGGGCCTGCTGAGTGCGTTGCACCGCGCCGTGCCACTGGACTTGCTGACTCTGTCGTTGCTCGAGCTCCTGTCGAGCTTGCGCTTCGCGATTCAGGCGCGCTTCCAGCTCGGCGACCTTCGGATCTCGCGTGGTGAGCTTCTGCAACTGCCGGCGATTGAGCTCGTTCGCGTCCACGCCGAACACCATGTGGATGGCCTCATCCTCATTGCCGGCTTCCCATGCCGCGCGCGCGCGTTCGAACGGCTCGTAGCGCTGCTGCAGCTGCGCCGCCGTCTGCTCGACCGTGCGATAGGCGTTGGTCACCTCGCCCCGCTGCCGCTCGATGACTGCCTTGGCTTTGGTCTGATCTTTGCGAAAGGCTTCCCACTGCTTGCCGGTCAGGCCGTCTTGATTGATACCGATCTTGCGCAGCGCCTCTTCGATCTTGCCTTCCGCAACGAGTTTTTGCACCTTGTCGATTGTTTCAGCGGAGACCTCTGCCGGCGCTGAGTCCTTGGGGTGCGCCCCAGCCTCGCCCGTCTCGGCCGAGGCCTCCGTCTTGTCTTTGCCGAACTTGCCGTCTTTCGCGCGCGGCTTATCCGGCGGCGGCGTGCCATCGCTCGCCGTGGAGTGCTCGTGTTCGCCGTTGCCGTGCTCGAGTCGATCACGATTCTCTATCGTGCCGTGCTCGGCTGATGCCTTGTCCGCTGCAATCTGCGCGCGCGCGGCGTATTTCTCGATGAGCTTCGCCGAGCGGTCGTGGATCTGAGACGACTGAGATACCGGGGGGGCTTTGCCGGGCGCCTTCTCCGGCGTTGCCGCCGGGGCGCTCGGTGCTGCGGTCTCAGGCTGCGTTGTCGCTACGTCGGTCGGCATGTTCCCTCATCACTTGGTTCCAACGCGCACGCATGCGCGCCTCGAGTTGCTTGTCGGTTCGTCCCTTGCGCGCCCACTCACCGAATAGCGCGTAGAACTGCTTGTCCTGCTCGACGGCTTCTGGCGCGCCTTGCATGTGGTAAAAAAACAGCCCTTCCGCCATGCGGCCTTTGAGCGTTTGCGCCATCGCCTTGCGGCCCGGAGAGCGGATGCCTTTCATGGCGAGATCCCATGATTGTCATACAGTTGGCGCTGCTCGACTGCATGCTGTGCGAATTGTCCAGCGCGTAGCAGTTCGGCGCCGCGAGTGGCAACCCATTGGCGCGTGCGAGGTTGCACGACGCTCCAATAGTGCATCGCAAATTGCTCCTCGGATTCATCCGTTACCGGCTCGTGGTGCCGGTCGAAATAGCTCTCCTTGCGAAAGCACCAATCGAACAGATCGATAGCCGCCAAGTAGACCGCGAATAGCACGATCATGGCGCCACGATCCCACGCTGAACGAGCCGCTCGATATCGTCTTTGCCGCGTCGCTCGCAACACGATGCGCAATGACAGAGCTTGCTAAAGCCGGTGAAGATGCGCGTGACCGTGCTATTGGGCATGTCGTTGCTGCCCCAGCCACCCTCCACGCGCGTTTCGTGCTGGTAGTGCTGCTCCTCGTGCTCGCTCATGCTATGGTGCCTCCTTGCGACGCCGATATGCTTCGCGGAAGCCCGAGAGCGCTGCGGGGATGTGGCCGGTGAAATACGGCTCGATTAGTCGGGCGATCAGCAAGCCCCCGCGGTATCGGCGTCGCGTTTTTATTAGGACACAGCGCGAGTATCAGCGAGGCTAGCCTCATGCAGCTATCGGCGGTGCCGCTCCGTTCAATATTGGGCTCGGTCCAGCCGGTCCGGGCGGGCCGGGTGGAGGGCCGGGCGGTCCTCCCGGGCCAGTCGGACCGAGCGCTCCTATCGCGGCGCTGTTGCCGCCGGCGGCCGCCTGGATCTCCGCCTTGCGTGCGGCGATCTGATCCATGACGCGGTCGCAGTCTTCCAGGAACTTGACGAACCACTGGAGGTTCCAGTCCGGCGCGCCGTCCGCCTCCGCTTCGAACATGGCCCTGCCGACCTGCACGATGGCCTCGGCCAGATCCATCCACTTTTTCGGCGGTCGGTATTGAAACTTCTTCTGCTCGCCCTTGGTCGACGGGTCGAGCCAAGATTCGATATAGGTCTCGACGAGCCGCGACTGCGCATCTTCAGCGGCAAGCTCGGAGTCGAGGTCCTGCGCCTGGATGACCCGCCGCACGCCGGCTGGCGATAGGATGCCCATGGCGAAAAGCCGCTCCGCGACATCGACGCGATCGGCTGGCGAGTTGACCAGCCCGGACACCGCCGCGATCTGAATCGACTCGTCGGGAATCTCGAGCGCGAAGTCTTTCCAGCGGAACTCCCGGAGCTCCGAGCCTTTCGCGGAGCGAATCACAACGTCGCCTCCGCTGCCATCATCGGCTAGCTGCTGTAGGCAACGGAGGATCTGCCGCGCACTGCCCACGGCGGCCATGCGCTCGTAGTTCTGCCACTGGACTGAGAACCGCTCGCTCTTGATATTGGCAACGATCCGCTGTGCCTCGCCGCTCTGCAGTCCCGGCTCCCGTTCGCTCTGCGCATCGGCTTGCGAAATGCCAGGGATATCGAACACCAGGCGAATCATCCGCTCGAGGTATTGCATGCTCGCCGAGCCAAACGTTTGCGGCACGGTGATCTGCGGTGCGGGAGAGCCCTTCTTATGGCGCATCCAGGTCATGGCCTTGTTCGAGCGCATGTCCTCCTCGCGCACGCTGTCATCTTCACACACGCCGTACATGTTGGAGCCGAGCTTCTCATTTTGCCTCCAGCGCTCGACTTGGTCGTTGACCTCCTCGCAGAGGCCAGAAACGATCTCGATGAGTGATGTGCCGAAGATGCCCATGCGCCAAGGCGCCCAGGTGATGAGCTCAATCGGCGGAAAGGTCCAGGGCCATTCCTCGCCCTCGGTCAGGTCGATACCGCCGACCGCGATGCAATGGGTCCCTGGCAGGTCGTCCGAGATGGCCACGCGCCAGCCCTCGATGACGAGCACCATGCGCCCGTGTCGGTCATTCTCGACGCCGCGCGTGCTCGCGCCATAGACATCGGGGATCGCCGGGGCCGCCATGATCTGGTCCTCGAATTGCGGGAACTTCGCGGCGAGCTTGAACCGATCGTATCCGTACCGGTGAAACCAATTGAGCGGGGGCCCGCCTCGACACTCGCGGGGGTCAACCAGGAGCTCCCATGGGAGCATGCGCTCGCAGGTGACTCGGCGAGCCTCGAAGTCGGCGAACCACTTGACCGCGCCGCAATCGGCGTATCCGGTATCGCGAAATGCCTCGAGCAGCACGCCGTAAGCGTCATGGGAGAGCCCATGGCGCTGCGCCATCACAGCCTCGATGGCGCGCTCCATTTTCTTGGCGCGCCGCTTGGTCTGCCAATCCCCATTGGAGACGGCGAACATGGCTTTCGGCTTTTGCTTACCGGCGATCTTGGCGCATGCCGTATCGACGATGGCGCGCGGGAGCTGAATAATGCTCGGCTGCACGCCGGTGGCGCGTGACGGCCCGTCGAAATAGGCCGTCGGCGTCAAGTCCGGGAGCATCCTGCCCTCGTACTGGCGGAGGTGCCGGAGGATTCTGCGCCGCCGCGCCTCGGTGGTTACGTGCAGCGAGTCAACGACCGCAGCGATACGCTTGGCCCGTTCGTTGGGGTCTTTCGCCTCGTGCCACAGACCACCGTCTTTCGCCGCCGCGCGTTTTGTCACTTGAGCCAAAGGCAAGCACGAGACGTGCAAGGCGCCTAGATTGCAATCTTATTGGCGGAGCACGAGACGTGCGATGTGTGATATGGTGAGCGCTGAGATGAGCGTTGAGATTGATATCGTGCATCTTGGCCCTGGCGATTACGACCGCGCGAAGCGCGTGTTGAATCGCGCGCGCCACCCGGGGTTCATCGGTCGAGAGCTATTTTATAGGGCGGCAACGATCGGCCGCGCGTGCGTGGCGACATTGGCGGGCGATGACGTTGGCGTTGCGCTCATCGTCAAGGACAAGCTGCTGGCGTTATCGGTCATCGCCACGGCACAAGGACACGGCGTTGGCGCGCGAATGATGGACGCTCTGCGCCCGCAATGGGTGCAGAGCATCGCCGATCGGGTGTCGTGGTTCGAACGCCGTGGATACGAATGCGTAGGAGCGCCGAAGATCGGCATCAACGGCAAACACGCAGTGCAGCTCATGCAGCGCCGCGCGGATGCGCCATCCGAAGCATCGAGCATTCGCACGGCCATAGATGTTCCGGCGCCCAATGATGGCATTGACGAAATCGAGCCGTCGTTTCGCTATCTCGACCGTGAGGACATGGATGATGGCCTGCTGATCAAGCTCGACAAACTCTATGCTGGAGCTGTGGCATCTGGATACATCCGAGGCGCGCTAGACGTGCTGAGTAAAGCGGCGATCGTGCTCCGCAAGCGCTCGTCCTCATAGAGACCGAGACGTCCTTTCGCGCGCACGAATGGGACCTGCATGGCATCCGATAGGACCCATGCAAAATGATTAGCTGGCGGCGCGAGACACGCTCGCGACACGTCGTCCGGTGTCGCCTTTCGCACGTCCACAAGAGAGACAACGCCTACGATACCCCCTCGTGGGCCCAGCTCATAATCATGTGGTCCGTGCCATGGTCTAGCGCCGGCCAGAATACAAATCGGACCCCGATAAGATGTCGACCACGAGCGTAGCTCGACGCTCTTGCGCCCCGTCGCGATGAGCGAGGCCCACGGTTGGCGGACGATCAGCACTCTCATTTCGGGCTCATTTCGGGGCCTTTCGTTGTGCGCGCCCCCACGATAAGTAGACCTGCGCCTCGCCGTAGACCCACGCCTCGCCGAAGACCTGCGCCTCGCCATAGACCCGCGCCTTGTCGTAGACCTGCGCGTTGTCGTAGACCAGCGCCTTGCCGTAGACCCGCGCGTCGCCGAAGACCTGCGCCTCGCCGAAGACCTGCGCGTCGCCGTAGACCCACGCCTCGCCGAAGACCTGCGCCTTGCCGTAGACCCACGCCTCGCCGAAGACCTGCGCCTCGCCATAGACCCGCGCCTTGCCGTAGACCCGCGCGTTGTCGTAGACCCGCGCGTTGTCGTAGACCCGCGCCTCGCCGTAGACCCACGCCTTGCCGTAGACCCACGCCTTGCCGTAGACCCGCGCCTTGCCGTAGACCCGCACGTTGTCGTAGACCCACGCCTCGCCGAAGACCTGCGCCTCGCCATAGACCTGCGCGTTGGGACCCACGTAAGCGGTATCAGCTACGGTGGCCGTGTCGGCGACCCAGCCGCCGCCGTTGCTGTGCTGGTGCGCGGGCACCGGGCCGGCGCCGAAATCGTATGTGGTAGTGCTCATGCGCCCTCCGGGCCAATCCAATAATGAGTAATAATGAGACCAGCTACGTACACCCCGCGCGACTGTTTTGCGCGCATGCGGTCCAGCATGCGGAGCACGTCGATCGGCAGCGTGAGCGAGACGACGGGCCGCCCATTGGCCCGTCGTTTCGCTGCCGATTGCGTCGTGCCCGATCGATTACTCGGTGTCGATCTCGGCGAGTCGGATGATTTCTTCGATTTCACGCGCCGAGCGCTGATTAGGTATCTCATTTCGTCACCCTCACTCTTTCTGAGATAATATAGCCGCTGTATTACCGCTCGTCAAGGACAATCGACATCAGCTATCCCGCCACTCCCTCCCACATCCCGCCACTCCCTCCCACCGATCCCGCCCCAAGCTGTCGCGCACGTCGCGTTCGAACTCGTCACGCTCCCATCGGACACGCGCAATGACCCCTCAACCGTCAGCAACCGCCATCACTGCTAGAGCAACGCCGGTGATTGACCGGCTTTTGCTGGCGACGTCGATTTTCTTGAAATTGTTCCGGGATGGCTCGAAAGGGACCCGCTCTGGTGACGATGGTGACGATTGGTGACGATAAATCTTACCCTTACGCGCGCAGGAATTTGGGTTCCCACAGGTATAGGGGCTGGAAACATCCTCACCATGGTCACCATGGTCACCAGGTATCCGCCAGTCCTTCCCACCGATCCCGGCCCTGCTCCAAGCTGTCTCTCACATCGCGTTCGAACTCCTCGCGCGCCACTTGCCGGTACCAATCAGGTGACCCGTAGGCCGGCGCGAGCGCAGGGCTGTCCGGCTCGTCCCAGTGGTAGCAAGCTCGCCAGCCATAGAGCAGCGCGTCGGTGCGGTGGTTCTCGAGCCCCGGCGCCTCGCGGTTGTGCGCCTCGTCGGCCCAGGCGAGGTTCTCCAGCTCGCTGGCTAGGTCGTCTGTGCGTCCAGCGGCCAGGAGCAGCGTGCCGGTAGCTAGCGCTCCGTTGAGCAGCTTGATGTAGCCGAGCTTGTCCCGCTTTTGGGCTGGGATGATCGGCACGCCCCAACGCCGCCGCATCTCCTCGCCGAATGCTTTGCCAAGTCCGCCCTCGTCACCAACGATCTGGTCGAGCGGGTAGAGCTTGCCGAGCTCTATGGCCCGCGCCGCCGCCTCGCTTGGGATCATCCCCGCATGCGCCTCGGAGTGCAGCGCCCAGGCGATCCGCTCATGCTTGCGCCAGCCGATGACCACGAAAGCGGTCTTGTCGACGACGCCGAAGTCGATGCCCAGCACGTGTCGGTCGAGCGTCGCCGGCGCGGGCAACAGATGCTGGCCACGCGAGAACTGCGAGTAAACCATCCCCGACGTGTCCTCGATCCACAGGCCTTCTTCGAGCTGCCGGCGAGTCGTCGGGTCCATCTTAGCCAGCGTTGCTCGATAGGCCTCCTGGTCGACGTAGGGATTGTCGTCGAGCTTGGACGGGATGAATGTGCCAGCGGCCGTGGCGGGCTCGACGAACCGGGCCTTTACCCACTTGTGCCCGACGCCACCGGGGTTGGTCGCGCCTCGCATGCGGATGGGCACCGTGGCACCCTTGAGCCGGCGCAGGCGCGAGAAGAGATACGTGTACCATCCTTGCTGAAATTGCGTGAGCTCGTCGAAGCCCACGAATTGAAACTCGGCGCTCTGATAGCGGTACTTGTCTCGCTCCGTATCCAGATACCCGAAGGTGATCGTGGCTCCGCTAGGGAAGGTCCATGTCTTTTCGGTGCCGTCCCACTTGGCATCGGTCGAGGATAGCCACTGATGCGAGCGATCCATGATGGCGCCTGGGAGCGCTAGGTCAGGATAGGTCCGGCGCAACAGCAGCGCCGCGTATCCTGGCACGTGCACGTATTGCAGCGCGGCCATGAGCAGCGCATCGGACTTGCCGCCGCCGGCCGCTCCGCCGAAGAGCGCCTCCATGCAGTCGAGCGAGAGAAAGGCCTGCTGCGTGCCAAACGGGTCGTGTGGGCAGTAGCGCTGCCCTCGGGTGACACGACGCGACGCCGCGAGCAGCCCTGCTGGATTCACTTGCCGCCCTTCACCCCGTGCTTGTGCGCGCGATGGGCGCCGAGTCCGCGCGCATCTTCAAATTCATGGGCGCACTCAGGGCATAGCAGCCAGTTAGAGCTCGTTGTAAACGTGCGCACGCTCTCGAGCGGGATATGACGCTCGAGACGAGCACCGAAACGGAGTAGACGCCGCTCGAAGTCCACACGGATATCGCCATCGATAACCGAGTTTAGCTCCGCTGTAGTGCGCGAGCCTGTATGTGTGGCGAACGACAATATGGCCGTGGTAACTTTCATTGCAATCTACTCCCGTCTCGCTCTGCCATGCGCATCTCCTCTTCGGCCGCTTCTCGCAGCATCTTGGCCCGCTCTTGGTGAGAGAGCTTGTCGTAGTCGTCCGCGCCGCCCGGCTGCGTCCTGTCTCCAGGCCGGCGGGTAACGCCCATGATCTCCAATTGCATCGAGATCGCCTTGAGCATGGCGCCCACCTCCGGCGCATCGACCGCTACGAGATCACCAGCCACGACATATTGCTTTTGATTTCGCCTAGCCAATGCGATGAGCTCGTCGAGCTCTGCGTATTTTGCCTCGCAGATGGCGTGGACCTCATCTGCCCAGCTCGTCTTGCGCAGCTGCCGCACGCTCCCCGCCGCCTCGCCCTCGATCCGGTAGACCTCGGCGACCTTGAGCCCCCACTCCGCCGCGAGCGAGCGCCGACTGGTACTACCTCGCCACTCGCCGGAGACCATGAGCCCGCAGATCTTCTCGCGCCGCTCGTCGCGCGTCGCCAGCTCGGCTGCTGTGTATGTCGTCATAGCCCGCACCACCAGAGCGCAGTGAGGGCGACCAGTCGCAAGATGGCCCACGCTCGAAGAATCCTATTCATGCTCATAACCCCACATGCGCCAGGATGTTGCACTTGGCGCGATATACCTCGTCTATCTGTTCACAGCCGCTATCGCGTATTGCGTGCAGGCATGCCTCCACATCGCCATTGACATAGTTGACCTTGCCACAGTCGAGCGCCAAATGGCCCCCAATGGAGCATGCGGCGTATCGCTCGTCCATGGCGTCCACGATGCGCTGACAGTCGTCGTGCGAGTCACCACCGAGACAGCCATCGAGCAGCACGGCAAAGAGTATCGCTATCACATTCGCCCGTATCGTCATTCCTGATGCTCCCGCAAATACATTACCGTATCGATCGCCTGCTGCACGCTGTATGCGATCTGATACACCCCCCCGGCCGTTACCCAGCGGCTAGCCCACGCATTTTGCCCCGCTGACATCTGGCCGCCGACTGCCTTGCACTCAATGGCGACTGCCCGGCCCTTGACGATGCACAGGATGTCCGGTCCGCCAGTGCCGATCCCATAGGTGATGCCGGCGCGCCGGCCGGTGTTGACGCGCTCGCGCCAAACACCCATGCCGGCAAGCGTCTGCAGGATCGCCCCAACCAGCCGGGTCTCATTCGTCCGCGCGCATTTCAGCTCGCCGCAGGGCACTCTTTCAGATGCCCGTATTTGTTTAGCTTTCACGATTTGTCTTGACACCTCCGCGCCAACGTCATCTCTGTGACCTGTACGTCGCTGCCGCTCCTAGGCTGCTGCCAGCTAGCGCATGCCATCAGTTGTCTCGTTGACTGCGCTGCGGTTGGCTCGGTGTCGGTCGCTGTTGTGCGACAAACACCGCGCCACCTCTCGACAACCTGCTGTTTCGCCAGCCTTCGGGGAGGACATATTTCGTCAGCACATCGGACAAAAACCTCAAGAAAGTCGATCTGATGGAAACCACTGCAAATCTCGGCATTGCATGTGCCCCTTGTCGCGCCTAAAGAGAGAA
>WNGD01000648.1_pt1 | contig 37484 bp, 35 predicted proteins | sample 5400671 | NCBI WGS metagenome assembly WNGD01 (sample SAMN13153369, study PRJNA577476) | soil metagenome | isolation source: 40 cm soil or saprolite under grassland replicate 2 | place: USA:California | collected 2016-06-15 | reverse complement strand
CGCGCGGCCGTCGTCGACTTCGATGTCCACCACGGCAATGGCTCACAAGACATCTTCTGGTCGGACCGCAGCGTGATGTACGGCTCGACCCATCAGATGCCGCTCTATCCAGGAACCGGCGCGACGGACGAGCGCGGCGAGCACAATACGATCGTCAACGCGCCGTTGCGCCCGGGGGACGGCGGCGAGGCATTTCGTGCCGCCTTCGAAACGGTCATTCTGCCACGCCTGCGAGATTTCCGGCCGGATTTGATCGTGATCTCCGCAGGCTTCGACGCCCACATGCGCGATCCGCTTGCCAACCTGAACCTGCTCGAAACCGATTTCGATTGGGCGACGCGCAAACTCATGGAGGTCGCGGACGCGAGCGCCAACGGGCGCGTCCTGTCGGTGCTCGAGGGCGGCTACGACCTCGAGGGCTTGGCAAATTCGGTCGCCGCCCACGTCGCTGCGCTGATGCAGGGGTAAAGAGCGTCACACGCCTGCGGCCCGCGCGCGGGCCACCAGGCCTCTTGCAGAGGCCGCTCGTCATCATGAGTTCGGGGGAGAGTGGCCCCCCTTCCTCGAGTACATTATATATATGGTGCGATTCACCGGGACCGATCATGCCGGATGAGGCCCATTCCGACGTCAAGCGGCTGCCCTTCGAGCGGGCGATCGAGGAACTCGAGTCGATCGTCAAGCGGCTCGAGGAGGGCAAGGTGCCGCTCGAGGAGTCGGTCGCGATCTACGAGCGCGGCGAAGCGCTCAAACGCCGCTGCGAGGAGCTATTGCGTCAGGCGGAAGCCCGGGTGGAGAAGATCACGCTCGATGCCGCCGGCAAGCCGACCGGAACTGAGCCGCTCGACGTCAGCTAGGCTCACCGACGCCGCAGCGCGCGCAGATCGGGCAAGCGCTGCTTCAGCCGACCGGTATCCTTCCACGGGTCCTGCTTGAGCCCACTTAGTCGCCTGCCCAGGTTGAGCAGCGTGTATTGATTGCCGCTCTTGGTGCGACCCAGTTCCTCCCACGTCACCGGCGCGGAGACCGCCGCGCCCGCGCGGGCGCGCGTCGAATACGCCGCAACCGCCGTCTGCTCCAACGAGTTGCGCAAGTAGTCGACGAAGATTTTTCCCTTGCGCAGCGATTTCGTGATTTTCGCAACATATCGCTTGGGATCGTCGGCCGTCATTGCCAACGCCACCGCCTGCGCGAAGTTCTTGGTGGTGCGCCAGTCGGCCCCATCGATGGGCAGAACGACGTGCAGGCCCTTGCCGCCGGAAAGCTTGACGAAGCTTTGCAGATCGAGCGCGGCAAGCCGCTCGCGCACGTCGCGTGCGGCCTCCACGATGCTCGTCCACGCAACGCCCTCGCCGGGGTCGATGTCGAAGATGATCCGGTTGCAAATGTCGAGCCGATCGATCATCGATCCGCGCACGTGCAGCTCGAGAACGCCCGCCTGCACCAGGGAGAGCACGCCGTCGGGGTCTTGGACCGCAATCACCTGCCGACGGTTGCGATCAACGACCGTACGGAGATTTTTCTCGGTGAGACCAGCCGAGGCATGCTTCTGGAAGAAACAGTCGCCGCTCGTCCCATCGGGACAACGGACAAGCGCAAGCGGCCGGTCGACGATATGCGGCGCCATCCAGTCCCAGACCGAGCGATAGTAGTTTGCCAGATCCTGTTTGGTGATGCCTGCATCCGGCCAATAGACGCGATCGGGATGGGTGAAACGCACCTCTCCCACGTTCGGCTCGCGGCTCGCGGCCTTGGGCGTGCTCGCGCGCGCCTTCGTCTTCGACGTCCTCGTCATCGCCTTCGCCGTCTCTGCCGCGATCTTCGGTGCGGCTCTTGCGCTCCCGCCCGCGTTTGTTACCGGCTTCTCCCGCACCACCTCCTGCGGCGACTTGTCTTCGCGCACACCCTTGAACGCCGCCTGGCGCACGAACCCGTCCGCGGTCCAGCCGCGCAGATTTGCCTCTATCACCGTCTTGGGTTCGACCCAGCGGATATCACGGCGGCTGGCTTCGGCGCGAGGGATTTGGTCGAAGGGCGGCGATGTCCTCTCCAGCGGATGCAGCCGCCGCCATAAATCGCGCGCCAGCGCACGCGTGTAGCCGGTGCCGACCCGGCCCGCATAGACGAGCCGGCCATCATCGTAATAGCCCACCGCCAATGCGCCGATCGCCCGGGGCAGGACCGTCGAGGGCGAATAGCCGCCAACCACCAGTTCCTGGGCGTTGGAGCATTTCGTCTTGATGAAGCTATCTGAGCGCCCGCTGCGATAGGGGGCGTCGGCGCGCTTTGAGACGATGCCTTCGAGCCCCATTTGACAGGCGTGTCGCAGCACCGCGGGACCTTCGTCCTCGAAGTGCTCGCTGTATGTGACGGATCCGCCTTTCCCGCGACCAAGCAGCTGCGCGAGTGCGGATTTGCGTTCGATCAACGGCAAGTTCGTCAGATCGCGGCCGTCGAGATGCAGAAGGTCAAAGACGTAATAGACGAAGCGTTCCCGCTCGCCTGCCTTGAGCGCCGCCTGCAGCTCGGAAAAGCTCGAAATGCCCGTCTCGGCCTCGACCACCACTTCGCCGTCGATCAGCGCGTTGCGCGCAGCGAGCTTGGCGACCGCGGCGCCGATGTTGGGGAATTTTTCGCTCCAATCGAGACCTTTGCGGGTGAGCAGGCGGACCTTGCCGTGATCGAGCCGAGCCTGGATGCGATAGCCATCGAACTTGATCTCGTGCACCCACCCTCTGCCACTCGGCGCAACCTCCTGCAAAGTGGCAAGCGACGGCGGCACGAACTCTGGCAATCGCGCGCCGTTCGGCCGCCGGCCCTTGTCCTCGCTCCTGCTGGCGCTGCGCTTGCTCGTCCTCTTCGATTCGCCCCGGTCGCGCGGGCTGCGCGCGCGCTGTTGCGAAGTTTTGTGCGCGCTCGCACCTCTCAGAAAGGCATGGCCCTTCGTTGCGCCAGCCTTGACGTTCTCCTTCACGCTTTTATTCGAGTGCCAAACTCGCTTGCGCCCCTTGCCCTCGGCGATCTCGGACATCGAGCGGCGGCTGATGACCGAGAGCGGCTCCTCCTCGAGAATATCCGGGTCGCTCGCGCTGCGCGCGTCCTCGTCCTTGGATTTGATCAGAAGCCACGGCTCCTTTTTTTCTCCCGCCCTGCCGTGCATGCGCACGAGATGCCAGCGCCCGTGCAGCTTCTTGCCCTCGAGGCTGAAATCCAGATGACCTTTCTTGTATCCGGCGTAAGGGTCGCCCTCCGGATACCATTGGCCGCGATCCCAAATCATGACCGTGCCGGCGCCGTATTCTCCCGCCGGGATTGTTCCCTCGAATGCATTGTATTCGATCGGATGATCTTCAACATGGACCGCAAGACGTTTCTCGCCCGGAACCAGGCTTGGGCCGCGCGTCACCGCCCAGCTCTTCATGACACCGCCAAGCTCCAGCCGTAGGTCGTAGTGCAACCGCTGCGCCGCATGCTTCTGGATGACGAATTGATGTCCTTGCGCGCGGTGCACACGCCCCCGCGGCTCAGGCGTGACGTCGAACTTGCGCTTCCTGCGATAGACCTGAAGGCCCACTTCTCAACTCGCACGCTAGTATTGTGCCGGAGCGGCCCTGAAACGGACGCGACTCCCCGCGGCAGCAGCCGCTAGCGCGGCGACCGCAGAGAAGATCGGCGACTCTTTGCGGCAACAGCCGCGCCACTTCGCACGTGGTGTCATCGCGCACGCGCTCCCTCGTGAGCAATTGAGGCAACGCCTCAGCGACGCGCCAGGTTCCCCCGAGCATCGCAGAAAAGCGTAGATACGTTAAGCACTTCGCAGCGTTTCGATTTGCCTTCGCCGGCCCGTCTGGTTAAACCCTGGCCGACCCGTTAGGTTAGCGCCCGATCGTCGGTGGAGCCCTCCTTTGTCCCAGCCCTCGAAGACCCCGCTCCTTGACCTTATCAAGACGCCGGCCGACCTGCGGCGCCTCGAGAGCGGCCAACTGCGCCAGCTCGCCGACGAGCTGCGCCAGGAGACCATAGACGCCGTCGCGGTCACCGGCGGGCATCTCGGCGCCGGACTTGGCGTTATCGAGCTGACGGTCGCGCTGCATTACGTCTTCAACACTCCCGAAGACCGTTTGGTCTGGGACGTGGGACATCAGGCCTATCCGCACAAGATCCTCACCGGACGGCGCGATCGCATCCGCACATTGCGGCAGGGCGGCGGACTTTCCGGCTTCACCAAACGCGCCGAGAGCGAATACGACCCTTTCGGCGCGGCGCATTCTTCCACCTCCATCGCATCAAGTCTTGGCATGGCGGTCGCCCGCGACCTCGCGGGCAAGTCCAACAACGTGGTTGCCGTGATCGGCGACGGCGCCATGTCGGCTGGGATGGCCTACGAGGCCATGAACAACGCGGGCGCCATGAACTCGCGCCTCATCGTCATCCTCAATGACAACGACATGTCCATTGCGCCGCCGGTCGGCGCGCTTTCTGCTTATCTCGCGCGTCTGGTCTCCGGGCGCGCCTACCGATCGGTGCGGCATACCGTCAAGAAAGTGGCCAAGCTCCTACCTCCTTTCCTCGAGCAGCGCGCAATAGCCATCGAGGAATACGCCCGCGGTCTCGTCACCGGCGGCACCTTGTTCGACGAGCTCGGCTTTTTCTATGTCGGCCCGATCGACGGCCACAATATCGATCATCTCTTGCCGGTGCTCAGAAACGTGCGCGACGCCAAGAACGGCCCGTTCCTCGTTCACGTCGTCACCAAGAAGGGCAAGGGCTATGAGCCCGCCGAAAAATCGGCCGATAAATATCATGGCGTCGTCAAGTTCGACGTGGCGACAGGCGCGCAAGCGAAGTCGAAGACGGCCGCGCCCGCTTACACGAAGGTCTATGCAGAAGCGCTGATCAAGGAAGCGAAGAAGGACGACAAGATCGTCGCCATTACCGCCGCGATGCCGTCGGGGACCGGCCTTGATCTCTTTGCCAAGGAATTTCCGGAGCGCTGCTTCGACGTGGGCATCGCCGAGCAGCACGGCGTCACCTTCGCCGCAGGACTTGCGACAGAAGGTTTCAAGCCGTTCGCCACGATCTACTCGACGTTTCTGCAGCGTGCCTACGACCAAGTGGTGCACGACGTCGCCATCCAGCGTCTACCGGTGCGTTTTGCCATGGACCGCGCGGGGCTGGTCGGTGCCGATGGCCCGACCCATGCCGGCGCCTTCGACATCGCCTATCTCGGCTGCCTTCCCGGTTTCGTCGTCATGGCGGCGGCGGACGAAGCCGATCTCGTGCACATGGTGGCGACCGCCGCCGCGATTGACGACCGTCCGTCTGCGCTGCGCTATCCCCGTGGCGAAGGCATGGGCGTGCCGCTGCCGGCGGAAGGCGTCCCCCTCGAAATCGGCAAGGGGCGCGTGTTGCGCGAGGGCACCAAAGTAGCGCTGTTCTCGTTCGGCGCGCGGCTTGCTGAATGCTTCAAAGCGGCTGACGAGCTTGCCACGCTTGGACTTTCGACCACCGTCGCTGATGCCCGCTTCGCCAAGCCCCTCGATACCGAGTTGCTCCTTCGGCTCGCGCGCGAGCACGAGGTGCTCATCACCATCGAGGAAGGGGCCATCGGCGGCTTTGCCGCCCATGTGGTGCAAGCGCTTGCCGTAAACGGCGTGCTCGACGGCGGCCTCAAAATGCGCTCGATGATGCTGCCCGACGTCTTCATTGACCAGGACTCGCCCGCGGCGATGTATGCCCAAGCCGGGCTCGATGCCAAAGGCATTGTCGCGACGGCGTTCGCGGCGCTCGGACAGAATCTGCGGGGCGAGGCGGTGAAGATGGGGCGCGGATAAGCCAGCGCGCCGGCTATTTGCCTTTGCGCGGGACCTTTTTCCCCTTCTGGCGGGCTTCAGAGAGGCCGATGGCGATAGCCTGCTTGCGGCTCTTCACCTTTTTGCCGCTTCTGCCGCTCTTGAGCTTTCCGCGTTTGCGCTTGCGCATCGCGCGCTCCACATCCTTCGAAGCACTGCGCGAATATCGACGTGCCATAATTCGACTCCCTATCGACCCGAGCTGGTTTAGCACCGGGTCTGCGGCTCGCCTCACAGCGAGTCGTTTGGAACAACAGACACGTGCCGTTATTTGTTCCAGTGTGCGCCTCACTCGTGCCGCTAAGTGGTAAGCCGCTCATCATTTCGTGCGCTGAGCAAAGGGCATGGCCCGCCGCGTTCGCATTGACCGGCTTCTCGTCGAGCGCGGCCTGTTCGAAAGCCGCACGCAGGCGCAGAGCGCGATCGCCGCCGGTCGCGTGAGGGCCAACGAGCTTGTCGTCGCACGGCCATCGGAGGAGATTTCCGCTGACGCCGTGCTGCGTGCCGAGCCTGCGCACCCCTACGTGTCGCGCGGCGGGGTAAAGCTTGCGGCTGCCCTCGATCATTTCCGCTCCGATGCGATGTTCAACCCTCGCGGGCGTGTCTGTCTCGACGTGGGCGCCTCGACCGGTGGCTTCACCGAGATCCTGCTGGCGCGCGGCGCCCGCCGCGTCTATGCCGTCGATGTGGGTCGCGACCAGCTGCATCGACGCCTGCGTGGCCGACCGGAGGTCGTTTCGCTTGAGGCAACGGACATTCGTACCCTCGATCCGGCCCGGCTGACCGAGCAGCCGGACTTCGCCGTGGTCGATGTGAGCTTCATCTCGCTCAAGCTCGTCCTGCCTGCCGTCTTCGCACTGCTGCGCACGCCCGCCAGTTTGCTTGCGCTGATCAAGCCGCAATTCGAGGCGGGCCGTCGGCGTGCGAAACGAGGGGTCGTGCGCGATCCGCACGTTCACGCCGGCGTATGCGAAGAGATCGCTGGCTTCGTCACGTCGTGCGGTTGGCTTGTCGCCGGCATCGAACCGTCGGTAATTCCGGGCGGCGACGGTAATCGCGAGTTCTTCATCGCCGTGTATTCCAGCTGACGTTCTGGACGTATCTACGATTGCTGGCTATCGGAAGCCATGGTGGAGCGGCTCCTGATCGCCCGGTTAGGCGCGCGCGGCGAGGGTGTCGCGGACACCGTCGCTGGCGCCGTCTACGTGCCCCATGCGCTGCCGGGCGAGATCGTCGAGGCCGAGCCCTGGCCGGGGCACGCCGACCGCCGTCGTCTCACCAAAGTCGAGATTGCAAGCCCGGAGCGCATCACGCCGGTCTGCGGGCATTTCGGCGTTTGCGGCGGCTGCGCGCTTCAGCATTTGGCGACCGCGCGCTACCGCGATTGGAAACGCGGTTTGGTGGTCGCGGCCCTGGCGCGTGCCGGCGTCGACGCACCGGTTGACGATTTAATTGACGCCCACGGCGAGGGGCGCCGCCGCGCCGTATTCCACGCCAGGCGGAGCGCGCGTGACGTGCTCGAGGTGGGGTTTGCCGCGCTCAAGGCTCACCACGTGGTGCCGATCGAGCGCTGCCCAATTCTTGCGCCGGCGCTCAGCGGGGCACTCCCAACGGCGCGGGACATTGCCGAAGTGCTCGCGTCGACGCGCAAGCCGCTCGATATCCAGGTGACCGCGACCGACTCGGGGCTCGATGTGGACGTGCGCGGATCGGGCCCGTTGATGGCGGTGCAGACAACGGCGCTGGCGAAGGTTGTCGACCGCCGCAATCTTGTCCGCCTCACGCGCCACGGCGAACTCGTCGCGCAGCGCACGCCGCCCGTGCTCGCGATCGGCCGCGCCCAAGTCGTGCTTCCACCCAGTGCGTTCCTGCAGGCGACGACTGCCGGCGAAGCCATATTAGCGCGGCTGGTGGCGTTACATTCTCAAAACGCAAAAACCGTGGCTGACCTGTTCTGCGGCGTCGGACCATTTGCGCTGCGGCTTGCCGAGCGCGCCCGCGTCACCGCAATCGACAGCGACGCGGAGGCGCTTGCGGCACTGCGGCGCGCCGCGGCAGGAACGGCGGAGCTCAAGCCCGTGACGGCGCAGCAGCGCGATCTGTTTCGGTATCCGTTGACGCGGACCGAGCTCAAAGGCTTCCAGGCAGTCGTGTTCGATCCGCCGCGGCAGGGCGCCCAGGCGCAGGCGCGCGAGCTTGCAGCATCCGGCGTTGCGAGAGTGGCCGCTGTCTCCTGCAATCCGGCTAGCTTCGCGCGCGACGTCCGCATCCTCCTCGACGGTGGTTATCGCCTCGTGCGGGTCATACCGGTCGATCAATTCCTTTTCTCGGCGCACGTCGAATTGGTCGCGCATTTCGAAAAGTAATTTTGCGGCGCCGTTTCCGCGCCGAGAAACACTTGCCAGCGGCACCTCCCCAGATGCAGATTACCGGCCTTCAAAACGCTGCGAGCGTCAACGGTTCCCAGGCGCGGTCACAATCGCGCTAAATAAGAGGAGCACGACGGCATGAGAATGCAGGAAATCGACATCCACGACTACGCGCGGCAGTTGTGGGACGCGCATGGCGACAAGGCAGTCGTGGAAGCTGCTCAAAAAGCCTGCGCCTTGGAAGCACAAGGCGAAAGCGACGAGGCCGAAACTTGGAGGCATATAGAAGCGGCGCTTAAATTGATGCGCGGAGCGCGCGAAAGCTGAATCTCGGGCAACACCCCGCAGCCTTACGAGTTCTTGTCAGCTTTAGCCGCCAAATTGCAAACGTAATCCTATCGCTGTCATATTGGAGACGGCGCGACAATCGATGCCGTTGTGAACCGTCATGCCATTGAGTCAAGGAGGGGTCTGGTGAGCGAGTTGGTCGAATTTCTCTGCAAAGGTAAACATCCGGTGGAAGCGAGCGTGCGAAAAAAAACGCGCGAGGCTTTGCAGGATGCTGTTAAGCTCGGTTATGTTCCGGTCCGGTTTACCGATACCCGGGGCGGCACCGAACTCGTCGTCCCGCTCGATCGAAGCCGCTGTGATCTTCGCGCCATCGAGACCGACAGCAACGGGTCTGGCGAGATCAGACTGGTCGGAGACCTGAAGCTTGATTATGTGGCGATAACCTGTGTCGCCCGTATCGACGTTGCGACGCTGCAGGGCGAGGGACATCTCGAAGTCCGCTCATGAGGCCGCAACAGGGCTGCCCCTTTTATTCCAAGCACTACGATCTGCGAGTACACTAGTTCCCCCAGCGATCGCGCCACATCTGCTCGCCGATGGTGCAAGAGATGCGCGGCGCCCTTCCTTGCACCGGGAGCAGACGCTGCGGCGGCACGCGATGAGCGATCTCCAGCACCAGTTTCGTGCGGATCGCTTCCTTGAATTGTTCCCGCTCGCGGATCGGCACGACAAAAGCGCCGGGGCCGCCGATCACGCAATCCTCGTAATAGACATCAAGGTTGTCGATATCCATGGTGAAAGCGTTCGGCCGCTTGAGCATGATCGGCAGGCCATTGATGGTGATGCCGGCCGCGAGCACATCGTCGCGTGCGAGCGTGACGAAGGTACCGCTGTTGTTGGCGCCGTCGCCAGAGACGTCGACCACGCGGCGGAACCCGCTATAGCCGCTGCCGTCGAATAGCGGCTTGGCGAAACTCAGCGCGCCCGAAATCGAGGTGCGCGAGGCGCGCCGGTAAGGTGCGCGCGCGATCTCGCTGGCGACGGCATCGGCCGCCTCCGGCCCATCGATCAGCCGCCATGGTACGACGATCTTCTGGTCATAGGGTCCGGCCCATTCGAAATAGGTCACCGCGACCTTGCCATGCTGGCCGCTGCGTAGCGCCTGCATGAAGTCGCGCGAGGTGATACCGGCGATATAGCCTTCGCGCTGCAACGCCTGCTCTTCCGGGTCCATCGAATAGGAAACATCGACCGCCAACACGAGTTCGACGTCAACCGGGAGCGCGCTCGGGCTCTTATCGGCAAACAGCAGCGCCGATCTCGGCGCCGCGATGGCAGCGGCTGCGAGCAGCGCGACAGTGCCGGCGGTAATTGTCCAGATCAGCGCTGCAAGCATCCGCCGCTCCATGCGTGGGTCATTAGCTCCTGCGTAACGGCGGTCGGCGGGTGGGACCGGCGAGCGCATGGCACTCCTAGGGTCGGGACTTTCTATCATCGATTGTTTCAGTCGACACGATCTCGATGCCGAATCCCGCAAGGCCGACATAGGTAAACTTCGCCGAGGTGAGCAAGCGGATCGATGTGATGCCCAGATCCTTGAGAATCTGGGCGCCCAGGCCGACCTCACGCCATTGTCGCGAGCGCGCCACTTCGGACCCGGTCGAGCCCGCCTGCGGGATGGCATGTGTCGGCACACCTGCCGCGCCGTCGCGCAGGAAGACGATCACGCCGCGACCCTCCTGCTTCAAGCGCTGCAGTGAGGACTCGATCGGACGCGCGCCGCCGAAGACATCGCGGATGATGTCGGCGCGATGCAGCCGCGCGAGTACATTCTTACCGTCGCCGATGCGGCCATAGACGAAGGCCATGTGCTGGATTGCATCGAAGGGGGTGACATAGGCGTAGCCTGCGAGCGTGCCGATCTCGCTTTGCACCGGGAATTCGCCGATGCGCCTGACTAGCTTGTCGCGTGCCTGCCGATAGGCGATGAGGTCGGCGATCGAGATCTGCTTGAGGTGATGGTGCTCGGCAAAGGCGGTGATCGCCGGCCCCCGCATCACCGTACCGTCATCGTTCATCAGCTCGGCGAGGACGCCGATCGGCGGCAACCCCGCGAGGCGGCATAGATCGACGCAGGCCTCGGTATGTCCCGAGCGCATCAGCACGCCGCCGTCTTTGGCAACCAGCGGAAAGACATGGCCCGGCCGCACGAAATCTGACGGGCCGGCATTGTGGTTGGCAAGCGCACGTACCGTGTTGCAGCGCTCCTCCGCCGAAATCCCGGTGGTGAGGCCGTGCCGCACATCGACCGAGACCGTGAAAGCGGTACCGAGCGGCGCATCGTTCGCCGCGACCATGGGATCGAGATGCAACCGCTTCGCCTCCTCGGGCGATAGCGGCGCGCACACGATGCCCGAGGTGTGGCGGATGATGAAGGCCATCTTCTCGGGCGTGCACATAGACGCCGGGACGAAGAGGTCGCCTTCGTTCTCGCGGTCGTCGTCATCCGTGACGACCACCATTCCTCCGGCGGCGAATGCCGTGAGCACCGCTTCCACCCGCTGGTGGTTCCCAAGCACGTTTGACGCACTCCCTTCAGACACGGGCGAACGGCCATGCAGGGGTTTCGCCGATCTGCCCGCGCTGACGCAGATAGTGGTCGGCGATCACGCATGCCACCATGGCCTCGCCGATCGGCACCGCGCGAATGCCCACACAAGGGTCGTGCCGCCCCTTCGTGCTGATGTCGGTCTCGGCACCATACCGATCAACCGTGCGGCGGGGAGTGAGTATCGACGAGGTCGGCTTGACGGCGAAACGGCAGACGATCGGCTGGCCGGTGGAGATGCCGCCCAAAACGCCGCCCGCATGGTTGGAAAGAAACACCGGTCGACCGTCGTTGCCCATGCGGATCTCGTCGGCATTGTCTTCGCCACTCAGCCCCGCCGCGGCAAAGCCAGCGCCGATCTCGACACCTTTGACGGCATTGATGCCCATCAAAGCGGCGGCGAGATCGCCATCGAGCTTGCCGTAAATCGGGGCGCCGAGGCCAACCGGTACGCCTTCCGCAACGATCTCGATGACTGCCCCGACGGAGGAGCCACGCTTGCGGATATCGTCGAGATAGCTTTCGAAGAATTTTGCCTTCTCCGCATCCGGACAAAAGAACGGATTGCGCTCGATCTCGTCCCAGTTCCACCGCGCGCGCTCGACACCGTGCTCGCCCATCTGGATCAACGCACCGCGCACCGTAAGCCCCGGCACGATTTTGCGCGCGATCGCGCCCGCAGCAACCCGCATGGCGGTCTCGCGCGCCGACTGACGTCCGCCGCCGCGATAGTCGCGGATGCCGTATTTGGCGTCGTAGGTGTAATCGGCGTGCCCGGGCCGGTACTTGTCCTTGATGTCGGAATAATCCCTCGTGCGCTGGTCGACATTCTCGATGACGAGCGCAATCGGCGTTCCCGTGGTCACCTGCTGGCCGGTCGTTTCGTCGACCAAGACGCCGGAGAGGATTTTCACCTGGTCCGGTTCGCGGCGCTGCGCCGTGAAACGCGACTGGCCGGGTCGCCGCTTGTCGAGATAGGGCTGGATGTCCGCCTCGGTCAGCGGGATGCGCGGTGGGCAACCGTCGACCACGCAACCGATCGCGGGCCCATGGCTTTCGCCGAAGGTCGTGACCCTGAACAGGTGCCCGAAAGTGTTGAACGACATGGCGTTGCGCTCGACGCCGTGTGGTAGCCCGCGTGGCTGTCGCGGTCAAATGCCGGCGCCGGAATGCGTAAACGGCGCTCGAGCCGGCTTGGAATTGGCGGTCCAGATCACGCGTACCGCGTGAGCCTCTTCTCCGCGAACAGATAAACCACGCCGTGATCGATGGAATAATGCGCGGCGTCCTGCGGCGCCGCGAGCCCGAGATGCGCGATCAACGCGCGGGCGGTTCCGCCATGGGCGGCAACGACCGCATCGCGCTCTAGGCGCGTGTACCATTGGCGAACCCGAACGGCCACCTCCGCGTAACTTTCACCGCCAGGCGGCGTGAAGCCCCATTTATCGGACTCGCGCGCGGCAACCACACGCTCGTCGCGCGCCATGACTTGCGCATAGGTGAGTCCTTCCCATTCTCCGAATGCAATCTCGGCAAGCTGCGCTTCGACGACATAATCGGCGGGCTTAAGCCCGAGCGTCGCGCGCACGATCTCCATGGTCTTGCGCGCACGCACGAGCGGGCTCGACACGTACGCCAAGCTCTCCGGCGCACGACCGTCGCGGAGGAACAGGTCATGCAGGATGCCGGCGCAGCAGGCGGCCTGCGCACAGCCCGCGACGTTGAGCGGCACATCGTGGCGGCCCTGCAGCCGTTGCTCGAGATTCCAATCGGTGAGCCCGTGCCGAATATAGTAGATGACGGGTCGCGGCACGCGTCGTCCGCCTCTCAGGCCGCAGCCGGTATCCGGCGCTGAAGCGCCGCGGTGCGCTCGTGCGCGGACCGCACGGCGTGGCCCCGCGCGTCGCGTCGCGGCCCGTCCCGAGCAGTCACGGTCGTCATTCCTTGCCGACGACGATGTCGGGCGCGTCGGGATGTTTCATTCCGACAATGTGGTAGCCGGCATCGACGTGCTGAATCTCGCCGGTCACGCCACGAGAGAGATCGCAGAGGAAATAGACGGCTGTATCGCCGACCTCCTCGATCGTAACGCTGCGGCGCAGCGGCGCGTTGTGTTCGTTCCATTTCAGGATGTAGCGGAAGTCGCCAATGCCCGACGCCGCCAGCGTCTTGATCGGGCCGGAGGAGATGGCATTGACGCGAATGTTCTTGTCGCCCAGATCGGCGGCGAGGTAGCGCACGGACGCCTCGAGCGCTGCCTTAGCAACTCCCATCACGTTGTAGTGCGGCATCCATTTCTCGGCGCCGTAATAGGTGAGCGTGAGCAGCGCACCGCCGGCGCGCATCAGCTTCTCTGCGCGTTGCGCCATCGCCGTGAACGAATAGCAACTCACCAGCAGCGTCTTTGAAAAATTATCCGCCGTCGTATCGACGTAGCGCCCGGACAGCTGATCCCTGTCGGAGAACGCAATGGCGTGCACGAGAAAATCGAGCGCGCCCCATTTCGCGGCGATCGTCGCGAAAGCCGCATCGATGGTGTCGGGCTCGGTCACGTCGCAATGCCCGATCACCATTCCATCAACGTCTTGCGCGAGCGGCTCGAGGCGCTTCTTGAACGCCTCCCCTTGGTAAGTGAAAGCAAGTTCGGCGCCCTGTCCATGGCAAGCTTTTGCAATACCCCACGCAAGCGACCGGTTATTGGCCACACCCACGATCAGACCCCGTTTGCCGCGCAAGAGGCCTGACGTTTCCGGCATGATTCTCCCCGCTCGCCACCGAAGGCGCTCTTCCCTATGACATAGGGGGAGAGGACCGACAAGCAGCCGCCACGCGCCGCCATTCTCGCGGCCAACGCGGGGAATATCGGTTGCGGCAAAGTGTTTGTCCGGATGATATCGGCGACTCGTCGCGACTGGCGAGGTTGTCGACGCCGGCCGCGGCGGTCATCGTTTGCGGGGAGTGGGAGACAAGGGCGTTGGGCGGTTTCCACGAAGCGATCGAAGCCGCAATACCGGCACTGCGACGCTATGCGCGCGCGCTCACGCGTAATGGCGAGCTTGCTGACGATCTCGTGCAGGACACGCTGGTGCGCGCGCTGAGGTCAGAGCACCTGTTTCATGGTGGCGACATTCGCAGCTGGCTCTACACGATTCTGACCAACCTCAATCGCAACCGGCTGCGCGCCTTGGCGCGGCGTCCGGTGCTGCAGGCGATCGACGACAACGATGCCCCGGAACTGGCCGGACCGGAGGCGGGAGCGCGCGACATCGAGCGGGCGCTCGCCTCGCTGGTAGAGGATCAGCGCTCGGCCCTGCTGCTGGTCGTGCTCGAGGGTCTCACTTACCGCGAGGTCGCTGAAGTGCAGGGCGTGCCCATTGGGACCGTGATGTCGCGGTTAGCGCGAGCGCGCATGCAGATTAAGGCCTATCTCGACGGCGAGCGCCCCCCGCTACGCCGGGTCAAATAGATCGAGGGCGAAGACAATGATCGACCGATACCCACCCGTGACGGAGGAAGAGTTGCACGCCTATGTCGATGGCGAGCTTGCGGCCGACCGCCGCGACGCTGTCGAGGCGTGGCTTGCCTCGCATCCGGAAGATGCTGCCCGCGTCGCGCAGTGGCGCGCGCAGGCGGACGCGATCCGCGCGCGCTTCGGCATGCTCGCCTCTGAGCCAGTCCCGGCGCGCTTGAATCTCGACAAACTGGCCCGCGGCGCCCGCTCCTGGCGTGCGATTGCCGCGGCTGCGGTGGTCGTAGCATTTCTCGCCGGCGGGGCGGTCGGCTGGATGGCACATGGAGCATCGGCCGCGGCGCCGAGCCGCTTCGACACCTTCACCGCACAGGCGCTCGATGCCCACGGGGTCTACGTGGTCGAGGTGCGTCATCCCGTCGAGGTCACCGGAAGCGAATGGCCGCATTTGATCCAGTGGCTGTCGAGACGTCTCGATTACGAACTCAAAATACCCGATCTTGAATCGATCGGATTGAAGCTGGTGGGCGGACGCCTCCTGCCCGGTCCGTTCGGCCCGGCGGCATTGTGCATGTATGAAGGGCACTCCGGCGAGCGTTTTACCATCTACTACGCGCGCACGGATTCGCCGCAGACGGCCATGCGCTACCGTTCGGCCGATCGCTTCGCCGCCGTCTATTGGGTCGAGCGCGGCCTCGCATACGTCGTGAGCGGCCCCACCGACCGCGAGCGGCTGCTCGGTGTCTCGCAGGCAGCGTACGACCAGATCGACAAGAGCGCGGCGCAGCCGAGGTAACGCATTCACGACGGGCTGAGGATGCGTACGCTTACCCCATGCCCTGTCGCGGATCATGCGGCTTGAGCTTGCGCCAGTTGCGCATCAGCTCTTCGAGCTCCGCGTCGCCGCCTTCGGGCAACACGATCCGCACGGTGGCGAGCAGGTCGCCTTTGCCCTGCTTGGCAGGGAAGCCCTTGCCTTTGAGGCGGAAGATGCGCCCGGAACTGGTGCCGGGAGGGATCGCAAGCTCGACTGCGCCGTCGAGCGTCGGCACCCGCACCTTGGCACCGAGCACCGCCTCATAGAGCGTGACGGGAAGCTCGAGACGCAAATCGGCCCCGCTGCGCGTAAACAGCGGATGCGGAGCGACCGACACCGTGATCAGAAGATCGCCGGCACGGCCACCGGAACCGGCGAGCCCCTGCCCCTTCAGGCGAATGACTTGCCCCTCGTTCAGCCCGGCCGGGATTTTTACGTCGACCTCGCGGCCGGTCGGCAGTTGCACGCGCTTGTCCGTTCCCTTCGCCGCTTCCGGCAGCGTGATCGTGAGCGTAGCGCTGACGTCCGCCCCGGCGCGCTGCTCCTGCTCGAAGCGGAAGCCGCCGCCGGCCTGCCCTGAACGGCCGGCGCCTCCAAACGCTTCCTTCAAAATATCCTCGAAGCCGCCAGCGCGGCCACGCGTGTGCTGAAAGCCGTCTTGTCCCCAGCTGAAGGTTTCGAACACATCCTCTGGCTTGAAGCCACCCTGCCGGCGGCCACGGCCGAAACCTTCGAACCCCTGGAACCGCGGCTTTCCCTCGGCGTCGATCTGGCCGCGATCGAAAGCCTTGCGCTTGTCGTCCTCGCCCACGATCTCGTAAGCCGCATTCAGCTCGGCAAAGCGCGCGGCCGCTCGCGGGTCGTGCTTGTTGGCGTCCGGATGCAGCTTCTTCGCCTGCCGGCGGAAGGCGCTCTTGATCTCGGCGGCACTCGCCGTCTTCGCTACCCCGAGGACCTCATAGGGGTCACGCATCCTCAGCCTCTCCCACTCAGGTCGCCATCCATCGTGCCGGGCATCGTCCCAATTTCCCAGCGATTTAATGTGGTGCGCGCAACGGCGGACCGCAACAATAGCGTGGGGGCCTACGTGTTGCTCCAGGGCCGCAGATTGCGCACTTCCCACCTGCCATGCTTGGCGCGGCATGCGGCTCCCTGCAACCACGATTCGCTGCCGTTCTTTACGAAGCTCGCCAGAAAATCGCGGCAAGGAATTCCGTCCTGATTATAGACCGAGGCGAGCGGCGTAATCGTGCCGCGAGCGCCGGACTTGGGGTTTTCCCAAGGCACGCTGCTGCCGCCCTTGCTCAGCACTTCGCTCACGGCAGCGCGGGCGATGGCGAGATCGCCTTCTCCCGGCAATTCCGCCGCCGTTCGCGGCGCCGCCGAGGCAAGCGAGTTGGCCTGATCGGCGCCCTGCTTTTGCGCGAGCGTGGCGTCGAGGTGGTAGGAAAGGCTGCAGCCGGCGCTCGCGAGCGCCAGCACGATGAGGCAGGTCGGCGCCCGCAGACATCGCACGTGCGAGCGGCCGGACGTTCCTCTATAACGGGGCTGCTGGAAGAGCGAGCTTGGCGGCAACGCCACCACCCGAGTACTCCGCAGAATGTCTGAATCCGCGCCAATAGAACACCTCGCCGGGTTAACAAGCGGTGATCTCATCGATGCCGAAGAGCCGTTGCGGCTGTTTGCCGCGTGGTTCGAGCAAGCCACCCGCAGCGAGCCGCGCGATCCAACCGCGATGTCGCTGGCCACCGTCGATACGGACGGCCTGCCCAACGTGCGAATGGTGCTGATGAAGGCCTTCGGCGAGGCGGGCTTCGTGTTCTACACCAACACCGACAGCCAAAAGGGACTGGAACTTGATCGCGATCGCAAAGCCGCGCTGCTCTTTCATTGGAAATCGATCAATCGGCAGGTGCGGTTGCGCGGCCCGGTGGAACGCATCGACGATGCGGAAGCGGACGCTTATTTCGCGACGCGCCCGCGCCTTGCGCAGATCGGCGCCTGGGCCAGCAAGCAGTCGGCGCCGCTCGAGAGTCCGCACGCCTTCGAGAAGGCAATCGCGTTGTACGCTGCGAAATTCGCAATCGGTACGATTCCACGACCGCCGAACTGGACCGGCTACCGCCTGCGACCACTCCTGATCGAGTTCTGGCAAGAGCGGCCGTTCCGCCTGCATGACCGGCTCGAGTTCCGGCGTGAAACGCTCGATGCGCCCTGGCGCAAGACGCGTCTCTATCCGTGATGCATTCCCGGCCGCGCGCACGCCGGCGAGCAGCGAGGACGCTAGCGAGGGCGGAGCGCCCGTTTCACCGGACGGCAAACCGCTCTAGCATTACGACGTTTCGGGATTGATGTTCATGGCCACGCCGTCCTCGAACCAACCGCGACGCGCGCTCCTGCTCACCGGAGCGAGCCGGGGAATCGGCCATGCCACGGTCAAGCGATTTTCCGCCGCCGGGTGGCGCGTGATCACCTGCTCGCGCCATGCCTTTCCGGAGAACTGCCCGTGGGAAATGGGACCGGAGGACCATATTCAGGTCGACCTTGCCGATCCCGAGCATACGCTGCGCGCGATCTCCGAGGTCAAGCAGCGGCTCGAGCACGGTGAACTGCACGCCCTTGTCAATAACGCGGCGATCTCGCCCAAAGCTGACGCGGGCAAGCGCCTCTCCTCGATCGAGACGACGCTCGATGTGTGGGATCACGTCTTCCGGGTGAACTTCTTTGCGCCGATCATGCTCGCGCGCGGGCTCGTGCAAGAGCTCAAGGCCGCGAAAGGCTCCGTCGTCAACGTCACCTCCATTGCGGGATCGCGCGTGCATCCTTTCGCCGGCGCGGCATACGCCACGTCGAAGGCGGCGCTTGCCGCGCTCACCCGCGAGATGGCGTGCGACTTCGGTCCTCTCGGCATTCGCGTCAATGCCATTGCTCCGGGCGAGATCGACACGGCGATTCTCTCGCCTGGGACCTCCGATATCGTGGCCCACCAGATTCCAATGCATCGCCTCGGCACGCCCGACGAAGTCGCCAAGATCATCTATGTGCTCTGCACGGACACGTCGTCCTATGTGAACGGCGCCGAGATCCACATCAACGGCGGCCAACACGTCTGACCCATCCGCTGGGCAGCTCAGTTCACAGCCATTTCTTCCACTTGAAGAAGAAGTACGGCAGCGCGGCTGCAAGCAGCATCAGCACGATGGCAATAGGGTAGCCGAGTTGCCAGTCGAGCTCGGGCATGTGTTTGAAATTCATCCCGTAGATCGATGCGATCAGCGTCGGCGGCATCAGCGCCACCGCCGCGACCGAAAAAATCTTGATGATGTTGTTCTGCTCGATCGTAACCACTCCCAACATGGCGTCGAGCAGGAACTGAATCTTGTTCGATAGATAAGCGGCGTGGTCGGATAGCGAGTGCACGTCGCGTTGCATGCCGCGAAGCTGCGCGCGCTGCTCTTTCGCCCAGCGCATGCTGTCGGCTTCGTTGGCGAGGTAAAGCAGCAGGCGTCCGATCGAGACCAGGCTCTCGCGCACCTTGGACGCAAGGTCGCCTTTTTTGCCGATCGCTTTCAAAATGTCGTTGTAGCTTCGGGTGCGATCGGCGCCGCCGACTTCCGGTTCGAAAATGTCATGCGAGACCTGATCGACCTCCGAACCGATGCGTTCCAAAATGTCGGCCGCCCGGTCGATCACCGCATCGAGCAGGTCCATCAATACCGATTCGCCCGTCACGGACGGCGGGCAAACGCGCGCGAGCTTGTTGCCGACGATCATGAACGGGCGCGGGTCGTCGTAGCGCACGGTGATGAGCCGATGGCCGGACAGAATGAAGGTCACCGGTGTCGTCTTCGGCGCAGCGCTATCGGACTGGCACATCAGCGTCGCGGTCATGTAACGCGCGCCGTTTTCGGAATAGAGCCGGCTCGTGACCTCGATCTCCTGCATTTCTTCGCGGGTGGGAACCGCCGTGCCGGCTTGACGCTCGACGAGCTTGTCCTCCTCGACGTTGGGATTGACGAGGTCGAACCAGACTGCATTCTCAGGTACGGGGACATCCGACATGACCGGCACACGGTCGAGCGATGTGCCGCGCGGAACGTAGACCCACAGCATGACCCCTCCGCCGACCCCTGCACACCCACTCGCAGGCGAGCGCGATGCGCGTTTGAGCGCTGGTAGGGCCAGTGATGGCCTAATCAACCCTCGCCTTGCAAGGACAATGCGCAGGCGGGGTGACGCCGCGGAGGTCTGCGGAGAGACTTAATGCTGCAACGGGGCGCGTGCGGGAACTGGCGAGCCCAGCGTCAGGCGATCAGGCCGGCTCCTCAGCCATCCGCTTGTCCAACTGCGGGACGGCCGGGGCGTAAGCGGGATTCTTGACCTCGCTCTGGTAGGGCAGCGCGGCAGCAACTGCCGATATTCCAATTTCGCCGTAGCGGCTGTCGAGATTTGGCTCCTCGCGGCCACGCTCGTCGCTGCATTGCGCCGCATTCTTCTTGGTCATTGTCTACTCCGTGGGACTTTTCACTTTTCGCCTGCTTGGCACGTTTCGCGCGTGCTCGAGATGGCGAGCGACTGCGGCCGAAATGCGCAACAAATCGTGTTCTATCGTGACATTTCAAACAGAGCGTAAAGGGAAATTAGTTCCCGACTTGCCATTGCGCTCGGCAATCGACACGCGCGCGCCGCTCACGCCAGCTTTGCTGGCGGACTGGCCCGGCTCGATCCGCGCCCCGCTGGCAGCATCACGGTAAACGGAAAGTTAAGAACTGGCGCCTTGGCGCCCGGCATGCGACGCGATTAGGGCCCCGCGCGTGAAGGCGACTTTCCCCAGCGGCGGGCAAAACTGCGGCATTCCTGCAACAGGTTCCAAAGACAATCGAATCGAGCCGTGATCGGCCTGGAAGTACGCAGCCCTTTTCGTTACCTAATTAAGCGAGTGGGGGACTCAAAACGAACTGATGGTGGGTCGCGCCAGCGCGCGTGATGGGGGCAATGATGCGGGGAAGGGGATTAGCGTTGCTGCTGACCGGGCTTTTGCTCGGCGGCTGCGTGCATGCGCAGCTTGAGCCGCCCTCCGAGGCGAGCATGACCGTGCGTGACAAGAAGCTCCTCGCGAATGCCCCCTACGCGAAGGCGAGCATCCCCGCCCAATACCAGCGCGCCATCGTCAAGTATCACCGCAAGGAAGCCCCGGGCACCATCGTGGTCGATAGCGACGCGCGCTACCTCTACTACGTGCTGCCGGACAACCAGGCGATCCGCTACGGCGTGATCGTCGGCGAAGAGGCGCAGTCTTGGACCGGCATCGCCAAGGTCGGCCGCAAAGAGGAATGGCCGGGCTGGACGCCGACCGAGGGCGAGAAGCGGCGCCTCGGCCCGCTTCCGAATTATGTCGAAGGCGGTCCGGCCAATCCGATGGGGGCTCGCGGCATTTATCTTTATTCGGGGGGACACGACACGCTGTACCGCATCCACGGCACCAATCAGCCGGAATGGATCGGACATGCGATCTCATCCGGCTGCATCCGGATGACCAACGAGGATGTGATCGATCTCTACAATCGCGTCAAAATGGGCACGATCGTAGTGATGCTGGGGCCGAGATCGGGGGAGCCGCGGTACGCCGCGGCTGATGTCGGCCGCTACTGAGGGGCTCGAGGGGGCTGGGAGCGGCGTCGGGTGAAAGCCCGGCGCCGTTCCATTTTTCGACTCAGGCTTGCATGAGCCGTTCCTGCTTGACCCAAGCAAGCGTGCGGTCGAGCGCCCGGCCCAGCCGATCGAACAGCTCGTCAATCTCCGCCGGCGTAATGATGAGCGGCGGACATATCGAGAGGATGTCCCCCATGAGGAAGCGAACGATCAGTCCTTCCTCTTCGGCGTAGCGCACGGTCCGCGGGCCAATGCCGGACTTCGGCTCGAACGACCGTTTGGTCTTCTTATCCGCAACCAGTTCGAGGCCGCCGACCAGCCCGAGACCGCGCGCCTCCCCGACCAGCGGATGCTTGCCGAGCGCGGCGAGGCGGGCCTGGAAATGCGGCGCCTTGCGCGCGACCTGCTCGGCGATGCGCTCGCGCGCATAAATGTCCAGCGTCTTGAGCGCGACCGCCGCGGCCACCGGATGCCCGGAATAGGTGAAGCCATGGCCGAAGGTGCCGATCTTGCGGCTTTCATCGAGCATCGCTTGGTACGCCACCTCCGGCACGGTGACAGCGGCCATCGGCACGTAGGCCGACGTCAATGCTTTCGCGACGGTGATCGAGTGCGGCTGGAAGCCGAGCGCGGTACAGCCGAACATGGTTCCGAGCCGGCCGAAACCGCAGATCACCTCGTCCGAGATCATGTAGACGTCGTATTTCCGGCAGACCTTCATCACCTCGCGAAAGTACCCCTCCGGCGGCACGATCACGCCGCCGGCCCCCATCACCGGCTCGGCGATGAAGGCGGCAACCGTGTCCGGGTCCTCTTTGCGAATGAGATCCTCGAGCTCGTCCGCCAATCGCCGCGCGAATTCCGCTTCGGTCTCGCCCGCATGCGCCAAGCGGTAATGGTGCGGGCAAGCCGTGTGCAGAATTCCCGTGATCGGCAGATCGAAATCGCGGTGATTGTTCGGCAATCCCGTGAGCGAGGCCGATGCAACGGTCACACCGTGATAGGCGTTGCGGCGGCTGATGATCTTCTTTTTGCGCGGCCGGCCGAGCGCATTGTTCATGTACCAGACGAGCTTGACCTGGCTGTCGTTCGCCTCCGAGCCCGATGAGCAGAAGAACACTTTCGAAGTCGGGACCGGCGCAATCTCCTTGAGCCGTTCGGCGAGCTCGATTGCGGGATCGTGGCTCTTGGCCGTGAACAGATGGCTAAACGAGAGCTTACGCATCTGTGTCGCAGCGGCCTCGACCAGCTCTTCGTTGCCGTAGCCCAGCGCCGTGCACCACAGCCCCGCCATGCCTTCGATATAGGCTTTGCCTTGCGTGTCGTAGACGAACACGCCCTGGCCGCGCTCGATGATCAGCGGACCGGTTTCGCGTAATGCTGCAAGGTTGGTGTAGGGGTGAACGAGGGTCTCAACGTCGCGGACGGCGAGATTGCTGAGCGGGGGCATGGCGTTCCTCGTCATGGCGCGGCAGTGGGCCGGGGCTGCGGCAATGGTACGGCCTCTTCGCCGGGCTCGCGCACGTCCCACTGGCACATGCGATGCCCGCCGGCGCGCTCGGCCAAGTCCACATGAATGTGGTTCTCGTGATAGCCGTCGGAGCCGGGGCCGAGCACGGTCGTGAAGCGCGCACAAGTACTTTTCCGCACGCGCTCGCGAAAACTTTTGTCCGCCGACGGGTCGGTCAGCTCGATGACACTACCGCTGGCGAGCTTGACCGAGCGGACGTCAAGCGCGTTGGCTTTGCCGTGCTCGGAGAGTTTTGCGCCGACGATGCGATTGCGGCCGCGGCAGTCGTAGGCGGCGTAGTTGTCGATGCTCCTGAGCGGCCCTGCGAACGCGCGCGTGGCGGGCGCGAGGTCCTCGCGCACCCAGCGCACGATAGCCTCGGCAAAGCTGCAGCGGACGATCGCGGGCGGCGTCACCGCCACCCGGGTCTTATCGGTAAGCCACACCGCCTCGAGCCGCACTACATCCTCGACGTTGCATTCGCCGGGTCCGACCGGCGCCGACAGCGACGGCGCGACCGCCAATTGCGCGGTGAGCCGCAGCCGGCACGCCGAGGGCGGCGCTGGCTCCTCGGCGCTCATCTCTGCCGGAGGCTCGGGAATCTCCGCCGGCCGCGGCCGCGGCAATGGAATAGTCCTTGCGGCCGCAAAACCGCAGGTGGCGAAGCCGAAAAGAGCGAGCAGGATGAAAAGCGCAGAGAGGGCCTTCACCGCCGTGATATCGGCGAGGATTGCGACCTTATGGGGGCCATTCCTCAGCACCTACCGACCCGCACGCGGTTCATCCGCCAGTCTTTTCAGCGAGCCAAGTCTTGATCAATGACTGATAAGGAACGTCCTTCCGGTTGGCTGCGATCTTGATGCGCTCCAGGAGGGCCACCGGCAATCGCAGAGAAATAGACGTTGTCGACGGCTTCAGGTTTGGCAGGCGCACCCGTTCGGCCTTGCTCCAGTCGACATACTCGTCCGATGCGTGGGTTTCCCAAAATTGCCGTTCCTGCACCTCGTTCTTGAAGCGCGGAACGGGCTTACGTTTCTTGCTCATAGCGTCTCCGTTCTTTCCCGCTCATTGTTCTTGCTGAAATGACCCGAATCAGCCGGCCTGCGTCACGCAGCGTGAAGGTTATGTGCAGCAGCCTACCAGCATCCGTTCGGCCCAGCGCATGCAGCCGCGCCTCCAACACGCTGTGCTCTGCATCCTGCACGGCCAGGAGCGGGTCGTTGAAGAAAACCTGCTCGGCCTCGGTTTGATCGACGCCATGCTTGGCAAGGCTCTTGCGGCTGTTGCCATCGTCCCAGTCGAAACCCTCGATGCGCGAGAAATCAATCACAGGCGTATATTATAGTCATATACGCCTTCAAACAACCGGCCAGCAGAGGATTGCTTCGTTTCGCTGCGTTCATCTCAACCGGCGTGGCGCGGCGGATCAGGCGCGCGGGTGACGGCCCGCCCTTATCGGTGTCCGGCTTGCCCCGGAAGCGTATGTGCGCGCATGAAGGAGTACACGGGAACAGGCACGGCAGCATGAGCCATTTCGATGTCGTCGTGTGCGGCCTGGGCGCGATGGGAAGCGCGGCGCTTGCGCACCTGGCGCGCAGAGGCAAGCGCGTGCTGGGCTTCGAGCGCCATCAGCCCGGGCACGACCGCGGCTCCTCCCATGGGCTGACGCGCATCATTCGGCTCGGCTATTTCGAGCATCCTTCCTATGTCCCGTTGCTGCGGCACGCCTACCGACTCTGGCGCGAGCTCGAACAGGCGAGCGGGCAAAAGCTTCTCCACATCACCGGCATTGCCGAGATCGGGCCGCCCGAGAGCGCCTTGGTCACGGGAACGCTGCGCTGCGCCGCGATGCATGGGTTACGCCACGAGCTGCTGCCGGCGCCGGACCTGATGCGCCGCTTTCCCGCATTCAGGGTGCCGCGCGATTTTGTTGGTGTCGTGCAACCGGATGGCGGGATCCTGAAAGCGGAGGCGTCGCTCCTAGCTCAACTCGCGCTCGCGGCGGCGGCGGGGGCAGACATTCGCAGCGGCGAGAGCGTCCGCGCGGTCGAGCCGCGCGCGGGCTGCGTGCGTATCGTGACCGATCGGGGCAGCGTCGAGGCAGGCGCTGCGATCGTTGCGGTGGGCCCATGGGTGCAAACGCTGTTGCCGGCGCTCACCGCTCCGCTGCGGGTCACGCGCCAGGTCATGGCTTGGTTCGAGCCGACCGACGCGCAGCTCTTTCCTCCCGGGCGCATGCCGGTGTTCATGATCGAGAGCCGGCATGGCTTGCACTATGGAATTCCAGCCGATGCCAGCTTGCAACCCGGCATCAAAATCGCCAAGCATCATCACCGCGAGGAAACGGTCGATCCCGCCGCTTACGATCAAACAGTGCGTAGCGATGACGAGGCATTGATCCGCGCAGCGCTGGCAGAGCATCTTCCGGCAGCAAACGGCCGGCTCATCGCGGCCAAGACCTGCCTCTACACGACGACCCCCGACGGCCATTTTCTCATCGATCGCCTGCCCGGCGCTTCCAACATCATCGTCGCTTCGCCCTGCTCCGGTCATGGCTTCAAATTCGCGCCTGTGATCGGCGAGATCCTCGCCGATCTTGCGATCACCGGGACAACCAGCCACGACATTGCACGATTTTCCCTCGCGCGATTTTGAAAAACCCCCGGGCGCCGCACCGCGGATTCTCCGGTTGCGCAGCCGCGACATGCCGGTAACCTTAAGCGGGCGGCCAAGCCGTCCACGGACGTCGCTGCGCCGGGCCATGTAATTGCAGACGTAAGGACCACAGGAAAACGCCATGCTTGGGCTGATGCAGGACTGGCCGCTCCTTTGCCATCGCCTCCTCGACCATGCCGCAACCAACCACGCCGAGCGGGCGATCGTCACGCGCTCCATCGAAGGGCCGCTTCACACCACCACCTACGCCGAGATCCGCGCGCGTGCCTTGCGCTTGGCGCAGCGTCTCGAAAAGGACGGAGTTCGGCTCGGCGATCGCGTCGCCACGCTCGCCTGGAACACGTGGCGTCATGTCGAGGCCTGGTACGGCATCATGGGAATCGGCGCGATCTACCACACGGTCAATCCGCGGCTCTTTTCCGATCAGATCGCCTGGATCATCAATCACGCCGGGGATCGCCTGCTGCTGGCCGATGTGACCTTCGTTCCGCTCCTGGAAAACCTCGCCGACAAGTTGCCCAGCATCGAACGTTACGTGCTGCTGTGCGATGCGGCGCACATGCCGCAGACCTCGCTCAAGAACGCCGTGCCTTACGAGCAGTGGATGGGCGAAGTCGATGGCGATTTTTCCTGGAAGGCCTTCGACGAGAACACCGCGGCAGGCATGTGTTACACCTCCGGCACGACCGGAAACCCGAAGGGCGTCCTCTATTCGCATCGTTCCAACGTCTTGCACGGGCTGATGGCCAACATGGCCGACATGAAGGGCTATTCGTCCCGCGACGTCGTCATGCCGGTCGTGCCGATGTTCCACGCCAATTGCTGGGCGATGATGTTCGCGACCCCGATGGCAGGCGCCTCTTTGATTTTGCCGGGCGCCAAGCTCGACGGCGCCTCGGTCTTCGAGTTGCTCGACCAGTACAAGGTCACTTGCACCGCCGCGGTGCCGACGGTCTGGCTCATGCTGCTGCAACATCTGGAAGCGACAGGGAGCAAGCTGCCGCATCTCAAGAAGGTTGTGATCGGCGGTTCGGCCTGCCCGCGCGCGATGGCCAAGACATTCCAGGACGTCTACGGCGTCGAGGTGATCCATGCCTGGGGCATGACCGAAATGAGCCCGCTCGGCACCTGCTGCACCCTCAAGCCCGAATACGCCTCGCTCGGCGGCGAGGCGCGGCTCGATATTCAGCAGAAGCAGGGACAGACGCCGTTCATGGTCGAGATGAAAATCACCGACGATGCCGGCACGCGGCTTGCTTGGGACGGCAAGACCTTCGGGCGGCTCAAGGTGCGCGGACCATGCGTGGCGCGCGCCTACTACAAGGAGGAGAACGACGTCCTCGACGAGGAGGGCTTCTTCGACACCGGCGATGTCTCCACTATCGACCACTACGGTTACATGCAGGTGACCGACCGCGCCAAGGACGTGATCAAATCGGGCGGCGAGTGGATTTCCTCGATCGATCTCGAGAACCTCGCCGTCGGCCACCCGAAAGTCGCCGAGGCGGCGGTCATCGGCGTCAAGCACCCCAAATGGGACGAGCGGCCTCTGCTCGTGATCGTTCTCAAAAAGGATCAGTCGGCGACCAAGGACGAGATCCTCAAATTTATGCGCGGCAAGATCGCCAAGTGGTGGATGCCCGACGAGGTCGTTTTCGTCGACGAGATCCCGCACACCGCGACCGGCAAGATTCAAAAGACGGTGCTGCGCGAACGCTTCAAGGATTTCGTGCTGCCGGCTCCCGCCGCCGCACAGTGACATGCCCCTCCCGTCCCGTAGGGCGCAATAAGCGAAGCGCATTGCGCCATCATGGCGCCGTCAACTCCGCTCATTCCCGCGCAAGGGGAATCTGGGGCCAAAGACTGGCTCCCCGCTTTGCGCGGGGACGAACGGGATCTCAGGACATTACCCAATTGAGACCTGCTAAATGGCAATGCGCTTCGCTTATTGCGCCTACGCACTCTGACGTCATCTATTGCGAAGTCCTCGCATTTGCTCGGCGCCATGCGCTAAACTTGGCCCCCCATCATCGCGGTTCCCCCAGGAAGCGAGCGCATGACCACCTTCAATACGACCGTCCGCGCGGCGCCCACCGGCATCATCGGCCCGCCTCTATGAGAGCGATGACGCGCCTGCAGCTCCAGCCGGAGGCCACCTCCCGGCTCGCCATTTGGGCGCGGCGCGTGGCGGCCTTCGCTTTCGTCGCCAGCTGCCTCGCGGTCATCATCGTGCGCTCGGACATGCTGGAAATCCGGCCCGCGCTTGCGACCTTCGGCGGCGCGCTCGGCATGGCGGCGGTTGCGCTGTTCCTCGCGTTTGCGGCGTTTGTCGTAATCTGGAGGGAAGGTTTGGCCGGCATAGGCGCTGCCTTGACGGCGGTCGCGGTCTCGCTCGTGCTGCTGGCCTATCCGGCTTATTTCGCGCTCAAGGCGTATCGGCTGCCCTGGCTCTACGACATCACCACCGATCCGATCGATCCGCCGCGCTACGAGGCGCTGGCGCGGCTGCGCGTGCGCGAGGCCAATCCGAGCACCTATCCTGGACTCTATGCCGCCGACCAGCAGCGGGCCGCCTATCCCGGTGTCGGTCCGCTCGGCACCAATGTGACGCCGCAGGTCGCCTACGACGCCGCGCTCGCGGTGGTCAACAAGCGCAGGTGGCGCATCGTCGATGCGCGCGCCCCTCAAACCGGACGGCGCGAGGCACGCATCGAAGCGGTCGCGCGCACCCCGATCATGGGATTTCGCGACGACGTCATGATCCGGGTGCGGGGCGAGCCCGACGGCACCCGTATCGACGCGCGCTCCTCCTCGCGCTATGGCGCTTTCGATTTCGGCACCAATGCCGCACGAGTCCGCGCTCTGATGGACGACATCGAAGACACACTGCGGGCGCAGAAGCTGGAGCGGCCACCAACCCCGCAAGCATTCGGAAAAAAGAAGACACCGATCGTCAAGAAAGACCGGAGCAAAGCCGATAGTCAGCGCAAGCGGTAGCGGCCCTCGATCGAGGGCTCTCCGTCGGTCGCGACAGGCCCGCGCGCGACCAAATCCTCGAGATGCGCGAACACCGACAGCCCCGCCGCCTTCACGAGCCGGCGATCGAGTCCGACATAGATGGCGCGCACGAGGGTGGGGATGTCGGCTTCGCCCGCGGCAAGGGCGCGCAAGATCGCCGTCTCGCGACGTTCGCGATGACGAATGTACGCTTGCACGAATTGCGGCGCGTCGCGCACGGCGCCGCCGTGGCCCGGCAGGTAGAGAGACTCGGATCGCCGCGCGAGTTTTTGCAGCGAAGCCATGTAATCGCTCATCGCCCCATCGGGCGGCGCCACCACCGGCGTCGACCAGGCCATGACGTGATCGCCGGAGAACAAGAGATCCGCCTCCTTCAACGCAAAGGCCATGTGGTTGGCGGTATGGCCGGGCGTCGCGACCGCCTCGATCGTCCAGCCCACGCCAGGGATGACTTCGCCATCAGCGAGCGTGCGGTCGGGACGGAAATCGGTGTCGTTGCTCGCGTCCAGTCGCGGGGCCTCACCGATATTGAGCGCGCGCGCGGGACGATGTGCGCCTTCGGCAAGGACCACGGCGCCGGTTGCGGCTTTGATCCGCGGCACGGCGGGGGAATGGTCGCGATGGGTGTGGGTAACGAAAATGTGGGTGACGGTTTCCCCGCGCACGGCATCGAGCAGCGCCGCGATATGCGTATCGTCGAGTGGACCGGGATCGACGATGGCGACTTGGTCGCGGCCCACGATATAGGAGACGGTCCCCTTGAACGTGAATGGCCCGGGATTGTTGGCGAGTAGGCGCCGCACGCCGGGCATCACCTCCTGCACCGTTTCCGGCACGAGATCGAAGCTTTTGTCGAACGGGATGTCCGCGCTCATGCGGAGCGCACGCACGTGCCGGCGGGACGCCGGCGCACGCGGCCGCGCGGGCCTAATACCAACGGCCAGTGTTCTCGATTCGTCATGCGCGGGCTTGACCCGCGCATCCATCGGAAAAAAAGCACTTCATTCAAAGTGATGGATTGCCGGGTCAAGCCCGGCAATGACTGAGGCTGGGTCACGCGCCTTCAGCCGAGCTTGCGTCCGATGATATCCTCGCAGCGCAGGTCGCCGGCATCCTCGCCCAGATACAGCGCGCCCGACATGGCGGCGCGCATCCGGTTTGATGGCGCGCCTGCCGTGCCCCAGCGATCCGGTAAGGGCATCATTTTTTGCCAGTACTCCGGACCCTGCGGAAGGTGGGTTGCGTCGTCGAGCTGATCGAGCTCGGTCGTGTATTCCGCGACGAAGCCGTTGGGCTCGATGAAATAGGAGAACACGTTGCTGCCAGGTCCGTGCCGTCCGATCCCCCACTCGATATCGAACCCATTCTGCTTGACCCGGCCGGTACCGCGCATCAGACCGTCGATGTTCGGCAGTTCGTAAGCGACATGATTGAGCGAGGGACCGTTGTTGCGGAAGATCGCGACGCTGTGATGATCCGCACTGCAGCGCAAGAACTCCATCATGTGCGTGCTGTCGGAGAGCTTGAAGCCGAGGACGTCCATGAAAAACGGAACCTGATCGTCGGTGCGCGCGCTGTTGAGCACGACGTGGCTGATCTTGGTCGGCCGTGAGCGATCCAGCACGACGCTCGGATGCTGCACGAGATCGGACGATATGCTCATGGGCAGCCCATCGGGCGTGCGGAAGCGAAAGCCATAACCGCCACCGGCGCTGCGATCGAGCGGTCCGGGCTCGGCTTCGATGTCGACGCCGTAGCTCTTCGCCTGGGCGCAAAGCGCATCGACCGCGGCGCGGTCGTTGGCAGCGAAGTGCACGCCGAGGAGCGCCGGCTTTGATCGCTCGCGGATGGTCAGCACGTGATGCTCCCCGCCGGTAGCGCGGAAGTGCATGCAGTCGGCCTCCGACGGCAGTTCTTCGAGCGCCCATACCTTGGTGTAGAAGTCCGCCGACTGATGGAGATCGCGAACGCCGAGCTCGACGCTGCGAACCCCGGTAACTCTGCTATTTGTCATGGGTAGTGACCTCTTGCCATCGCCTGGCCCGCAAATTTCGCACAGTACAATGCAAAGGGCTAGTGCGCGTAGCCCGGATGAGCGCAGCGAAATCCGGGGGCAGCCATGGCTGGATGAAATGCCTTTCCCGGGTTTCGCTTCGCTCAACCCGGGCTACAGACCGCGGAGTATCGCAGCCCGGCCGTTTTGATCTACCTCAATGACGAGGCGCAGCAATCGCGTTAACCTGATAAGTGTCGCGCAACCCCGCGCTGTTTGCTGTCCTCTCCTGCAAGGCTATGGAAGTTCATCCAGAAGGCGCCGAGACGATCCTGATCGTCGATGACGACGAGCTGGTGCGCAAATCCGCGGCCACGCTGATCGCGAGCCTGGGCTATCGGGTGCTCTCCGCCGGCAGCGGCCCCGAGGCTCTGGAGGTCCTGTGCCAGGACACGCCGATCGATGTTCTGTTCACCGACGTCTTCATGCCCGGCGGATTGCATGGCCCCCAACTCGTGAACGCGGCGCGCCGGCTGCGGCCGGAAATGAAGATTCTCTTCACATCGGGCTATTTCGAATACGCGGAGATCCGTCACGCGCTTGACCCCAGCATCGAACAGGTGAGCAAGCCTTATGAGCGGGACGGGCTGGCGGCGATATTGCGCAGAAAGCTAGCAAAGCCGAAGCCGGGAGAGTCGGTCCTTGAGCTGGTGGCGGGTGCCCGATGACTGATTTCATATTCATGCTCAATCCATTCCCGCAGGTCTCGCGCATGCAGGTCACCGTGCACAAGCCGCATGCGCCGATCGCCGCGGCCTTTGCCGATGTTGGGGTCACCATCGTGCCCGGTCGACTAGAAGTAGAGAAGCTCCGCACGGCCAAAGGCGAGGTTGGTGAATTCGCCGCCTCATTTCCTTTGAGAATAGGACGGTTGCTTACTGCGGCGCGTTAGTGCGCGATTGGCACGAAGCAGCGCGTAGCCCGCATTGAGCGCAGCGAAATCCGGGGCAGCCATGGCCGGATGAAATGCCTTTCCCGGGTTTCGCTTCGCTCAACCCCTACAGACCGAGCCCCGACAATCACAACCGCGCGAGTGCGGGCATGATTTCGCGCGAGAACAGCGCCAGCGAACGCAGCGCCTCCGGAAGCGTCATCGCGCCCATGAACAGATACGTGAGCAGATAATTCACGCCGAGCTCGCGCACCTGGGTCTCGATCTCCTCGCGCACGCGCGCAGGCGTCCCCGAGATCACCGATCCGTCGGCCACGCAGTCCTCGAATGTCGCGCCGCGCGGAACGTTGATCCGCGAGGCCGGTCCGGTCACGCCGTGCTTGTCGCGCAGCCAATTCAGGTGCGCGAGGTGCAGCTCCATCGCCGGCTTGCCGAACCGCTTCGCCTCCGCATCGCTATCGGCGACAAAAATGTGGCGCAGCACGCCGATCGCGGTGCCGCCGGGAAACTCCGCCTTCGGTTGCGCCGGCCCGCCGCGTTTGGCGAGCGCCTGTTTGAAGGCATCAATGTTGGTCTTGGCAAACGGTGTCGGTCCCAAGCTCACGAAGTGCATTCCGTGTTCGCCTGCCCAGGCCGCGCCGGTGGTGTTGGAGGAGCCGTACCAGAATGCGGGATGCGGCTGCTGCACGGGCCGCAACGCGATCGGCACGTCCTCGAATTGGTAGTACTTGCCGGAATGATTGAGCGTGTCGGTCGTCAAGCCTGCACTGATGCAGTCGAACGCATCGATGAAGATCGCGCGCGACTTCTCGTGATCGATTTTGTGATACTTGAGCTCGAACGGCGACACGCCGCGTCCGATGCCCACTTCGAGCCGCCCGTGGCTGAGATGATCGAGCATCGCGATCTCCTCGATCAACCGCAGCGGCGAATAGAGCGGAAGCAAATAAACCAGCGGGCCGAGCCGTAGGCGGCTCGTTTCGCGCGCCAGCGCGCCGAGATAGACCCCGGGCACCGGCACCATGTTGAGCGGCGTTGCGTGGTGCTCCGCCACGTGCAGGCAGTAGATGCCGGCCTCTTCCGCCGCCTTGGCGAAGGTAAGGCGCTCGTCGAACAAGGTCGCAAGCGGGCGCTGGCCGTGCTCGACGTGGTCGAAAAGTCCGACTTTCATCAAGACCTCGCCACGCGGTTGAGGATCTAGTGGATTTCCGGTTCGGGAATCTGCCCCTTGCCGGCGAGGAAATCGAAGTCGCAGCCTTCGTCGGCCTGCCCGATATGGGCGGAGAACATGGCGCCATAGCCGCGGGCGTAGCGCGGCGCGGGTTGTTTCCAGGCCGCGCGGCGGCGATTGAGCTCTTCCTCGGCGACGTCGAGATGGATGCGCCGCGCCGGCACGTCCACCTCGATCGCGTCGCCGGTTTTTACCAAGGCCAATGGCCCACCGACGAAGCTTTCCGGCGACACATGCAGGATGCAGGCGCCGTAGCTCGTCCCGCTCATGCGTCCGTCCGAGATGCGCACCATGTCGCGCACGCCCGCTTGCACCAATTTTTTTGGAATCGGCAGCATGCCCCATTCCGGCATGCCGGGCCCGCCCTTGGGTCCGGCGTTCTTGAGCACGATGACGTGGTCGGGCGTGGCGGCAAGATCGTCACGCTCGATCTCGCGCGCCATGTGGTTGTAGTCCTCGAACGCGAGCGCGGGCCCGCGATGCTTGAGAAAGCGCTGATCCGCCGCCGCCGGCTTCATCACGCAGCCGCGCGGCGCAAGGTTGCCGGTGAGCACGGCAGTTGCGCCTTCCGCGTAAACCGGCTCGGCGAGCGAGTGGATGACGTCGCGCAGATAGACCTCCGCGCCGGCGATGTTTTCGCCGACGGTTTTTCCGGTCACCGTCACGCAGGAGAGATCGAGCCGATCCTTGAGCTCCATCATCAGCGCGCGCAAACCCCCCGCATAGAAGAAATCCTCCATCAGGTATTTTCCCGACGGCCGCACATTGGCGAGCACCGGAACCTCGCGCGAGAGCCGGTCGAAACGCTCCATGTCGAGCGCCACGCCGGCACGGCGCGCCATCGCGATCACATGAATGATGGCGTTGGTCGAGCCGCCCATCGCCATGTGCACCTTGATGGCATTGTCGAAGGCGCCGGGGGTGAGGATGCGCTCGGGCGTGAGCTCCTCCCACACCATGTCGACTATGCGCCGGCCCGCCGCGGCGCACATGCGCGGATGGCCGGAATCGGCCGCCGGAATGGAGGACGCGCCCGGCAGCGTGAGGCCGAGCGCGTCCGCGATCGCCATCATGGTCGCAGCCGTCCCCATCACCATGCAGGTGCCGAAGGAGCGGGCAATACCGCTTTCCATCTCGTTCCATTGCTCTTCGGTGATGGTGCCTGCGCGCTTCTCGGTCCAGTATTTCCACACATCGGAACCCGAGCCGAGATACTGGCCGCGCCAGTTGCCGCGCAGCATCGGGCCGGCCGGCACGTAGATCGCGGGTATGCCCATGCTGATGGCGCCCATGATCAGACCCGGCGTGGTCTTGTCGCAGCCGCCGAGCAGCACCGCGCCGTCGAGCGGATGGCTGCGCAGCAGCTCTTCCGCCTCCATCGCGAGGAAATTGCGGTAGAGCATGGTCGAGGGTTTCACGAACGGCTCGGCAAGCGACATGGCCGGCAACTCGATCGGAAAGCCGCCGGCTTGCAATACGCCGCGCTTGACGTCGCCCGCCCGCGAACGCAAATGCGCGTGGCACGCGTTGATCTCGCTCCAGGTATTGATGATGCCGATGACCGGCCTGCCGGCCCAGTCGTCGGCGTCGTAGCCGAATTGACGCAGCCGCGAGCGGTGACCGAACGCGCGCAGATCGTTGACGCCGAGCCAGCGATGGCTGCGCAGATCTTCGGGACGCTTGCGACTCATTGCGGCGATCCGGGACGTGCTACTCGAGCGACACGCCGCCGTCCTTGATCACTTTGGCCCACTTCTCGGTCTCCGCCGCAACCAGTTTGCCGAAATCCGCGGGGCTCCCCGGAATCAGCATACCACCCAGATCCGCCAAACGCGCCTTGACGTTGGGATCGGCGAGCGCGGCGTTGATCTCGTTGTTGAGCTTATCGATGATCTCGGGGGGCGTTCCCTTGGGCACGCCCATACCGTAGAAGGCGCTCGCCTCGTAGCCCGGAACGGTCTCGGCCACGGTCGGAACGTCGGGCAGCGCATCCGAGCGCATCGCCGTCGTCACAGCGAGCGCGCGCAACTTGCCGGAGCGGATATGCGGCAGCGAGGGCGGCATGTTGTCGAAGATCACCTGCACCGTGCCGGCGATCAGATCGGTCAGCGCCGGCGCCGAGCCCTTGTAGGGGATATTGGCCATCTGGACGCCGGTCATGAGCTTGAACAGCTCGCCCGAGAGATGAACCGAAGTGCCGTTGCCGGAGGTTGCCCAGTTGACCTTGCCTGGATTGGCTTTGGCATAGGCGATGAACTCGGCAACGGTCTTCGCCGGCACGTCGGGATTGACCTCCATTACGTTCGGCACCCGCATAACGCCGCCAACCGGCACGATATCGCGGAGGAAATTGAAGGACAGTTTCGGATAGAGCGTCGCGTTGATCGCATTCGCAGGGTTGACCAGGAGCAGCGTGTAGCCGTCGGGCGGCGAATGAACCACCGTCTCGGTACCGATATTGTTGCCCGCGCCCGGCTTGTTCTCGATGACGAACTGCTGGCCCAGTCGCTCCGAGAGCCATTGCGCCATGATGCGGGCGGTGATGTCGGTGCCGCCGCCGGGCGTGTAGGGAACGACCCAGCGCACCGGCCGGGTCGGATAGTCGAGCGCCGCGGCGCTGCCGATGCTGCCCAGCATGAGAAGGCAGACGGCAAAAACACGGACAAAACTCACGCTCGGCCTCATGGGCTTCTCTCCTGTCTTCTTGCGGCAACAATCCCGCTGCCGTTACTTGCGAATTCGCGCGGCAAGGTACGCGGCCTCGGCGCCCTCGCACAAGGGCATGCCGCGCTCCCCGCCACCGCAGCCCGCGTTGAGCGAAGCAAAACACGCGAAAGGCCTTTCAGCCGCGCGCTTGGCGCGCGATTCGCGTCGGCGCGGGCCGTTGACTCGCGCGCACAAATCAAACAAGCTTGGCCCGACTTCAGTGGGGCGCACTTCGGAGTCGAACACGGAGGCGTCCCGTGAGCACGGTCAATATCGTTTGGAATTGGGGCACCAATTCCAGTATCGATTTCAATCCCGCAACCGACATACTCGATTTCGGCTGGTTTGCAGCCAACCAGTTCACCATCAGCGAGGTCAACGGGACGGTCGTCATCGCGATCCCGTCCAACCACCAGACCTACACGCTGCAGCACACCACGCTGAGCGAGCTCCACCTGTCCAACATCGTCGCAAAGGACGCCTCCGCGATCGGCGCCTGGCAGAGCGCGCTCGCTAGCGCGCCGCTGAGCCCTCCGCCGTCCCCCGCGCCGGCGCCGCCCGCCGTTCCGCCGACGAGCGGCGCGACGACTTGGTCCGCGAGCAGCATCTACACCGCCGGCATGACCGTGACGGAGAACGGCGTCACCTACAACGCAAATTGGTGGACTCAGGGCGCCGATCCCGCGCACAACAACGGTGGCCTCGGCACCGGTCAGCCGTGGACCATCGTCTCGACGGCCAATCCCTCGCCCGCGGTTCCGACCGTGCCGACCGGGCTTGCCGCCGCGGCGACGTCGAGCTCGGCCACGACGTTGAGCTGGAACGCATCGAGCGTGCCCGGCGGCGGTGCGATCGTCACTGGCTACGCGATCTTCGAAAACGGCCAGCAGATCGCGACCCTCGCGGCGACGACCTATACCGCGTCGAATCTCGCCGCCGACACGAGCTACACCTTCGCGGTGGCGGCGCTCGATGCGGCCGGCTCGTCCGTCGAGTCAAGCCCGATCTCAGTGCATACGGCAGCTCTCGTCGCTCCGCCGGACAACAGCACGACGTGGTCGGCACGCAGCATCTATACCGCCGGCATGACCGCAACGGAGAACAGCGTCACCTACAAAGCCAATTGGTGGACGCAAGGCGCCGACCCCGCGCACAACAACGGCGGCGCCGGCACGGGTGAGCCCTGGACGATCGTCGCTGCGACCAACGCGCCGCCTGCCGTTCCGACGGTGCCGACCGCGCTTGCAGCCACCGGCACGTCCAGCGTGGCGACGACGCTGAGCTGGACGGCGTCGAGCGTGCCCGGCGGGGGCACGGTCACGGGCTACGCGATTTTCGAGAACGAGCATCAGATCGCGACCACCACGGCGACGAGCTTTACCGTCGTCAACCTTGCCGGCGACACGACCTATGCCTTCGCGGTCGCGGCGCTCGATGTCGCCGGCTCGTCCGCCGAGTCGGCGCCGATCTCCGTCCACACTGCGCCAGCAGCACCGCCATCACCACCGAGCGGCGGCAGCCTTTCGCGCGAATTCACGCCCTATATCGACATGGCGATGCCGCAGGATGCCAATCTCTCCGCCATCGCAGCCGCCTCCGGCATCCACAATTTCACGCTCGCCTTCGTGCTCAGCTCGCCGAGCGGCATCGGCTGGCAAGGCGCCGGCACGATCAGCGACGACACGCTGGCCAACGGCACGACGATTCTCTCGCAGGTGCAGGCAATCCAGGCCGCGGGCGGCGACGTGACGATCTCATTCGGCGGCGCTGCCGGGCAGGAAGCGGCGCTGACCGCGATGACCGCAGCGAACCTGCAGGCGGAATATCAGTCGGTGATCGACCGCTACCATGTCCACTCGCTCGACTTCGACATCGAGGGCGCGGCGGTTGCGGACCAGCGTTCGCTCACGCTGCGCGATCAGGCGCTCGTTGGACTCAAAGCCGCCAATCCCGGCCTGAATGTTTCCTTCACGCTGCCAGTCCTACCGACGGGTTTGACCGCCGACGGCCTCAACGTGCTGGCGAGCGCCAAGCACGACGGGCTCAACGTCGACCTCGTCAATATCATGACAATGGATTACGGCGCATCGGTCGACAACGGCGGTCAGATGGGCGTTGACGCCATCAACGCAACGATCGCCACCGAAAAGCAGATCGCGAGCCTAGGCCTGCCGTCCAAGATCGGGATCACGCCGATGATCGGCGTCAATGATGTGGCCTCCGAGGTGTTCACGCTCGCCGACGCGCAGGCGCTCGTCAATTACGCGCAGATGGATGCCAATGTCGCGCGGCTGGCGATGTGGTCGGTGGCGCGCGACAACGGCAACAGCGCCGGCGCTC